>JABAHQ010010114.1_pt2 | contig 11582 bp, 13 predicted proteins | sample 7062091 | NCBI WGS metagenome assembly JABAHQ01 (sample SAMN14534359, study PRJNA622989) | marine sediment metagenome | biome: marine biome [ENVO:00000428]; feature: marine pelagic biome [ENVO:01000023]; material: deep marine sediment [ENVO:00002113] | place: India: Gulf of Kutch | collected...
CTGCCGAAGCGGGCTGGGGCTTCTTGCGCAGCCAGCCGAACAGGCCTTTCTTCTCGCCGGGCTCGGCCGGCGTCTTCTTGTCGTCGTTGGAACCAAACATGGAGAAGGTATTCTCAAGGATGCGAAACGCCGGCAGCCAGGCTGCCGGCCTCAAAATGGGTCCTATCCTAGCACCTCGCCAAGCAGGTGCGCTAAGCGCGGCACTGCGACCGAGCCGGCTGTACGGATACCCCGGCTTTGCCTGACCCGCGCCGGCCATTACCATGGCTGCCGTGTCGCCGCCCTGCCATCCACCGTGGCGGGCACCAACCTGGACGAGTCCCGACTATGCCTCTGACGTTACGCCGCGCCGCCGCCCTGCTGCTCGGAGCGCTCTATCTGCCGCTAGTGGCTGCAGCAGACAACCAGCCGACCCACGAGTTCTTCCTCGACAATGGCCTGAAGGTGATCGTTCGCGAGGATCACCGCGCCCCGGTGGTGGTTTCCCAGCTCTGGTACAAGGTGGGCTCCAGCTACGAGACGGCGGGCCAGACCGGCCTGTCCCACGCCCTCGAACACATGATGTTCAAGGGCAGCCGCAAGCTCGACGCCGGCGAAGCCTCGCGCATCCTGCGTGAACTGGGCGCCGAGGAAAACGCCTTCACCAGCGACGACTACACCGCCTACTACCAGGTGCTGGCCCGCGACCGTCTGGCCGTGGCCTTCGAACTCGAAGCCGATCGCCTGGCCAGCCTCAAGCTGCCGCCAGAAGAGTTTGCCCGCGAAATCGAAGTGATCAAGGAAGAACGCCGCTTGCGCACCGACGACAAGCCCAGCTCGCTGGCCTATGAACGCTTCAAGACCATCGCCTATCCGGCCAGCGGCTACCGCAACCCGACCATCGGCTGGATGGATGACCTCAATCGCATGCAGGCCGACGAGCTGCGTGCTTGGTACGAGCAATGGTACGCGCCGAACAATGCCACCCTGGTGGTGGTTGGCGACGTGACGGCCGACGAGGTACGCGGGCTGGCCGAGCGTTTCTTCGGCGGCATCGAACGGCGCGAGGTGCCGACGGCCAAGCGGCCGCTGGAACTGGACGAGCCGGGCGAGCGCCGCCTCAGACTGCACGTGAGGACGCAGTTGCCGACATTGCTGATGGCGTTCAACGCCCCCAGTCTCGCGACTGAGGAGAACGCCCGCCAGGTGCACGCGCTGCGGTTGATCTCCGCCCTGCTCGACGGTGGCTACAGCGCACGTCTGCCGGAGCGGCTGGAACGCGGCGAGGAGCTGGTGACCAGCGCCTCGGCCTGGTACGACGCCTACGCCCGCGGCGACAGCCTGTTTGTCCTGAGCGCCGCGCCGAACATGCAGAAAGGCCGCACCCTGGAAGAAGTCGAATCCGGTCTCTGGCGGGAACTGGACGCGCTCAAGGAGGCGCCACCCTCGGCGGACGAACTCGAGCGGGTTCGCGCCCAGGTCATCGCCGGGCTGGTGTACGAGCGCGATTCCATCACCCAGCAGGCCACCACCATCGGCAAGCTGGAAACCGTCGGCCTGTCCTGGCGGCTGATGGACGAGGAGCTGGCGGCGCTCGAGGCCGTCACGCCCGAAGACATCCAGCAGGCTGCGCGCAGCTATTTCACCCGCTCGCGCCTGAGCGTCGCCCATGTTCTGCCCGAGGAAGCCCGAGATGAGTGATTGCAAAGCCCTGCGCAACGGCCTGCTCGGCCTGCTGCTGGCGGCCAGCTTCGGCCTGGCGGGCTGCGATGAAGGCTCCACCGCCCTGCCGCGCCCCGGCGAACCAGTGAAACAGGACGTGGCCCGCGAGGCCGCCCAACCCGCCGTAGCGAGCGAAGCGGCCACGGCAGCGGAGAAACCCCGCCTCGAGTCCCTCAGCGAACTGAGCGACCAGCCGCTGGCCCGACGCAAACTGGACATCCAGAGCTGGCAGACCGCCGAAGGTGCCAAGGTGCTGTTCGTCGAGGCTCGCGAGCTGCCGATGTTCGACCTGCGCCTGACCTTCTCCGCCGGCAGCAGCCAGGACGGTGACGTACCCGGCCTGGCGCTGCTGACCAATGCCATGCTCAACGAGGGCGTCGAAGGCAAGGACGTCGGCGCCATCGCCCGTGGTTTCGAAGGCCTCGGCGCAGACTTCGGCAACGGCTCCTACCGCGACATGGCGGTGGTCAGCCTGCGCAGCCTGAGCGCGCCGGACAAGCGCGAGCCGGCGCTGGCGCTGTTCAACCAGGTCATCGGCCAGCCGACCTTCCCCGAGGACTCGCTGCAGCGGATCAAGAACCAGCTGCTGGCCGGCTTCGAATTCCAGAAGCAGAACCCCGGCAAGCTGGCCAGCCTTGAGCTGTTCGCCCAGCTGTATGGCAATCATCCCTACGCCCACCCCAGCGAAGGCACGCCCGAGTCGATTCCGGCGATCGGCGTCGAGCAGCTGCGCGACTTCCATGCCCATGCCTACGCGGCTGGAAATGCGGTGATCGCGCTGGTCGGCGACCTTTCCCGCGAGGAAGCCGAAGCACTCGCCGCCCAGGTTTCCGCCGCGCTGCCACAAGGCCCGGCACTGCCGACGACGCCCTCGCCCCAACCACCCGCGGCCGGCAAGCACCACATCGACTTCCCCTCCAACCAGACCCACCTGATGCTGGCCCAGCTCGGCATCCCTCGTGGCCATCCGGACTATGCGGCGCTTTATCTGGGCAATCAGATCCTCGGTGGTGGCGGTTTCGGTACGCGACTGATGGAAGAAGTGCGGGAGAAGCGCGGCCTGACCTACGGCATCTATTCCGGCTTCAGCCCGATGCGCGCCGAAGGGCCGTTCATGATCAGCATGCAGACTCGCGCCGAACTCACCGATGGCGCATTGGAACTGGTGCAGCAGCTGGTACGCGATTACCTCGCCGAAGGCCCGACCGAGGCCGAGCTGGAGCGCAGCAAGCGCGAGATCGCCGGCAGTTTCCCGCTGTCCACCGCCAGTAACGCCGATATCGTCGGCCAGCTCGGCAGCATCGGCTTCTACGGCCTGCCGCTGACCTACCTGGAAGACTTCATGGGCGAAATCCAGGCGCTGACGGTCGAACAGGTCAAGAACGCGATGAACAAGCACCTGCAGGAAGATGCCTTCGTCATCGTCACAGCCGGGCCCAGCGTCGAGCAGCAACCGCTGCCGCCGCCCAGCGAAAAACCAATCGAACAGCCCAGCGGCGTTCCGGAGCATTGATGGCCAATCCACCCATTCGCCCCAGCGCCCATGGCGGCCAGGGCCAGTTGCGCATCATCGGCGGCGAATGGCGCTCGCGCCGCTTCAGCTTCCCCGATGCCGAAGGCCTGCGGCCGACGCCGGACCGGGTCCGCGAAACCCTGTTCAACTGGCTGGCGCCCTACCTTTCGGGCGCGCGGGTGCTCGACCCGTTCACCGGCAGCGGCGCGCTCTATCTGGAGGCGCTGTCGCGTGGCGCCAGCATGGCCCTGGCGCTGGACGTGAACGCCAACGCCATCGCCAGCCTGCGCAAGCACCTGGACACCCTCAACTGCGGCCACGGCCAGCTGCTGCAGAGCGACGCCCTGCGCTATCTGGACAGCCAGACGCCGGCGCCCTTCGACCTGGTCTTTCTCGACCCGCCGTTCAACAGGAACCTGCTGCAGCCGGCCTGCGAGCTGCTCGAAGGCAAGGGTTGGCTGGCCGCGCACGCCTGGGTCTACACCGAAAGCGAAGCGCCGCCTTCCAGCCTCGGCCTGCCCGGCAACTGGCGACTGCATCGGGAGAAGAAGGCCGGCAAGGTGTTCTATGCCCTGTGGGAACGCCAGGGCCCCAGCGAGCCAACCGCCACTCAGTAGAAGTCGACGGTCTGCCCGTGGCGATCGAAGGCGAGAAAGCGCCCGATATTGCCGGTCTCGATCGAGCCGACCATCATCTTCAACGGCTGCTCGGCCTCGTCGGAGCTGGGCGTGATGCCGGCATGGCCGGGCAGCGCAGCGGCGAACAGCAGGTCCCAGGCCACGCCGGTACGTGCGGACTCCTCGCGCAGGGCAGCGAAATCGCGCAGTTCCTCGGGCAGCTTGTCGACGCAGAGCACCGGTTTTAGCGAGCCGCCGCCGTTTTCCTCGAAGCGCTGCCGCTCGGCCTCGGTGGCATCGGCAGGCAGTTCGGCGCTGACGAAGACGAACAGCAGGCGCTGCGGTTCACGCTCTTGGCGCGCAGCCGCCAGCAGTTGGTCGAAGGGGGTCAGGGTCATGGCTTGGTCCAGATGGGTATACCGGCGCCCACTGTCCACCGCTCGCGTGGCGCTGACCATATCTCCAAAGGCATACGCCGCCGCCCGGCCAGCACCATTCAGCCCCTGCATGGCGCTTTTCTTCCGCCGGGCAGCGCTCTAACGTCGCGCTTAAACAGAGGAATCCGAGCGAACGTGTCCGACCCTTTCCAACCGGCGTGGTGGCTGCCAGGCCCGCACCTGCAGACCCTGTGGAACCCGTTCTTTCGCCGCGCGCCGCGCCTGGCCCGCCAGCGCGAACGGCTGTGGCTGGCCGACGGCGATTTCATCGATCTGGACTGGCACGGCCCGCACGAGGCTTCGGCGCCGCTGGTGCTGGTGTTGCACGGACTGACCGGCTCGTCCAGCTCGCTCTATGTGCTCGGCCTGCAGCAACAACTGGCCGCGCGCGGCTGGGCCAGCGTCGCCATCAACTGGCGCGGCTGCTCGGGCGAGCCGAACCTGTTGCCGCGCGCCTACCACTCCGGCGCCAGCGACGACCTTGCCGAAGTCATCGGCCATCTGCAGGCCAAGCGCCCGCTGGCACCGCTGTATGCGGTCGGCTACTCGCTGGGTGGCAACGTGCTGCTCAAGTACCTGGGCGAAAGCGGCATCGGCAGCCCGCTGCGCAAGGCGGTCGCGGTGTCGGTGCCGTTTCGCCTGGACCAGTGCGCCGATCGCATCGGCCTGGGTTTCTCCCGCGTCTACCAGGCGCACTTCATGAAGGCCATGGTCGCCTATGTGAAGGACAAGCAGCAGCGTTTCCAGCATGAAGGCCTGACCGAGCACCTGGGCGCCCTGCAGCGCCTGGGTCCGCTGCAGGGCATGCGCACCTTCTGGGACTTCGACGGCCGCTTCACCGCACCGCTGCACGGCTACAGCGACGCCCACGACTACTATCGCCGCGCCTCCAGCCGCTACTACCTGCCGACGATCACCACGCCGACCCTGCTGATCCAGGCCGAGGACGACCCTTTCGTGTTCCGCCACAGCGTGCCGGAACCGGCCGAACTGTCCGCGAGCACCTCCCTGGAGTTGCACCGCCGCGGCGGCCATGTCGGCTTTGTCGAAGGCACGCCACGCCGCCCTCGCTACTACCTGGAGCGGCGCATTCCGCAATGGCTGGGCGAGCCCGGGCCCGGTCAGGCGTCCGTCTTCGGCAGCAACGCATCCAGCGCGACGAAGTACTGACGTTGCAAGGCAGCCACCGCCTCGCGGGCGCCGCTCGCGACGAAGCCGCTTTCCAGCGCCAGCACCTGATAGATGCCCCGCCGCATCTGTACCGGATCGAGCTGACCCGCGCCGGCGCCGGCCGTGGCAAGGAAGCGGATCCAGGAGGTGAGCACGATCCAGGCGTTGAGGGCCAGCGCCTCGGTCTGCTCGCCATCCATTTCGAGGATGCCCGCCTCGACGAACCCCTGGTAGATCGCCCGGGCGTGCTGCAGGCAACGTGCGGCAAAGCCTGCGTAGCGTTGCGCCAACTCGGCATCGGCGTCGAGCAAGCCCTCCAGGTCCCGATGCAAAAAACGGTAATCCCACATCGCGCCGAGCAGCGCCTCAAGGTAAAGCGCCTTGTCCTCGACCTGCATTGGCCGTGCTGGCGGCAGGCGCAGGAACTGGTCGACCCGCGCCTCATACCGGCCGAACAGCTCGGCGACGATCGCCTGCTTGTTGGCGAAGTGGTAGTAGAGGTTGCCCGGCGAGATACCCAGGTGCGCGGCGATGTGGTTGGTGGTGACGGTGCGTTCGCCCTGGGCATTGAACAGCGCCAGGCTGGCTTCGATGATGCGATCGCGGGTCTTGGCTCGGGGTGCCATGGGTGGCGGGGTCTCGGCGATGGAGCGAAGGGGCAACGGTACACGCCAGCGGCCGGGCAAGCACGTCTCGTTGACAGATTAGAGCAATTACTCTAGAAATCTCCCAGCCATCTTTCTTGAGGAGCTTCCATGTCCGCCGACATTCCGCAGGCGCTTGCCGCCATGGAGGCTCTGTTCCAGCGTCAACGCTCGGCCTTTCTCGCCGCGCCCATGCCTTCGGAGGAAGACCGCGTGCGCTGGCTGGACGCGCTGCGCGATGTGCTGGCAACCCACCAGCCGGCACTGATCGAGGCCATCAGCACGGATTTCGGCCATCGCTCGGCCGACGAAACCCTGCTGGCGGAAATCATGCCCAGCCTGCATGGCATCCGTTACGCCTGCCGACATCTGCGGCGCTGGATGAAACCGTCACGGCGTCGGGTCGGCCTGGCTTTCCAGCCGGCCAGCGCGCGGGTGGTCTACCAACCGCTGGGGGTGGTGGGGATCATCGTGCCGTGGAACTACCCGCTCTACCTGGCCATCGGCCCGCTGATCGGCGCGCTCGCGGCCGGCAATCGCGTGATGCTGAAAATGAGCGAGTCGACACCGGCCACCGGTCAGCTGCTGAAGACGCTGCTCGCGCAGCTGTTCCCCGAGGATCAGGTGGCGGTGGTGCTCGGCGACGTGGAGGTCGGCCGCGCCTTTGCCCGCCTGCCCTTCGACCATCTGCTGTTCACCGGCGCGACATCTGTCGGCCGTGACGTGATGCGTGCCGCTGCCGACAACCTCACCCCGGTCACCCTCGAGCTGGGCGGCAAGTCGCCCGCCATCGTCTCGGCCACGGTGCCGCTGGCCGATGCTGCCGAGCGCATCGCCTTCGGCAAGTGCATGAACGCCGGGCAGACCTGCGTTGCGCCGGATTACGTGCTGGTGCCGCGCGAGCGCCTCGAGGGCTTCGTCAGCGCCTACCGTGAGGCCGTGCTGCGCCTGTATCCGCGCCTGGCCGACAACCCCGACTACAGCGCAATCATCAATGCCCGACAGCTGAAGCGGCTGCAGGACTACCTGGACGACGCCCGGGCCAAGGGCGCACGGGTCATGCCGCTGTTCGACGCGCCACAGCAGCGGCGCATGCCGCACTGCCTGCTACTGGAGGTCAACGAGCAGATGCGGGTGATGCAGGAGGAGATCTTCGGCCCGCTGCTGCCGATCGTGCCCTATGGCGAGCTGGACGAGGCGCTGGCCTATGTCAACGCCCGGCCACGACCGCTGGCGCTGTACTACTTCGGCTACGATCGCGGCGAGCAGCAGCGCGTCCTCGAGGGCACGCATTCCGGCGGCGTATGCCTGAACGACACCCTGCTGCATGTCGCGCAGGACGATCTGCCCTTCGGCGGCATCGGCCCTTCCGGCATGGGCCATTACCACGGGCACGAAGGCTTCCTGACCTTCAGCAAGGCCAGGGCGGTATTCGCCAAGCAGCGCTTCAACGCCGCACGGCTGATCTATCCGCCCTACGGCAAGTGGTGGCAGAAGCTGATCTACGCTCTGTTCATCCGCTGAAGCGCGACGAACCCATGCACGACCTCGCCATGAACCGCCGCACCCTGCTCAAGGTCGGGCTGCTCGGCGGCGCCATCCTGGCCGCTGGCGGGCTGCTCGGCCGCTGCGCCGGGGCGACCGCCGCCGGCCCCGCCAGCGGCTTCGCCGTGCTGCGTGAGGCCGACCTGCCGCTGCTGCACCGGCTGGTCCCGCTGCTGCTGGACGGCGCGGTAGCTGCCGAGCACATGCCGCAGGCCTTGCAGGCCACGCTGAGCAGCCTCGATCAGGGCCTGGACCACCTCTCGCCCGCCCTGGCGGCCCAGGTGCGCCAGCTGTTCGACGTGCTCGGCCAGCCGCTGACCCGCGGCCCGCTCACCGGCATCTGGGGCGACTGGAGCCAGGCCTCGGACGACCAGCTGCGCACGTTCCTTCTGCGCTGGCAGAACAGCTCGCTGGCGCTGCTGCGCCAGGGGCACGCCTCGCTGCTGCAGATGATCCTCATGGCCTGGTACGCCTGCCCCGCTTCCTGGGCGCACTGCGGCTATCCCGGGCCACCGGCCGTCTGACCAAGGAGGCCGCCGTGCCCGTTCCCGATCTCTTCGCCGAAGGCCTCGCCCGTGGCTGGACCACCCATGACGGCTCGCGCCTGCAGCAGGACCTGACGCTGGAAGCCGATATCGCCATCGTCGGCAGCGGCGCGGGCGGCGCCACCAGCGCGGAAATCCTCAGCGCCGCCGGTTTCAAGGTGCTGCTGATCGAGGAAGGCCCGCTGCGCACCAGCCGCGACTTCGACATGCAGGAAGCCCGGGCCTACCGCTCGCTCTATCAGGAAGCCATCGGCCGCACCAGCAAGGACGGCGCCATCACGATCCTGCAAGGCCGTGCGGTGGGCGGTACCACGCTGGTGAACTGGACCTCGAGTTTCCGCACCCCAGCGCAGACCCTGCAGCACTGGGCCCGCGAGCACGGCGTCAGCGGGCTTTCGGCCGAAGCGCTGCAACCCTGGTTCGAACGCATGGAGCAGCGCCTGGGCGTGGCACCCTGGGCAGTGCCGCCGAACGCCAACAACCAGGTGCTCAGGCGCGGCTGCGAACGGCTCGACTATCACTGGGCGGTGATCCCGCGCAACGTGCGCGGCTGCTGGAACCTGGGCTACTGCGGCATGGGCTGCCCGACCAATGCCAAGCAGTCGATGCTGGTCACCAGCATTCCGGCGCTGCTGGACAAGGGCGGCGAACTGCTCTATTTCGCACGGGCCGAGCGCCTGCAGGTGCGTGGCGAGCAGGTGATCGGGCTCGACTGCCTGGGCATGGACGAGCGCTGCGTGGCGCCCACCGGCCGGCGCATCCGGGTCATCGCCCGGCACTACATCCTCGCCGGCGGCGGCATCAACACGCCGGGGTTGCTGCTGCGCTCGGAGGTGCCCGACCCACACCAGCGCGTCGGCAAGCGCACCTTCCTGCACCTGACCAACTTCTGCGCGGCGCAATTCGATGAGCGCATCGACGCCTTCAGCGGCGCACCGCAATCGATCTATTCGGATCACTTCCAGTGGCGCGACGGGGCTGCCGGGCCGGCGGGCTACAAGCTCGAAGTGCCGCCCATCCATCCCGCGCTCGCGGCCACCCTGCTCGGCGATTTCGGCTCGGAGAACGCGCAGCGCATGGCCGCGCTGCCGCATACCCACGCCATGATCGCCCTGCAGCGCGACGGCTTTCATCCGGACAGTGCCGAGGGCAGCGTCGAGCTGCGCGACGATGGCAGCCCTGTACTCGACTACCGCATGACCGCCTACGCCTGGGACGGCATCCGCCGCGCCTTTCTCAGCATGGCCGAGATCCAGTTCGCCGCCGGCGCCCGCGCGGTGCTGCCGCTGCATGCCGATGCCCGTTACGTGAAGACGGCCCGCGCGGCACGCGAACTGATCGAGCACCTCGACCTGGCGCCGTACCGCACCCGCCTCGGCAGCGCGCACGTCATGGGCGGCTGCGCCATGGGCGAAGACCCGCGCCAGGCGGTGACCGACAGCCTCGGCCGGCACCATCAGCTGGGCAATCTGTCCATTCACGACGGCTCGCTGTTTCCCACCAGCGTCGGCGCCAACCCGCAGCTGTCGATTTACGCCCTGTGCGCGAAGCTGGCCACGCAGTTGGGTGATCGCCTGCACAAGTCCTGAGATTGCCTCGCATTCGCGGCAGATCGCCGCATGGCCATTCAGACTTTACGCTGCCGATACCGAGCCGCTACCATCCACACCCCCACGCATGCGTCAGGACGCCGCGATGAATCGAGTGTTGTATCCGGGAACCTTCGATCCCATCACCATGGGCCACGCCGATCTGGTGGAACGTGCCTCGCGGCTGTTCGATGAGGTCATCATCGCCGTGGCGGCCAACCCGAAGAAGAACCCGCTGTTCCCGCTGGAGCAACGCGTGGAGCTGGCCCGTGAAGTGACCAAGCACCTGCCGAACGTGAAGGTCATCGGCTTCTCGACCCTGCTCGCCCACTTCGTCAAGGAACAGCAGGCCAACATCCTGCTGCGCGGCCTGCGCGCGGTGTCCGACTTCGAATACGAATTCCAGCTGGCCAACATGAACCGGCAGCTGGCTCCGGACGTCGAAAGCCTGTTCCTCACGCCGTCCGAAAAGTACTCCTACATTTCCTCGACCCTGGTGCGCGAGATCGCCTCGCTCCAGGGCGACGTTTCGAAGTTCGTGCATCCGGCCGTGATGCAGGCGCTCAAGACGCGCTTCGGCCAGAACTGAGGGCCGCCGTCGGCCCTGCGTCGAGTGCACGCCGAGCGTCGATGCGGCACAATTGGCCGTCGTAATTTAGCTGTGCCGTGGTTCGAGCCACGGCAGGAGTTCGCTGGATGTCCCTGAAAATCACCGATGACTGCATCAACTGCGATGTCTGCGAGCCGGAGTGCCCGAACGACGCCNNTGCGTCGGCCACTATGACGAGCCGCAGTGCCAGCAGGTCTGCCCGGTGGACTGCATCCCGCTCGACGAGAACAACGTCGAGAGCAAGGACGAACTGATGCAGAAGTACCTGATCATCACCGGCAAGGCGTGATGCGCTGGCGGCGACCGACCCGGCGGAGGCTCCTGTTCAGGGTGCTCCACGGCTGGTTCGCCGCCCTGCTGTTACTGGCCTGCAGCGTCCAGGCCAACCCGCTCGACTATGGTGCCGTCGCCACCGCCCATCCCCTGGCCAGCGAAGTCGGCCGTCAGATCCTTGAAGCAGGCGGCAACGCCTTCGACGCCACCGTCGCGGTGAGCGCCGCGCTGGCCGTGGTCGAGCCCTATGGCTCGGGGCTCGGCGGTGGTGGCTTCTTTCTGCTGCGCGAGGCCGCCGAACCGGCCCGTCACGTATTTCTCGACGCCCGCGAGCGTGCGCCGCGCGCCGCCACGCCGGACCTGTATCTGCGCGACGGGCAGTTCCAGCGCGAACTGTCGCTGAACGGCCCGCTGGCGGCGGCGATTCCCGGCACGCCAGCGGCACTGGTCGAGCTCGCCGAACAACGTGGTCGCCTGCCACTCGAGGCGACCCTGGCGCCGGCCATCGCCCTGGCCCGCGACNNGTGGATGCGGTGTACCGCCAGCGCGCCAGCTGGCGCCTGGCCGCACTGCGTGACGATCCCGAGAGTGCGCGGCTGTTTCTCGACGAGGGCGATCTTCCGGCCGAAGGTCATCTGCTGCGCCAGCCGGAACTGGCGCAAACCCTGGAGCGACTCGCCAGCAACGGCCGTGACGGCTTCTATCGCGGCGAACTGGCACAGAAGCTGGTCCAGGGCGTACGTGCGGCCGGCGGCATCTGGTCGCTGGAGGACCTGGCCGACTACCGCACCGTGGAGCGCGAGCCCCTGCGGTTCGCCCTGGCCGATGGCCGCGAGCTGATCGGTGCGCCGCCGCCCTCGGCCGGCGGGGTGATCCTCGCGCAGAGCCTGGGCATCCTCGAACGCCTCGCCTGGCGTGAGGCCGAACCGCTGCAGCGC
>JABAHQ010004113.1_pt3 | contig 11580 bp, 12 predicted proteins | sample 7062091 | NCBI WGS metagenome assembly JABAHQ01 (sample SAMN14534359, study PRJNA622989) | marine sediment metagenome | biome: marine biome [ENVO:00000428]; feature: marine pelagic biome [ENVO:01000023]; material: deep marine sediment [ENVO:00002113] | place: India: Gulf of Kutch | collected...
GGCAGAGATCGGTGAGCGTAGCCTCCCGGAGTGGCTGGTCGGAGACTCGCCCCGGAAGCGGCGCCTGGAGGACGGGCTGGCACGTGAGCTCGAGCTGGGCCCCGGCGAGGTCGTCGTCGACTTTCCCGCCAAGCGGGCCATGTTCCAGCTCGACCTCCTGATCCGGCGCCGCAGCGGCGAGGTGCAGCGCCTCGGCCGGGGAGGGCTGCCGGGGGTGATCGACCTGCCCCGGGTGGCCGAGGAGCTCTACCGGACGGCCCGGGTCCTCCGGGTCTTCACCTTTCGGAGACGGCGGATGACGCCGGAAAGGCTCCTCGAGCTCCTGGGGGGGTGAGGGACCCGGGCCTCGCGGTCGTCGAAAGCGGGTCGCTCGCGCGAAACGGGACGCGTCAGGTGGGGCGCACCCGAACCAGGGCCACCGTCACGTTGTCGGGAGCGCCCCGGTCGTTCGCCTCGGCCACCAGGGTGGCAGCCAGGGCTTCCAGGGTACCCTCGGCCCCCTGCCGGACGAGGGCCTCGATCTCCTCCTCGGAGAGAGCGGCCAGGAGCCCGTCGGAGCAGAGGAGGAAGAGGTCACCGGGCAGGCACGCCCCGGTCCGGATCTGAGGCTCCACACGCCGCTGGGTACCCAGGGCCTGGGAGAGCACGTGGCTCATGGGATGGATCCGCGCTTCCTCCCGGCTCAGGCGCCCGGCATCCACCTCCTCCTGGAGGGGCGTGTGGTCCCGGGTCAGGGGCTGGAGCTCCTGGTCCCGCCAGAGATACGCCCGGCTGTCTCCCACGTGGCCGACCACCCACTCCTCCCGGTCGGCGTCCACCTGAAGCGCCGTGACGGTGGTGCCCATTCCGCTGCGCTCGGGACGCTCTTCGCCCTCCCGGAGGATCGCCTCGTTCGCTCCCTGGACCGCTTCCTCCATTCTCTCGCCCGCCGGGAGAGCCGAGCCTTCGGCCGTCGAAGAGGGGTCCGGATCGGGCCCCTCTCCGTCGGAAGCGCCCCAGGCGCGGAGGATCGCCTTCACCGCGAGGCTGCTGGCCACGTCGCCTGCGGGGTGTCCTCCCATCCCGTCGGCGACCACCGCCAGCCCACGGTCCAGGTCGACCGCGACGGCGTCTTCGTTCCTGCGTCGAGTTCGGCCGACGTCGGTCGTTCCATGGAGCTCGAGTCGAAGCATTGCGGGGACCGGGCGTGAGGTCTGGGTCGTCGGCGGCAGCCGGAGTGGCGGGCGCACGGTGGAGCGATACCCCGGGGGACGGCGCGACGTGCCACACCCCCGGGGGCACGCTCCGTGCCCGATTCCAGACCGAATCCCGCGCGCCACGGGTGGGGGCTCGCGGAACCCTCCGACGAGGGGTGGTTTAGGAGGGGGCGAACGGAGGCTCGGGACCCTTCTTCCACCGGGTCCCCCGCCGTTCTCCCGGGCCGCGCTGCCGGAGGGAACTTGCGCGCCCCCCCGGGGTCCCAGGGGCCGAGCGCTGGACATTCGCATCGACATCTTTTAACCTTTAGGGCTGCGGATCAAACGGATGGCGCAGGGGTACCCATCCGGCGAACAAATATCTGCACGCAAACGCTCCGCTCCGGAGATCAATCACGAGGCCGGCCCAGAAGGTGGCTTTCGAGCCGCGCCTGGAGCCGGATCGAGGCAAGGAGATAGATCACACCGATGGCCACGGCGACCAAGAAGAAGTCGGCCTTCAGCACCGCGAGCCTGGACGACAAGAACGCCCTGGATCAGTACCTCCGGGATGTGAGCCGTCACGAGCTCATCACACCCGAGCGGGAGAAGGAGCTCGGCGCCCGGGCCCAGAAGGGAGACGAGGAGGCCGTTCAGGAGCTGGCGCGGGCCAACCTGCGGTTCGTGATCAGCGTGGCGAAGAAGTACCAGAACCGGGGTGTCTCGCTCACGGACCTGATCCAGGAGGGGAACGTCGGTCTGGTCACGGCGGCCCGGAAGTTCGATCCCGACCAGGGCGTGAAGTTCATCTCCTACGCCGTCTGGTGGATCCGGCAGGCGATCCTGGCCTCCCTGGCCAACCACGGCCGGTCGGTCCGGGTACCGCTGAATCGGGCGTCGGACCTCGCCCGGATCTTCCGGGAGAAGGAGCGGCTCAAGCAGGAGCTGGGCCGCGACCCGACCCTGGACGAGCTCAGCGCCGCCACGGATCTGACGCCCAAGGTGATCCGGCAGCTCGAGACGCTGAACGCCGGCGAGATCCGGCTCGACGCGCCCATCGGCGACACCGACGACTCCCAGCTCGTGGAGCGCTTCGTCACCGAGGAAGCGGTGGAGCCCGAGCTCGAGGTGGAGGAGCACCTCCTGAGCGAGATCGTGGGGGACGCGCTCGAGACCCTCGAGCCCCGGGACGCCAAGGTCCTGCGCCTCTATTACGGCCTCCAGGGTGAGCGGGAGCACACCCTCGAGGAGATCGGCGACATGCTCGGCGTGACGCGGGAGCGGATCCGCCAGCTGCGCGACCGTGCCCTGCGGCGCCTGGCCGAGGGCGACAAGGGAGCGGCGCTGGAGACCTTCGCGGCGTGATCCCCCGCGTTCCGGCGGCGCCCGGCGCCCCCCGGGTCATCCCACGGCGGATGACCCGGGGGGCGTCTTTCGTTACCGGCCCCCCGGGATGCTGACCGGGACGGTCCGGCGGACCGGAGGCGGCGTCTATCGGGTGGCCCTGGAGGACGGGCGCGTCGTGGACGCCTCGATCCGTGGCCGGCTCAAGCGGGAGTCGAGGACCGGCGAGCGGGTGGTGATCGGGGACCGTGTGCGGGTCGAGGAGGCACCCGGGGGGATATTCACCGTGGAAGAGGTGCTCCCCCGGGATACCCAGATCGTCCGCCGGGGTCCCGGAGGGCGAAAGGCGAAGGTCGTGGCCGCGAACGTGGGTCGGCTCGTGGCGGTCGCCGCCGCGCGGCGTCCGGAGCCCAGCAGGAGGACGATCGACCGGCTCCTGGTGATCGGGGAGTCCCACGACCTGGAAGCCCTCCTGGTGATCAACAAGGTCGATCTGGAGAGCGCGACCGAGGTGGTGGACCGGCTTGCGTCGGTGTATCGACCGATCGGATACCGGGTGATCCCCACCAGCGCGGTGTCGGGCCGGGGGGTCGACGAGCTCGCCGAGGTGCTCTGTTCGGGAACGTCTGCCCTCGTGGGCCCGTCGGGCGTGGGGAAGTCGAGCCTCCTGAACCGCATCCAGCCGGGCCTGGAGCTCCGCACGGGAGAGCTCAGCCGCGATCGCCGCCGGGGGCGGCACACCACGGTCAACGCTCGTCTCCTGGAGTTGGAGTGCGGGGGCCTGGTGGCGGACACGCCCGGCTTCGGCGACATCGGAATCTGGGGCGTGGATCCCGAAGGGCTCGACCGCTGCTTTCCCGAGATCCGAAGGCTCCTGGGCGCGTGCCGATTCCGGGGCTGCACCCACGTCCACGAGCCGGACTGCGCGGTGCGGGGGGCCGTGGACGAGGGGCACCTGGACCCACGGCGCTACGAGAGCTACCGGGAGATCTTCGCCGAGGCCGAAGAGCAGGCGCGCGAGCCCTGGAAATAGGAGGGGGGGGCGGGCCTCAGGCGAGGGGCGTGACCTGCAGAGCACCGGTGGCCGGATCCCGGTCCACGGAAAGGGGCCACCGGTACACCTCCTCCAGCACTCCGGCCCGCATCACCTCTTCGACGGGTCCCTCGGCGGCCCGCCGTCCCGACTGGCTCAGGATGAGGAGACGGTCGGCGAACCGGGCGGCGAGGTTCAGGTTGTGGGTGATGAGGACGACGGTCATCCCCCGGTCCGCCGATTCCCGCAGAAGCCGGAGGATCGTCATCTCGTGGCGGATGTCGAGGCTCGCCGTAGGCTCGTCCAGGGCCAGGGCTCGAGGCTCCTGGGCGAGGGCCCTGGCGATGCGTACCCGCTGGAGCTCTCCCCCCGAGAGGGTGTCCACGGAGCGCGCGGCCAGGTGGACCGCGTCGCACCGGTCCAGGGCGTCCCGGATCGCCCTCCGGTCGCGGGCGCCCTCGGATCGAAGGGAGCCCAGATGGGGATAGCGCCCCATGGCCACGAGCTCCCGGGCCGTCATGGGGAACGCCAGGGGCTCACTCTGGGGCACCGCTCCCACGTGCTTCGCCAGCTCCCGACGGGGCCACGAAGCCACGGGCCGTCCGTCCAGGAGCGCCGATCCCTCCTCGGGCTCGACCCGGCCGAGGAGGGCCCGCATCAGCGTCGATTTGCCCGAGCCGTTCGGTCCCAGAACGCCGTAGAGGGTCCCCTCGATCACGTCCAGGCTGACGCCGCGGAGGGCGGGGCGGTCCTGCCCCCGGTAGCGCACCGTCAGCCGTCGAGCGGCGAACGTCATTCGCCGACGCTCCTCCGCAGGAGGACCAGGAAGAGCGGCACCCCGACGAAGGCGGTCACCACGCCCAGGGGGATCTCGGTGGGCGCCAGCGCGACCCGGGCCACCAGGTCGGCGAGGGTCAGGAAGACCGCCCCGGCGGCGAACGAGAGGGGCAGGAGGGTCCGATGGTCCGATCCCACGACCAGCCGCACCCCGTGGGGCACGATCAATCCCACGAACCCGATGATCCCGGCCACGGCGACCCCCGCCGCGGTCACGAGGGAGGCGACCGCGTAGGCCGTCCGCTTGACCCGCTCCACCTCGGTACCCAGATAGCTGGCGGTCTCCTCGCCGATCGCCAGGAGGTTCAGGGCCCGGGCCAGGGCCACCAGGATCAGCGCCGATGGCAGGGTGTAGGCGGCGGCCAGACCCACCGATCGCCAGTCCGCGCCGGCCAGGCTCCCCATCATCCAGAGGATCGCGCTCCGAACGGCATCGGCCTCGGAGACGGAGAGGACGAAGGCGATGCACGCCGTGAAGAACGCGCCCACCACCACGCCCGCCAGGAGGAGGACCCGCACGTCGAGGCGCCGGTCCGCCGCGTAGGCGACCCGGAAGACCACGAGCACCGCCGCCAGGGCCCCGGCGAACGCCGCCAGGGGGAGAATCCACGAGCCCCCGGAGACGAGGCCCAGGGATAGGACGAGGACCGCTCCGAACCCGGCGCCGCCGGAAACTCCGAGGATGTACGGCTCGGCCAGGGGGTTCCGCAGGAGCGCCTGGAAGACCGCTCCCGCCAGCGCCAGCCCGCCGCCCACCAGGACCGCCAGGGCCGCCCTGGGGAGACGGAGCTCGAGCACGATCGTGCGCACCGTCGGGCTCCCCCGGCCCAGGAGAGCCTCCACCGCCTCGCCCGTGCCGAGCCCCACGGCTCCGAATCGGACGCTGAGGAGGATCGCCGCGACCCCCGCCACGAGCAGAGCGACGGTGAACAGCCCTCGCCGGGCGGTCACCGGAAGGCCTCGGGGTGGATCGCCCGGGCGAGAGCCCACGCGGCCTCCCCGAGCCCGGGACCGGGGCGCTCCACGGCGCCGGGGACCCGGCGCACCGGCAGGTCGATCCCCTTGAGTCGGACGTCGCTGCCCTCCGCCGCCAGGATCAGGTCGATCGGTCGGGCCACGAACGTCTCGGGGCTCACCGGCCCGTAGAGCTCGGCCAGATCGGCGAAGGCGTTCCGCCCTCCGGCCGCCTCGATGAGCTGGTCGATGTAGGTCCCGGGTCCCGCCACCCAGGGGGGCTCACCGCCCAGCACAAAGGCGACGCTGCGGCGGGGCCGACCTTCGATCGTGGCCGCCACGTGGCTCAGCGCCGAGTCGATTCGTGCCACCAGTGAGTCGGCGGCCGGCGAAGCGCCCCCGGCCCGCCCGAGGGTGCGAATCATCCCGCGCACGTCTTCGATCCCGTCGGGCCGCACCGCCAGGTGCGGGATCCCCATCCGATCGAGCTGCTCCGGAGTCCCCCGATCGGAGCGCCCCTCGAACCGCACGACGAGATCGGGCCGGAGTGCGACGAGGCGTTCCAGGCTCGGCTGGAGGCCGCCGCCCACCGACGGCAGGGTGTCGAGGGGCGGAAGGGTGTCGTAGTCGGTGCGGCCCACCAGCCGGCTCTCGAGCCCGAGGGCCGCCAGGGTCCGCGTGGCCGAGGGCACGAGGGAGACGACTCGTTCCGGCGCTCTCTCGAGCTCGATCCGTCGGCCCGCGGCGTCGGTCACCACCAAGGGCGTCCCGTCGGGGTCCGACGTCGTTCCACCGCTCCGCGGGTCCGGCGCTCCCTCGGCGTTGCAGGACGACGCGAGGAGTGCGAGGAGAAGTCCCAGCCCCGCGCCTCTCACGGTGGGCGGGTCACCGGCCGGCGGCGACGCCGCTCCCGGGGCCGGTGTCGGGGCACGCCTCCTCGTGGCTACGGTACCAACCGGGGCCCTCCGGGCTCACGGCCGCGAACCACCGCGTCTCGGTTCCCAGGACCTCCAGGAGGACTTCGTGGCTCCCGTCCCGATCCCAATCCATGTGGTCGACGAAGCGCGGAATCCCCTTTCCTTCCTCCGCCGCGATACGGTACCAGACGAAGGTCGGCTCGTAACCGTCGCCCAGATCTTCGGCGAGGAAGAAGAGGGACCATGCCTGCGGCGAGTCGGGAGGACCGACGCCGAGCTGGTCGTGGTGGACGAAGGTAGTGGCGATCACCGGCCCTCTGGACCCGGAAGGGCTGAAGCGCTGCAGGTCGGCCCGGGCGGCGAGGATCGACGCGGGCCAGCGGGCGCCGAGGCGGGGAAAGAGCCGTGCGGCCATGTTCAGGGCCGCCACCCTCTGCTCCCGGGTGCTGAACTCGGGCTGATACGGCGCGAGGGGCGCGTCACCGCCCTGGGCGTAGGGCACGGCGAGGAAGCGCTGGGCGGCCATCGCGTCGGGGACCAGCTCGAGGCGGCCCCGGCTCCGGGGCCGCGGCTGACAGTAGGCGCTGTCCACTCCGGCGGTCTCCCGGACGTGAAAGGTCCCGACCCGCGCGCCGGCGATGAAGAGGACGAGGTCCGTGCCGGGCGCCATTGCGGCCTCGGCGATCCGGTCGGTGGCATCGGGGACCGAATCGGCGCCCGGGAGGTCCCGGAGCCCCCCCGGAGCGATCTCGGCGACCGGGAGCGCCGTCGCCTCCTCGGCGTCCCTCTCGACCAGAAAGAGGAGGGGGCCGAGATCCAGAGGCCGCGGACCCTCGGGAGGCGGCGTCTCCACGGCGGCGGCCTCGGCGGCTCCGGCGGCGGTATCGGCGGGCACCGAGGGGGTCTCCAGGCGCATGCGCACTCCGCCCCAGCTCACGTTGTCGCACGCCGTGAGCCCGGTTAGAATCAGCGGAATCGCCAAGCGGCGGAAGCGCGCTCGCCTCACGTGGTCCTGCGGGGTTTCGGGGACGTGGCCTCGAGAGCCGCCCGATGAGCGGTGGGACGGGGAATCGGGAGGACCCGTCACGACCCTCCCGGGGTCCTCGCCCGGGGCCGAAAAGCTACCTCCGGCTCCGGGGTAAAGCAAAGACGCGGGATGCGCGAACGTGCCCGCGGAGTGCGTGGCCTCGCCCTCCCCAAGCCAATTCCTGACCCCCACCCCCGAAACGTGGAAGAGAGCGGCGCCCGTCGGCTCCTGGCATGGCTGCCCCCCTTCGTCCTGGGCGCCACGGGGGCGCTCGCCGCCGAGCTCGCGGCCGGGCTCCTCCTCTACTCCAGCGACGGCCTCGTTCGCGCCCTCTCCGTCGTGCTGGCCACCGAGGCCGGAGCGTTCGGCCTGGGACTGTGGACCTCCCGGTCCCGGCGCGACCTGGAGGCGGTGCGTCGTCGGTGGCTCCTGTCCCTGGTGGCGTTCACGGCGGCGGCGGGGTTCTCCGTCCTCTGGGGCGCCACCGGCGGATTCTCGGCGGCGTCCCTTTCACAGGGCCTGGGCCTGGGTCTCCTGGGAGGGCTGCCGCTCTACGGGGTGGGGGCCGTGCTGGGCTCCCTCGAGGTCTCGGGCGCGGCGCGAGCGGGAGAACCGGGAGCGCCTCCGGGCGCGGCGGCGGCCGTGGGGGCGGCCGGGGGTCTCCTGGCCGGCGGTCTCTACCTGATCCCCCGCTTCCATCCCACCTCCCTCTTTCTCTTCAGCGTGGTCCTCCTCTCGGGCGCCGCCGTCGTCCACGGCTGGCTCCTCGACGCTCGCATCATGATCCGGCTTCTGGCCGAGGCCCCGTCGGAGATCGGGCCGGTCCGGATCGAGGAGCGCACCCGTGGATCCCCGGCGGCGTCGGGCCGGGTGGTCCTGGTGGGCGGGCACCCGGCATCGGCCCGGAGTCGTGAGGACGGTGGCCCTCTCCTGCCGTGGGCCCGGGCGCTGGCCTCCCTGGTGTCGGAGCGATGGCCGGACGGCTCCCGTATCGCCGTGGTGGGGCCGGGCCTCGGGGAGCTCCTCGCCCTCTGCGGGGAGGCCGGGGAAGGCGGTGAGATCGTCGCCGTGGAGCCACGGGGCGAGATCGCCCGGGCGATCTCGGCGGCGTCCGTCGATGGTGGGAAGGGCCCGGGACCCCCGGCGGAGATTCGGAGCGGGGCGCCCGTCGAGGTCCTGGGAGACGCCGGGGGACGCTTCGATGCCTCGGTGGTGAGCCTGCCCCTCGTCACCGGACTGGCCACCCTGGAGGGAGTGCCCCGGGACCTCCTCCGATTCCTCCTCGCCCGGACGTCCCCGGCCGGGAGGTCGGCGGTGGGCGGGATCGATGTCGCGCCCGGCGAGCCGGAGGCGGAGATCGAGGCCCTGGCGAAGGATCTCGGACCCGCAGCGCCGGCGCTCGCCCTCTACCGTCCCCTGCCCGGTCCCTCGCCCCTTCTCCTCTCCGACGAGGCGGAGGGAGGAGGCGTGCTCCTCGCCGGGGTCGAGCCGTGGGAGACGTGGCCCCCGGAGCTGGAGGGTCTCGTCCCGGTGTGCGCCCGGGAGGGGGATCGGCGGCACGCCGGGGAGAAGGTCGCCCCAGGGGACTCGCGACCGTGATCCTGGCGCACCTCTCGGATCTCCACCTGGGATACCGAGGGTACGGCCGCGCCAGGGGCGGACGGAACCTCCGGGAACGGGACGTGGCCCGGGCCTTTCTCTCCGCCGTTCAGGAGCTGATCCGCCTGGAACCCGACGTCGTGGTGCTGGCCGGCGACGTCTTCGACCGCCCCGATCCGCCGGCCGGGGCCCTGGTCACCCTGGCGCGGGCCCTGGAGACGTTGCGGTCCTCCCTCCCCGGGGCCCCGGTGCTCATGGTGGCGGGCGCCCGGGACACGCCACGGGCCTGGGGCGACCCCGGCGCGCTGGCGGCCTTCGACACGATCCCCGACGTGGAGGCGGCGACCGGCACCCCCCGGTCGGTGCGCCTCCGCGACCGCGCGATGCACGTTCTCCTGCTGCCCCACCGGGCGGTCTTGCGGGAGCCCCACCCCGAGGTGAAGCCGGACCCGGACGCCCGCTGGAACGTCCTGGTCTCCTATGGAGAGGTGGACGTCGAGGCATCGGGGACGGCGGCGGTGGCGGGCGGCGGCGGTGGCCGTCGCCGCGCTCTCGTCGTGGACACCGAGGCGTGGGACTACGTCGCCCTGGGTCACGATCACGGGCACCGGGTGGTGAAGCCGGCCGTGGTCTATCCCGGGTCCCTGGAGCGCGTGGGGCCGGAGCCGTGGACCGAGGCGATGGAGCGGAAAGGCTTCGTGACCGCGGAGCTGACGGAGGGCGCCCGGGTGCGCTTCCACGAGATCCCGGGTCGCCCGGTGGTGGCCCTGGCGCCGATCCGGTGGGATCCCGATCGCCCGCAGCGCATGAACGAGCGGATCCGGGAGGTCAGCGAGGAGGTTCCGGGCGGCCTCGACGGGAAGATCGTCCGCCTCCGTCTTCAGGGCCTGGGGCTCGAGGAGCTGGACAGCGTCGACCCCGGCCTCCTCTCTGCGCTGCGGAAGCGGGCGTTTCACCTCGCGGTGGAGCTGGACGAGCCGACGTGGGAGGCGAATCCGGTGCCCGACGCCCCAGAGCTGATCCGCGGACTTCTCGCCGACGCCGACGCCGAGCTCGTCGACCTGGCCCGACGGGCGCTCAGGGAGGCGCCGGCGTTCGAGGCCCGGGCCCGGGAGGGCCGGTGAGGCTGGTGGAGATCCGGGGTGCCCAGGTGCCAGGCCTCGGCACCCTCCGGCTGCGCCCGGGAGACGGCCTGATAGGCTGGACGGGTGGGGACTCACGCCATCGTCGGCGGTTTTCCGAGTTCCTCCATCGCGCGCTCGGGCTCCCGCGGGACCTCCGGCGACCCGGGGAGGACGGGGGCGGGAGCCGTGGCGAAGGCGACGTGGAGGCCGAGGTGCGCGTCGAGATCGCCGGTCGAAGCGTCCTCTTCCGGGATCCGGCGTCGGTCCCGGATGGGGAGGTGGGGCGAGCGCCGAGCCTCGCCCGGGCTCTCGGCGTGGACGGGAAAGATCTGGCGCTGGTCTGGGGCGGCGCCCCGGAAGCGGACGCGCGCGGCCTCCTGGATGCGGGCGCTCGCCTCCTGGCCGGCCTGCGCGGGATCGATCTCCTCGACGGGGGCCTGCGGTGGCTCGCCGGTCCTCGTCCGTCCGTGACCGATGGGGAAGGCGCTCCCCCCGAGCGCCGCGAGCGGCTCCGGAGCGAGCTGAGAGAAGTTCGTCGTCGCCTCCGGGAGCTCGAGGAGGTGCCCGAGCGGCTTCTCTCCCTGGAAGAGGAGCTCCGCTCCCTCCGGGCCGACGCCGCGGAGGTGACCGGTGATCTGGAGGTGGGCACGATGGATTGGCTCCGGGAGCGCCAGGACGCCGAGACCCATCTGCAGGCGTACCGGGATCGGGCCCGGGAGCTGCGGGCCCGGATTCGGGAGCTGGAGGACGCCGGGTCCCGGGGACCCTGTCCCTTCTGCGGACGCTCCCTGGGCGACCACTACGACGAGGTGATCGGCGAGCTCGGGGACGAGTGGGAGAGCGTCGTCCAGGACGGGCGCTGGTGGCGTCGGCGGTGGGAGCAGCTCGAGCTCACGCCGGACCGGCTCCAGGAGCTGGAGGGACGCTCGCTCCGCCTTCAGGCGGCGGTGGAGGAGTGCGCCGAGCGCCTCGAGCGATGCCGCTTCGAGCTACGCGAGCGCGACGAGCTGCGGGAACGGGAGGGGGAGATCCTAGCGGCCTTGGGAGGGGAAGGGCAGCTCCAGGGAGAGGGAAGCGGCGGGGNNTCCGGGACCAGCTCCTGGACGAATCCAGGACCCGCCTCCTCCGGGGGGCCGGAAGCTACCTGAACCGGATCTCGGGGGGGCGGCTTCTGGGCCTGCTCCCCGACGATGACGGAGGCGCGGTGGCCGTGGAGGACGGCCGACGCCTGGGCTCTCCCACCGAGGAGGACCGGGCGGCGATCCGGGTCGCCCTCCGTCTGGCCCTCGCCGATCGGGCGGTGGCTGAGGGTCTCCCCAGCGATTCGATCCTGGTGGAGGAGCCCTTCGACCGCATGGATCTCCAGGCACGCCTGCGGGCGGTGGAGGTGCTCCGGGGCATGCGGGCACGGATTCCCCAGATCTTCCTCGTGGTCGGGGACGAGGTGGCGGAGGCCGCCCCGGAGCGCTTCGAGGCGATCCTCGAGCTCCGCGAGGAGCCTCCGGGCCGAACCAGCGGCCTGCGACGGGTTCCGGGAGGGGTGGGGACGCTGAGGCTCTAGGGCGTCCTG
>JABAHQ010008804.1_pt1 | contig 11576 bp, 6 predicted proteins | sample 7062091 | NCBI WGS metagenome assembly JABAHQ01 (sample SAMN14534359, study PRJNA622989) | marine sediment metagenome | biome: marine biome [ENVO:00000428]; feature: marine pelagic biome [ENVO:01000023]; material: deep marine sediment [ENVO:00002113] | place: India: Gulf of Kutch | collected...
AGATGATGGATGCGATTCTGGCACCGTTTGCCGAGCGAGTAGCAGCCGTCGAGCTTTCGCCACCGCGGATTCCTTTTGTATCCAATGTGACCGGCACCTGGATCACGGCTGATCAGGTTACGGATCCAGGCTATTGGGCGCAGCACCTGCGGCAGGCGGTGAATTTTGCCGCCGGGGCGCAGGAGTTGTTGAATGAACCTTCAAGGGTGCTTCTGGAGGTAGGGCCGGGCAGGACGTTAAATACATTATCAGGAATGTGTCAGTTAGAGTTGAGAACGCAGCAAAAAGAACAGTCTTTCAACCAATTGATCGCCTCCTCCATGCGCCATCCCGACGACATGCAATCGGACCTCGTGTTTCTTTTGACCACCATGGGGCGGCTCTGGCTTTCCGGTGTAGAGATCGATTGGTTCAAATTTTATGAGAATGAAAAGCGTCATCGGATACCGTTACCCGCCTATCCGTTTGAGCGTCAACGTTACTGGGTCGAACCACAACGGGATGGCGTCTCCCAGGCGACCCGCCAGCCGGTTTCTTTGAGCAAAAAAGAGGATATCGCTGACTGGTTCTATGTGCCGGTCTGGAAGCAATCTTTTCCATCTTTCAAGCTCGAACCGGACATCCCTGATGACGAAAAAGCGTGCTGGCTTGTCTTTACAGATATCTCTGGACTGGCGGGAGAGATTATACAGGGACTTGGAGAAGAGAAGCAAACTGTCGTGACGGTTTCGGCAGGGAAGAAATTCAATAAGATTGACGAACAGAGTTTCGTAATAAATCCACAGAACCATGAGGACTATGATGCGCTCATCCAGGATCTATGCGCGCAAGAAAAAACGCTGACAAAGATTGTGCACATGTGGGGCATCACATCCCCTGATGATATGGCGGCCCAAAACGGAACGATCGAATCCGCACAGGAGTGCGGTTTCTTCAGTCAGTTGTACGTTGCACAAGCATTAGGAAAACATAAGGTCAGCAATTCCATACAAGTGACTATCATAACCAATAACATGCAGAAGGTGACCGATGACGAAGTTCTCTATCCCGAAAAGGCAACGGTTGTAGGAGCTTGTAAGGTGATTCCGCAGGAATACTTAAATATGACCTGTCGCAGCATTGATATCGTCATTCCGGAGGTGAATGGTCTGCAGAGGGCGAGACTGGTTGAACAGCTCACGCGAGAGATTACCAGGAAGCAGTCGGACCTGGTGGTCGCTTATCGTGGAAACCAGAGGTGGGTGCAGAATTTCGATGCCGTACCTATTGGTGAAGCTGACGGACAACCGTCACTTCTACGTCAAGGAGGTGTCTATCTGATCACCGGTGGACTGGGACGCATCGGGCTTGTGCTTGCCGAGTATCTGGCAAAAAACGTCAAGGCTAAACTGATTCTAACCAGCCGGAACGGTCTCCCACCAAAGGGCGAGTGGGAAAAATGGCTTGCAGATCACGACGAGAGCGAGGTGTCCAGCCAAAAGATCTTCAAGGTGCAGTATCTGGAGAGCTTGGGCGCCGAAGTTGTTGTCGCTAAAGCTGATGCTGCAAATTTTGATGATATGAAAGCGGCTGTTGCCATGGCAACCGAAAGATTTGGCACGATCGATGGTGCCATCCACGCTGCCGGGATTCTTGTCGGCGGGAAGTTTGATTCGATACAAGAGACGAACAAAGACGATTGCCAAACCCAGTTCCGACCAAAGATCGATGGGCTTATCGTCCTGCAAAAGGTTCTGGAAGGACAAAAATTAGATTTTTGTCTGTTATTCTCATCGATATCATCTGTTTTGGGAGGCCTTGGATATCTCGCTTACTCGGCGGCGAATCTTTTCATGGACGCATTTGCTGGTCTGCACAACCACACGAACGGCGTGCCCTGGATCAGTGTCAATTGGGATGCCTGGCGGTTTCATGAGTTGAAACAATCGAATAAAGTTGCAGGCGCAGATTTGGCGGAACTAGCATTGACACCAGATGAAGGGGTTGAGGTCTTCCGACGTGTGATGTCCATTGATCCGTTGAGCCAGATCGTTGTCTCGACAGGAGACTTGCAGGCCAGGATTAGCAAGTGGGTCGAGCTGGAATCCATGCGAAAGAAAGAAGGGACCAAAAAGGTCGAGTCGGAGGCGCGTCATTCAAGGCCGGCCCTGCAATATGACTACGTTGCGCCTACCAACGAGCTTGAACAAACACTCGCAGATATCTGGCAGGAACTATTTGGCATCGACAAAATAGGGATTCAGGATAACTTCTTTGAATTAGGCGGACACTCACTTTTGGCAACAGGGGTCGTTTCCAGAGTACGAGATACATTTCATGTCGAGTTAAACCTCCAAAGCTTCTTTGAAAAACCGACTATTGCAGAATTGGCGAATGTTATTTTGGAAAAAATGGTCGAGGCGGAAGATAGTGCTACGCTTAGTCAAATCCTGGAGGAGATAGAGACTCAATCTTAGGTAGTGATTGACCGAAAAGTCGATTCTTTATGTCATTGCGAGCACTTCTCAGCGAAGCAATCTCCTTATTAGGCATGGCAGGAGATTGCTTCGGCAAAAACGCCTCGCAATGACAGCATTTTACCACTTTTCGGTCAATCACTCGCCGGGGCGTGGCCGAAAAACCCATTTTCTCGACCTTTATCACATCTCAGCATCTGTTATTTGGTTCGAAAATATTGCAAAAAGTGACTTTCTGGCTACGCCGCCAGGACAGCACAGACTCAATTAATTATTCAAAAAAATAAAAATTAGGGATTCACCATATGAACGACATTACGAAACGAATTGCTGCTCTTCCGGCGGAGAAACGTAAGTTGCTTTTGGAGCGACTTAAAAAGAAGAATGGCGGCGGTGCTGCGCACAAAATTAGCCGTCAAAGTCGGGAAACGGATACGTTTCCTCTCTCCTTCGCGCAGCAGAGACTGTGGTTTCTCCACCAAATGGAACCTGACAGCTTCACGTGGAATATATGCTTAAGCTACAAAGTTACAGGCCAAATCAGTGAGAAGGCCCTTAGGTACGCATTTGATGAAATCGTCAAGCGCCACGAAGTTCTGCGAAGCACGTTTGCCATCGTAAATGGCCAACCGGAACAGGTCATTGCCAAAGAAGGTTTCTTACCTCTGTCAGTGGTAGACCTCAGCAACTTACCTGCTTCCGAGCGCGAGGCCGAGTCTCAACGACTGATTGTCGAAGAAACCGAACGTCCGTTCGACTTGGCTAAGGGTCCGCTTGTACGCGGCAGTTTGTTGCGGCTGGATGAAATGGAGTCGGTGCTCATTCTAACCATGCATCATATTGTTTCCGACGCCTGGGCCATTGGGATTTTCTTTAAAGAACTACGAGAATTCTACGAGGCGTTCCGCAACGGACGATCCCACTCCCTTCCTGAACTACCCATCCAATATGCGGATTTCGCGGTCTGGCAAAGGGAATGGCTAAAAGGGGAAGTTCTGGAAACCCAACTTTCCTATTGGAAGCAGCATCTTGGAGGCAGCCTTCCCATACTTCAGTTGCCCACGGACCGCCCGCGCCCGAGCGTGCAGACCTTTCCGGGTGCCGTAGAATCTTTGGAGTTACCCAAGTCTCTAACCGCGGCGCTTACAAAACTATCTAATCAAGAAGGAAAGACTTTGTTCATGACGCTGTTAGCAGCTTTTAAGATACTACTTTACCGCTATAGCGGCCAGGAGGACATCATAGTGGGCTCACCCATTGCAGGTCGCAACCGGGCCGAAATCGAAGGGCTGATTGGTTGCTTTGTCAACACGATGGTCATGCGCACGGACATGAGTGGCAACCCCACTTTCCGTCAGCTGCTTTCACAGGTGCAGGATGTGGCCATGGGTGCCTATGCCCACCAGGAGCTACCTTTTGAAAAGCTGGTGGAGGAAGTGCAACCAGAACGAGATCTGAGTACGTCACCGCTGTTCCAGGTTATGTTTGTTCTACAGAATGCACCACTGCCAGGCTTTGAGCTTTCAGATTTTACCTTGACCCCCTTAGTGAGTACTCAGAAACCATCAAGGTTTGATTTGACATTGTATATGGGGGAACGTGATGAACGGCTCCTGGGAGCGGTGGAGTACAACACAGACCTGTTTGATGGGAGCACTATAAAAAGAATGGTAGGGCACTTCGAGACGCTGTTGGAGAGCATCATCGCTAATCCAGACCTATGCATCGCTGACTTGCCAATACTAAAGAAAGAGGAGCAGCATCAACTGGTTGCTGAATGGAATGCAACTCAACGGCAGTATCCTAAAGATAAATGCTTTCAACAACTGTTTGAAGCTCAGGTGGAAAGGACACCTGAGACGAGTGCAGTCGTGATGGGAAAGGATGAGCTAAGCTATGGTGAACTGAACCGTCGGGCAAACCGACTGGCTCACTACCTTCGGAAGCTTGGCATTGGTCCGGATGTTCTGGTTGGGATTTATGTAGAGCGTTCTCTTGAGATGGTGATTGGACTTTTGGGCATTATGAAGGCGGGTGGTGCTTATGTGCCTTTAGATCCTTCTTATCCCAAGGAGCGAATAGGCTACATACTCAAGGATGCCCAGGTTTCCGTGCTGGTAACGCAGAAACAGCTTGTAAGAGTGTTGCCTGAACATAAGGCGGAGGTTATTTGTTTAGACAGTGACGGGGCGGAAATTTGCAAAGAGAGCGCGTCGAATCCGGTAAGCGGGTCGGATTGTGCTAACCTGGCTTACGTTATTTATACTTCGGGTTCAACCGGAAAGCCCAAGGGAGTTGGGATTCAGCATCAGACCCTGGTGAATTTCTTGTATTCGATGAGCAAAGAACCGGGACTAACGCAGGAGGATGTGCTGCTTGCAGTCACCACGTTGTCTTTTGATATTGCCGGTCTGGAGCTCTACTTGCCACTCATGGTGGGTGGGCGTGTGGTTTTGGCCAGTGGTGAAGTGGCCTCGGACGGCGGTCGCTTGAGTGAGATGTTAACCCTATCCGGGGCAACCGTGATGCAAGCGACGCCGGCGACCTGGCGCCTGCTGTTGGATAGTGGCTGGAGCGGTCATGACAAATTGAAAATACTGTGTGGGGGCGAAGCACTACCACGAGAGTTGGCCAATCGGTTATTAGAATGCGGAGCCTCTCTGTGGAATATGTACGGACCGACGGAGACCACCATCTGGTCTGCGGTTTGCCATATCGAGTCCAAAGGGGGGATAGTTCCTGTTGGGCCTGCCATTGCCAACACGCAAATCTATCTTTTGGATCGGAATTTGCGTTCGGTACCTGTTGGGGTTTATGGGGAACTATACATTGGTGGTGATGGTTTAGCTCGTGGTTATCTGAACCGCCCTGAGTTGACAGCGGAAAAGTTCATCCCCAATCCTTTTAGCAAAGATGGAGCGCGTATGTACCGGACCGGGGATCTGGCGCGCCGCTTACCAAATGGTAATATCGAATTTCAGGGTCGTATAGACCATCAAGTGAAGATTCGCGGTTTCCGCATTGAGTTGGGGGAAATTGAGACAGCGCTTACAAACTACCCAAACATTGACGAAGTTGTGGTTGTAGCCAGAGATGAAGAAGATGAGCTGAAGACAGAAAAACGTCTGGTTGGGTATATGGTTTCGAAAGCAAGATCGGCTCCGACGGTTAGTGAGCTGCGGCGTTATCTCATGGAGTCCCTTCCTGAGTACATGGTACCAAGCACATTTGTGTTTCTCGACGCTTTTCCATTGACCCCCAACGGAAAAGTGGATCGCAAGGCGCTTCCGGCCCCGGAAGGTATTCGTCCTGAGCTGGAGTCAGCTTATGTGGCGCCTCAGAATGAGGTCGAGAGGGCAATTGCCGGTATCTGGCAGGAAGTGCTTGGGGTAAAAAAGGTCGGTGTTGATGACAATTTCTTTGATCTGGGCGGACACTCCTTGCTTTTGGTTCAAGTTCAAAATAAATTACAGGCTGTCTTTAATCGCGACTTATCAATAATCGAATTGTTTAAATATCCTACCATAAAAGCGCAGGCGAGATATTTTAGCCTGGAGTCCGATGACGGTAAAGATCAGCGTGATTTGAGCAAAGCACAGGATTTGGCAAGAAAACAAAGGGAGGCCCTTTCTCGACCGAGGCAAGTGTCCAAGAGGGATGGAGCGACATTCAAATACGAATAAGTCAATGAAGAAACCTTTCAGGTTCGTCAGGAGATTGACGATAGTAGTTGTATTTCATGGTTGTTATCGTCTTTCTCTTTGTTTTGCCACTTGCGCTGACAGCACAGGCTTTGTAGATTTCGTCCCAAACTACAACCGCGGTAGTAGAGAATGCCTCCAACCAACCCAGAAATATTCTAATAGGTCATCTTGATGTTACTTTGTATATAGAATCGGAGTTAGTACATCACAGCCGACTACAAAAAGCTTCATTGTCTATTTCGGCGACGGTACATTGGATTCGCAATTTGTCGTGGTTAACGCAGCCTTTGTCAGCGCTATTGAAGTGCTGTCCAATAGCAGTGGTTTGGGTAAGAAAAGACCCTCTATCAGAGTACTGGATTTTCTTTCGAAGCGAGGAAGAAAGTCGACACGTGAACCTGATACGAAATCGTGCCGCTGGAAGCATTCCAAACGACTACGGTGGTGGATGAGAGCGGGACTCACGCCCACGTCTTTGGAGGTGAGGGGTTTAGCCATCGCGACGACTTATTTTTGGCGAGCGAATGCGACCAATGACGGGGGGACGAGTGATTGGTCCACTATCTGGCGGTTTACTACTGAGCAGGTCACATCGGTGGGGAGAGGCCATGAAATTCCGGATAGATTCAGTCTGGGTCAGAACTATCCGAATTCGTTTAATCCGAGTATGCATATTGTTTTTGAAATGCCCAGGGCGGAGTATGTGACGCTTAAGATCTATAGCGTGTTAGGCGAGGAAATGGCAACGGTTGTTTCTGGCAGGCTTCCTGCGGGGCGACATATTGTCACGTTTGATGCACGTGGTCTGGCTAGTTGGGTCTATTTGTATGGACTTCAGACGCGTTCTTTTGTGCAAACCAGGAAGATGTTGCTGATGAGATGGGGACAAATGTAGTTCTGGAACAAATCACCATACAAATGAAGACTTCGGTCAACACGGACTCTGTTGAAGTTACCGTAGTTATCCCTTGCTTGAATGAAGAAGAAACCATTGGGCGCTGTATAGAAAAAGCACTTCGCGCATTCGATCGGTTAAACATTTCAGGCGAAGTCGTCGTGGCCGATAATGGCTCCAAAGACCGATCGTTAGACATTGCGCAAAATAAAGGTGCCAGAGTGATACATCAGCCGCTCAAAGGTTATGGCAATGCATTGAGGGCAGGAATTGAAGCAGCCGAGGGCGATTTCATAATTATGGGAGATGCGGACGACAGCTATGATTTTAGCGATATTGGAAAATTCGTAGAAAAATATCGCAAAGGGTATGAATTGGTAATGGGATGCAGGTTACCTTGCGGAGGAGGTACAATCATGCCAGGTGCCATGCCTTGGATGCATCGATGGCTTGGCAATCCTGTCCTATCGAAGATTGGCAGGCTGTTCTTTAAAAGCAAAATCACCGATTTTCATTGTGGCTTGCGAGGCTTGACTAAACACGCCTATAAAAAAATGCGACTTAATACGACCGGAATGGAATTTGCTTCTGAGATGGTGATAAAATCCACACTCGGTAGCACACAAATGACGGAGGTGCCGATCACGTTATTCAAAGATGGCCGTTCCGGGCCGCCTCACTTGAGGAGTTGGCGAGATGGTTGGCGGCATCTCCGGTTTATGCTTCTCTACTGCCCGAGGTGGTTGTTTCTTTACCCGAGTCTATTTCTAATATTTTTTGGTCTCACAGCCATAAGCTTAACACTACCCGGCCCATTGACCATCAAAGGGATTAATTTTTCCACCAACACTATGATGATTGGCGCCTTGGCCACTATCCTAGGCGTTCAAATTCTCAGTTTCGCCATTTCCTCAAGGCTGTTTGCTTACAACGAAGGGTTCCTTTCACGAGATTCAAAACTCGTAAGGCTGCTACGAAATTTCAAATTGGAAATTGGGTTGGCGATCGGTATACTTCTAACCATCCTTGGATTAGGGGCCGTTGTCTTCATTTTATTCTACTGGAAACAGTTGAATTTTGGTGATTTACCCAGAGAGTTAGTTTTAAGAATCATTATCCCTGGTGTAACGGCCATTGTTACTGGAGTTCAGATTGTGTTTTCCAGCTTTTTTATCAGTTTTTTGAATTTGGAACGAAGGCGTTGATTCGCAAGCGAATAATATCATGCAAGTAAACCGTTTTGTATCCAAATCAACCTCTTTTTTCCCCTTAGCGCTGGTCATCTATTTGGCCACGGGCCTCTTTTTGCTTCAGTACTATCAATATCAGTTAAATGGTGATGGGATTTCCTATATATCGATAGCTCGCAAGTACTTAAATGGTCATTTTTCTGATGCAATCAACGGATATTGGGGACCATTACTTTCCTGGCTATTAATCCCTTTTCTTTCTCTGAAACTGCCCCCTGTGTTCGCTGTAAAGCTCATGTTACTCCTTGTTGGGTTGCCGACCCTAATCGGCATACGCTCTTTATCCCAGAGGTTTGACATGAGCAATGCCATGAGGACGATACTCCTCTTTTCTTTGATTCCTATTCTATTACGTTTTGCCCTTCTTGGGATTACACCCGATTCGATCATGCTATGCGTGCTTGTTTATTACCTGGCGATCATATTTGACACTAATTATAATGAGAGCAAAAACAAAGGCGCAGTTTGTGGAACACTTGGTGCTTTAGCGTATTTGACCAAGGGTTATGGCTTCCCATTCTTTCTTTGTCATTTCTTGGTATTCAATGTGCTTCATTATGTCAGGAGTGAAACGACTAAAGTAAGAAAGACTGTACTCATGAACTTCTTGTTTGGGTTGGGTGTATTTTTGACGATCAGCGGAAGCTGGATTTTTTTAATGAGCAATAAATATGGGAACATAACTATCTCAAAGGCAGGAAGCTACAACTTTGCGCTCATGGGGCCAAAAACAGGTGGTTTGCATGGTCATCCAATGTTTCATCGATTGTTGGAACCGCCCAACAATACGGCAATTAGTGCATGGGAGGATCCTTCTTATATAAAGCTTGAGGCGTGGAACCCGGTGCAGTCGGTCGATGCTTTCAGGTATTTCACGAAGCTTGTCAAATCTAATTTAGGCACAGCCTCTGCTAGACAAAATCCACATGGAGGCCGCGGACTATTATGGGTCCTTAATTCTTTTTCTGTGCTTTCAATTCCCATTCTCTTGACGAGTCTTGTCATTTGTTTGCCGTTCAAAAGAATGAAATTGCCGACGGAAATATGGTATTCTTTGGTCACACTAACAATATACATCTCTGGCTACATTTTCGTTTTTGTGGTAGAGAGATATATATGGATTGCATGCATATTAGTCATTCTAATGGGGTTTTGTCTCTTTAATTATATAATCGTTAAGACTTCGTTCTCTAATACAACCAAAAGACTTATCTTTATCACCTTCTTGACATTTTTCGTGGCATCTGTTTGGATCACGCCCATTAAGACTCTGGCTAATGGTGCCTACGTTGGGAAAAATGATGATGAGTTAAGCCGGAAATTACAAAAGTACAATATACGGGATAATATCGCAGCCAATTGGCGCTACCGTAAAACACTAATCCTATCATTTCACAATAATTACACATACTATGGGGTCACGGGTCCTATAACGGATGAAAAATTAGAGACAGAACTTCGGCAATATGAGATTGATTATTACTTCCTCTGGCAACCTCCGGACAAATTAAGAATAGATAAATATGATGAATACATGCATGGCGTTAGTTTTTTGTCCAAATATAAGGAGATAGTTAGATTAGATAATTTGACTGTTTATTCTCTCAAAGAATTACAATATAGTATTAATTATATGTGATGGTTGGAAAGGCAGCTTTTCGCCAAAAGTGACCTTCGAAATGAAGCGAAACAAACATAATCCAGTTTGCAAAATTTTAACTAATGGCTTAAATTAGTCGATAAGGTGGGTAGCATACTATCAATCCTTATGTATGGCAAGATGGAGTTTTTTCATGTCGATATCAAACCTTGATTGCTGGAAGAAATCTTTAGCTTTTGTTATCGCTTTTTCTGTTTTACCGTTTGCGCTCACGGCACAGGATTCAAAGCTTGCGTCCACAGCGTTGGCAGACGATGCCTCCAGCCAGCCTGGAAATATTCTAATGAGGCCCACCTTGACCGGTAACCTGAAAATTCTATTCATTCTGGTTAAATATCCCGGCAATTCAAGTGGAATTGTGTCTTTAAACCAGGCTCAGCAGCATGCCAACGATCTTGAAAATGCCATTAATATTAACAGTTATAATGCGTTATCTGTGGATATCGATATAACACCCACCACGCTAACCATGCCTAATTCGGAATCTTATTACCAAAACCAACCTCTGGTCAGATTGCGAGCTGATGCCGTCAAAGCAGCAGAACAAGCCGGTTTTGATGTAGATTCCTATGACCGAGAGGTCATTTTTAGCAAAAAGGTATGGCGCGGTTCGGCTGCTCTGGGTACTATCAACAGACGAACAATATTCATGAGCCATAACTTGACACGCGTATCCGTCCACGAGGTTGGGCATAGCAACGGTTGGCGTCACGCCAACTTTTGGGAGGTGAATGGTGGCTCTCCAATATCACCGAATGGAACAGAGATCGAGTATGGAGATGTGTTTGATATGATGGGCAATCTTCAAGCGGTTGCCGGCTCCTATCATCATTTCAATCCCTGGAGTAAATACCGCGTTGGCTGGCTTCCACAGGCAAATATACTAAATATAACCAGTTCCGGAACGTATACGATTTTGGCAATAGAGAGCGATCCGATGACCGTACCGATAAATAAATACACAGCCTTGAAAATAAGAAAAGACCCTCTATCAGATTACTGGATTTTCTTTCGGAGCAAGGAAGAATATGTCAAAAACGGACCTGTTATTACCCAAATATTCAATGACAATATCCAGCCGACGCGTCTTTTAGACATGACTCCCGGATCCCAAACCGATGATTGGAAAGATGCGGCGTTGGCAGTTAACTCGACGTTTTCGGATACGCAAGCTGGAATCACCGTGAAGACAGTCTCTGTTTCCTCAAGTGAAGTTGAGGTTGAAGTTACTGTAGATGCGAACGCCCTGGCCAATATAGATAACCTGCCGGTTATAGATGTGACCAGTCCTTCTTTCGGAGTGACTATCAATGGCGTTATCGACTATGCAGTTACTGTCTTCGATCCGGATTTTGGCAATACAGATGGCGCCGGAATTGACAAGGTGAAACTCTACCTTCACCGTTTAAGTGACCCATTGATTCAAAATCTGCGGCAAGGGTTTGATCCACCGGATCCTTTTGCCACTATAGAATTGTCTGCTCCACCATATCGGTGGCAATTTGATACGAGTAGCTTACCACGGGAAGGGGTTTATTTTCTCATTCCGCAAGCAACGAGCATGGATGGTGGGACCCAGACCGTTTGGTTCGAGCATATTATCGACAATTC
>JABAHQ010009678.1_pt4 | contig 11571 bp, 9 predicted proteins | sample 7062091 | NCBI WGS metagenome assembly JABAHQ01 (sample SAMN14534359, study PRJNA622989) | marine sediment metagenome | biome: marine biome [ENVO:00000428]; feature: marine pelagic biome [ENVO:01000023]; material: deep marine sediment [ENVO:00002113] | place: India: Gulf of Kutch | collected...
TTTTTAATGGCAATGGTTATAACGGCAACAGTAACGATGACAACAAATTTCTGTACATAGGCCGTGTTGAAAGCTATTTTGGTGATGGAGGCAACCAAACAAAACTGGGTGTAAGTTTGGCTAATGAGACTAAAGATACACCGGGTAGCGGGAATCTCTCTACCGGATATGTAGGAGAGCAAACCCTTTTGACCACCTATGTGAGTACCACGCAAGGGAAGCTATTACTCGACGGCGAGTTTATTAACGCTTGGAGAAACCCAGAGGTGGGAGCCGACAGTAACCCATACGGTTATTATGTTACAGCCGGATATTTTGTTACGGAGAGCAGTCGCCTCTTGGCCCGATGGGATGCCTTTGAAGGGGACAACTTAGCGCAGGATACCGAACAGATTCTCGTTGGTTTCAACCATAAACCCAACAAATTCACCAAGCTGAAATTTACCTATTCATTCCCAACCAATGATGGTTTTGATCAATCAAACTTCTTTGCCATCCTTCAGGTAGGATTTTAATCTATAGTCACAATTAGCTTAACTGATGCCCATTCGCTGGGATAAAAGCTTGATCAGCACATCACTTTTAGCGCCCATTCTAAGGGCATCAGTTAATGCTAACAAGTCATAGAGTAACGCATCATCCTTACAGGCTTGAGGCACCGTATGATACAGTGGCGCAATAGAAATGCCTTTGGTTCGATATCCTTGCGTTGGCCATATATACGGATTTTCAACCACAAACTCTCCACTTAATACAGAAGCCGAAAAAGCAGTAGGCATCCCCCGGGCTAACCTTCCCTCAATAGCAGGAAATACATGCCTCACCCCATATACCAAAAACTCCAGCAATTTCTGTTTTTTAACTGATTTTTTGTCGCTTTCTATCAGTCCGCCAATTACCGATCTGTGCAAAGACTCACTCACTTCTGAGTTACTGATGTTAAGCTGAGCTGCCAGATCTTTCAGATACCAATCCTGATCTCCCAACGCAATAATCTTCAGGAGAATAACCACATCCTGCGGACGCATCCCTTTGTGTTCTTTCATAATATCTGCCCGTAGTACTTATTTCGAATTACCACATATGGTACAAATTCTTGCTTAAATATGCCCGTCTAATAATAATCATCTCTCCTTGAGCAACTGAAGTATCGAACGAATTGGTGCACCTAATCAATACTACCCGTTATTCCGACAGCTCTTCTTATATGCTTCAATTGATTCCGGGAAATTCTCCGTAACAAAATCGTAGAAGTCATGCATCTCGTTCAACCGATCGATCTTTCCTTCTCCTTCAGCTTTAAGCTCTTCCCGATATTTTGCTGAGATATCGCGCAACTTCTTCATATTTTCTAGATGCCGCTCCATAACCTTACACCAGGCATGGTCCACAAGTTTAAAATAGGTTTGACGCTCACCGGGCATGCGTACCTTTTCAATGAAACCTGCCTGCATAAGCAGTCGCGTCATATTACTGATTGAGGCTTTGCTCACATTCAAATGGTCTACCAAATCATTAAATGACTGCTCCGGCGGATTACATACATGCAGCCATCCTAAAATTTGTCCACTAATCCGAGAATGTCCCTGCTGTTCAAAAATAAGACTCACTTCTTCCACAAAAGCCTTCTTTTTCTCATAAACCTCTTGTTCCGTTGCCTCCATACTTCTAACCTTTATTAATTTTTCTCATCCTTATGGCTCGAAATGCAATTTTTGTTCAAAAAACCTTTTACCGTCCTTACTCCAAAATTCAACCCAAATACCATTTTTATAATAGTGCAGTGCCGAAAATCCTTTCTGCTGTAGACCAAAGCTGGGTAATTCAGGGCTTTTGACATAACTCGTAACCGTCGAAGATCCGCTAATGACATAATATTGGTTCCGTCGCTCATCATCAAAAGTAATATACTGCAGGCTGTGGTCGTGTCCGGAAGCATAAATCAGCGGATCACGATCGGCAAAAATGGACGTCAACTGCTTCTTTAATTGACCATACTTCCGTGAAGAAATATCCTGCGCCGTGCCAAAAATATTCCGATATAACACGTACAGCGATCCACCAATCGGAGGAAGTAAATGAGTTTTCAACGGAAACTTACCACCGTTAGTACCATTCGAATACATGGGATGGTGCCCTACCACCAGAACTTGATCAACAGTAGTATCGGTGATTGCTTTCTTTAGATCTTGACTCACCTGCGCTTTCGTTGATTCGTATTCGGCTTCGGAATTGGCACCCGGTTTTTCATGGGAATGCAACCACCACTGGGTATTTAAGGCAACAATAGATATATCAAAATTATCATTTTTGCCTTTTACCACTGCGGGCCCCGGCTTCCCACTATCCGGTAAAAAAACATTACCTCGATTCAATGACTGTTCTACAAATTGCTCTTGCCGCTTTACCGACTCCAATCCTTTTTTTCGGCTGGAGTCCCAGTCATGGTTCCCAGCTACAAAAACAACCTTTCCTCCATAATTTTCTAAGGATTTAAATTGAGCCTGCAAGCGTTTTTCCGCTCGCTTTCGCTTACGATGATCCTCTGGCGGAAGTCCATGTGGATAAATATTGTCCCCTAAAAAAACAACCGCACTGTTATCTGCCTGCTGCAATTTCTCGCGAAGTACTGTCAAGCTCGGCTCAAGCGGATTCAATGAAGCATCACCAGCGTCCCCAACTAAAAATACCGAATACATTCGTTCACTCTCGTCAGGCTGTTGGCTTTGTGCTACGGTCGGCACTTCATTAGCAGAAGGGGACTTGGTTGATACACATCCACTAACCAAAATGACAGCTACAACTATGGCTAATAATCTTTTCATCGTGTTCATATCTTATTCTTCCCGTTCAATACCTGCTACCCGGCTTTTTCGATCTTTCAGCTTAACATATACTGTAACACTTTTACCGCTGCCGGTAAGCTCTTCACCAATTGTTCGAATAGTGAATTTTATTACATCATTTTCGAGGCTCTCATCGCCCGGCCTTACTATCAAGTTAGGAGTATCGGATTTCTTTTCATCAGAGAAGAGATTCTGTTCTGATTCAATGGTAATATCATATTGATGATCAGACTTCTCCACCAATCCACTGTTTACGCTCAAATCAGCAAACGAGATATATAACTTATTTCCTTTGATTCGAGTTTCAAACTTATCCAGGGGATTGATCTTTGCAAACCAGTAGCGCCCTATTTTGTCGCGACGTGCAATAAGAGTATCAGCAATATAATCTTCGGCTTTGGAGTTGGAATATTTGCCCGTAGCTACAATGGCTCGGATATCTTCATTGGAGAAACTCATCACATGCTTGGCTCCCCAAAAAGCATCACGCAGCGTCATATTCTCAAAGGGCGGCAATGGATGCGTAGGCACCCAGCGTCCGGGCCTGAAGTTATCAGCCCTAAAATAACCCACTGCCGGATACGGAACATCAGCTTCGAGTGTTTCCCAGGGAGTGATATATCCCCCAAAAGAAAAAGCCGAGACCAGCATATATCGCGGATCTATCAAATACGCCTGCCCCTGTATGGGCTGATGGGTAGAAGTTCCATTAGCACCCAGCGTATTGCCAAAATCCTGCACGTAGTGATCTATATACCCGCTATCATTATAAACGGCCATGGTATTGGCGTCGCGCCGATCGGTATCATTTAGCCATGAACTGATCACCCGCATCCCTCGAAGCTCGCGACGGTGTTCATGTGCAACACGGTCGTTAGGATCTTCTTTTATCGTGCCCTCAAAATTCCAGGGACCTACAGGAATTCCGTCCACAAATTTGCTGGCCAATGCCCGAATCTTACCCTCTTCATTAACGGGACGCTTTGCAACAATAGCCCAGTAGTCTTCCATCGTCATGGGACGTTTTTCTCCGTTTTCCTTAACAGTGACCCCTTCCTGAATGGTAATTTTGTCAGGATCAAAGTAGGTAATGACCGATTCGGGAACTGTGTACCCCGCCGCATAAAAGATCTTAGTTCCAATTACCTCCGCAGCGGTCGTCAACTCCGGATAGTCATACCCATCAAATTTAATGAGGTAACGATTTTGGTTTGTGTCCTCTATAAAAAATCCAGAGTTGGCCCCCTCCAATTTGGCTCTAAATATTGTCCATTCTCCTGCCGTATCGGGTGCTACGGTATTGGGACCGACTGCTATTTCCTCGGGACTCATTTCATCAAAATAATGGCGGCGTGTATACCAACTCGACTCCGGCACCTCATCCAGTTTATTAACATTATCGGCTTGTCGCTTATCACTAATTCCCAATTTTCGCCCCACATATCGAACCGATCGGTTCAAATCCAAGGGCTTCTCCAGCTGGTGAAAAATGGTATTGTCGATACGATCCCAGTACTGGTACTGGGGCTGTTCTTCGGGCCTATCAATACGTGCTGTATCTGGATCAAACGTTTTTACCGATCCCTCGGCATAAGGCTTTGTGGATGAACAGCCTTGCATTACCATTACCATAACGACCAAGAATACTAAAACCCCAATTGTATGTATGTTATAAACTTTCATTTACACACTAAAAGTTTGGCGTTATACTGATGATGAATCGCCCGCCTTCATTGCTGAATGCAAATTCTGAGCGAAAGGCAAGCCCGTTGTCCGATAACAAATGAAACCCAAAGCCGTAAGAAGATCTAAAATCGCCAAATGAAAGGTCGCTATATTTATTAAAAGGTTGTCCCTGATCCATAAAAATCACCATATCCAGAAAATCCCAGATAGGGTAGCGATACTCTGCCGTTAGCTGCAGTGTACCCTGTGCCCGAAACCGGTTGCTCGGGAAACCCCGCAAATTATGTGTACCACCTAATGAATTCAGCTCATAAAACGGAATAGGTCGAGAGGCCATATTTTCTTGCTTGCACAGCCGCATCTTTAATCCCAACCTTCGTGTTTCCGGCAGAATAGGTAACGGTACAAAGTGATGGACTGCACCATAATACTCGACAAAACTTAGAGAATGCGTTTCTGTAGACTGGGTCCAATTGCCGCCTAACACATATTGTGTACCGTTGAGTGTTCGCTTAGCACCATTTTTATGGTCAAATATCCAGCGTGTCCCAACCGCAAACAGTTGGCTATTGCCCAACAATGAGGAGGGAATCTGATCCTCGAGATCATCTTCATACCTGCTCGTTTTGATCGTCCTGTCCCTATATCCTGCATTAATTTGCGTATGTAACCACTCATTTGCCTGCTGTCTGTAAGTTATTTTTACACTTCCGAATTCACTGGCGTAACTTAGATCATCACTTCGGTTATTCATATAATATGATCGCTCGGGAGCATTTTCATATTCTCCCTCAAATGTCAGGCTGCCATATTCAACTCCCTTTATCGGCATCCTGTACTGGAGATAAAACTCGTTATATACCTGAGAACCAAAAAGTATTTCTGCCCTGGCTTGGTGATCCTCAAAAAACAGGTGATCATGATACAAAAGTGCACCGGCAGCAAAACCTTCTTCACCTCCCGTCTCTACAAGTGGTAAAAACCCGTAGGGTCCCCGCTCTCCTTTAAACCAATGTGGAAAATGTTCTTCAGCGTATTTCACACCGTAACCGATCGGTCGGCTCACCCAGTGCAACAAGTACGACGGGGTAGCTAAAATATGGTGAGCGGCACTACGCTCAGTTTTATACGGTATCGTATTGGGATTCTCGCTATCAGCGTTAGCGGAATCAGGCGATTGTGAAAATGCAATTGCAGGGCATACAACCACACTAACAAGCAGAATTATGATAACCCATGCTTTTTCACGCATAAAGCTACTTGTTAAATTCTGTACTTGCATACTATTCCTCAACCTCAATATTTGCTTTCTTCGCTACCTCAACTCTTTTGGGCACCTCTTTTTCTTCGAGGTTAGGAGCTAACTTTTCTTCCAATTCTGAGTGACATATTTCCTTTAGGAAAAAGAGCACATCTTCGGTGTCTGCAAGTGTCTTACTAAAGCTGTTTCCAGGCAAACTATTGGAGTGGTGTGTTTCGAGTATAGGGATTAAAAGCTTACGCACATCCCACCTGATAAGATTCTCAACAAACTCTATGGCATCCGCTCTTAGTTCATCATCATTGCCGGCTATTGCCTTGTACGCATTTCCAATATCATCAATGTCATTATTCAAACTCAGTAGCCGGAAAATATTTTCGAAGGTTTGATCAATCTCATATTCCAGAATTTCATCCGCTTCATCTGATAACTTTACCTTACCGCTTTGATAGAAATAAAGTGCTTTTTTAAGCTTTGAGTATCGCCCTATTTCTCGTTCAATATTTTGAGCTATTGTATCATCTGATACCCGAAGCTTCGGACGCTGTTTGCGCATCCTGACTAATGCTTTAATAACCCCGTGCCTGATAGGAATGGAACAGAATTTTAGGCTCATCTCAAGTATATCCCATGAATCTTCACTCACTGTTTGAGAAAATAACCATGGAATGTACCGCCGCGTAGAAACCGGCAAATGGGAATCAACCATATGATCATACATGGTTCCATATATTCTACTGCCATATTCTCTGAGTGCTCTTTCAACTGCTTTACGATAAATTCCGTTGCCCATCAGCAATAGTAAATCGTGAACAAATCGTCGATCTTGCGTTTTACCCGCACTCTCAATGGCCTGCTTAACAACAGATGGGTTTTCATCATGAAGTAGTTGCTTGAGCAAAAAGGCATAATTTCGATCATAAATTTCTCCCAAAACCTTTGCAGACTGTTTTCGAAGTTCATGCCCGTACTCACCGTCAAAATGTACTGATTCCTCTAAGAGCTCATCAGTAATCAGTTGTTTCTCCTCTTCATCCCCCTCTTCGGCAATAAGAGCCATAGCAACAGCTTGTACACGCGCATCATCGTGATGTAATCCCACGGTCAGCTTTTCACGACGATCTCCTTCATAAAATTGGTACACATATCGGATGGCCTCCATACGAACGTCGGCATCATTGTCATAAGCCAAACTCATAACCTCATCGACCCATTCTCCGCGCTCTCGCTCTCGCAGCAACTGCACAGCATTTATGCGCACCCTACAACTCGAATGCTTTAAATTCCCGACAATTAACTCCGGACCTACCTCAATATTTTGGTTTCTCATCTCATCCAGGGCCCAAAGCACATCTGATTCTTCGTCGCTCTTTAGTAATTTTTGAATGCTTTCTTTATTGGCTTCTGCAAAACGACTTTTCTTTTGTGAGCTATTCTCCCAGCCACTTTTTACTTTCTTCTTCAAGGTGTTGCGGTATACATCCACGTACGAATTGCCTGCCATCTTCGCAATTACTACCCATGCAATAAGCAGGGTAATTACCACTACTGATATCTCTTGAACATCAAGGTTCAACCCAAATGTTAGTCCCAGCAATAATAATCCGGTTAATCCCTGGGCTCCGTGATCGACAAATAGGTCGATAAAAACCTTAACTCTATTTTTCAGTTCTTTAGGAAGGGGCACAAACAATAGTTCGCGTCCGGTACGGTCAATAGAATGTTTTAGAGTTTGATCCACTCCTCTACTGATAGTTCCCGCTACCAAACCTGGTATGAGTAACATCCCCCCCGCACTGATTAACAACGCAAGAGGAAGCAATAAAAGAGAACCCGATACTCCGTATTTCTTGGTAAATATTGTACCTACAAAAAGCTGAATGAGTAATGCTACCAAACTAACTCGTCCATAAAATTTCCCCATAAACCCGGTGAGGGCAGCTTCTGTTTTATAAGCAGCTTCAGCTACCGTCTTAAACTGATAATCAATAAGTGTTGTTACCATCACCGTCACTGCAATAAGGGCAACAATCAGCAACAGATGGTTATGAGACAAAATCTCTTTGAGGGGGTTCGCTGTGATCGATTTATCAGCCTTTTCATATTCATTTTTATTACCTGCTGACAATCCTTCTTTATCATTTTTTTTGAGAATCAGCCACACCAGCGGAGTAGTAGCTATTATAATTATCGCTGATACCAAGAGTAATGATTCTGGTTGCAGTGACAGCTGGTTAACAAGTATGGCTGTAAGTTCACCCCCTGAAACACCTCCTGCTATCGCACCAAGACTCAAAAAGCCAAAAATTTTTTTAGACTGTACTGAATTAAAAATGGTATTGGCAAACAACCAGAACTGAGATGTTATTAAAACACTATAAATGCTGACCCAGATATAAAATCCATAATACAACCAGACATTATTCATTTCTATAAAAAACCAGATCCCAAATAAATTTACTGCCAGAAAAACCGTAACAGCTGATATGACCCATCCCACAGAATGTCGTTTGGAAAGGCGTGAATAACCGATAGAAATTGGGATGACAGCAAATGCCGTCATGATGAAAACAAACGGCAGATTATAGGCCCCAACCTGTTCGAGAAATAAACTGTCACGCACCGGCTTTAACAAGTAAAGCGTATTCAGCAACACAAAGTTGTACACAAACATCAAAAATGCCTGACCCTTCACTTCGGAATCGAGTGAAAAAAGTGCGCGAAAATCTTTGCCGGTTTCTGTGAAATTCATAGGACGTACTTGGAATCCAAAAATATGCGAATCCCAAACTATTAACTTTGTTTATAAATTACTAAACAAAGTTAATAGTTTTATCCTATACAGGTATTTACTTTTGCCTATGACATAAAAAACCCCATCTAATGTTAATAGATGGGGCTTAAACAGAATGTATTACCTAAATTTTGGGGAAAACACTACACGTGCTTAAACCGTTCCCGTACGGCCTTATTCAGCTCTTCGCGATGATCAGGATGTGCAATATCAATAAGTGCTTTGGCACGATCACGCATATTTTTGCCATAGAGGTTGGCTACGCCATACTCTGTTACAACATAATGTACGTGGGCACGCGTCGTTACCACTCCGGCCCCCTGCTTTAAGTAAGGCACAATTTTGCTTTGTCCTTTTCTGGTCGTTGATGGAAGCGCAATAATGGGCTTACCGCCTTCGCTGAGTGATGCCCCACGGATAAAGTCCATCTGCCCTCCAACACCTGAATAATGATAAGTACCAATAGAATCAGCACAAACCTGGCCGGTAATATCAACTTCTACCGCACTGTTAATAGCCGTCACTTTGGGATTTCTCCGGATTACCGCAGTATCATTTACGTACTCCACATCCAGCATGGCTATCATGGGATTATCATCCATAAAATCGTAGAGCTCGCGGCTTCCCATCACAAAGCTTGCAACAATCTTCTCGGGGTGTGTTGCCTTCTCTTTTCCATTAATGACCCCTTTTTCAACGAGATCCATAACTCCGTCAGAAAACATCTCGGTATGGATTCCCAAATCTTTATGTCCGTCAAGCGCTTCTAATACCGCATTGGGAATAGCGCCAATGCCCATCTGCAACGTAGCGCCATTATCGACGAGATCAGCACAATTTTGACCTATTTTTCTTTCCACCTCATTGGGCTCGGGGATATTTAATTCGTGCAATGATCCCTCTCCCTCTACCAACGCATTAAATCGGCTGGCATGAAAAATACCGTCACCGTGTGTACGCGGCATGTTGGGATTGACCAAAGCAATGGCTCGTTTTGCCTCCTGCAAAGCAGCACGAGTGGCATCCACCGAAACACCCAAGGAACAGTAGCCGTGCTTATCCGGTGGCGAAACCTGAACAAGCGCAATATCAATCGGCATAATATTCTGGCGGAACAAACCCGGAACCTCACTGAGAAAAATTGGCAGATAATCGGCGCTGCCCTCGTTCACAGCCTTTCGAACATTGGCACCCACAAAAAAGGCGTCAGTATGAAAAGTATCGCTGTATTCCGGCTTTACATACGGTGCATCACCCTCGGTATGCAAGTGCACAATTTCAACATTCTCAAGTTCGGGAGCACGATTCGTCATAGCATCAATGAGGGGCTGGGGTGCTGCTGCCACACTATGGATAAAGACGCGGTCTCCCGAATTAATTAGTTTTACGGCTTCTTCTGCAGTGGTGTACTTATCTTTGTAGGACATAAAATGGGGATCTTAAAGTAGTTAAATTGTTATCAATAAAGTGATTTCAAATCTCTTTTATATACAAGGGTATCAACGCGTACCACAAGGTAAAAACTCTCAAAATCAGCTCGAAATAATCACTTTAATATGTATGGAATATGAAGACTACAGAAAAAAAGACCTTTAAGTACGAATTCTATACATGCTGACTTTTCTTTTTGCAGTTCGCCAAAAATATAACCACAATACAGCATCAAATAATAGGACATTTTCAATACTTCACTACTGTAATTGATAATTATGGCTCATTCCTATCGCTCAATAATTACCGGTACGGGATCATATATTCCGCCGAAAAAGGTTACCAACAATGACTTTTTAAATCGTACTTTTTTAAATGCTGATGGCTCTCCCTTTGACAAAACAAACGAGGAGATTATCCAGAAGTTTGAGGAAATTACCGGTATTAAAGAACGACGGTATGCAGCAGATGATATGCTTGCTTCTGATATGGCTGCTGAAGCTGGTGGAAATGCACTTCAAGATGCAGAACTTGATCCTGAAGAACTTGACTATATCATCGTAGCACATAACTTTGGGGATGTTCGTGCTGACAATCCCGTAACCGACATGGTACCCAGCCTTGCTTCGCGGGTCAAACAAAAGTTGGAGATCGAAAGCCCGAATTGTGTGGCCTATGATCTTCCTTTCGGATGTCCGGGCTGGACCCAAGGTATAATACAGTCAAATTATTATCTGCAAAGCGGAGACGCCTCCAGCTGCCTGGTGATTGGCACTGAAACACTTTCGCGCATTTGTGATCCCAATGACCGGGACAGCATGATTTACGCCGATGGTGCCGGAGCTACCGTTTTAGAGTCAAGAGAAACAGACAAAGAAATTGGCATTCTCAGTCATGCTGCACGTACAGATGCCAAAGAAGAAGCCTACTTTTTACGGATGGAACCACCTTTTGATCCCCAAATGGCGGATGCCCCACTTTACATGCATATGGACGGGCGTAAATTGTATCAGTATGCCCTAACCAATGTGCCCGATCTTGTGAAGTTAAGCCTGGATAAAGCAGACCTCGATTTCGAGGATGTCCATAAAGTACTCATCCACCAGGCTAATGCTAAAATGGATGAAGCCATTATACAACGACTTGGCAAATTATACGGCAAAGAGGATGTGCCCAATGACCTTATGCCCATGACAATCTCGTGGCTTGGTAACACCTCCGTTGCTACTGTGCCTACCTTACTTGATCTTATTTTGCGCGGAAAGATGGACGACCACCAGATACATTCCGGCGATGTGATCGTTCTATCATCCGTTGGGGCAGGAATGAATATCAACTCAGTGGTTTATGAAACACCTTAGCCAACCTGCTTTGGATCACAAATTATCTATCACCTTTTTTAGCAAGTCACGAACCTCTTGGGCTATTCCCCCGAGTTCGTCGTTCTCGACGGCCTGCATAGAAGCAATGGGATCCACGGCAGAAACTTCAACCTCTCCGTTTTCATGCTCCTGTACAATGACATTGCAGGGCAGCATTAATCCAATGTGATC
>JABAHQ010022921.1_pt1 | contig 11568 bp, 12 predicted proteins | sample 7062091 | NCBI WGS metagenome assembly JABAHQ01 (sample SAMN14534359, study PRJNA622989) | marine sediment metagenome | biome: marine biome [ENVO:00000428]; feature: marine pelagic biome [ENVO:01000023]; material: deep marine sediment [ENVO:00002113] | place: India: Gulf of Kutch | collected...
CAGCACAGGCTGCCACCAGGTCCGACCCATAACGGGCATAAGGGCCCACGGTACTGGCCACCACTTTGGTCCGCCCGGCCAGGGCTGTGAGGGCTTGTTTGTCCGTGGCTTCGGCAATGATTAGCGGCATCTCGGTCATACCCAGCTCCTGCTTAAGCGCTTCCAGCTTGCTGCTGTTGCGCCCGGCCAGGGCAATGCGCAGAGAGGGATCACCCTGCTGGCGCTGATACAGATGCTCGGCCACAAAGCGGCCCACAAAACTGGTTGCTCCGTAGAGCACCACATCAAATTCCCGTTCGCTCTTGTTCGTGATCTTGTTATTCATAAATAAAGGATGGCTCAACGTATAAATGACTTGGGGCTGTAACCGCAGTGGAAACCGAACGGCACATGATTCTTCAGGGGCACCACGGCCACCTCTTCCAGGGTGCGGGCATCGAACACCACTACCTCACTGGTGTGCTCTCGGGCATCATAGACCACACTCACCAACCAGCCTTCCTGGTTCTCATCTTCTTCCCGCGGCGCCACATGCATGGCCTCGGAAGTGTACCGGCCTTCACCCAGGGCATGGCTGGTCACTGCTCCGGTGTCCAGCTCGATCCGCTCCACACCGTCGAAGAAGGTGGATTCACGGGTCATGCCGCAGGCAGCATACATCACCGATGTGGGTTGCGTACTGTAACGATGATCCCACTGCGGGAACTCCCCTGGCAGAGCATCCTTGTACTCAGTCGCGTTCATGACCCCGGTTTTCAGATCCAGACTGTAACGCCAGAAGGTGCCACCAAAATCCTTACCTGAGCTGTGAAACACATCCCGCAACATATCATTGACGGAGAAGTCCTCAAAGCGGGTCAAATCCAGTTCGATTTTGCCGTCGTCAGTTTCCCAGGCGTTGGAGAAGTGGATTGCCACAAAGGGATTGTCCACGGTGAAGACTCTTTCCACCGCAAAGTCAGCGGTGCGCACCACATAGATTTTCATGCCCAGTTCCGGCCTCCAGGATATAGCCTGATCAAACGGAATAAACCCTGCCAACCAAGGTGCNNGTGCCGGTGACTTCATCGCGATGGGGGACTGGAAGAATACCATGTAGTGTTCGGTGAGTGCGAAATCGTGGCAGAAACTGAGGAAGTCCACCTCGAAAGAGCCCTTTTCTACCAGGTGCCCGGAGGGTGCGATCTTGTAGAGATCAATGGCGCCCTTGCCGGTGAGCGCGCCTTTGGGCTGGAAAGACGGGCGAATGCCGAAGTTGTAATATGCACCGGTGCGCGGGTTCACCTTGCCGTGGGCACTGAAGGCGTTGAACTTGCCCAACTTGCCGTTGTAGTCGTGCTCACCGATGGTGTCGAGCGTAGCCGGGTCCAGTTGCCAGGGGCGCCCCCCCTCCCACAATGCCAGCAACTTGCCACCGTGATAGACCATATTCGTGTTGGCACAGTTGGCGGGAAGGCGACCGATGTTCTTGCGAATACCGCCCGGCGCATTGTGGCCGAAACTGCGCATAACGATTTTGTTGGCTTTGGTTTCAGCCAGATACTTGGGCGTGCGCACATAACGGTTGCGATACACCACACCGTATTCCTTGAAAGATACCGCATGCAGCATACCGTCGCCATCGAACCAGTGGCCGAATTCCTGACCACCAATCTTGTTACGTCCCGGACCAATGCGAAAAAAGGTGCCGCTGACCGCTTCCGGAATCGTACCCTTTACTTCATCCAGGGGAACGGTGTAATCCAGTTCCTGATCCAGGGTTTCAAAACCGCCGTGGTGTGTAATGGTTGACTTGCCCGTCTCGGCACTTGCCAGTTTAGCCTTGCTATTCACTGTGGTCTCCACACTTTCCGGTCATCTGTCCTGACTCGCAGGGTGTATATTTTTTATTTATTCATATACCACAACTAAACACGCACGTTTAGCTGGTGTTAAATTACGCCTGCTCTGCGATAGTTGCAAATCCAAAAACGACAACCGGTGACCAGATCCACATGGCAACAAGTGCAGCCCTCGAAGACACAGCCTGGTGGAGAAAGGCATGCGAAATGTGCTTTTTCTGATTGATGAAGTGCTGTTAAAAACGGAGTGAATGCACACAAAAAAGCCTCCCCAAAATGGGGAGGCAAACTTTACAAAGCGCAAGGAATAAACCTGAAATAAGAGTCAAATCAGGCGGCGGTTTTGGTTTTGGCTTTACTCTTCACCGCTTGTTTGGCGTAAAAACGATAGTCTGATGCTTTCACACGGAACGTTTCCAGCCAGAATTTCCAGGTGGACTTGGGCCAGATGGCGAAGTTACGGCCACCGGCGTCCTGATACCAGCTCTGACAACCGGTACCCCATACCGTGGTCTTGATCTTCTCCTGCAGTTCATCGTTGAACTTGGTCTGCACGTTGGGCTTAACGTCCATATAGTCGGCGCCCTTTTTCTGCAGCAGTTTCATGCTTTCCAGAATGTAGTGCACCTGAGCTTCAATCATAAAGATGATGGAGTTGTGACCCAGCCCGGAGTTGGGGCCTACCAGCTGCCACAGATTCGGATAACCGGACGCAGCGGTACCATAGTAGCACTCCACGTTTTCTTTCCAGTCCTCTGCCAGACTGCGGCCACCCAGCCCCACCACGGGGAAGTTCTTCATATAGATTCGTGGGTCAGTGACAAAACCGGTCCCAAGAATAATACAATCGGCGGGGCGCTCCTGACCGTCGGCCGTGATCACGCTGTGCTCCTTGATTTCCTTGATACCGTCCGTTACCAGCTCAACGTTATCGCGGTTGAACATGGGGAAATATTTGTTGGAAATCAGGATGCGCTTGCAGCCCAACACGTAGTCCGGCGTGAGCTTTGCCGCCACTTCGGGATCTTTCACCTGCAACTTGATAAAGGCTTTTGCCAGTCGGCTGAGCCCCTTGGCCAACATGGGGTTGAAGATGGGCCACACCCTGGACTCGTTGGTCCAGTACAAACGATAGCGGTGCAACAGCCGCGCGCCGGGTACGTTCTTGAACAGGGATTTCTCCAAACCCAGGTATTTTCGTTCATCCCGGGGGATCACCCAGGCCGGGGAACGCTGCATGACATAGAGCTGCTTCACATCCGGCGCGATCTCCGGGCAGTACTGAATGGCACTGCCACCGGTACCGATGGACACCACGTTTTTACCTTTCAGATCGTAATCATGATCCCATTGAGCGGAGTGGAACAGCTTGCCTTTGAACTTGTCCAGGCCTTTGATATTGGGAATCTGCGGGACATGCAGCGGGCCGGATGCCAGTACAAAGTGATTGCAGATATAAGTGTCGCCATTGGCGGTTCCCACTGTCCAGGTGGCGGTGTCTTCATCAAATTCGGCGGAGTTGACTTCCACACCGAAACGGCAGAAAGGACGGACACCGAACTTTTCCGTGGTGTCCAGAATGTATTGCTGAATTTCATCCCAGGGCGCATAACGCTTGGACCAATCGTGCTTGGGGGCGAAGGAATAGGAGTACATGTGGGACTGCACATCACAGGCGCAACCGGGATAACTGTTATCGCGCCAGGTGCCACCCACGTCGTTGCCCTTCTCCAGGATCACGAAGTTTTCGTTACCGGCTTCCTTCAGTTTGATGGCCATGCACAGGCCACCAAAGCCGGCACCGGCAATGACGACATCCACCTGCTTGGTGTTGGGGTTGATTGGGGCCCGACTTGTCATACTTCACCTCTGTGGTCTTGTTATGGTGTTATGCGATTAGTGTAAAGCCACTATAGTCGCGCCCTGGCCGGGGTGAACAGGATGTAAACCCCTTATGAATTAATATTTTCGGCCATTCTGTGGGAAAGGGGGCCATTATTTGACATGGATCAATGGAAAGGTTGATCATTTTTCACACAAACAACAACGCGTTATGATTGACGAATTAAGGAAAACTCCCCAGACTTGATACTTTCGGCCCCAGGAGCACGGTACCGCCCATGAGCAAACGCGCAATCCTCGGATTTATCTATACCCTGCAGGCACTTGAGGCTCAGGGGGCTGACCTGTCCGGACTGGAGGAACGCTATGGCCTGAATGTGGACAATCTTTCCCCGGACGGCTTTATCGACCGCGCTCTGGAGCTGCGTATTTACTGCGATGTACTGCCCGGCGTGACCGATCCGTTGCTGGGGCTGAAGATCGGCCAGACCATGAGCCTGGCGGGATACGGCCCCCTCATCATGTTGTTGATGACCTGCAACAATGCCTGGGAGGCCTTTAATACCGGCGTCCATTACCAGGCCCTCACCTATCTGTTCGGGGATCTGCAATTCGAAGCCGGGGAAAAGGAATCCATCCTGCGCCTGAAACCAGCCACCCTGCCCAAAATCTGTTACCGATTTTTGATCGACCGGGATGTGTCCGGTACCTACCAATTGATCAATGACCTGCAGAAAAGTATCGGCGTGAGCTTTCACCCCAATTACGTGCGCCTGCCTTACGCCAAACCGGACGACGTTCGGCCCTATGAGGAACGCTTTCAATGCCCGGTGGAATTCGGCAGCGAAGCGGTGGAAATCGGTATTCTGACGGAATATCTGGCCACCCCCTTCCCCGCCGGAAACAAGATGGCATTCAGCCTGTATCAAAAGCAGTGCGATAGCTTGTTGATGACCCTGGACAACAACACCCAGTCCATTGCCGAAGAGGTACGCAGCTATCTGCAGCTGTTTGTGGAGCACTACCCTTCCATTCAGGAAGTGGCGGCTACCTTTGGTATGGCGGAACGCAGTTTTCGCCGCAAGCTCAGTGAAGCAGGCCTATCGTTTCGAACCCTGTTGGATGAGGTTCGCTTCGACAAGGCCAGACATTTATTACTGCATTCCAATCTGTCCATCGACGCCATCGCCAGTCAACTGGGCTATACCGAGGCAGCGGCGTTTATACACGCCTTCCAGCGCTGGTCCAATCAAACGCCTGCCAAGTATCGGGCCGCTCAGCAGCAATAATCCCTAACTAATTTGTCTGACCTGGTCTATTCTTAACCATATCACCATCCATGGAAGGAAGACGTCATGTTACGCTCGCTACTCATTACCTTATTACTGGTATCCCCTTTTTCCTATGCGGAAATGTCACAGGAAGAACTGACCGACATACTGGCGCCTCGTATTGAAGGTCTGAAATTTCTCACCAAAAACGGCATGCTGCTGGAATCGATTCGTGACCAGAACCGGCAGGAACGCAGCTTGGATGAAATCAAAAAAATCGATCAGGAATGGAAAGACGGTTCCTCTCCTCTGATCAAGGAATTGCAGGAAAACAAAGCCGGCAGTTTCCTGAAGAACATCATCATTCAACAGGCGGATGTTTACAGCGAAGCTTTTCTTACCGATAACCAGGGCGCCAATGTCGCAGCGTACCCCGCCACCAGTGATTACTGGCAGGGCGACGAAGAAAAATTCACCGCCAGCTTCAATGGCGGTGACGGCAAAGTCTTTATCGGCCCGGTTGAATTGGATGAAAGCACCCAAGCCAACGCCGTGCAGATCTCCGTACCCATGCAATATAACGATGAGACCATCGGGGTGCTGGTCATCGGCGTGAAAGTCTCGGTACTGGAAGCCGAAAAACTGCAAGGCAATTAACTGCCCCCAGTCCTACTACTTTGATTTGATGAACTTGAGGGTCATCCGGTCCGACTCGCCAATGGCCCGATATTGTTCCCGACAGGCGGCCTGTTCTGCTTCCGCCAGTTTACCGCAATAACGCAGGCTGGGGGGCAGGGTCCAGACCCCCGCCGGGTGATCCGTACTGTCTTTTTTATTGGCATTCAGCTCAGACCGTTCCAACAGGGAAAATCCCGCCTTGCGTGCCAGCTCNNTGCGTGCCAGCTCAATCACGTGTTGCTCCGTCACATAGCCGGTGCGAATCATGGTTTCCAGATCGGTACCGGGCTTGGCGCGATGCTCCACCACCCCCAGTATACCGCCGGGCTTCAGGGCTCGATACATGGCAGCGAACACGCCGTCCGCGTACTCTCCTTTCATCCAGTTATGCACATTGCGAAAGGTCAGCACACGATCAGCGCTGCCCGGTGGAGCGATGGTGGTACGTTCCGGCACGCTCAACTCGGTCATGACAATGTGGTCGTACACCTTTGGGTGTTGCTCCAGCTTCTCCGCAAAGACTTTCTGTGCATTACGCCGCCACAGAGGGGTGCGGTCCGCCGTCATGGAAAAACCGGCCGCATAATACACCCCTTTGCCGTGAGTATAAGGGCCCAGAATTTCCGTCCACCAACCACTGGAGGGCCAGATCTCCACCACTGTCATCTGCGGTTCAACCTCAAAGAAACGCAGCACGGCGGCCGGATGGCGATAGGGGTCACGAGACCGATTGGCCTGGCTGCGCACCGGGTGATCGATGGCCGCCGCCAGTGCACTTGTATGAGGCCAGTCTGCAGCCTGTGGAGCCGCCTGCACCCCGGTCGTCATCCACCCTATTAGAAGCGCCACCACTACAATTGCCTGTTTCATAACCAACCTCGGTTTCCCTGTGATTCAATGCTTATACATCGACGACGGCAAGGGGGGCAAGCGAATCAAGCAGCTACGCCAACAGCGTGAACTAAGTCTCATTTTTTTGCGTGACTATTTAATTGGGCAATTTTCTGCACTTTGGGACACTGTGACCAGTTCAAAGCAGTTACACCGTCCACAACCCATCGGGAGCACCACCATGAAATGGTTATTCAGCAAGACCAGCCGAACAGCGGCGAACAAAAAACGAACTGCCAGCGTGGATTCGATCCGCCAGAAACTGGCCGACTACCAATCCACCCAGGGCAAGTCCGTTTTTGTCGGGCCTTCCACCGCCCAGTGGGGTGATAGCTTCGAGTATGAAAAAGTTGCTATCGACCCCGATGCCTCCGGTTTTCACCAGATTCCCTTTCATTGCTAGCATGTCATTGTTAAAAGGTCACTGCTAACTGCGTTTCAGGTTGTGGGCGAAGCGAACGAAGTGTGATCAGACTGCTCCTTCTGCTGTGGTGAGTATTCCCGCCACAGCAGATAGGCCAGCGGTGCCAGGCTGCCGACCATAAAGGTCACCACCACCCAGGGCCAGGGATTCACGCCACGCTTGCGAGCATCCATCACGATCCAGGTACAGATCAAGCCACCGGCAATCACCAGATCAATCAAAATCTGCAGCGCTCCCGGCGAGGCAAACCCAGCTTCCCAGATGCCGAAGTAACCCACTTTCCACATCACCCAACTGCTGAATGCCGCAAAATCAATCAACACTATCCATAACACCCATTTTTTCCATGTTCCGTTTTTCATCATCAGGCTCCCTTTCGTTTTGCGTCGTTGTAAGGTGAACCCAGTCTGACTTGCCTTATTCCACCAAACAATTACCTTACAGGTAATCGCCAACCAACATTGCCTTGAACAGAATGGAAGCATGAATACAGTCACCCCCGATCTCAACACAAGTAACAGCTTCGGCACACTGCTGCGCACCTGGCGCAAGCGGCGCAAGCGCTCCCAACTGGATCTGTCCCTGGATGCGGAGGTCTCGCAACGGCATTTGAGCTTTCTGGAGTCCGGCCGCGCCAAACCCAGCCGGGATATGATTCTGCAACTGGCGGAAGTGCTGGAGATTCCACTGCGGGAACGTAATCTGCTACTGAACAGTGCCGGATTTTCTTCACTCTACCCCAGCCGAGCACTAGACAGCGAAGACATGTCCGCAGTCAGACATGCCCTTGATCTGACCCTGCAATACCACGAGCCCTATCCGGCGGTAGTGATGGATCGGCAATGGAATCTGTTAATGAAAAACCAGGCAGCGGAACGGTTTATAGGTCTAGTAGGAGCCCCTGATGAACTCTGGCCCAAAGTGGACCCCAGCGGTCAGCACAACGCCATGCGACTCACCTTCTCCCCCCACGGCATGCAGCCGCTGATCAGCAACTGGCCTGATGTGGCCGGTATGCTGCTGTCCCGACTGCAACGAGAGGTCGCGGCCGACCCGGACAACGAAGGCCTGGCACAATTGTTCAACGAGCTGTGCCAATTACCCTCAATTCCTGAACGCTGGCAGAATCATTCACTACTAAGCACCCCGGAACCGATTCTGCCCATGGAGCTGACACTGAACGGCGCCACCCTGCGTACCTTCAGCATGATTTCCACCTTTGGCACGGCCCTGGATATCACAGCAGACGAACTCAGGGTAGAGACGTTTTTTCCCGCGGATGAATTTTCCGGGGAGGTTTTTTGTATGTTGAAGCAGGCTGCAACTGCACAGTCATGAGCAAGCAAACGGAATTCGCACCTCAATACAGCAAACAAGAAAAAATCAAACTTATTGCCGTTATGCTGATTGGCGGAGCTCTGGTGATGGGAATCAATCATTACTGGTTTTTCCCCGAACTCAGGCAATACGGAGAGCATGCCCATTGCTTCAATTACGGGTCCTTCACCGGCGCCCATGTCATGATGTATTTTGTCTTCGCCGCCCTGCCCCTGATCATGTCTATTTCCCTATTTTTACTGGTAGGCCCTCGTGAACTACGAGTCATCCAAACCGGCCAAAACCCGCCGCCTGACGAAAAGACTTTCAAGCCCACCCGCTACGTTTACGGCTGGCGGGCTCGTATTCGTTCTTATGTGGGGTTAGGGGCACTGTTGGTTATATTCGGGATGGGTATTCTGGGGTATTTCTGGGCCAACGAACTGATAGATAGGCTAGGGCTTCCGGACAGCTCACCTGAGTGCGAACATATTACCGCATCCCGGGGCACCCAATAGGTGCCCCGACTTAACACAATCACTGCAACACATGGGCCGTACTGGCCAAATGGCTACCGCTGTCATCAATCAATTTGAATTTGTTCCAGGCCAGTCGGATTACATCGCCGTCCACTAAACGCTCACGTGAACCTACCGACTGTTCATTGATGAAGGTCCCGTTTTTACTGCCGTTATCAACAATAAAAAACTCCAGGGTACCTTCCATGTATTTGCTTTCCACTACTTCAAGAACGGCATGGTGACCGCTGACGGAGATGTCGTCGATCATGACATCGTTATCCGGATGGCGTCCGATACTGATTTTGCCGGGTTTAAGATCGAATTTGCTGACCACCACATCATCGACCAGTTGCGCTAATATGGCCATAGTGTTTACTCCTGTTCTTGGCATCTTGTTTTAAAACAATCACGGACACATTGTCCTGTGCATTCTGTCGCAGACTTTCCCGCACCAGGGCGGATGCAGTTTCCTCGGCGGACAACCCGGCCTGCATCCAGTGGTCGATCACTTCCGCCGGCAGGGCGTTATAAAGACCATCGGAACACAGCAACCAGGATTCACCCGGATGGAAATGGTGTTTGGCAAATGAGAACTGTACGCTGCGGTCCGGGCCGACTGCCCGGNNACCAGGCTGTGATCCCGGGTCATGGGCTGCAAGCCATCCCCACCAGCGCTGTAACAGCGCGAGTCACCCACGTGCATCAGCCAGTAGTCATCATCCAGTACCAGCATGGCAATCAGGGTGGTTCCCATCTTCTGAAAGTCGGGATGATTGTTGCGTTCCTGCCGCACGGCGTTGTTGGCCAGGGTGCCGGCTTCGGTCAACAGCGTCATCATGGCGTTATTACTGAAGTCCTGCTGAAACTCCAGGGAGGACAACACACACTTGGTGAAGTATTCCACCGCCAGCTTGCTGGCCAGCGCACCGCCGCCATAACCACCCATGCCGTCAGCCAGCACCGCCAGAAAGCCACGGTCATGGGGTAACGCCTGCCAGTGAATGCTGTCCTCGTTGTGCTTGCGCACACAGCCGATGTCCGTCACACCATGGATATCCATCAGCTTGCCTTCCTGTTCTCGTTGCGACCGAATTCACGGGTCAACAAGCCACGTACGGCATTGGCCATATCCGCTGCGCTGTCATAGCGTTTGGAGGGTTCTTTCTGCAGGGCTTTATTCACTACCCGCACCACCCCGGCAGACAGTTCCGGGCGCAGCTCTCGCACGCTGACGTACTTTTTATTCAGAATCTGATAGGCCAGGTTGGCAATGCTGTCGCCACTGAAGGGCAGGGCGCCGGTGAGCAATTGATAGAAGGTCACCCCCAGGCTGTAAACATCACTGGCACCGGTCACCTTGGTACCTTTCAGCTGTTCCGGTGACATATACACCGGGCTGCCGAGCATATCGCCGGTTTTGGTTTTGGAATCATCCACGATGCGGGCGATACCGAAGTCCGCCACCTTCACCTGACCACTGTTTTGGTCGTACATGATATTGCCGGGTTTAATATCCCGGTGCACTATGTTCTGCTGATGGGCATAGGCCAGCGCATCCGCCACTGCCGCAATCACTTCATACACTTCTCGTACCGGCAGTAGCGCTGATTCGGACACACACCGATCCAGGGATTTACCTTCCACATAATCCATGGCGATGAACGCCAGGTCGGTTTCCTCACCCACGTCATACACGGTAACAATGTTGGGATGGCTGAGACGACCAGCGGCTTCAGCTTCGCGGAAGAAGCGCTCCTTGATCAGGTTCAACTGCTCGGTGTCGAATTCTCGGTAACTCAGGGTTTTGATGGCCACCCGGCGTGATATCTTCGGATCAAGCCCCAGGTACACCACACCCATGGCGCCGCGCCCCAACTCCCTCTCAATTTCATAGCGGCCGAGTATGGGTTTATTCAGATCCTGGGACGGCATCACCAGACTGTGGGTAGCAGAAAAGTCCGTGGTGACCTGCGCCGGTTCCGATAACTGCTGCAGGGCCTCGGCACGCTTGCGGGCATCTTTGAATTTAGGTTTGCGATCAACCAGGATCTGATAGGTGCGGGCGGCTTCCTGATACTGACGCTTACGCTCCTGTTGCACGCCGATGTCATAAAGCAAGGTCAGCACCGCTTCGGTGGAACGACAGGGCCGAAGGGCCGCCAGAGCCTCTTCCAGACGCCCCTGTTGATACCACTGTTGCCCCAATTGATAACTGATGTTGTGGTTTTCCCACTGCAAAGCTGTCCATTGGCGGCGGCGCTGCTTCCACAGCAACATCAGCAAACCGGCCCCGGTATACCACAGCATCATCAGCGGTAACGGCAGAATCTGCTGATAACTTAACTGCCAGGCCACCTGCACCACGCTCAGGGTGATCAGGATAAATGCCCCCATCATCAACGCCATGGAGTTACGTAACAATGGCTGCAGCCACATCAGATAGAAAAGGCCGATCACCGTCAGCACTGCAATCAGCCAATGGCGCCAGGATGGCTGCACCAGGGCCTGCTGATTCTGCAGGGCAAGCAGGGTGGAAGCCACAGACTCACCCAGCCGGGGATCGGTGGACATGATCCACAAGCTCTCCGACGGGGGATCAGCCAACGCCTGGGACTGAGTGTAACGGGGGAAACTCGCCGGCTCCGCACCGGGTACCCAGACACTGCCGGTACGGCTGATGGGCTGGGCGATGTGGGCCATCTCGATGGCATAGTCAGTATCAGAGGTGATGGTGGGCTCTTCACGGAGTTCCAGGGTGCGGGCCAGTTGCCGCACGTAGAGTG
>JABAHQ010009427.1_pt3 | contig 11564 bp, 14 predicted proteins | sample 7062091 | NCBI WGS metagenome assembly JABAHQ01 (sample SAMN14534359, study PRJNA622989) | marine sediment metagenome | biome: marine biome [ENVO:00000428]; feature: marine pelagic biome [ENVO:01000023]; material: deep marine sediment [ENVO:00002113] | place: India: Gulf of Kutch | collected...
CATTTGGGCGCTGCCGCCGCTCGCCCTGCAGGCGGCCTTCGGCGCGGACCTGATCGCCCGTCAGTTCCTTCCCGCCGCATTGGCGCTCTCCATCTCCACCTTGTATCTGTTGGCTGCCGACGCGGTGGCGATTGCGGCGGGGATTTGGACCATCGACCCGGCGCAGACGTTGGGATGGGATCCGCTCCCCATGGTGGTCTTCGAGGAGGCCATTTTCTTTCTGCTGACCAATGCGCTCATCATTGGCGGTTTGACGCTGCTCTTGCAGGAGGACTCGCTCACGCGCTGGCGGAGCGTCCGGTCCCGAGTATTCCCATCGCTGGAAGGCGGATCCCCCATCGGCCGCTAGCGCCTGTGCTCCAGCGCCCACCATGCTAGACTTCCTTCAAATTGAGAGAGCGAGACCTTGATCACTGGGAGGGAGCATGAGGAGGGCGGATCGCGCTGAGCTTGATGGGCGCGTGGAGACGCGGCGCTTGTCACATTGGGGTCCGAGAGGAGCGGGATGAAGCGACTGTGGGGACGCGTTGGCCGCAGCCTGCGGGTGCGAGCTGCCCGTGTCCTGGGGCTTGTGCCCGACGAGGTCGAATTGCCCGCCCTGCGGCAAGAGGATCTCGTCTCGTTGCGGGAACATTTCCCCCGCCCCAAGTTTTTCCTGATCGGCTATCCGCGCTCGGGGACGACCTTGCTCGCCCGTCTGCTGCGCCTGCATCCGGAGGTGCACTGCAATTGGCAAGGTCACTTCGCCAGCGGATCAGAGGATTGGATTTCGCGGCTCGCCAGACCTGAGGTGTTGGATTGGCTCTCCCGCCCCAGCAATCGGTGGAGTGAAGGAGAAGCGTTGGCTCCTGCTGTCATCCGGGCGTCGGCCGACTGGATGATGGAGCGGGCCGCCGGGGCCCATGGGGCCCACTGGGTGGGGGATAAGACGCCGACGGCCCGGGGAGGGGAAGCGGTCGCTCGGCTGGCCCTCGTCTACCCCGATGCCCACCTGATCGCGATCGTGCGCGATGGCCGCGACGCATCGCTGTCGCAGCGAATCCAGGCGTTCATCGATCAGCCGGAAACGCTACCTCTGGCGGACTTGCGGATCCGCTCGGAATTGGCCGGCTCGCCCGCTGCCTTCGGAGAGGGAGGGCGCTCCCTCTTCACGACCAACTGGTTGCAAAGGGTTGCCGACGATTGGATGCACACGGTCACGGAAGGTCACCGGCTCGCCCAGGAGCGTTTCGGCGAACGATATCAGGCGGTCCGTTTTGAGGACTTGGTCGACAAACCATGGGAGCTGCTGGAACTCCTCTGGCGTTTCTTGGAGGTGCAAACCGTCCCGAGCCACCTGCAGGAGCGGGTCAGCGAGACCATGAAACGGAATCCGGCGGCGGATTGGCATGAGGAGCAGGCGCCAGAGCTTGTAGCCTCCCTCAAGCGGGGAACCGCCGGCGGTTGGCGGGACTGGTTCACCCGTGAGGATCGGGCGCTTTTCCGGGATCGCGCTGGGGCGGGCCTGCGAGCGTGGGATTACCCGGTGGAGTAGCCCGATGCCCCCGGCTCAGTTCCCCCCCCCCCGGGGGGTTGGTTAACGAAGGAGCGCTCTCCGGGACGGACAGGAGGGGGCTCTTCTCCGGTGGGCCCCACAGCAAGGGACAGCTGCGCGGTTGTTGTGCTACCTTCGTCTATCAGGGCCTAGATCTCAAACCCGCTGCCGCTGCCGGGGTGCTGAATCAGGCTCATGAATTCCGCCCGGGTGCTCGGATTGTCGCGGAAGCTGCCGAGCATGGTGCTTGTCACCATGCGGGCGTTTGCCTTGCGCACCCCGCGCATCATGGAGCACATGTGCAGGCCTTCGACGGCCACGGCCACCCCATGGGGGGCCAGCACCTCATCGATGACCTCGGCGATCTGGCGGGTCATGCGTTCCTGGACCTGGAGGCGGCGGGCGAACATCTCCACGATCCGCGGGATCTTGGAGAGCCCGATGACCTTGTCCTTCGGCAAGTTGGCGACATGGGCTTTGCCGATAAAGGGCAACATATGATGCTCGCACAGGCTCGCGAACTCGATGTCGCGCACGAGCACCATCTCGTCGTATTCGACGTCGAACAACGCACCGTTGATCAGGGAGTCCAGGTCCTTGTCGTAGCCCTCCAGCAGCTCTCGATACATGCGAGCCACGCGGTCGGGGGTCCCGAGCAGACCTTCCCGCCCGGGATCTTCGCCGACCGCCGACAGGATTTGGCGGACGGCGGCCTCGACCGCCGTCTTATCGTCCGCCATTTCTTCAATGGGCAACGCCAGCGAGCGGTTCTCATCCAACTGTAGTTCGGCCATCTTCTACCTCTCGTCGTCTCCCTTCCGGGCCGCCGATCCCCGACTGCCCAGAAGATGTCAAGCTTTTGTCGGATATAGGATAGCAGAAATTTGACTTTTGTCAAGGGAGACTCTCGACAATATCTTGACGGTTCGCCGCCGCTGTGATATGCTCGGGCCGTTGGTGCCGATCGTGGGCCCCGCATAGAAGGGATGCAATGGCAGATCTCCGTGAAACCCCCACATACAACGTCAAGGCCGTCTCCCAACAGACCGGGGTGAAGCCTGACACCTTGCGGGCATGGGAGCGGCGCTATGGCTTGCCGACGCCCGAGCGCAGCGCGGGGGGACACCGCATGTACTCGCAGCATGATATTGACATCCTGCAGTGGCTGGTGGCCCGCCAAGAGGAGGGGCTGAGCATCAGCAACGCGGTCGACCTCTGGAATCAGCTGCGGGAGGAGGGTCACAACCCGCTGAGGATGCCGGAGTTCACCGTCAAGGAAACCGGCCCGGCCGAGGCTAGGGTCGTCACCGGTGAGACGGTCGAGCAGCTTTGCAGGCAATGGGTGGACGCTTGCTTGGAGTTCGACGAGTCGAGCGCCGAGAGGATTCTCGACCAGGCCTTCGGGCTCTATTCGGTTGAAACGGTCGNNGCCAAGGTCGGCGAGCATTGGTACGCGGGCGAGGCCGTGGTCCAGCAAGAGCATTTCATCACCGAACAGGCGATCCGGCGACTCGAGGTGCTGCTGGCGGCCACGCCGCCACCGACCCGCTCGGAGCATGTATTGGTGGCCTGCCCGCCAGGCGAGCTTCACTCCTTCGGTTTGCTGGTGCAGGCGCTGCTGCTCCGTCGTCAAGGTTGGCCCGTCGTCTATTTAGGCGCCGACGTTCCGTTGGAGCGCTTCCGCAGTGCACTGGAAGCAGCGGAGCCCAATCTCGTCTTGTCGGGCGCGCAGCGGATCCCGACGGCAGCGAGCCTGAAACAGTTGGGCCGGTTCCTCGCTGAGGGGGGCGTCATGTTCGCCTATGGTGGGGGGATCTTCGTCGAACAGCCTGCCTTGAGGGAGCGCATCCCCGGTCACTACTTGGGTGAACTTCTGCGGCAGGCGCCCCGCGCGGTCGATGAGCTGGTCAGGAACCCCGAGCCCGCGCCGAGAGCGGTGGAGCCAACCGACGAATATCGGCATGCGCTCGCCGCATACCGAAAGGGTTTGCGAGCAATTGAGCAGAGGGTCATCGACGGCTTGGCGGGCGTGGAGATGGGGGGGCCGGCGCTTCCGGAGCTCAACCGGTATGTCGCCGAGGGGATNNGGATCCAGGCTGCCTTGGAGCTCGGCGATCTTTCCTTCCTGGATCGAGAGATCGGATGGGTGGAAGAGCTGATCGTGCATCATATGCCGGAGGAAAAGACCCTGCCCGATTATTTGGACGCGTACCATCAAGCCGTCGAGGAGATCCTCGCCAAAGAAGGAGCGTTGATCCTCAACTGGCTTGAGAGCATGGCGTAGCCGAAGCGGGGTGGGCGTCGCTGAGCCTCTCAGCTAGGAGAACGTCTGGCTCCGCATCCTTGGGCTCCTCCCTTCGCATTGCCGTCGGCCCTTGAGCCCCTGACTTGGCCCATCTCGATCCCCGGCGGCTGGGACCGAGCGCGTGGCTCACCCCATCGAGTTGGCTGCCAACCAACTTCGCCTCATCCTCCTTCCCTGCCAGGACTATAGGTCCCGCACTTGTCCGTCGCGGTCGAAATGTTGACCGCTTCCGAGTATGCTGACACAATGTAGGGGTGCTGCCTGAGGCGCCCGTGCGGCGGCTCGCGGAGCTCCGTAGCGGAAGGAGCGAGTGTCATGGGAAGGGTCGTGCACTTTGAGGTCCAGGTCGATCAGCCGAAGCGCGCGATGGATTTCTACAGCAAGGTATTTGACTGGCAATTCGAGCGCTGGGGCGAGGCGGAGTACTGGTTGATCGAGACTGGGCCGCCGGACCGGCCAGGCATCAATGGGGGCCTGCTGCCCAGGCGCGGCTCGAATGAGGGGGACGCGGTGACCGCCTACGTCTGCACCATTGACGTCGACTCGGTCGATGACACGGCCAAATTGGTCGGGTCGAGTGGGGGCCAGGTCGTCGTTCCCAAGACGTCGGTTCCGGGGGTGGGCCACTTCACCTACTGCAAGGACACCGAGGGCAACATCTTCGGGATGATGGAAGCGGACGAAGGCGCAGAATAAAGGCTGAAACGACGGAGAAATCGGGGAAAAGGAGTGACCGGTCATGTCAGTGGAGAGTGTTGACGACTTCATCGCCGGGTTGGTCCCCTGGCAGCGTGAAGCAGCAGAAGAGCTCCGCGCACTGATCGAGAGCGCGGCGCCGGCGCTAAGCGAAGGGATCAAGTGGTCCCAGCCGGTGTTTGAGCTGGACGGTCCAGTCTGCTACATTCAGAGCCACGAACAGAACATCAACCTCGGCTTCTGGCGGGGGGTTGAGCTATCGGACCCACAGGGCCTGCTCGAAGGGACCGGCAAGAAGATGCGCCATGTGAAGATACGAAAGGGAGAGGATATCCCCACATCCGCCCTGACCGCCCTGGTGCAGCAGGCCGTCGAGCTGGACTCGGCATAGATGGCCGGCTGGCGACATCTTCGCTTCCAAGTGTGATCTCCATCAGATCTTGCCAGCTGGACGCACGGCCACCGGCCGGTCAGCGTCAGACGACTCCATAGGTAGTCTCCAAGGGAGAAAGGTAACGCTCATGAGTGAGACCGATAAGGTTGGCGCGGTCGCTGCTATCTTCCGCCAGACAGGCAGGGCCCATCACAAGGCGCATGCCGACACAGACGGACGGCACAGCGAGTGGCCCCTTTGGTATGCAGAGCACGCGCACGAGTCGCTCAAGTCGGCGCTCGATGCCGAATTCAGCATGAGCGAACTCGTCTATCTCATCCTGTCCGCCCACCACGAGCAGTCGCGCCGGGCGCCTGGGGCCGATTGGGCGCTCTTTTACGGCCGGTTCTTCGCCGACCGCTACGGCGTGTAGAGAGGCCGATGAAAGTCCTCGTCACGGGCGCGGCCGGCAAGACAGGGCGGGCAGTGCTGGCCGCCCTCGAGGGAGTTGATGGATCGGTCCGCGCGTTGGTCCGTCGGTCCGAATACTGCCAGCGGCTTCCTTCCGCCGCGCAAGGGGATGTGGTCGCTGGGGACATGTTGGACCCTTCCGCGCTTGCCGTGGCTTCGGATGGCGTGGACGCGGTCTATCATATTGCCCCGAATATGCATCCCGAGGAGGAACGGATGGGGGAGCTTGCGCTCGCTGCCGCCCGGGAGGCGGGAGTCCGGCATTTCGTTTACCATTCGGTTCTTCATCCACAGCTGCAGGCCATGCCCCACCACTGGCGCAAATTGAGGGTCGAGGCCCGGGTCATGGAGAGCGGCATTCCCTTCACTATCCTCCAGCCGGCCTCATACATGCAGAACCTGCAGACGGAATGGTCACGGGTGCGAAGGGGTGCGCCCTACCGCGTCCCCTATGCGGCCGGCACTCGACTCAATTGGGTCGATCTGCGGGACGTGGCCAGCGCGGCCGCCCGGGTGCTCAGCGAGGGCGGTCATGAGTACGCCTCTTACGAGCTGGCAGGCCCTTCGGCGCCTAGCCAGGAAGGGGTGGCGGCGACCATGGGGGAACTGCTTGGGCGGCAGGTTGGGCTGGAAGAGGTGCCCCTCGAGCAGTGGGCGGAGGATGCTCTCCGGCGAGGGCTGGACGAGGGCCGGACAGAGGCCTTCTTGGCGATGTTTCGCCACTATCAGGCGCATCACTTCCTGGGCAATCCCTCCACGCTGGAGTGGCTGCTGGGACGCCCTCCCAATGATCTGCGATCGTTCTTGGCTGATGAGCTGGGCCCCTGAGGGTGGGGAGTGACGACCTGAGGCGTGAAGGAGAGACCGATGACTGAGGATCCAGGTGCGGGGGGAACGATGCCGCTGGCCAAAGCCAGCCTGGCCTTGGGATTGGCCTCGGTCGCCCTCGTATTTGGCATCGGACTCTGCGCCATTGTCGGCACACGCCAGGGCTGGATCCGACTGGCGGGACCCCGCTCTACATCTGCGGCGCCAGCAGCGCTTTCCTGGGCGCACTGGCGGCCTTGCTGAGCGTCGGCGGTGCGTTGGGCAAAGGCTCGCGTGGGGTGGCGTTGGCGGGATTGCTCTTCGGGGGCGCCGGGATCTGCCTTTTCTTATATGTCCTTCAGGCCGTCGGGGGTTGAGATCCCCGGAAAGTTGAGGAAAAGTCATCGGTTGAAGGATTGATGACACGCGCGGACGGGGGTGGCGGCTTTTGGGGTCGACACGAACGCCGGGGTCCGCAAGATGGCCGATGCCTGTCGAGCGAGGCGCATCGGGTCTGCTTCTGGACGGACGGAGCGTAGTCTACCGGCCCATCTGCCGCCGCGCGTAAGGCGGTGAAGAGCGCCCCAGATTGGGGGGTATGGGCCTCGGATGGGAGGGGCGTTGGTTGACAGAAGTCCGAACTACGATGTGATCGCCTCAACCTACGACGAGCGCTACCGTGGGGGCGATTGGGCGGGCTTCGAGGCGGTCGTTCAAGGCACGCTCGAGCGGCACGCCTCCGGGCGCGTGCTCGAGGTCGGCTGCGGCACCGGCCATTGGTTGACGATGGTACCGACCGGTGTCCGCCGCCACGGCCTCGACCGTTCCTTGGGCATGCTCCGACGAGCTCGAGAGATCCTGCCTGCGGCCCGTCTCATCCAGGGAGAGGCGGCGGCCCTTCCTTATCGAGATCTCGCATTTGATCTCATTCTGTGCGTCAACGCGCTGCACCACTTCCCTTCCCCCAGGTCATCCCTGCGGGAATCCTTGCGGGTTCTCGGGCGCCATGGGAATTTGTTGCTCATCGGCATGGACGCGCACGATCCGGAACTGGAGTGGTACATCTACCGGTTCTTCCCCGGAGTCCGGGAGGTCGATCTCCAGCGACACCCGAGTTGGGTGGAGCTTGAGGATTGGCTCGTCCAGGACGGACACAGGATCCAAGAGCGGGGCGTCGCTCAAGAGCTTCGCAAGAGCTATCAGGGCGAAGAGGTGCTGCAGGACCCCTCTCTTTCGCGACAGGCGAGATCGCAGATAGCGCTGCTGGGCGAGAAGGATTATCGGCGCGGCCTGGCCGCTCTCAGGCAGGCAGCGCGCGAAGAGGAGGAGCCCATTTTTCGGGTGCGGCTTGACATCAACTTCCTCTTGGTGGGGAAAGATCCGAGCTGAAGTNNCCAGGTCAACCACATATTGCGAACTGCCCCCATCGGATTCTCGGGGGGCTGCGCGAGATGCTGATAGTAGAAGTGCAGCCAATGGTTGGACCACCCGAACAGCCGCGTGGTGGTCAGGATTTTAAGGACTTGATCCCGTCCGATCTTGGCCTCATCCAGGATCACCTTGGCGTTGTTGCGGCTGACGGCCAAGGTCCCCACCGCGAAGTAGACGGGCCACATGCAAGCGAGCCGGATCCGGTGGAAGCGCCTGGGAAGATGCATCACGTAGCTCAGGCCGCCCCACAGGTGCCGCTCAGCCTTCTGGGCCAACAATTCGACCACCTGTAGGGCGCGATCGATGTTCTTTGGATCGAAGAGGGAATCGCGGTTCAGGCCGTATCTCTGGTAATAGGATTGGGGGACGAAAACCCAACCGCGTTCATAGTCCGAGCGCATGCCGCGAATGATATTCACAGTCTGTAGTGCCAAGCCGCATTCGCGCGAGAGCGGCATCAAATTTTCTTCACGGTCGCGGATGAATGGAGAATACCAGGAAAAAAGGTCAGTCAGCAGATAGCCGACCCGGCCGGCCACCTGGTGCATGTAATCATCCAGTGCTTCCTCGTCCTCCACGAAGGGACCATGATCCTGCCAGCGGGCCATGCCCCGGGAGCTGCGAATGACTCTTTGCCGGATGGGATGTTGCAAGCCAGCGGGGAGACGCTGCATGTCCGCCAGGATCTCATCGGCGTGTTGCGCGACGTTCACCTCGGGGTCGGACCCGTCCAAGGGCTCCAGTTGCCTGAGCAGCTCCCGCACGGGCACCTCTCCCTCCAGAACCTCAGCCCACAGGCGGAGCAAATCAGCTTTGACAGCCGCCGACAATTCCTGATGGTCTTCCAGGCAGTCGGACACGCGGAACAGCAGGTATGCCAGCGTAATTGCGTCGCGCAATGGTTGGGGAAGTTGTTCGATGGAAAGCGCGAAGGTTCGGCTTACCTCTCGCAGTCGCTGGTAGTGGGATTGCATGAGAGTTGTTTCCCTCGGTTCCTTATCTATCAAGCGTACCTATGAATGGGGCGATGTCAACCGTACGAACGGATCACTCCTGACAACCCCGCCTGCGCCGTGTCGCCGCGCAATCGCCAAGGGAAGCGGCTATCGGCCAATGGGGTTGGGGTGTACAATTGCGCCGAAATTGCACCCAAGCCATGGCCGCCGTACACGTCCTGGGTGCTAAGTATATGCGCGTTCGGGGGAAGATAATCCCGAGCGGCCCGCATTTGAGTGTCTGGTCGGACAGGGAGGCGACTTGACGATGAACAAGACCACCATGCGATGGTTGCGACGAATGGCCGTCCCGTTACTGGCGATGATCGTGGCCGGGTGCAGCTTGCAGGCTCCGGCGAGCCCGGAGGTGGCAGCGACGGAGTTCGTCTTTCCCACGGCCACGGAAGTCCCAAGCAGTGGATCGATCACCGGCCGGGTCTGGCATGACTTGTGCGCCTCGGGCACCGAGGGCGAGCCCTCTCCCGAGACACCGCCGAGCGGCTGTGTGCGGGTCGAGGGCGGAGGCTTTGAGGCGGATGGCATCCTGGCGGCCGAAGAGCCTGGGATTGCATCGGTAACCGTGCGCTTGGGCGAAGGTGGATGTCCGGCCTTTGGGCTGGCAGAGGCGACGACAGACGAGGCCGGTGCCTACCGCTTTGACGGTCTGCAGGCTGGCACTTACTGCCTCTCGGTGGACGCCAGCGGCGAGCCCAACTCCTCGGTCTTGATTCCGGGCGGTTGGACGTTCCCGGCCAGTGAGGATGGCGGCCCGGCGGCACAGCAAACGATTACCCTCGAGGACGCGGGAGTGGTCGATGGTGTCAACTTCGGTTGGGATCATCAATTCTTGCCGGAAGTCACTCCGGAGCCCGGGGTGACGGCCACGGCCACGCCGGAGCCGACGGCGACCGTCACTTCAACCCCAGCGGCGACCATCGACCCTGATGACCCCACAGCCGGGTTGGGACAGCCGCTCTCCAACGACGAGCTTGATACAGCGGGCAACTGGCAGCTGTATGAAAACGACCAAGTCGCATTCACCCACGCTGACGGCCGGATGGAGATGAGGGCGCTCAAGGCGGACTTCACCTTCTGGTGGACCCTGACCAGCCCTTCGGTCGAGGACTTCTTTGTCGAAGGAGTCGTCGGCTGGGGTGAGGAGTGCGCCGGCCGGGATCAAACCGGGCTGGTCGTGCGTTCGAGCGAGGTGAACGATGAATGGGTCGGATACCTGTTCGGCATCACCTGTGACGGCCGCTACCAGCTCCGGATTTGGGATGGGGAGGCGGTCACGAGCGTAGTTCCTCTGACCTCCAGCGAATTCCTCACGGCAGGGCCTGATCAGGAGTATCGGCTGGGCCTGCGAGCCGAAGGCGATTCTTTCAGCCTGTACGTCGATGGCGACCTCTTGACGGAGGTGACCGACGATACCTACGAAGCAGGGCAGGCGGGCGTCTACGTCAGCGCTGCCATCACACCAGGGTTCGAGGCCTACCTGGATCGCATTACGGTTTGGGAACTGCCCTGACATCAGCTCACGTTAGGTTCAAAGGAGCCGCCGCGAGGCGGCTCCTTGCAGTTGTACCACCCCTCCGGTGGGCTCCTCGCGGGATTCTTCTGGATCCACGGGAGGACCAATGGCGGGGGTGGCCCCGCAGTACTAACCTCGGCCGATTCTCTTGTAAGTCAGTTGTATATTCGCGTGCCCCTTTGATCTACTACCCTTACAGGCAGAGAGGGGCACTGCCCCACTCTTATAGGTGGCAGTTGCAGAGAAACTGGGTCAAGAATGCTAGGTCAACAGGGAACGGTTTGGCAAGCTGTCATCGCCAGCAGCCTGCTGCTGGGCGTCGTTGTGAGTGCTGGCTATGCCGCTCCTCTGGGCGTCAATAGCGGCACAATCGAGCGATTGACCGCAAGCGGCGCCGTCGAGCCCGGCGATCCGATCCACATTGAGGCGGTTGTACGGGCCGATTCCGATATCCAACGATCCAATCTCTACTATCAGCTTGTCAGTCCATCGGGGGCTGTCTTAACGGTGCGCAAGATTGATGCGAATAAGCTGACCAACGGGGAGCTTGTCCCAGACGAATGGGACTACCTCAACCCGCCGGAGACCGGGGAGTATTTGGTCACCCTCTGTTGGAGCACGGGCAGCGCGCAGAACTGTGACATCGACTACGCAGAAACCCTCTTCGAATCCGTCCCAAGCTTGGTTGGCCGCTAACGCTCGGTGCGCTCGCGCTCATCGTCGCATTCGTTCTGAGCCGCCAGGATGAGCTAGTTGGGGCACCGGCATGTTGAAGGTGTGGCTTGCCCTGGGCACCGGCGTCTACCTCGTCGGTTTGCTGCTCCTGAGGCGCCAGCGCTGGGGGGTCTTCGGCTACCTCTGGTCGGCCTTCGGTTTGGCTGCTCTGTTGGTCCTGTTCGGCACGTACGGTGGGTGGAGCAAGCCGCTGGGTGACCTGCAGGCAGAGGCGTTGGCCGGGGTGGCGAATTTCTGCGGGCTTCAATTGGAAATTCTATCCGGGGCATCGTTGCTCGTACCAGATCCAACCGGCTGGTCGGTGCTGAGGATTGGGCTGGAGTGCTCCACACTCATCGAGGCCTCCGTCTTCCTCGGGCTGATGCTCTTCTACCCCCGCTTCCCCCCGAAGGAAAGGCTCACACGGCTCGCTCTTGGTCTGGTCGCCACCTGGCTCATGAATATGCTTCGGCTGGCCGTCATTATCTCGATGGTGACGACGTTGGGAAAGCCCGCTGTCCCCTGGGCGCATGCAATTGTCGCTCGCCTGGTGTTCTTCGTCGGGATCGTTGCCATCTATTGGCGCATGTTGACGCTTCCGACCATCCGCATGGTCCGGCGGGACATTGAAGTCTCCGGGCGGGCGGTGCTGTAGAGGTATTCGATGGATTGGCGCGGCTTCGTCTTATTCTGGGGAGTTTGGATCC
>JABAHQ010004385.1_pt1 | contig 11555 bp, 10 predicted proteins | sample 7062091 | NCBI WGS metagenome assembly JABAHQ01 (sample SAMN14534359, study PRJNA622989) | marine sediment metagenome | biome: marine biome [ENVO:00000428]; feature: marine pelagic biome [ENVO:01000023]; material: deep marine sediment [ENVO:00002113] | place: India: Gulf of Kutch | collected...
CCTCGACGAGATGGACGGCTTCGCCGGGCGCGAAGCAGTCATCGTCATGGCCGCGACCAACCGGCCCGATGTGCTCGACCCGGCGCTCCTGCGCCCGGGGCGGTTCGATCGCCATGTCAGCCTGGACCTGCCCGACCGCAACGACCGGATCGCGATCCTCAAGGTCCACACGCGCAAGGTACCCCTGGCAGAGGACGTGGACCTGGAGCAGGTCGCCGCCGGCACACCGGGATTCTCAGGGGCGGATATCAAGAATCTGGTGAATGAAGCGGCAATGCTGGCGGCGCGTGAAAAACGGGCCCAGGTGACCATGCAGGACTTCGACGAGGCGCGCGACAAGCTTCTTCTGGGGACAGCCCGCACACTGGCCATCCAGCCCGAGGAGCGTCACCGCCTGGCGGTACATGAGTCGGGCCACACCGTGGTGGCCTACTTTCTGCCTCATGCCGATCCCCTGTACAAGGTGAGCATTATCCCGCGCGGCCGCGCGCTGGGCGGTACACAGCAGCTCACGGAGCAGGAACGCCATACCTTTCCCGAGGAATACCTGCGGGACCGGCTCGTGGTGATGCTGGCGGGGCGCACGGCCGAAAAAGAGCTGCTGGGATCCGTCAGCTCCGGGGCCGACGACGACATCAAGACGGCCACGAAACTGGCGCGCGCAATGGTCAACCGGTGGGGCATGGACGAGGAAATCGGGCCGGTGGACCTGCGGGAAAGCGAGGAGCATCCGTTTCTGGGCCGCGAGATCGCTCAGCCGCGACGCTACAGCGAGCACTCCGCCCGCGCCGTCGATGAAGCCGTGCACCGGCTCATCCACGAGGCGGAAGACCGCGCGCGCGAAACCATACGCGCGCATCGCGCGGAATTCCAGCGCCTCGTCTCCCGCCTGGAAGAACAGGAGACGCTGCGGCGTGAGGAGATCGAAGACTGCCTGGGCCCCACGGCGGATACGGGACGCGCAGCGGCCGGCGAGTAGCGGGGCAACAGGGGACAAACCCCGATTTTCTCGCGGACGCCGAGTTTCTCGTGGAAAGCAGGAAGAAAATCGGGGTCTGTCCCCTGTAATTCAACGTTTCCAGAATACGCGCAACAGGTACTCCCCTTCCTGGTACGCAAAGTCGAGCTCGCCCTCGTAAGCGTGCTCCAGCGCCTCGCCGGCGGCCCGTGCGAGATGCGGGTCGGTGAACGTCACCACCAGGCCATCGTCCTGTTCTTCGAACCCCATGATCCGTTTGAGCGGGTGCTCGGCCTTCTCGCGTTCTTCCACGTTACGAATGAGATTCATGAGCTCTTCACGATGAGCCTGAAGAAACGAGCCTCGCACGGTCAGAAACCCGGCCGGGACACGATCTTGAACGCGCTGGCATGCAGGACAGGAAGCGCGATTCGCGTCCGCAGGCGCCTCGCCCCAGGCCCAGCGGCCTTCATGAAACACCGCACCGCAGTCGGGGCAAACCGTCGGTTCGGACAACTTTCGTTTGGAATGATAGGGGTCGTGCTCCAGCTCCCGGATCATCCGGTGGGTGCCCTTGCGAAGATAGTCGCCGTGCTTCTTTGGTCCTGTCATAATCTTCTCCCCCGCCTGTCCGGAGCCATGTGCGGCCCGCAACCATCAGCATAGCCGAAAGACACGATTCAGTATCGCGACGTTTCCCGGCAGATTTCCTTGATGCGGATCAACGCTAGGTAAGCGATCCGAAATCCGTTATACGCCAGGGGGTACCGAACCTTGTGCAGGGACCGTCGGCGGCCAGGGNNTGGCGACCGGGTGTCGCATATCTTGGAACACCTATCTAGCCGGTCAGGCAGCGCCCCCAGCGCCAAGGCCCCACGCGCTCGCGGCCGGCAGATCCAACAGCGCGCGGACGCTGTCGGCGTCCGCTTCCGCGCACACGCCCGCCGCCAGGGCCTCTGCCGTACGGGTGTCCGTTTTCCCCACGACGCGGGCAAGATACGGAACAAGGACCGGCTCGACGGAATAGGTGCGGAATCCCAAACCCAGCAGCACCGGGAGAATGCCCGGTGCCTGCGGCAGCAGGCCGCAGAGTTGGATCGCCGCGACCTCATCGCCCGCCAGCATTGCCGCTTCGCGCAGCACGCGGAATACGACGGGGGCATAGGGATCCAGCAGACCGCCCACCTCCGGCCGGTCGCGGTCGGCGGCAAAGAGGCACTGCAGCAGGTCGTTGCACCCGATGGCGACGAAGTCGGCCATCTCCATCCAGTCGCGTATGGACAGCACGGCTGCGGGCGTCTCCGCCATGGTACCAACCGCCAGCGGCACGGGCAGTCGTCGCTCGATCTCGCGACGCCAATAGCGAAACTCCTCCGGGCGCACCACGTAGGGCAAGAGGATCAGCAGGTCAAACTCGGGGGCGAGGACCCCCAAGGCGTCCAGCTGCGCCTGCAACACCTCGGCCACGGGCGGCGTGGTGTAGAGTCGCACGCCTTGCAGACCCAGGGGGCCTTCCATGCCGGGCACAACGGGCATCCACGGCGGGAGCTTGTCGGCGGCGATATCCAGGAGCCGCACGGTAACCGGCAGGGGGTGGGCCGCGCGGCACAGGTCACCCAGGGCGTGTACATAGAACTCTGTGTCGGGCGCACTTCCATCCCCTGGAACGAGAAACTCGGACCGCACCAGTCCGATGGCCGTTGCGCCACATGCCCGCGCGCGCTGGGCCCCACGCGCGTCGGCGACGCTGGCACGCAGCGCCACCGGCTGGTCGTCGGCGCTGCGCACCACCTTCCCGGCGACGGGAATCGATAGAGCGGGCCCGCCCACCGGGCCCTCGGGCGGCACGCATACCCAGCCGGTGCCCCCGTCTATCGTGGCCTGCGCGCCCTCCGGCAACTGCTCCCCCTGCCCGAGGGTCATGACCACCACGGGGGCGCCGCTGCCCAGCAGACGGATCATCGGATGCGACAGAGGGGCCGCATCGGTCACGATGAACCCCGCGGCTGAGGGAGTCTCCAGGTGCCGCAGCTCCTGATGCGATAACACCAGCAGGACGTCCGGCGCCGAATGCCGGCGACCCCGGCGCAGGATGCCTTGTGCGCGGCCCGGTGCAAACGGTGTTCCCTGCACGCGCATTCCGTTCATCGCAGTTTGCCTCCCGCACGCCCGCGGTGCGCCATCGCACTGCGCGGCGTCGTCAATGGATTCTGCCACCGGAGCCTTGCGACCGCGACCCGGATGTGCCGCAGGGCTTACCGGACCGGATCCTGCAGGTACGCGCCGGTCTGATCGAACTGACGTCGGGCTTCGGCGCCATTTACGGGTACAATCGATCGTCCGATGGACGATGCTACCTGCGTCGAGTTTCTGCAATGGGCGCTGCCGCGCTTGCGCATGCGCTGGCCGGGATTTCGCAAGGTGCGCCGCCAGGTGTGCAAGCGCGTTCAGCACCGCATCCGAACGCTGGAGCTCGGGAATGCCGCCGCGTATCGCGACTATCTGAAGCATCATCCCCCCGAATGGACCGTCCTGGACGGCCTGTGTCGCATCACGATCTCTCGCTTTTACCGGGACCGCGGCATATTCGACTGCCTTGGGACCGAGGTTCTCCCCGCCCTGGGCCGGCAGGCCATCGCGTGCGGTGAGACCGCACTTCGCGCCTGGAGCGCGGGCTGCGCCTCCGGCGAGGAGCCCTACAGCCTGGAGCTCCTCTGGTGCTTCCGCTCGGGCTTCCCCGCGTTGTCCCTGCACACCGTCGCAACAGACGATGATCCGGCGTTGCTCGAACGGGCCCGCCGGGCCTGCTATTCTCCCAGCAGCCTGAAGGATCTGCCTCACGCCTGGCGCGCAGAGGCGTTCGAGCGGGAGGCGGATGTGTACTGCCTGAGGCGCCGATTCCAGGAGAACGTCACCTTCATGCGTCAAGACATCCGCACTGCCATGCCCGAAGGCAGGTTTGACCTCATACTGTGCCGCAATCTCGTGTTCACCTATTTCGAGGACAGCCTGCAGCGCGAGACCCTGGAGCGCCTCGCCGGCAAGATACGTCCCGGGGGTGTCCTTGTGCTGGGTGCCCATGAATCGCTGCCCTCGCGGCCGAGCGGATGGGTTCGCCATCCGGCCGCGGTTCACATGCCGATCTTTCAGGCCACGAAGGGGGGCGCGGCGCCGTGAGGGAACCGGGATTTCGATGCGAGCTTGTCTCCTGGGGCGAGGTATACCGCCTGACGCGGGCAGTGGCGAAAGCCATACGCGGCGCGGACTTCGAGCCGGACCTCATCGTGGCCATCGCCCGGGGAGGCTACGTGCCCGCGCGGTTGCTGTGCGATTTCCTGGATATCTATGACGTGACCAGCATCCGGATTGTCCACTACACGGCGGGTGCCCAGAAGCAGGAGCAGGCCCGCCTGGCCGCGCCGCTGTGCGTCGACGTGGAGGACCGCAAGGTCTTGATCGTAGACGATGTCAGCGATACCGGTGACACGCTGGAGCTGAGCGTGCAACATCTTCGCGACGGTCGCGCACGCGACGTGCGCGTCGCCGTGCTGCATCACAAGCAGGTGGCCACCGTACAACCCGAGTTCTACGGCAAGCGCGTGGTCAAGTGGCGTTGGATTACGTACCCGTGGGCGTTGATCGAGGACATCACGGGGTTCGTCCGCAGAATGCAGCCGCCGCCACGCGATCCCGAGAGCGCAGCGCGGCGACTACGCAAGGAATACCGGATTAAGGTGCCTCGACAAACCTTGGAGGATGTGTTTCAACGGCTGGACTGAGCAGCTGCGTGGCCGAGCTCGGGTTGCGCCGGGCACACTGGCCTGGAGACGACCCCGCGGCCGACGCTCACTGCAAGCTTGGTCCCGGATGAGGCATTGATTACCTGGTTCCTGGTAGAACGACTACTCGACGACCCCGCTACTGCTACTCAGTTGGAGGAATGTAGTCNNACCAACATATCGACAAGGGCTACAAGTTCCGCGTCGTCTCCCTGGACGAGGACCGTGGCATTGTCGAGATCCAGCACTTCGATGGAGACATCGAAGCAATGGATCTGGATGACTGGTATCAACTGGACATCGAATCGATCGAGACGCCTGAGGATTGGACCGGGCCCGTGGATGATATCGAACGCGACGATCTGGGGTACACGGAAACGGACATGGAAAAAGACGACTGGTCCACGCCCCTCGGCGAGACCCACGAGACCGGTGCAAGGCCGGGAGAGCCGCCCGAGGGTGAAGAAGATGAGTGGGGCGAGGGCTATCCCGAAGAGGAGCCCTGGAAGGGCGAGGAATAGCAGCGTAGATGCGCACTGCGCAATCGCCGCGGCAACAGCCGCTCAGCGCGGTACCTGAGCACCCCACGTCAGCGCCATGCCCGGCAAAACAAGGGCTTTTGCGGGCCCCTGCGGCAAACTCAGCATCTCGAATTGAGACCTGTTTCCTGTCGGGATCGGCCTTCGGCGCCTAGAATTGAATTGGCTTATATGGCGCCGATCGCTGTGCCCCCACGAAGTCGCCGGACAGCCGAACCGGCGGTCGGATTGCCGGATCAGGCGCCGCGAAGAACCCGAGAAAGGCCGGAAGGCGACCCGAGCACGCCGCCCACGCAGCTCTCGGTCGTTGTCCGGTAAATGGGAGTCCATGCACCATGGGCATGCACCCAGGTGAAAAGAAACCCGGCCGGGATGGAAAACCCGCGCGCGAGCAGTCCGCTCGGGTTCGGCCGCTGCAGTCCGGCCGCGGGCCAGCGCCGCTGCACCCCGGCGTGCTGCGGCCCATGGAGGGCGCGCGCATTGTGACCTGGGGGCCTCACAGCATCCTGTTCGGGCAACCGCCCGAGGTGCTGAAGTCCATGCTGAACAGCGGCGTGCATACTCTGGACACCATCGTGCTGCCGGATAAACGCGAGCGCGGCGGCGTCTTGCTGAACAACCTGGAATTTCCCCTTTACTACTTCCTGTTCTATACCAACGCGCTCAAGGAAGGGCGAAAGCTTCGTCTCGTCGGTGACTCCGAAGGCATTGCGCAGATCTTCCGCCACCTGCATCTCACCCTGCTGGGCCCATCGGAGGATGAGCTGCGCATCTGGGGCGTGGAAGAAACGCTGCGCAAGGAACTCATGAACGCCGCAGAGTTTTTTGCCGTCAAGGACGCCGACGGTGCGCCGCGTTCCGCGGAGTCTTTTTTTGAGCCGGTGCCCTTTATCGACAACCAGGCCGACCTGGGCACGTTCACTATACACCGGCTGGACGTCGACCATTTCCGGGTCAACGCGGAAGGACGCGCCGTGGAGGTGGACCTGAACGACACCCATGAGGTCAATCCACCCTATATTGTGAACGCGGACTACACGCCCAATGATCTGGTGAACTTCGGGGTTACGGTTCTGGGCGGAGCCTCCGGTTTCAGTCCCAACCAAGCGTCGACCGGATTGGCTCTGTGCTTTGACGGTAACTACATCGTCATCGACAGCATTCCCTATTTCGAGCAGCACATTCTGTCAAGGGGCATCTCCAAGAATCAGATTCGCGCGGTGTTTCTCACCCACCTGCACGATGACCACTGCAACATGTTCCCGCTGATGCTCATGCCCCATAAGACCGAGGTGATTACGACCCGGGCCATATTCAACATGGCCATGGAAAAATTGGCGATGGGGCTCGGCTGGGACAAAAGGGTCGTGGCACAGTATTTCGATTTCATAGAGATCGTTCCGGGCGAAACCCTGAACTACTACGGCCTGCGTATCGACGCCCACTATACCGTCCACAGCATTCCGACCATCGGGGCGACGTTCTCCACGACCTTTCATGGACACGACTATCAGATCTGTGTCGTTGGTGACAACCAGAGCTTCGACGAAATCGAGCTGATGCGGCAGAAGAAGCTGCTGCGTCAGGAGACGGTCGATACCCTGCGCCGTCTGTATGCGGCACCCTTCGACATCCTCATCGCCGACGGCGGGATGGGTGAGATCCACGGCGACCCCGCTGATGCCTTGCGCTCGGAGGCGAACCGCGTCCTTTACGTACACGTCGACGAGCTGCCCGAGCATTTTGACAGCACCTTCTCACTGGCGACGGCCGGAAAGCGATACACAGTCGTGGACGGGGATTCGGACATCTACACCACCCGGGCCATCGAGTACGTAATGTCCAGCTTCGGAACTCGAGTCTCCACCGGGTGGCTCAACACACTGTTCGCCGACAAGAAGATCACCCGCTACAACCGCGAGGACGTGATCCTCAAGCAGGGGGCCGAGACCAGCGGCAGGGTGATTCTCATCCTCACGGGTTGCTGCGACGTAATCCGCCATGACGGCTTTCGCTGCGAGCACATTGCGACTCGCGAGGCCGGCGACTTTATCGGCGAAATGGCGGTCATCGCCGGCCGCAACCGCCGCAGCGCCAGCGTCGTAGCCCGCACGCCGGTCGTTTTGTGCGAGTTCTCGGAGGCCACGTTCGAGGCCTTTGTTCAGGCAGCGGGGTTCAAGGGACAACTGCTGGAGAGCTGGGCCCGGCGAGCAGTCATCTCGGAGCTGCCGCAGTTTGAGGGCGTGGGCTCGACAGTCGTCGACCGCCTTGCACGATGTGCCGAGTGCATGGACCTCGGCGCCGGCGAAACCGTGGACCTGGCGGCGAATGATGGATACTGGACCATCCTCTCCGACGGAACCGTATGCGATGAGGAGACGGGGGCGCAGCACGACAGCCCGGGCGAGGAGTTCGGTCCCTTCCGTCCCTTTACCACTCGCGGTGCCAGCCGGCTGCGAAGCCCAGGCGGCTGCACATTGATAGGCTTCCCCATCGCGGCGGTGCGCGCGCTTCTGGAAGAGGTCCCGGTGCTGAGCTACCGTCTGCGCACCTATCGCGGCACGCGGCGCGGGGCCGCGGGCGAGTGAGTGATGCACGGGAAGTAAACGTGAACCCTTGACGCAATACCTCCCACGGAGCGCGCGTGCTTGTATCCAGCCTGCGCGCCTGCCGCAACGATGGGTCGGGCCACTTCGTATCCGCCGGCTCCGTTCCACGCCCTGATCCTGCTGATCCGGCACACCGGAAGCACGTCCCGCGCATGGTATACTCCTTGGCTTCCGGCGACGGTCTCGCACGGGAATCAAAGCTCCACGAAGGCCTGTGCACATGAGCAAGCGCTATATCCCCGGAATTCAGGCGCCGGAGGTGCACAACGTACCCGACGGCAGCCGGCGCGACGGGTACAAACCTTCCCGGTGGCAGTACGGCTCGGGTGCCCGTCGCCCGTCGCTGCAGCTCCCGCCGATCTCCCGCTGTGCCACTAGCGTCCCTACGGGCAGCCGCGACGCCAGCCACTGGCCGGCAAACCACGCGTGGCGCAACCGACCTTAGCGCAAAATGTTGCGCCCACTTGCTTACCTGATGGCGGCAGGGCTGTTGGTTGCCTGTTCCGTAGCTCCGCTGGCACCGGAACACCTGCAGACGCCAGCGCTGCGTTCTATCTACGCTGCCTATGAACGAACCGTGGCATCCGCGAATAGCGACAACAACCACGACTGGCATTCCGGCTGGCTGGGTAACATGTGGATCAACCTCCGCGGACGAAGCGCGCTGGGACTGTGCTACCAGTGGAAGCAGCTGGTCTACCGCGGCATATCCCCAACGGCAACCCGCGTGGGCTGGCAGGCCGTAGGTGTCGTAATCAACCAGGGCACCGGAAACGAGCACCATGCCGTTGTGGTATTCGACCCCCGGCGCATCTCACGCAACGATGTGCTGAACGCCTCTTCCGGTGATCCCGTCTACGTCCTGGACCCGTGGCGCTCGGGCAGGCCGGATGTCTACAGCATGGAGGCGTGGCTGAAGCTGCCGCTGAACGTGCGGGTGCCGGCGCGACTCAAGGAGGTCCGTGCCGACGCCATCCCCGGCCCACCGGCGACGGGACCGTGACGATGCCGAAGATTCAGGACGGCGTTCCGCTCATCCGGCCTGCATCCCGGAACGCAGGGACACGCGCCACCGGGGCCGCGCTGCTCGGCTTCGAACGCCACGTCGATGTTCAAGAACTGCTGGATCACGGAGGCATTGGTCCGCGCATGGCTGCTGGGCTCGAGGGTGATAAACTCCCCTGTGCCCGCCAGAGCGAGCGGCAGGAGCAGCTGGTCGGAAAGATAGCGGCCTACCGGCACATGCGCGGCCAGGTACTCCGCCGCCTCGTCCGCCACCCGCCGTGCGACGGTCTCGGCGCGAACGCCGCGCTGGCCGAATCCCGAGAAGACTTCTGTGAGCATCTCGCTTTCCACAAAGACCATCACCGCGTTGCCCTGGCCGACAGCCGCCTCGGCGCGCTGCGCCACACACTCCGCTGGCGGAATCTGCAGCGATTCTTGCAGAACGCGCAGCTCCCGTTGCGCGATGTGATCCGGCAAATGCGCCACCATCGCACGAGCCCGCAGGCCTTTGATCGCTCCACGCTGCAGCAGGTGCAATCCGCGCAGCCGCGACGCCGGCTGAACATCCGCGGACACGGCACCGCCGCCGGCCGGATAGAATCCCGGGCGCTCGAGGCGCAGCTGGACCACGGCCCCCATCCGGCGCAACAGGGGCGCAAAGGCGCGGTCCAGGAACTCGAAGGGAGGGGCGTTGGGATTGTGCGTTCCCCCTTGCAGATGCAGCACGCTGGGACCGGCGGCGCGAATCAGGGCGGGCAACAGGGTCTGCAGCACCAGCATGGTGCTGCCGGCGGTGCCGATGTCGAACGCATGCCTGCCATGCCTGAGTGCAGAAGGTGCAAATCGAAGCTCCCGGGAACCGATGTCGGCACCATCCACGTGCGCGTCGCCGAGCTCAGCGGCCGCGCGCACGGCCGCCAGATGCTGCGGCCGCAATCCGGGATTTCTGCGGGCACGGCGAATATTGACAATACGGAACGGTTTTTGAAGGCAGAGTGACAGCGCCAATGACGTGCGCAGGATCTGCCCGCCCCCTTCGCCAAGGGCACCGTCGATCAGCAGCTCTGTCGCATCGTGGTGCATGTCCGCAGGCAACATGTTACGCGATTGTTACCGCCCAGCGTGACAGCGGGGCTCATATGGAATCCAGGGTCGTCTTGCGATAGACGCCGTTCCTGTCACGCGGGCCGGCTTCCGTCAGATCCGAGAGGAAACTTTCCGAGCGCCATCCGGTCTGACGAGTAAGGGATCGTTACTGCATCTGAATAAGAATGTAAAATAGCTGGGTTACGGGACTGTCGGCAGAATGGAGGCTGCCGCCGATCGTACAGGGATGTGCTCACCGTGTGGCCCCCTGAGGCGAGATTCTTGCCATCCGGAAATCCGGAATGGTTTTTAGGGGCTCGGTTTCGACGTGAACATCCTCTCGCCAAGACGCAAAGCACGCAAAGGGAAGGTCCTATTTGCATCGAGTATCGCGGGCTTCGGTTCGAGGAAGGCTTTCGGGAAGACCTCATCGATTTTTTGGCGCGCTCGGCGGCTTGGGGGGAGCGATCATCACCTCGTGATACCCGCGAACTTCGCGAAAGAGACGGCATTATGAGTGTTATACATCAGGCAATCCTGGCAAAGAAGGCCGCGCTCGCCGGCAGCGTTTCCGAACCGCTGGGCAAGCTCGCCGAGCGCTGCGCCCGTGTATGGCCGGACGCAGACGCGCTCGACGAAGTTCTGCAGAGCGCGATCACCGTGATCCCCCGCTGCCACCTGTTGTATGCCTGGAACGTGGACGGGATCGAGATCTCCTCTATGGTCAGGCCCGACCGGATCGACGCCTCCTGGCGCGGACGCGACCTTTCCCAGCGGCCGTATCTGAAGAACAACCTGCCGTTCAAGGGCATCATGTTGTCGTCGGTGTACGTCAGCCAATACACGCACCAGCACTGCGTCACCGCACTGCAGGCGGTGAGCCGCGACCATGAGCTGTTGGGCTTCATCGCCGCGGATTTTTCCGTAACCGATCTGCTGCACGACACCGAGCTTGCCGCGCCGGAGCCGCAGTGGCGGCAGTTCCGCGGCGACCCCGCGGTGCGCGGCACGGTCTTCATGCAGAGCCGGACCCAGAGTCTCCTGGACGACAACATCGATGAGGTCATGAAGCTGATCGACAACCTGATGTGCGACCACGGAATTTTTCATACAAAGATCCACTTCTTCAGTGGTCGCTGCTCCATGTGGCTGCTGGATGATCCCTATCGCTACCGGATCCATACCGTGGACGAGATCATCGATCCGGACATCTGCCTGGCCTATCCCATGCATCCGTATCCTCCGGACGCGACGACCTCACCCGCCCAGATCCGACAGGTGCTCGATGAGATGAAGGCGCTGCGTTTCGCCGACGAGACCATCTATCTGCGATCCAGCTCGCTCAACATCATGAACGGCATGGTAGGCCTGACCTTCTCGTGTGACGGTTCTCACTACATGCCGGTGGATGAGTTCCTCCACAAGGATCTGTCCTTCTGGCTGGGAGCAGGAAACGAATCGGCCGCGTGAGCGATGCCGCCCGCCGCGGGGTGGCGCGATGAGCGGTGCGATCACCAAAGGGGCGTCGGGGCCGGTATTTCTAGATAGCTGTTCCAAAATATGCGACACCCGCTCGCCA
>JABAHQ010023851.1_pt2 | contig 11555 bp, 4 predicted proteins | sample 7062091 | NCBI WGS metagenome assembly JABAHQ01 (sample SAMN14534359, study PRJNA622989) | marine sediment metagenome | biome: marine biome [ENVO:00000428]; feature: marine pelagic biome [ENVO:01000023]; material: deep marine sediment [ENVO:00002113] | place: India: Gulf of Kutch | collected...
CGGCTCTTCACGCCGATGGCCCGCAGGTACTCCCGGGCGGAGAGGGTGGGTACCACGACCCCGAAGCACTTGTTGGCGAACCGCCGGATCAGCCAGTGGGAGATCAGGTTCCGGAAGATGCGGCCCGGCACGGGGACATAGTGGGCGTAGTGCTCGAAACGGGTGTGGTAGGTGTAGACGGTGGGGGCGCCGAGGACGCGCCGGGCCAGCCAGAGCCCCAGGGAGCCCATCCAGAACGGATGGTGCAGGTGGACCACGTCGGGGTCGAACTCCCGCACGCGCCGGACGATCCGGGGTGGGGTGATCGGTGCGGGAGGTTTCCCGGATGAGGAGGGGTGGTCCAGTATAGAGGGGTAGGAGATCGGACCTTGAGCCTCGGCCCCGGAGAGCCGCGATGAGCGCCCTCGAACGAGCGCCCGGCCCCCTCGCCCGCGCGCCGGTGCGGGCCCTCGCCGGCCTTGCGCGCGCCCCCCGGGCCGGGGCCCCCGACGGGACGGCGGGCCCGGTGGATGAGCGTTGGGACCCGCCGCCGGGCGCGCGGTCGGCCTGAGGGGATCGGATGGCACCCGGCCGTCGACCACCCCCTCGTCGGAGGATCCTCCCCACCCTCCTTCTCGGGCTCCTCGTACCGACGCTCGCGTCTCTCCCACGCACGGCGGTTCACGCCCAGGAGCGGCTCGTGCGCCACCTGGACCCGGAGGAAGGGCTTCATCCCTCCGATGTCCGCAGCCTGGCCCAGGACTCCACCGGCTTCCTCTGGATCGGCACGGTGGAGGGCCTCTTCCGCTACGACGGGCGAGAAGTGCGGAGCTGGACCTCGGATCGGATCGGAAGCTGGATCGCGGCCCTCTGCGTCGGGCCCGACGGCGTCGTCTACGCGCTGGAGGAGAACGGGGCTCTTCTCCGGGTCACCCACGTGGGAACCCGACCGGTGACCGACGGCAGCGGCCGCCCCATCCTCGACGCCCGCTCGGCGGACGTCGACCGGGAGGGGCGGCTGTGGGTCCTTCGAAGCGACGCCCTGGCCGTGCGGGACGGGTCGGGACGCTGGAGCCGGATTGCGGCAGAGGCGTTCGAGGGCGAAAGGCTCCGACTCGTCTTCGGCGGTCCCCGTGGGGCGGACGTGGCGACGGCCACGGGGCTGTGGAGCGTGCGGCCGCGGGGCTCGGTCCGGCGGCTGGCGGACGCCCGGGAGGTGGATGACGTGGTCTGGCCGGCGGGACCCGGCAGGAGGTTCGCCATCACCCGGCTCGGTCGGGTCCTGGAGATCCGTCCCGGGAGCCCTCCCGGGCAGATCCTGGCCATGGACGAGGCTCGGGGGATCCGTCTGGCGTTTCGGCGAGGCACGCTGTGGGCCTCCTTCGATCGGTTTCTCGTGGGCCTGCGTCCCGATCACGAGCCCGAGATCCTGGGTCCCGAGGAGGGGATCGACGGCGGCGGCCCCCTCATGGTGGACCGGGAGGGAAGCCTCTGGCTGGGGACGTTCACGGGCCTTTATCAGTTTCCCGAGATCGAGACCAGGATCTGGAGGGAAGCGCAGGGATTGGTCTCCAGCCACACCCGGTTCCTCGAGCGGGAGGGTGACCGGATCTGGGTCTCCACCTGGCAGGGGCTGGGGTATCTGGAGCGGAGGGGAGGACGCTGGTCGGCGGGCTCCCTGTCCCGATGGCCGGTCCGACACGACCTCTTCCGATCTTCCGACGGCGTCCTGTGGCTCGGAGCCGACTCCGCGGCATTGGAGATCCGCGGAGGCTCGATCCAGGAGAGGCACCCGTTCCCGGGGCCCGTTCTGGCCTTCGAGGAGGCCGACGGAGGCAGCCTCCTGGTCACGACGCTGGAGGGCTTCTTCCGCCTCGATGCCCGGTCGGGGGAGACGCGACAGGTTCGGGTGCCCCCCCTCGGGAAGGACGCTTCCTTCCGTCGAGTGCTGCTCGATCGGACGGGTCGGCTGTGGGTCTCCAGCGGAGAGACCCTCTGTCGGGCACCGGCGCGGCCGGTGCTCTCCGGGGTAAAGGCCGAATGGTCCTGCCAGTCCATTCCGGGGGCCGTGGACGTGACCAGTCTGGTGGAGCTGCCGGACGGGCGGATCTGGGCGTCCTCCGAGCGACTCGGGGTGCTCCGCTACCGGGAGGGCGCCTGGGAGCGTCACCCGGGGAACGAGCTCCTCCCCTCCGATGCCGTTCTGAATCTCGTCCCGTCGAGAGATTCCGGCGTATGGGTCCTGGGAACCGGCGTGCTTCAGCGTGTCGAGGATCGGGACGGGGACGGGTGGAAGCGCCTGGAGAGGCTGTCGGCGTGGCATGGCCTCCCGGGCTTCCGGGTCGGTGATCTCCTGGAGGAACCGTCGGGTGCGCTCTGGCTCGCCACGGCCCAGGGTGTCGTCCGGATCCCGGCCGGAGCTCGGGAAACCGATCTCGGGCCGCCGCCGGTCGCCCTCGCGGAGGCCCGAGTGGACAACCTGCGAGTTCCGGTGCACGGGCCCGCCCAGGTCCCCCATCACCGGAACCGACTGGAGCTCCGCTTCGCGGCCCTCTCCTATCGGGATCCGGGGCGGATTCGCTACCACGTACGCCTCTCTCCGGAGGAAGGCTGGCAGGACACGGGCCGGCCCGTGTTCCTCTGGGTCGAGCTTCCCCCCGGACGCTACCGCGCCCAGGTGAGGGCCTCCCTCGACGGGTCCCGCTGGTCCGACGAGCCGGCGGGCCTGGCCTTCGAGGTGAGGAGCCCCTGGTACCTGCGTCCCTGGGCTCTCGCTCTCGGCAGCCTGCTGGTCGCGGCCCTCCTCTTCGTGGTCTACCGGGCCCGGGTGGCCTTTCTGGTGGGGTTGGAGCGGCATCGAACACGAGTCGCCATGGATTTGCACGACAAGATGGGGTCGGGCCTGGGGAGCATCGGGATCCTGAGCGGGGTCCTTGAGGACGTTGGGCTGGGAGACGAGGAACGGCGAGAGGTGGCCGGGAAGATCTCCGATGCCGCCGAAGAGCTCGGGACCGGGCTCTCGGACATCGTCTGGTCCCTGGATCCCCGGGCAGGGACGCTGGAGGAGCTCTCCGGGCGCCTGGCGGAGCATGCCGAGCGACTTCTCTCTCGAGACGGGGTGAGCGTGGAGCTCGACTTTCCCGAATCGTGGCCGGGAGATCCCCTCGACTTCCAGGTCCGGAGGAACGTCCTCCTCATCGGGATGGAAGCCCTCCACAACGTGGCGCGCCACGCCGACCCGCGGCGGGTCCGATTGAGCCTCGAGCCTTCGGGACGGTACCGCTGGGAGCTGCGGGTGGAAGACGACGGATGCGGGCTCCGGAAGGGGGCACCCCACCCGGGACGGGGACGGGGCCTGGAGAGCATGGGTCAACGCGCCCGGGAGGTCGATGCCGAGATCGAGTGGTCCGAGCCCGTCGAGGGCGGCACCCGCGTCGTGCTCCGATTCGATCCGTCGGGCGGAGGTCCGCCTCTGAGACGCCTGTGGCAAAGGCTTCGCCGATGGCTCGGGCCGGACCTCACATGATCATGCGAAGGTGGAGGGCACGGGGTTCGGCCTACCTTTTTCCCCCGAGCCCGCTCTGATCGAATCCGGGAGCCGCCGTGAGCATCCACGTCGTGGCCATCGAGGACGATGACCGCTACCGGGGAAGCCTGGAACGGCTCTTCGAGCACGCGGCGGGCTTCACCCTCCTGGGCTCCCACGTCACGGCCGAGTCCGCCCTGGACTCCCTGGAGGCGGCGGGTCGAGGCGGTCCCCGACCCTCCTGGGACCTGGTGCTCATGGATCTCGAGCTCCCCGGGATCGGAGGGATCGAAGCGACCCGCCAGGTCAAGGAGCTACTCGACGACGTCCGGGTGGTGGTCCTCACCGTCTTCGAAGAGCCCCGGACCGTGCTGGAGGCGATCTGTGCGGGTGCCGACGGATATCTGGTCAAGCGCATGCCGCCCGAGGAGCTGCTGGAGGAGCTCCGTAGCGTCGTGGCCGGGGGCGCTCCCCTCTCCGGCGGCGTGGCCCGAACCGTCCTCAACCTCCTCCGGCATCTGCGGGACGAGCCCGAGCCTCGTTCCCCGTCACGCCTCGACCTCACTCCCCGTGAGCAGGAGGTTCTCCGCTGCCTGGTCCGGGGGATGTCCTACAAGCGCGTGGCTCGTGAGCTGGACATCAGCCTGGACACGGTCCGGAGCCACGTCCGGAGCGTCTACTCCAAGCTCCAGGTTCACAGCGTATCCCAGGCCGTCAGCCGGGCGATCCGGGAAGGTTTGGTGTAGCGGAGCGGGATCGGTCCGGGAGCGATGGCATCACATGGACATGCGATGTCCTCCTTCCCGGGCTGCGGCTTACCCTCTTCCAGCGAGACCCAGGACCCCACCAGAGGCAGTACCCGGGCTGGGAGAGGCCCCTCCGCGATGCGCCCCTCACCGTCGATGCTGCGAGCCGTTCGGGCCCGGTGCGCCCGGAGGCTCGGGGGCCGCTGCGCGGCGTGGCTCGTCTCGCTTCTCTTCATCCTTCCGTCGCCGACCGAGGCTCAGGACCCCCTCTGGTCCGCGAACCTCACCGTGCAACCCTTCCCGAGCCCCTTCCTCTCGGACTGGGAGCGAAACCCCCAGATCGCCCAGCTCACCGTCTTCTATACGGGCCAGATCGAGGCCGACTTCCGGGTCGAGCTGAGGTTCACGAACGCGCGCCGCGGCCTCCTGGGTCGGGTGGTGAGCGGGACCTTTCCCGTGCCCTTCGGACCGCATACCGAGCTCCTGACCAATCCGGAAGTGGTGGACTGGGGACGGTTGGACTACGAGGCCGAGTTCGCCGAGAGAGCGCAGCGGACCGGAGTCCTGCCCGAGGGGGAGTACGAGGTCTGCGCCCGGATCCTGGATCTCCAGGGCCGGCAGCGAACCGAGACGTGCGCCCGCTTCACCGTCCTCCTGCCGGACCCGCCGGAGCTGATCGTTCCGAGCGACGGCGAAGTCGTCACCTCCCCGCTGCCCGTCTTCCAGTGGACGCCCGTGCCCGCGCCCCCGGAGCTCGGGCTGACGTACCGGCTGCGCATCGCCGAACGGATCCCGGGGCAGACCCCCAGCACGGCACTGAACGCGAACATCCCCACCGCCGAGGTGGAGGTGCGGGACGCGCCCGTCGCGGTCTATCCACTGGACGCGCTTCCCCTGGAAGAGGGGAAGGAGTACGCCTGGCAGGTGGAGGCCCTGGACGAGTTGGGCCGTCCCATCACCTCCGGACGTCGCTCGAGCGAGATCTGGGTCTTCCGCTACGGTGCGGAAGAGGCGGAGGACGAGCCGCGGATCGCCGAGGGAGCGCTCCCCGATCCCCTGACCCTGGTCCCGGGGGTGGCTCGCCTGACCGACCTCGGCGGGGCCGACGTCCGGGAGACGGACTTCGGCTATCAGATCGACGGCCGGCTGACGCTGGAGATCTTCGGTCCCTTCGAGGCGGAGACCGAGGTGGAGGCGGAAGGGCTCCAGGTGGACGGGGCAACCCTGGAGGAGGGGCAGGATGGGCCCGAGTTCGTGGCGGGTCGGGTGTCCGGACGCCTGGACGCGGAGGCCGTGCCCGAGTCGCAGCGCGGACCCTTCGTCGAGCTCACGGACGTGGAGTTCACGCCCGGGACGCTCCTGACGCTGGGCGGGAGCCTGACTCTGCCCGGGGCGCCGGAGCGGGAGATGGAGGGGCGGGTGAGGGTCGGGCTCGGCGGGTTGGGAGGGAGTCTCCGGGTGGAGGCCTCCGGTGACGGGAGCCTGGGGGCCTTCGGAGCGGATCCGGTTCGCCTCCGTCTCCGTCGGGTCGGGGCCCACTTCCCGGACGCCCGCCTGGAGGTCGGGGGTCGACTGGACGTCTTCGCCCGGGACATCGGTTGCGGGAGGGTGTCGGGAGAGGTGGGATCCGACGGCCGGCTCGCGGCCACCGTGCTCTGTGCTCCCACGGAGTCCGTCCCCCTGGTCGCCGACGAGGAGCGTCTGCACCTGGGTCTGACCGGTGTCTCGGGCTCCCTCGGCGGGGAGCTGACGGCCGGGGGTCTCTCCCACGAGCTCACCGCTTCCGCCCTCCTGCGCCTGGACCGGGCCGGGGGAGCGAACTGCGGCGCGGCGGTGGGTCTGCGGATCGAGGACGGATCGGTGACCGCCGGGGAGGCCGATCCCCGCTGCGACGGGGGGGAGGGCCTCGCCCGGCTGGACTGGCTCGCCTTCCGACTCTCGAACCTGGACCTGGAGCGTCTCGAGTACGCCCCCGGGGCGGGATGGGACTTCGCCTTCTCCCTGGACATGGAGCCCGCCCTTCCCGCGGTTCCGGACCTCGACCTGCCCCCACTCCTGGAGGTCACCGCGAGCGCCGAGGGACTGGCGATCCCGACGGCGGGCCTGGATGCTCAGCCGGCCGTCGATCTCCTCGGGTTCCGGCTGGAGCTCGGGAGGGTCGAGCTCCCGGGCTTCACCCTGGACTGGGCGGACTGGAGCGCGGGCGTGGCCGACGGCTTCCGCTTCGCCCTCGACCTCTCGGTTCGCATGCCGGGGCTCCCCCCGACCACCCCGAGCTGCCTGGCCGGCGGTCTCGCGACCACGACGGCGGAGCTGGCCTCGGGAGATCTGCGGGCCGATCTGGAGGAGCGGACCTTCGGAGCCGGGGACTGCGTGTTCCCCCTGAGCGCGGAGACGGGCTTCGAGGTCCTGACCCTGGGCGGGTCCCTGGGCGTCGGCCTGAGCGCCGAGCCGGTGCTGGAGAGCCTTCCCGAGGTGACGGGGGCCCTGACCCTGCCGCCGTACTTCGTCTGTCCGGCCGGGACGGAGCCCCGGATGCCCCTGGGCGGCACGCCCGTCGCCCTGGGCCCGGAGGGCGGCCTCACCGGGACCGTGAGCGGGCTCTCCCCCCCGTGCCCGATCGAGCTGGCCGCGGTGGACGTCACCCTGGCCGCGGGCACCCTGGAGCTGGACGGCTCCGGGGAGCGCCAGGCCGCCACCCTCGCGGGCTCCGCCTCTGCGGAGTTCACGCGGACCGGGGCGTCGGTGCCGGGGAGGGGTACCATGACGATCGACCTGATCGCCGGCCGGATGATCGGGGGCGAGGTAGTCTTCGAGGGGCCCTTCCGCCTGGAGCTACCCCGGGACGATCCGGTCTTCGCCTTCCGGGTGCAGGAGGCGTCGCTGGACGAAGGGGGGCTCCACGTCGACGGGAGGAACGAGCTCCTCCTTCCGGACGGCGCCCCCGTGGGCGCCACCTTCGACGGGCTCACCCTGAACCCCCTCAGCCTCGCCATCACCGGGGGCCGGGTTCTCTTCGACGCTCCCTTCGCCTTCGAGGCCGGGATCGACGAGACCGGCGACCTGGACTGGAGCGTCCTCTCTTCCGGTACGGACCCCACCGTGGCCACCGGCTTCCGGGTCGACCTCCCGGCGGGGATCTCTCTGGGGGTGGACGGCTTCCAGGCCAGCGGATCGGGCACGGCCCGCCTCCTCTACGAGGGTCGGGACCTGAGCGGGCTCGAGGCGGCCTTCACCCCGGACTTCGCCATGGACCTCCTCCCGTTCGGCGTCGGCGCGGGGCGACTGGAGCTCCGGCGGGAGGGGATCCGGCTCGCGTACGTCGACCCCCTGGGATTCCATCCGAGCTTCGCCTACTTCGGCGTGGCCGTGCTTCCGGAGCGGCTGGGGCTCCCGGTGGAGACGGTGGCGTACCTCGAGCTCCGGGACGGGCCCGACGGCGACCTCCGGGTCGGGACCGAGGAGACGCCGGAGGGGATCCGGATCTTCACCACCGAGGGGCCCGTCCCCCTGGTCCTTCCCGCCCTGCAGCTGGGCCGGGCAGCCCCGCCTCGCCTCGACGTGACCCTGGACGTGACCCTGGACCCCCTGGGGGAGGGACTCGTGGACGGGCGCATCGACGCCGCCGTTCCGCCGGGTGCCGAAGCCGACTTCGATCTGTCGGGCGCGGGGATTCCCTTCGTCGTGGAGTCCCTGGCCTACGAACCCGGCTCCGAGTACCGCTTCACCCTCGGCGGTGTCCTGGCCCTCTTCGGCCGGCGGCTCGGTGTTCCCGGCGACGTGGTCCTCGCCCTGGACGGGACCGGAATGCTCACCGGGGACGTCTTTTTCCGGCTGGACGAGCGCATGCCCATGGTGCCGGGGAGCGAGCTCATGACCCTGGCCGTGGACTCGGTCGAGGGGAGCTTCGACGCCTCCCTCCTGGGCCCCGGCCCGTACGGCTTCGACCTGGACGCCATGGGTGCGGTGGAGCTGGCGACCGAGGAGCCGTATCGGATCGGGGCCACCGTGCGGGTCCGGGAGACGGGTGTCACGGTCCCCCGGATCGAGAGTCCCTCGGAGGCGGGCCGCATCGACCTGGGGGACTTCGGCATGGGGATCCGGAACGCTCGGGTGGACGAGCTGACGTACTCGGACGCCGCCGGCTGGGACTTCGCATTCCTCTTCGACGTCCACTTCGACTTTCCCGGGATCGGCGGCCTGGAGCTCCCGCCCCTGGAGGCCGTGGCGCTCCGGCCCGACGGCTTCCACATCCCCGAGTACGAGGTCCCCGAGCTGGGGGCGGACCCCTTCGAGCTCGGCGGCTTCACGCTCGCGCCCCTGGCGTTCCGGATGGCCCCGGTCCACTACGACTGGCTCGCCGGTACGCCGCCCTCCGAGTGGGGCTTCGGCTTCGATCTGGAGCTCTCCCTGGCGAGCCTGCCGCCCAGCGCGCCCGCCTCGCTGCGGGCCGTGACCCTGAGCGTCCTGGACGCGGGCTACGCCGGCGGATCCTTCACCGGGGAGATCGAGCCTCGGATCTTCGGCACGCCGATCGAGCTCCCCCTGGGAGCCGCCGACGACCCGGCCCTCCTCATTGACCGGCTGGCGGGGAGGCTCCAGGACGTGACGGACGGGGGAGCCGGGGGCGCCTCGGGAGGGCCGGCCCCGGGATCCGGGGGCGTCGGGCGCGGCCCGAGCACCGGAGGCGGTGGTCCGGGTCTTCTCGAGCTTCCCGCCGTCCCCCAGACGGGCGGGCCCGCGGTCGTCACCCTGGAGGGCGATTTCGTCCTTCCGGAGGCCATGCGATGTCCCGCCGCGCCGGACGGGTCGGTGGCCCTGGGCGAGGCCGGGCTCACGCTCTCCAGCGACGGCCGGGTATCGGGCCGTGTGGAGGACTTCACCCCGTCGTGTCCCCTCACCCTGGGCCCCCTCTCCCTGGAGATCACCACCTCCGAGCTGATCTTCGACGTGAGCGACGAGGGCCAGGAGGTGGAGCTCGACCTGGACGGCACCCTGGAGATGCCGGCCCCGGCCGAGGGAGAGACGATCTCCGCCGCCGGCTCGGTCGGCGTGGACCTGGTCCGGCTCCGGATCCTCCGGGGGAGCATCGCGATCACCGAGCCCTTCCGCTGGGACCTTCCCTACGAGGATCCCCTCTTCCGCCTCACGGTGGGCGAGGGCCTCCTGGACCCCGAGGGGCTCCACCTGACCGGAAGCGGCTCCCTGGCCCTCTCCGGCGGCACCAGCGTGGGGGTGAGCTTCTCGGACCTGACCCTGGGGCTGCCCGACTTCGGGATCGCCGCCGGCTCCGCCGGCTTCACCTCCGCCTTCGGTCTCCGGGTGGGGCTCGGAGACGGGGACTTGAGCTGGGAGGCGGTGGACGCCGCCGCGGCCCTGGAGCCGGGAGACGGCTTCCGGATGACGCTGCCCGGGGGCGTCGGCCTGGGAAGCGAGGGGCTCCGGATCGACGGCACGTCCACCGCCGCCCTGGAGTTCGGCGGCCGCAGCTTCCTGGACCTGGAGGTGGACTTCCGGGACGCCTTCGCCCTGGGCTTCGACCCGGTGGGCGTGCGGTCGGGCCGCGCGGACTTCAACACCGACGAGGGGCTGGTGGGCTGGGTGGACCCGGGCGGATTCCATCCCGGAGACCTCTTCGCGGTGGTGGATCTCCCTCGCCGGATCGGGCTTCCCACCGAGGACGTGGCCTACCTGGTGGTGGCCGACGAGACCCGGGAGCTCGTGGAGACCGAGAGCGTGCCGGACGGGATGGCGCTCCGGACCCGCGCCGGGGAGGCGGTGGAGCTGGTGATCCCCGCCCTGGCCTCCGCCGGAGGAGCCGCCCCCCGGATCGGGGTCGAGTTCGACGTGGTCGTGAACCCCGGCGACTTCGACTTCGTCTCGGGGTCCGTCCGGGCCGTGGCCGGCGAGGGCGAGCCGCCCCTCCTCTCCCTCGGCGACCTGGGGATCCCCCTCGACCTCTCCGAGATCGCCTACGAGAACCCGGGCGACGGGTACGGGCTCCGGGTGGGGGCCGATCTCCGCCTCCCCGAGGCTCTGGGCGGGCTCGACGTGGCCTTCACGGACGTGAGGGTCGACGACTCCGGTCTCTCCGGCACCGCCGAGGTGGGCAGCTACGCGGAGTCGTACGATCCCGGGGCCGAGGCCGCGGGATCCACGACCCTCGGTGCCGACGTGGATCTCGAGCTCCTGGGCGTCCGGGCCGTCTTCGCGGGTCGGGACGCCGACATCGATCTGGCCGCCGCGGTCGAGACGCCGCTCTTCGCTCCCGAGGGAGGCGCTCCCGAGCCCCTCTTCTTCACCGCCGGCCTGGGGCCGGCGGGCGACCTGGACGCCACCGTCGAGATCCCGGGCGTGCTCCCGGTTTGGCTCGCCGAGTTCGATCCCATGCCCGTGGCCGGCTCTCCCGGCGTGGCGCTCAGCGTCTCCGGCACCGACTTCGACCTGACCCTGAACGGGGTCCTCTCGGCCCCGGCGATCAACGACGAGTTCGCGATCACGATCGCCGGGCTCAGCCTCGGGACCGGTGGGATCGAGATCCCGGAGATCTCCCTGAGCGCCGCGGACGCCCAGGAGTTCGAGCTCTTCGGCTCGGCCTTCCGGCTCTTCGACGTCGGGGGCACCCCCGCCCTCTCCTTCGCCTACGAAGGGGGCGTCCTCTCGGCGGTCATGAGCGGGGAGCTGGAATTTCTCGAGGAGACGACGAGCTTCCGCGGGCTCAGCGTCGGCTCCGACGGGAGCATCTCCATCGAGACGCTCAACCTCCTCACCCGGGAGGTGAGCGTCGTCCCCGAGGTGCTGACCCTCGACACCCTCAAGATCGAAGCCCGGGCCCTGGTGGCGGGGTTCGAGGTGCGCCTGCCCGAGCCCCTGGACGCCGGGGGGCCCCAGCGCGGACGGTTCTCCGTGGATGCCGACGGCTCGGTCGAGGGCGGCGCCCGGATCGCCCTGATCGACGAGGAGCCGGGCCTGGGCGGGGACCGGACCGCCGTGGAGCTGGGGGACCTCGCCACCGTCCATCCCCACTACGTGGCCCTCAACCTCTCGGTGGGCGGGAGCTCGTCGGGGAGGCTGGAGGTGGCCAGCGACGTCTACGTCCAGAACACCGAGGACAACGTCATCCACATCGGCGAGAAGGACGGCGGCCGGGTGGACCCCGGGCTGGTGATCGACTTCGGGGGCGGAACCTCCTGGGGTCCCTTCAGCCTGGACGGCTCCTTCGACTTCGACTTCGAGGCCGTGCGCCTCACCATCGACCGGGTCTCCGACGCCGGCGGCTCGGAGGAGTTCGGGGTCCGACTCGG
>JABAHQ010000359.1_pt2 | contig 11551 bp, 2 predicted proteins | sample 7062091 | NCBI WGS metagenome assembly JABAHQ01 (sample SAMN14534359, study PRJNA622989) | marine sediment metagenome | biome: marine biome [ENVO:00000428]; feature: marine pelagic biome [ENVO:01000023]; material: deep marine sediment [ENVO:00002113] | place: India: Gulf of Kutch | collected...
GTGGCCGCTATCTGAACCACGGCCAGGCATTCGGTTCCGGGGCGGTCTCCGGCCAAGCGCACGTTGATGGGGTGCCGCGTGCCGCTAAGCGGCAACTCGATGCGGGCGATCTCACTGTCGTCGTCCATGAGGATCAGCGCCAGGGTGGCCGTGGTAAAGCCCGGCAGCCAACTGGGCCGAAGGTCGACCCAGGCCACCGGGGTGTCGAACCGGATGCGAAATACCACGCCGGCCCGCTCCACCGGGTAGAGGGCGGCGAGCGTGCCGGCGGGCAAGCTGCTGCCCATGAATGACGCCGGCCGCACCAGCGAGGGATAGAGCGACCGCAGCACGCTCTCGGTGTCCTCGAAGAGCACCGTGGCCGGCAGCGGCGCCCCGACCGCGAAGTCGTTGAACGTCAACACGTGCTCGTCGTAGGATCCGGGCTTGCGGTCAGTGGAGCAACAGGGCCAATTGGGTTGACGGTCCAATAGCGACTCGTCGGCAGCCTCATCGTTCACGATGAAAGTGAACGGCGTTGTGGCATTTAGAAGCAGGCGCTGCGCCACTGAATCTTCGCCGATGGCCACATCCTCCCAGAATCCAGTGAATGGCAGCGGATCGAAGGACCCCGTGAGCACCGGCCCGCCGGGTCCCAGTTCGACATCCAACTCCGTCCGCTCGGCCAGCGGCGTCCATGGCGCGCTGGCATCGAAGCGCGGCCGGCGCCGTATTTCGAATCCCACGAGATCATATTCCATAGACAGTTCGCCGCTAACTTGAGTTCGCAGGTCGGTGCGCGAACCGAGGCCGAGGCAATCGTTCACGGGCACGACGAAGGCGACCTGAATCGTGGCGTCGGTGGCCACCGGGGGAAGCTGCGCCTCGAGGAAGGCCTGTACCCTCGTGTTCCGCCCCGGCACGGTCAAGTTGCGGACGTCGACGATCGACATCACCTCTGCCCGCGCGGTTTCGCCTGAGGCGGGGTCCTGCGGCGACACCGCGATGAGCTCGGCAGGGGACACGAACAAGGGCGCAGTATGCTCACTCGCCTCGATGAGCGATGAGGCCGAGCGAAGCGGCGCGGTTGCCGTGCCGATCTCTCCGGTCGCGAGTCGGCCGGTGTCCTTCTCGATCCTGAGTTCCACGTCGGGCAGGAACCAGGGGGTTTCGATCTCCAGGAATAGCTCGAACACGGCGTAGGCGGGATCGGGGCCGACGGCGTGGATGTCTGCACCGACTTTGGCGCCGAAGTTCAGAAAACCGAACAGGCGATACTTGATGCCGCATTCTGCCCAAACCTCGGCCGCGTATGCCATGGAGCCGGTGCTGAAGCTCGCGGAGTAAATGCCCCAGCCGACATAAAACTCCAACAATCCAGGGCCGACGACTCCGGAGCCGGCCATGCGGATCGACACGGCCATTCCGACGAAGTCTTCCGGCCCGGTCTGCACTTCGAAGCAGAAGGCCACTTCGGTGAAGGCCTTGGCCAGCCACAGGTCGGCCTCGACTTTGAGACGGAACCAGGTTAGGGGATCCTTGATCCGGCCAAGGGCCACGATGGTCGGATTGGTGCTGATGAGCAGCATTCCAGTGAGGCTGACGATTTCACCCAGCCAATCCGGCACTTCGTCTACGAACTTGTCGAGCGTGACGTCCACGCCAGCAAGAATCGAGAACCGGTCCTGCTCTCCGTCCCACTCGATTACAAAGTAGGCGATGGGGTCGTCCCCCTCGAGCAGGAAAGCCTCGCCCGCAAGGAGGAATCCTTCTCCCTCGGGGCGATCGACGCCAAGGATGAAGACGCGGAGATTGACGATGTCTCCCATCCCGGCGATGGACGCCCCCACGCCAAGGCCAATGCCCCACGCGTCTTTCATGGCCTCCCACGCATCGAGTCGGCGGTCGCCGGACACGACGGTGGGATCGGTTCGGCGGTACCATTGGTAGTAGCGCAGCTCACGCGATTCCTCGTCCGCCGGGGACAGCTTGGGCTGCATGTCGTCGGCGAAGAGCGCCCGGATCGACAGGAGTTCGATCGACCCTACCGGGATTACGAACCCCACATAGGCCTGGACCATGAAATACTTGAAGTTCTCGTTGCCCGAGATCTGTCCAACGATCAGGTCGATGGCGGCGATGACGTCCATCGTCTCCAGGTAGACTTCAACGGTCCCCGTGAAGCCAAACTCCTTGATGCGGAGCCCTCCCTCACGCCGATCCTCGAAATATCCGCCTACCTCCAAATAGAAGGTCTCGGCATCGATCATTCCGAAGAAACCGTCGATGCCAAAGGCGGGGGCGTCGGGGTTGCCGCCGAGCTTGAAGCGCATTCCTCGAACCCGGAACTCGCCCCACTTGACGCCCAAGCCAGCCGAGACCACCAGATAATGGCCGCCGTTCTCACGGGCCGCGATGCCCAGCTCTTCGATGATAATGCGGAAAACATCGCCGAATACGATTTGGGCACCGCCAGGGAAGCCGGCACCTTCGATGGAGGGCCCGAACCACCAACCGACCCCCTCCATGACGATTTGCAGCGGAGATCCCGATAGACCCTTTAGCTTGACCGGGAAATCGCTTTCTCCGTCCTGCCCCTCCTCGGAAGACACGAGGATATCCACCACAAACACGAATGAAGACCCGAAACCTTCACCACGCGCTAGCCGGGAGATCGAAACGCCCGTCCGGCCGCGAACGATCGAGATGCTGGTGTCGCCAAACTTCCAATCGAGACCGGGAACGTCCCCGACGTCGTCCATGTCGCGCGCGCCGGTTGCCAATAGTGTTCCCTCGTCGACCAGTTGGATGCCGAAGGACCATGTGGGATTGCCGAGACCATCCGATTCCCCCGCCGCCTCCTCGCCAAAGAAGAGTGCTAGGTCGAAACGAACGCCGTCGGATAAGAAGTTCTCAGCCGATTGCGATCGGAGAAACAGCTCGTTAATCAGGAACCCGATCGGTGCGCTACGCCGAAAGTAATGCACTACCGGCGCTTGTTCGAAGTCGATGACGTCCGCGACATCGGCCACGTCCTCCAGCGACCGCCGGATGCCTAGCGTCGCATGGCGCGGAATAGGAATCATGAAGGGGACGACCAGATCGTCGATCACGAACTCCGCCGTCGGATCACTGTCGCTGTGTTCGTTGAGCCACTTGGAGACGTCATCGACCCAGCCTGCCTCTGGATCGAGCCAAACATGGCGGGCGGCAAAGGCGCCTTCGTAGTCGCCCACGATGCCCTCGAACCACTCCGAGACGCTGTGCCGGATCCACGGCAACCACTGGCGGGCTTTTCCGGGAGACGGCAGCAGGTGGAAGTCGTAGACTCCCTTCACCGGAATTCCCTCGAGGAACGTGCATGCCTCGAAGGTGATGGGTACGGCCGGCGCGATGATGACGTCCAATTCCTTGTCGATCACCACTCGGACATGCACTTGGATCGTGGTCGGGTCGTCTTCGCGATACGTGATCTCTTGCGTATCCAGATGACCGGCCAGGAAGTTGCCGCGCCTCACCTCCGGCGGGAACGGCGTCAAGCCGTCATCGTCCTCGTCCCTGGGCGGACTGACGAAACCGGTGGGGAGTTCGATCTGAACCGGCAGGCCCTCGATTACGATCTCGATCTCGCCGTCCTTCTGCGCAACCAATAGCCTCGGCAATTCTATCGGGTCGGTATTGAGCAGCCGGAACCCGACCCGCGGCATGGCTTTCAACGCAAACAAGAACGGTTCCGAGTCGGCCGACAAGGCATTGTTCACCCGCAGCCGAGCCTCCATGCCAACGCCGTTCTCGGCGCCGAAATGCGGATCGACCACATCGACGATGTTGTTGAGCTCCGCCAGCCGCGCCCCAATGATCGCCTGATCGGGCCCGACAGTGAAATCTCCCGTCTCGAACCGGATGCGGTCCCCAGGCCAAGCGGCCGCCAAATTCGGAAACAGCTCGAACAGCTTCATCGGCATGGCGGCCTCCTGGCCTAGGTCCCTAGGGTCGTCGGGTCGACAATGGTATCGAAGAACGTGTCGTACTCGCTCACGGCGACGGAGAACCCAATCAGCTTGAGCCCTTCGATGATTGGGTTGCCGCCACCGGGCGTCATCTCGAGGGCGCTTTCGAGCTTGAAGAAATTGGGGTCAACGGCCCGGTTCCCCGCGAAGTAGGGTCGCTCGAACAGGCGACTGCCGGCGATCGGGTCCGCGATCAACGGCGCCGCCACGTTCACCGGTAGCCCGAGATGGTCGGCCCACAAGCGGATGCGCAGCGAGCGCGCCAGGTTGGTCTCGGCATCGGCCCGCAACTGATCGGACATGGCGAACAGATTGAGTTCGCCATCGTGGAACAGGCCGCGGCGGTTCAAATTGGCCGAGCCGAGCGACAGAAATACGTCATCCACGATCATGAGTTTCGAATGGACGTAGATCGCATCCATCGAGATTACCATCGCCGCAGCGCCGGCCTCGTGGAGGCGGGGTTCGGTCTCGATTAGGCCCGGTAGGAAGCTGCCCCGTTGGACACGGAAGCGTGAGGTAGTATCGCCGTCGGCTTCGAGATCACCCGATTCAGCCAATGGCAGCGAAACGTTCTCGTGGACGTACATTACCTCGCCCTCTACCACGAGCCAGAACGGCGCGCTGCGTGGCACCTGGGCCGACGGTCCCAAGGCGATCTCCTCGTTCCCGCTCGGGACCGGGTCCAGGTCTTCCATGAGCTCGAAGCGTCCACCGGCCGCGACGCGAGGCAGCGCCGCCGAGTGGGGTCGGCGCACCGGCGCCACGAAATGCACTTTGTCGCCCCCGGCGGCAGCCAACTCATCGAAGAAAGTCTGGCGATGCAGGGCACCAAACGGCTGGTCCGTCGTTCGGGGCACCACGATGATGAGTTTCTGGATTCGGCCCAACGCGTTGAGCAACGCCGTCCGGTAGTCGGCTGGTGGGGTCATGTATTGATCTTCGATGTAGATAAACTCCCTGGCCTCGTTGATGGCGCGAATCATCGTGTCTTGTAGAGTGAAGTCGCCATTGGGTGCGAACGGCAGGGCCCGCGCCGTCGCCGCCGGACGGAAATAGGTGCGGGCGATCTGCACGATGTGGTTGCCGGCCGCGGCCTGGGCCATGGGATCGGTGGACATCGCCGTCGGCGTACCGGTCTCGTGGCGCCATCGGTGACGGAAGGTGTTGAACAGGTCCAACGTGGCCGGCCCCTCGATGCGGGCGTGGGTGTCGTGGTAGGGGCTTTCAACATTGTGGTCAGAGTCGTCGAGGCGGTTGGGATTGATGTCGATGCCGCCCAGGTAGCCAAACAAACGATCGACGTGTTGCGCGATCATCATCTTTTGATGATAGACGCCGACGTGATCGACCCCTGCGAAGTCTGCGAGATCGCCGGTCAGGGCGGTCGGTAGAGGGTTGTCCTCCTTCGTTGCGGGGTAGGGCGACCACAGCGCCGTGGCGAAGTCGAGGTCATTGAGGTCCTCGCGAGCGCCCTTACTCGGCTCGAGGAGCTCGACATCGTCAGCAATCAGCAGACCCAGAGCCGCGCCCAGGCCGAGCGCAGTGATAAGCCCCACGAGGACCCCGATTTCCATCCCCATGCGGGACTCGAACACCGGACTCTCCTTCATCTGGTCTAGTGCGATCATCATCACCAGCAACAAGACTAGGATCGCCGCGGCCCCCACTGGAGGCGTGTCGTCGACGTTGAAGAAACGGTTGACCAGGAAACGGGCGGTCAGGTCCTCGTCGGACAGCGCCTCCGTCAGGGCCAGCAACGTAAGCTCCCCATCTTCCGGGAGCCCATACCGACTCCGGACGAACCGAGGCACCAGGTCGAACCGATGGTGGAAATCCCAGCCGGCGAAGTTGACGCTGCCGCCCTCATCTTTCACCACCTGAATGGTTTTGACGATCTCGGCGAAGGCCTCGTAGCCGTTGACCAATGGGGTCACCAAGTTGCCGCGATGCAACCGTGCCAGGCCCGGTCCGAACGGGGAGCCAGCTGGCAGATTCACTTGCTGCGGGGCGATCCAGCGATGAATGTCTGCATACGTCACCAACCGTTGGCTGGGCGTCACGACGACGCTTCCCACTGATGCGACCGGCGTTTCGTCGAACCGGACCCACTGGTCTTCGGCCGTGTCTCCGACCCCCGCCAGGGGCAACAACGCGAGCTCCGCTTGGCTGGCCCCCCCGCTGAACACCGATCCGATCCCGGCCCCGCTCGCGGCGAGCGCCTGTTGCAGATCCCCGTCGTTGCCGCTCACGAGGTTTACCTCGTGGGTCCCCGCGTCGGTTCCGTCAGGCAGTGTGATGCGAACCCGCCGATCGCGGAGCGGCGTCCCGGTATGATCGGTGAGAATCACCGGGACCTGGGCTCCGCCCGGTAGTTGCCCGTCGATACGAACCTGGAAATCCTGCCAATCGGTCGCGTCTTCCCCTGCGTCCTGCCAAGCATTCCTGAGCGTCTCGGCCCAGGTTCTCGGATCGCGCAGCAGGCCATCTTGGCTCGATACACCGAACCAAACATCGGTCGTCGTCGTAAGGGAAAAACCAGGCGGAATCAGCCGGTCTGCCAGAGTCGTCCCATCGAACGTTTCGCCACTCAGCCAAAGGTAAAACTCCGGCAATCCCATTGCGAGATCTCGCAGCGGGTCGAGGAGAGCCATGCTGGCCGGCTCCACTTCGAGCAGCTGGCCGCTGTCATGCAGACGCGCCACGCTGATTTCCGGCGCGAGCACGGCTCGGGCCGTCCCTGTGGTACAGCGAACGCCGAGCAGCCGGCGACCCGGATAGCGGGTTTCCGGCGGCAGCGCGCGTGCCTCCGCGGTCAGGGTCCAATCGTCCGGGGATGCAATCGGTGACACCAGCATCGTTTAGGTTCCCGGCACCGGCACGGCATTGCCGATGTCTCGCCGTCCATCGGCAGCGCGTGCCTCGAGTCGAAAATGTTCGGCATCATCGGCGATCATCCGATCGAGGGTGGTCACTCCCGGCCCCAGCCAACCGGTCACGGGGCGCCACGTTCCGGTGCCGTCGTCGGATTGCAGGCGGATTTCGATCTCGTCTGCAACGGTCGGCCAACTGATCAACGCCCGTTGGCCAACGCGCGCGACGGTGGGTACTGGCGCGGTGATCGGCGGCCGGGCGGAGGTGGCCACCCGCGGACCAGACAGCAGTGAGGGAATCCCGTCGCGCGACAGGGCAAGGGCCCATACCCGAACCCTCTGGCCATAGCCGACGGTTTGCTGGAAGTCGACGGTGGCCGTGCCTTCAGTGACATTGGCGGCAGTGACTTCGGTGGCATGCGGTGCCAGATAGGTCGAGCCGCGCCGCAGTCGGTAGCCGCCGTCCGGCAAGAGATCGCGCCGGTTCTTAAGGCGAACCAGATCCGTCGTCTCCTGAGCGCCGGGTGCGGTGTCCAGTGGCTCGGTCTCATGGAAGACTACGAGCCACTTGAGTTCTACCGAGTCCCGGGTGGAGAGTCGGACCCGCAAAAGGTCGTCCTGTGTCGCGCCGATCTCGAAATCCGGCGCGCCGAGCCGTGCCAGCGAGGGAACCCGCACGACCTCGTCGAGCAGTGCCGCCTCGGCGGACAGGTGTCCAGCCGCGTCCGCCCGGCGGATGCGATAGAAGTAACGCTCGGCCTGCCCCGGCAGTGTATCGAAGACCTCGCCAAAGTTGGTCGGTTGGCCCACTCGGACGAACAGCTCGCCCAGGTTGGGATGCTGCAGCAGCACCTCGAGCAGGTAGCGGTTTGCGACCCTGGCGGGCTCTCCCGTTTCGAGCATCTGGCGAAGTTTGATGCGATCGTCTGGATTTCCCAGCGTCAGCGTACCGGCGGCACCATCGAGCAACTGGACGTGGAAGGCACCGCCATCGTCGACGCTGAGCCGCTGGGACAGCTCGCTCAGGGCCAACCGCTCTAGCTGCACTTGGTCACTGCCCGAGAGAGGCGGTTGTCCGGGCGCGGCTCTTACCAGAGACGGGAGTGGCAGCGCTACCCGGACGTGCCCGTCTTGAGGCTCGTCGGTGACGCGTTCTGGCACAATCGCGAGTGGGTCCGGGATCACGTAGGTGGGCCGACCGTAGTAGCGGCCGCTGACCATGCGGGTCACGACTTGGCTCTCATTGCCGGGCCTGCCACCGTTGGGGCTCGCGGGTGGCACGGTGTCGGGGACATAGCTCTGGTCGTCTGCGGAACTGACCCCGACCCAAACGGTTTGCCGCGGTGTGTGCTCGTCGAGCGCGACTCGATCGAACAACACGGCTTCGTATTCGGTGCGCCCGGCCGTAATGGGAAGTACTTCGACGCGCTCGTCGAACAGCGTAGGCCGACCTTCGGCTCCGGCCGTGTCCACGATCAGTGTCACGGCACCGGCGATCGGCGCTGCCCCCGGATTGAGGGCCAATCGCTTCAGCCGGGTGCTGACGTTGAGCTGGCCGGCGGCGTGCCCCTCGACGAGAAAGCTGTGGCCGCCAGAACGTAGCCGCAGGCCCGCCAGGGCATCGACTCCGAGTTGGCGGTCCCAGTCGACTCGGCAGTCCCACACCGCACCCGGGGTCGCCGAGGTCAACTGGCCGGTCAACACCGTGCCGACCTGCGACCGGAAGTAAATCCGAAACTCTCGGGCGTAGGGATCCTGGGTCACGAATTCCGCGGGCCATGACCAGCGAAGAATGATGGCGTTGCTTCGCGTTGTGCCAAGCACCGCGTCCTTTTCGGCGTCTGAGATGTCGGGATCGCTGCGCTGGATCAATCGTGCTTCCACGCCCAGGACCTGGGCTCGTTCGGGAGGCAGCGTCCGCTTTGGGGGTGCCGGCGCCGGCGGCGGAACGCGCTTCTCCAAGCGGACCACTGGACTCAAGGTCCACGTCGCTGATTGGCGACCGATGAGATCGATGGTAGCGATCCGGTATTGCCACAGACTGCCGGGTGGTGGGCCGTCCTTCGAGCCCGGCGGATTGAGCGCGTCGTCGAAGCTGAAATAATCATTCGGCGGCGCACCCCGGGCCTTGTTCATGAAATGCTCCATGAGGTCGAGGTCCGGAATGAGCGGCCGGATGCCGTCTTGAGCCAGTCGGGTCCCGAAGACGTGCTGCACTCCGATGTTCTCCCAGCCCGACGGCTCATCGACTCGGCGCCGCTCGATGGCGAATGCCGTGGCGCTGACCGGCGGGGCAAATTCCTCCTCCGCGGGCCAGATAGGCGTGCCGCCTTCGGTGGCTTGATGCCAGCGCAGCCGGAATCCGAGGCTGTGCGGTGGGTTGCGGCTTGCAATCTCCGGATCCTCGGGAATCAGGTATGTCTGGAGATTCTCCACGGCGAGGTCGCTGGGCGGGGGAGGCGTCGGCGTGTCCACAAAGGGAATGCCCAGCAGATCGAGATGAACTGGGATGAGTCTGCTCGGGTCGCGGTTCTCGCCGGTTACGCCATGCAATCGGAGACCGTGGAAGAAGGCGCTGCCTGAAATTTCCAGCCTCTCGATCGGCTCATCGTACGAGAGTGAGATCCGTTCCTGTACGGCGACCGTGTCCGCCGACACGAGGGAACCCAGGCCAAGGAAGCCGGCGCCGATCGCCCGCACATTAAGCGTGCCCGAACTTTCGGGTGCCAGCTCGAGCGTCAGTTCCCGCACCGGGACACTGAACTCGAGCTGGAGTCCCGGCGACGCGGACTGATCCAGTCGAAAACCCCGCCGTACCACGTGGGCCCCTTGCGGCAGGCCGGGGACGGGAAAATATCCAACCGCGGTCGGGGCTGGGAGCCGGAATCGGACGTCCTCCAAATAGAACGACCGGGGCAGCACGGTGCCCTGCGGGACCAGTCGAAAGCCGAGGATGCGGTCCACGATATCGATCTCGGGGAAGTAGCCGATAACCCGATAGTCGTAAGTTTTCCCCGGGACCAACTCATGGCGGTCCGGATACGCCAGTCCAAGCATGCGCCGGCCGTCCCCGTCAATTTGCGGTAGCAAAGCCAGGGGCAGGAGCGTGAACTCTTGAAAGCCAGTGGGTGTCTGATCACGCTCAATGAGGATGCGCTCGAACGGTGGATAGGGGCGGGCCGTCGCAAGGAGCTCGAGATAGTTGGCGATGCGCTTGAATTCCTGCTGGGTCACCAACGGCGTCTGCAACATGCGCGATTTGGCGAGACTGAATTCATCTACGAAGCTCGTTACATCGGGATTCACTTCGCGGCTGGGGAGTTGCAGGTGTTTGACCAGGACCTCGGCCTTCGACCAGTCTTGCCACTGACCGGCCTTCTTGAGGTCCGGGACGCACAGCTCGATGCACCTCGTGCCTGCTGTGTAGACGATGAGGCGTGTGATGCCGGGGGCATGCAGCTCGAAGCGGCTGACACCTTGCCCGGATATCAGTTCGGCGCGGATGGCCTTTTCGCCGCGGAGGGCGATTACAAGCATGGCGTTGGTGCCGAACGTGAGGCGGACGTAAGGTTGCGGCCGGGAGAGATCGAAGCGATAGCGCCGGCACTTGCCGGGAGTGGCGACGGCCGAATACGTGGGGCGCGCGACCGATGCCCGCACCATGTTTGCGGAAGTGCGATGCCGCTCTTCTTCTTCCTTGGCCTGTTCCTCACGTCGCTTAGCGTCGCTGGAAAGCTCGGTAAGGGCCTGGTCGAGCATGACCCGGCTAGATTTTCGAAGTGTGCGACTTTCGAAGGTCTTGATGCGCCTCAAGTCCTCCGAATGCAGCTTGGTCGGCGGACGGGGACAATCGGCGGGGCGCCATCGGATCAGCGCATGGGGTGTTTGGTAGATGAAGCCGCGGTGCAATGCCTCGAGGGCGCTCCCGTCCAGCCGGTCGCACACGAGACCCTTTATGGGCCTGGCGTCACGGCGCAGGATCGTAAAGCCGCTCGGTGAGTACCCCCAAGCCGTCTCGCCGTACCAGAGGAGGTGGATACCATCCAGCGGGGAGCCGTCGCTGACTCCTAAAGCGATGCCTTGCATGCCATCGCCTTTCAAGCTCTGGCTAGCTAGACGCTAACTTTGCAGCGCCGAGGCAGTACCCTGTAATGAACGCCTCCCAACAGTTCCCAGGCGCGGTCAACAGCAACTGCATGCTAACCTTTACAGGCCACCTTTACGGATTCACGCAGTATGACCTGACATTGCCCGGATGACGTTCCTTACTTTGCCGGAATAGTATCGCAACTGAAGATAGAAGTACAGTAAGATGCTGATCGGGATACTAACACACCTGTGGTTCCTGAAAACTCCATGCGTCTCGGAAATCCAAGGTTTTCGAAGCGGATCGGAAGACGGCTATGGCATGCCGCCATCAGCGCTTGACCGAATAGGCTCGCCACTTGGCACGTATTCGTTATGGGTTGCCATTACCGAAGATTCCGTCTGGTCGGGATCCTGCCCTCCAATGTCCAGACCGCCGATAATTCTGCGTAGCAAGTGAGCGGGGGCCCGAGACCTTCGCGTGCCAGCAAGCAGGGATAGTAAATTCGCGCAAATTCCCTGTTCCGAGCCATACCTTATGGGATGGCCTGCTCCCTCCCTCTGAGTGAGTAGACTGGGTTGTGTGCGATCCAGCGAAGAAGG
>JABAHQ010036224.1_pt2 | contig 11551 bp, 11 predicted proteins | sample 7062091 | NCBI WGS metagenome assembly JABAHQ01 (sample SAMN14534359, study PRJNA622989) | marine sediment metagenome | biome: marine biome [ENVO:00000428]; feature: marine pelagic biome [ENVO:01000023]; material: deep marine sediment [ENVO:00002113] | place: India: Gulf of Kutch | collected...
CGCTGCCGGTAATATCCGCCGGCAGCAGATCCGGCGTGAACTGGATACGGTGAAAATCCCCCTGAACCGCCGCGGCCAGGGTTTTGATGGCCTTGGTTTTGGCCAGCCCGGGCGCGCCTTCCACCAACAGGTGGCCACCGGCCAGCAGCGCCACCAGCAGGCGCTGGGTGAGGTGCTGCTGACCGACGATGTGTTCGTTCAGGTGTTGGTGCAGCTCGATAAAGGCGTCTTGTTCGCGCATTCGATACAGCTCCCTGGTGACTGTCCCCGAGCGCTGCCCGGGGCGGCGAAAGCGAACCATGGTACATCAAAACCCCTAGGACAAGCCGCCGACGGAATTTCTCCCCGGACCACCGCGGCCGATGACAGGGAAGGGAGCTTTGAGTATCCTTCCGCTACTGCCATTGAACCAAGAGTCCCGAATGTACTCCGCGCTGCGTCCCTTGCTCTTCCGTCTTCCGGCGGAGCTCTCCCACGAACTGACACTGGACCTCATCGGCGCCGCCGAACGCCTGGGATTGCTGGGTCTGGCGGTCAACCCCCTGCCCGACGCACCCGTAGAGGCTATGGGGCTGCGTTTTTCCAATCCTGTGGGGCTGGCGGCCGGTCTGGACAAGAACGCCGACTGCTTCAATGCCCTGGGAAGGCTGGGTTTCGGATTTCTGGAGGTGGGGACGGTGACCCCCCGCCCCCAGCCGGGCAATGCCAGGCCCCGTCTGTTCCGGTTGCCGGAAGCCGGGGCCCTTATCAATCGCATGGGGTTCAACAATGCGGGGGTTGAGCACGTGCGGGCCAACCTCGATCGGCGCCGCTACCGGGGGATTGTTGGCGTCAACATCGGCAAGAACGTGGATACACCGGTCGAACGGGCGGTGGACGACTATCTCCACTGCATGGATCGGCTCTACGATCGGGCGGATTACATCGCGGTGAACATTTCCTCCCCCAACACGCCCGGATTGCGTACGCTCCAGTTCGGCCAGACCCTGGAGGCTCTGCTGACCTCGCTCAAGCAGCGCCAGAGGGAGCTGGCGGATCGCTCGGGGCGCTATGTCCCCCTGGCCGTCAAGGTCGCACCGGACATGGATGATTCGGAGGTCCGGGAGATGGCGCGCTGTTTCCTCGCCGCGCAGGTGGACGGCGTGATCGCCACCAACACCACCATAGACCGTCGGGACGTTGCCCATATGCGCCACGGTCGGGAAAAAGGTGGGCTCAGCGGGCCGCCGGTGCGCCCGCGTTCCACCCATGTGATATCGGTGCTGAGCGACGCCCTGGAGGAGCGGTTGCCCATTATCGGTGTGGGAGGGGTCGATTCCGCCGCCGCCGCCCGGGAAAAGCTCGAAGCCGGGGCCTGTCTGGTGCAGATTTATACGGGCTTGATCTATCACGGGCCCGGTCTGCTGCGGGAAATCGTCGAATCGCTCCAATCGGGCGCGGGGAGGGGGTAGTGCGGCCCTGGCCCGTAACGCAAACGCCCCGCCGTAGGCGGGGCGTCGGGCCGGTGATCGGATAGATCAGCCGTAGGCCTTGATATGGGGCTTGGAATGGGGAACCGGATGCGGTTGCCACATGTTGATGACGTTATCCGCGGGCACCTGCTCGCCGGTCAGAGCTTCCCTGATGACATCCTGGGTGCTTTCCTTGCACTGGCCGCAGCACAGCGCCACGTCCAGCTTCAGCTGGATGTCGTCGAACGTCTCCGCGCCGTTTGCCACTTCCCGGCGGATCTGCTTCTCGGTCACACCCTTGCACAGACAGATGTACATAACATTTACCTCTCTGACTCTGGTGTCAGTATATTCCTGAATGAGAATTATTGTCAATCACAATTTTGCATCATTCTTGTTTCATAACTTATTGCTATGCAAGGAATTTTTTAGCCTTTTTGCTTTCGTGCTCCGAAGCACTCGGCTATAATTGCCCCAAAGTCGACCAGGGAGAAACCAGTGAAAGGTGACAAGCAAGTAATCGATTATCTCAACGAAGCGCTCAAGAACGAGTTGACGGCGATCAACCAGTATTTCCTCCACTCGCGAATGTTCAAGGACTGGGGGCTGGATAAGCTGGCCGACAAGGAGTACGAGGAATCCATCGACGAGATGAAGCATGCGGACCAGCTGATTCAGCGCATCCTCTTTCTCGAGGGGCTTCCGAACCTCCAGGATCTGGGCAAACTGAAGATCGGAGAGGACACCCGGGAAGTGCTCGAGTGCGATCTCAAGCTCGAACTCGAGGCGCTGCCCATGCTGAGAAAGGCGATCGCCCACTGCGAGAGCATCTCGGACTACGTTTCCCGTGAAATCTTCGAGCAGATTCTCGACAGCGAAGAAGACCATGTGGACTGGCTGGAGACCCAGATCAGTCTGATCGACAGGCTGGGGCTCGCCAATTACCAGCAGTCCATGGTGTCGTCGGCATCGGAATAGGCTGCAGACCCGCGGGGTCGGCCCCGCGTCTGGCATCCGGTCTCAGGTNNCGGGGTGTACGGCCTGGATCAGAGCCCGGGGCAGGGGTGGCGGTTCGCCGGCGATACGGCTGGCCACCAGCTCCGCCGCGAGAGGCGCGTAGGTCAGCCCCCTTGAACCGTGGCCGTAGTTGACCCACAGGCCCGGATGGTAACAGCCGGGGTGTGGTATATCGGCCCGGGCGTTGCGGCGCAGTTCGCCGAACCTCTCCTGCATTTTTGACGGCTCCGGCACCGGCCCCGCCAGGGGCAGATAGTCCGGGGTGGAGCAGCGCAGTGCCGCACGACCCCGGGCAACTCCGGGTGCCGTTGACAGCAGTCCCGCCAGTGCCGGATCCGTATCCGCCAGTGCCATCAGATTGCGATGGTGGTCCGCGTCCCGGGTCCGGGTATCGGGATCGTCCAGATCGTAGGTTGCTCCCAGCGTATGTTCACCGCGGTGGGCGGGAGCCAGATAGCTCCGACCGCAGATCGCGGAAGTGAGATGCCTCGATGCCGGCGTGGCCGGCACACGGCTGATCTGTCCCCGAATAACCCGCATCGGCAGGTGCGCCGTCTCGGGAAAAGCGGTTGTTCCCCCTGCGGTGCAGAGAACCACGACCGGGGCCGAAGCCACCGGGGAACCCTCGCTATCCACCAGCGTCCAGCCGCCATTTTCCGGGATCAACTGGGTGGTTGCGGCCCGTATGCGCGGTATATCGGCCGCCAGCCAACGGCAAACGGCCGGCGGGCAAACCCAGCCGAATCCGGGGAACAAGAGCGCCAGATCGTTCTCCAGCGGGATACCGGCTCGCTCGTGAAGGGCTTGCCCCTGCAGCAGGGTCACGAAATCCGGCGCGCTGCGAAAGCGTTCCGCCAGGGCACGGAACTGGCGGCGCTGCCTGGGGGTTTCCGGCAAGACCAGAACGCCGCAGCGGGAACCCTCGCCACCGCTATCCCAGAAGCGTCCGTACAGTCCCAGGGCATGGTCCAGAGCGTGGCGGGCGTACAGGGCCAGGGGAGAGTCTTCCACCGAAAGTCTGGGGTAGAGAATACCCTGGGGGTTACCGGAGGCTTCTGCGGCCAGCTCGCTGTGGCGTTCCAGAATGCGAACCCCCCAGCCCCGGCGTTTCAACGCCGCTGCAGTGGCACAGCCGGCAATGCCGCCGCCGACAACGAGGGCTTCCCGCTTGGCGGGCACTACAGGATCGCACAGATACCAGGGGGCTTCCGCCGGTGCCTTGCGGCCCCGTCCGGCCGGGTTTGCAGGCGAAGCTCTGTCCACTGGTCGCAAGGAACCGGTGAGCATATGGCGCTTGCGTGCGTAGCCGGGTTGCCTGGCTGTGTCGAAGCCCGCTTCGCTCAGCCCGTCGCGAACCTGTCGGGCCACCGTGAACGTGGCCAGGGTGGTATGGGTCCGACTCAGTTGCGCGATCCGGTGGAACAGGGTGGGGGACCAGAGTTCCGGGTTTCGGGCCGGGGCAAAGCCGTCCAGAAACCAGGCGTCGGCGGAAAAATCCCGCCAGCCGGCGAGAGCCGGATGATCCGTGGCCCGCAGTTGCTCCAGACCCTGCTCCGCATCCTCGAAGATCAGTGTGAGGCAAACCCGACCCTCACACAGCCAGCGGCGGTGAAACCCCGGCAGCAGCGGGGGGTAAACGCCGAGCAGCTCTTGCACCAGAGGGGCCATTTCGGGCCAGCGGGTCAGCGCCCGGCGCAGGTGGGCCGATTCGAGCGGGTATTTTTCCAGGGACACGAAATGCAGCCGGGCGTCGTGCGGAGCGAATTCCAGCCAGGTGCGCAGGGCACAGAGAAAATTGAGGCCGGTGCCGAATCCGGTTTCGGCGAGGGTGAAGGTGCTCCCGGGGGGCAGCTTCGACCAGCGTTCCGACAGCCGGTTGCCATCCACGAACACATGCATGGATTCCCGCAGCCCGTCGTCCCGGGAATAGTAGACATCCGCAAACTGCCGGGATACCGGCAGTTCCCCGGACCATTCGACAGCGGCGGGTTGAAGGACGCCGGGCGGGGTGTCAGGCATGGCTGTTTTCGCGTTTGCGGTCTGTCATGGTGTACTCCCGAGAGGGTGGGGCGATCACTGTCCGCCCGGGAATCCCAGTTGTCGCCAGGCTTCGTAGGTCACCACTGCGGCGGCATTGGCCAGGTTCATGCTGCGGCTGCCGGGTTGCATGGGGATGCGCAGTACCGCCTCGGCGCCCAAATCCCGGCGCAGGGTGTCCGGCAAGCCCCGGGTTTCCGGTCCCAGCAGCAGGGCATCTCCGGCCCGGTAACGCACCGATGCGTAATGGTTCCGGCCCCGGGTGCTCAATCCGTAAATCCGGTTCACGGGGACCGTCCGGCGAAATTCGCTCCAGTCATCGTGAACCGCCAGATCCTGCCATTCCCGGTAATCCAGACCCGCGCGGCGCAATCGGGTGTCGTCCAGCTCAAAACCCAGCGGACGGATCAGGTGCAGTCGGAACCCGGTGTTGGCGCAAAGGCGGATGATATTGCCGGTATTGGGCGGTATCTCCGGTTGGTAGAGAACGATATGCAGCATGTGTCAGGTAACGGAAAAGGCGCGCTCGGATGGTCAGTGCGTTATCATGAAACGAGCGGCGCACAAAGGAAAGGGGCGCATGAACAACATTACGCGAAAGCGCAGCCGAGAGGCTTATGTGGCCAGCCATACGCCCGGACAGATCGCGGATCGGCTGCAAGCGGGGCCGGAGTCCTATTACCTCAAGGATTTCATATACGGCGCCATCGACGGGGCGGTGACCACATTCGCGGTGGTGGCCGGTGTCGCCGGGGCGGGATTGTCTTCCGGGGTGATCATCATCCTCGGATTCGCCAATCTGCTGGCCGACGGGTTCAGCATGGCCATCAGCAACTACCTGGGGACCCGGGCGGAGAATCAGCTCAGACACAAGGCTCGACAGCGGGAAATGGACGAGATCCGCAAGTTTCCCCAGGGCGAAGAGGAAGAGGTGCGCCAGATTTTCGCCGGCAAAGGCTTCAGGGGCGAATTGCTGGAAGAGGTCGTCGCTGTGATGACGGCCGACACGGATCGCTGGGTGGATACGATGATGCAGGAAGAGCACGGCATGGCCCTGGAGCCGGACAACGCCGCCCTTAGCGGGCTTTCCACTTTTGCGGCCTTCTGCCTGGTGGGACTGATTCCGCTGCTGCCGTACCTGTTGAACTGGTTGGGCGGCGGCGGGGTGGCGATGCCTTTCGTCTGGAGTTCGGCGCTCACGGCAGTGGCTTTCTTCGTTGTCGGGGCTCTCAAGGGCCGCTTCATCGATCAGTCCTGGTGGCGCGCCGGGCTGGAGACCCTCGCCATCGGCGGCCTGGCGGCGTCGCTGGCCTATGTGGTGGGCGTCCTTCTCAAGGGTATCGCCTGAAGCCTTCCCGGCGCGGTCACTCCGCCGGGGGCTCCATTTCCGGCTGCTGTTCCGGCGCCAGCAGGGCGGCAAGCTCCTGCTCGATGACCCGGGGGGCATCCGTGGGCGCGAAGCGTTTGATCACCCGGCCGTCCCTGTCTACCAGGAACTTGGTGAAATTCCATTTGATCCTCTGGCTGCCCAGCAGTCCCGGGGCCTGCTCCTTGAGGTATTGATATAGCGGTGCCGTCTCCTTGCCGTTGACGTCGATCTTGGCGAACAGCGGGAAGCTTATACCGTAGTTGGCTTCGCAGAATCCGGATATTTCCTCGGCGGAGCCGGGTTCCTGACCACCGAACTGGTTACAGGGGAAAGCCAGGATTTCCAGTCCCTTGTCGCGATAGTCCCGATACAGGGACTCGAGCCCCTTGTACTGGGGCGTGAGACCGCATTGGCTGGCGGTGTTGACGATCAACAGAACCTTGCCGCGGTAAGCATCGAGGGAAACGGAGTGGCCGCGGATGTCGTTGACGGTAAAGTCGTAGATCTCGGGCACGCGCATCCTCCCCTGAGTATTGATCTTCACTATGAAGTCTGTCTTTTTGATTGGCAAGGGCCGGGCGCGGGTGTGATCAGTGGCATGCGTGGGGATCGGATAGCAGGGCCGCCCCGATGACACCGGCGCTGTCCCCCAGTCGAGGCGCGAGTATGGGGCAGCTGAGGCTGTGATTGAAGAAGTGCGGTGCGATGGCGTCCGGTGCCCGCCGGTAAAGAGCGTCTATGTTGCCGACCCCGCCGCCGATGACCAGGGCGTCGGGGTCCACGACATTCAGTACCCCGGCAATGCCCCGGGCGAAGCCGTCGACCAGTCGTTCGATGGTGGCATCGGCACGATGGTCCGTTCCGAATCGGCGGTTAATTTCCATCAGTCCCAGCTGCGATCCGCCGAGACGGCGATAGTATCTTTCCAGGGCGGGGCCGGAAATCACGGTTTCGACACATCCCCGGCGACCGCAGTAGCAGGGATCGCCGTCCGGTTCCAGAAGGTTGTGTCCCCACTCTCCGGCCACACCGTGCCGACCGGTGACAAGACGATCGTCGACGATCAGTCCGCCGCCCACACCGGTGCCGAGAATGACCCCGAATACCACCCTCGCGTCGGGATGCCGGGCGGCCACCACTCCCAGTCGCGTCTCGGCCAGCGCGAAACAGTTGGCGTCGTTGCTCAATGTCACGGGTACGGACAGTTGTTCCTCCAGATCCGTTCGCAACGGCGTGCCGTTGAGGCAGGTGGTATTGCTGTTTTTCAGAAGCTCGGTGTCCGGGTCCGGCGTCCCGGGGGTGGCCACCCCCAGCCGGGTCGGACGAGCGCCCAGGGTGCGGGCGGTGTCCGCAACAAGCTCCCGGATGCGCTCCAGTATGGCCTGTCGCCCGTGCTGTCGCTCGGTGGGGATGCGGCGCCGGATCAGAATACGGTGACTGTCCCGCTCCATCACCGCGCATTCGATCTTGGTGCCCCCCAGGTCCACCCCCCAGAGCAGTTCGTTTGTGTTTGCCATGCTACCGTCTCCGACCGCGTTGCCCCGGGGGCACTGTATCCCGATTGTCCCACGCTTGTGGCTGCAATGCAGGCGCCAGAGTCGAGGGTCGTCGGTGATGTTTCTGCACCGATGGTATAGCGGGTGCGGTATGAAGAATGCATACTCGGAGACGTCCACCTGAACGAGTCCGGGGAGAAACTGGATTGTATTGCGATATCCTGATTGTCGGCGGCGATGGCGACCTGGCGCTGCGCAAACTCTATCCGGCCCTCTACCATCTGGACGAGGCCAATTGCCTGCCGGATTGTCTGCGCATTGTGGGGCTTGCCCGCACGGCCCGGGCTCCGGAAGATTTTCGGGAGCGAGTCCGGGAACGGCTGAACAAGTCCGTGGCACCGAACAATGTCGATCCCGGCGTCTGGGACAGATTCGCCGCGCGGCTTTGCCACGAGCCGGTGGACGCCACGTACCTGGCGGACATGGAGGCGCTGGCCGGGTCGGTTTTCGCCGATCGGCAGCGGGATCTGATCGTCTATCTGGCGACGCCCCCGTCCATTTTCGCGCCGATTTGCGAGAATCTGTCCAGCGTGGGACTGGTGCGGGACAACACCCGGATCGTGGTGGAAAAGCCCCTGGGAGACAGCCGCGAGGCCTTTCTGGAAATCAATCGTCGCCTCATGGCTATTTTCCGCGAGGAGCAGGTCTATCGGATCGATCACTATCTGGGTAAGGAGACGGTCCAGAATCTGCTGGCGCTGCGCTTTGCCAACTCCCTGTTCGAGCCGCTGTGGAGCAACAAGTTTATCGACCATGTTCAGATCACGGTTGCCGAGAGTGTGGGTGTGGAGGGTCGCTGGGATTTCTACGACGCCACCGGTGCCCTGCGGGACATGATGCAGAACCACCTTTTGCAGCTGGTGTGCCTGGCCGCCATGGAGCCGCCGGCACGCCTCGACGCGGCCGCGGTCCACGACGAAAAGCTCAAGGTGCTGCGGGGTCTGCGGCCCATTGACTCGTCCATGGTCAACCGCCATACCGTGCGGGGCCAGTACACCGCCGGCGCCGTGGGGGGCGAGCTGGTTCCCGGCTATCTCGAGGAAGAGGGGGCGGACGGCAAGTCCGATACCGAAACCTTTGTCGCGATCAAGGCGGAAATCGATAACTGGCGCTGGGCGCGGGTGCCGTTCTATCTGCGCACCGGCAAACGCATGCAGACGCGCTACTCGGAGATCGTCATTCAGTTCCGGGCCGTGCCCCATTCCATCTTTCCGGGCCAGAAGGTGTTCAACCACCCCAACAAGCTGGTCATCCGGGTGCAGCCGGACGAGGGCATCTACCTGGAGCTGCTCAACAAGGCGCCGGGCCTGGACGTGTCCATGCCGCTGGAACCGGTGCGCCTGGATCTTTCCTTTTCCGAGGCGTTTACCGGCACCCGGGTGCCGGATGCCTACGAGCGATTGCTCTACGATGTGCTGCGATCCAATATGACGCTGTTCATGCGTGCCGACGAACTGGAAGCGGCCTGGGCGTGGGTGGACGGTATCATCGAGGGGTGGCGCATCAGTGAACAGCCGGCCGTGCCTTATTCCGCCGGGTCCTGGGGCCCCGCCGAGAGTATCGCCCTGATCGCCCGCGACAACCGCAATTGGCATTGAGCCCATGACCCTGGACATTCACCGTTTCGAAAAAAACGAGTCTCTGGTGGAAACACTGGTGGGGGAGGTGGAGACATGGCTCGCCGAGGCCATCGCTGAGCGCGGCTACGCGCTGCTGGCGGTCTCCGGGGGACGCACACCGGCCCCTTTCTTCCGGGCTCTGTCCCGGTGCACCCTCGACTGGTCCCGTGTCACCGTCACGCTGGCGGATGAACGCTGGGTGCCGGAGGACCACGGCGATTCCAACGCCCGGTTGGTGCAACAACATCTGTTGCAGGGGCCGGCCGCCCGTGCGCGCTTCGTGGGACTTTACAGCGACGCTCCCACACTGGAAGAGGGGGCCGCGGTGGCGGATGCCCGTCTGCGCGGGCTGGGCCTGCCTTTCGATGCCGTTATTCTGGGAATGGGCGAGGACGGTCACACGGCTTCCCTCATGCCGGGCAGCGAAGCGCTGATGTCGGCTCTGAATCCCAGGGGAGGGCGACTGTGCCGGGCGGTGAGGGCACCGGGGGTGGTGCAGCCGCGCCTCACCCTGACTCTGGCGGCGCTGCTGACCAGTCGCCGCATCCTGCTTCATATCGTCGGGGACGCCAAGTGGCGGGTTCTGGAGCGCGCCCGGACTCCCGGTCCGGTGGCGGAGTTACCCGTGCGGGCCGTGCTTCACCAGCAGCGCGTACCGGTCCGGGTCTATTACGCGGACGGTCCCTGAGATTCTGCGGAGGCGAAGATGCATCCCGTTGTGGAGGAAGTAACCGAAACCATCCGGCGGCGCAGCCGCCACAGTCGCCGGGCTTACATCCAGGGGTGTCGCCATACCGGCGACAACAACCCCCCGCGGGAGAGATTGTCCTGCGGCAACCTGGCCCACAGCTATGCCGGATGCGGGCAGGACGACAAACAGACCCTGAAACTGCAGGGCAGCCCCAATCTGGCCATCGTGACCGCCTACAACGATATGCTCTCGGCCCATCAGCCCTTGCAGTTCTATCCCGACCAGATCAAGGCGGCGGCCCGGGAATTCGGGGCCACCGCTCAGGTGGCGGGGGGCGTGCCGGCCATGTGCGACGGTGTCACCCAGGGGCAGCCGGGCATGGAGCTGAGCCTGTTCAGTCGCGACGTCATCGCCATGGCCACGGCTGTGAGTCTCAGTCACAACACTTTCGACGGTGTGCTCTGTCTCGGGGTATGCGACAAGATCGTTCCGGGACTCATGATGGGGGCGCTGCAATTCGGTCATCTGCCGACGGGTTTTATCCCCGCTGGTCCCATGCCTTCCGGAATCTCCAACCGGGAGAAAGCCGCGGTGCGTCAGCGCTACGCCGAGGGCAAGGCCAGTCGCGACGAACTCCTGGAGGTGGAATCCGCCTCCTACCACAGCCCGGGGACCTGCACTTTCTACGGTACCGCCAACAGCAACCAGATGCTGATGGAGTTGCTGGGTGTCCAGCTGCCGGGCGCCTCCTTTGTCAATCCGGAGGATCCCCTGCGGCCCCGCCTGACCCGGGAAACGGTGATCCGGGTAATGGAGGCCACCGGCGGCGGTCGCCATCCTCTGCCACTTTACCAGGTGTTCACCGAGGCTTCCCTGGTCAATGCCATCGCCGGGTTACTGGCCACCGGCGGGTCCACCAACCACTGCCTGCACCTGGTGGCCATGGCCCGCTGTGCGGGCATCGATTTGCGCTGGGAGGATTTCCATCGTCTGTCGGCGGCGATTCCTTTGCTGGTGCGGATGTACCCCAACGGAGAGGACGACGTCAACGCCTTCCAGCGGGCCGGGGGAATGGCCTTTTTGGTACGGGAGCTGCGCTGCGCGGGGCTGCTCAACGAGGACGTGGTGTCATTCATGGGAGAGGGGCTGGAGATGGCGGAATTCGCCCCGGAGCCCGAGGGGGAAGCGGACGTCCGGCGCCGGCATCGGGTGACCGAGTCCCGGCTGCCCGAGGTCTTGCGGCCGGTTGCCGAACCGTTCGACGAAGAGGGCGGCCTGCGCCACTTGCAGGGCAATCTGGGGGAGGCGGTGATCAAGGTCTCGGCGGTCAAGGCCGAGCACCGTGTGGTGGAAGCTCCCTGTCGGGTGTTCACGGATCAGGATCAGGTGCGTCTGGCGTTCGAGGCCGGCGAGCTGACGGGGGACCTGGTGGTGGTGGTGCGCGGTCAGGGGCCAACGGCATGCCGGAGCTGCACAAGCTCACGCCCTATCTGGGGGTGCTGCAGGACCGGGGGCAGCAGGTGGCCCTGGTCACCGACGGGCGCATGTCCGGAGCGTCCGGCAAGGTGCCGGCGGCTATCCACGTTTGTCCGGAAGCGGCGGATGCCGGGCCCATCGCCCGCCTGCGGGACGGTGATCGGGTAAGGGTCGATGCCCGTGCGGGAGAGCTGCAAGCGCTGGTGGACGAGCAGGTCTGGTCGGCCCGGGAGCCCTTGGCGGTCGAAAGCGGCGGCCAGGACCTGGGGCGCGGACTTTTCGCCACTTTCCGCAATGCCGCGGGTCCGGCCACCGGGGGTGCTTCCGTGTTTTTT
>JABAHQ010001865.1_pt1 | contig 11548 bp, 8 predicted proteins | sample 7062091 | NCBI WGS metagenome assembly JABAHQ01 (sample SAMN14534359, study PRJNA622989) | marine sediment metagenome | biome: marine biome [ENVO:00000428]; feature: marine pelagic biome [ENVO:01000023]; material: deep marine sediment [ENVO:00002113] | place: India: Gulf of Kutch | collected...
CCGCCGCGCCCGGTGGATCCCCACCAGCGCCTGGTTCAGGGTGTTCCAAGAGGGGCAGGGATTTTCGGGAGTTCGCCGGTTCATGCTTTCTACATACCGGATAATGCCGAATCGGTCAATTCCGCCGGAGCAGGCCCTCTAAAAGGTGACGACAAACTCGGTTCCCAGGACGTTGGCGCCGAACCAGTCCCCCCGGGTCTGGTTGCTTTTGTACATATAGTACAGACTGAGTTCCAGGTCCCGCACCACTTCCTTGGACACGCCCACGGCGATGCGGTTTTGGTTGAAGTCGCCCACCCGGAAATCGTAGAACAATTCCTCGGAAAAATAGGGGGTGAACGTCCAGCCGGACGCGTTGATTTGTTTTTTGATGATGATTTTTTCCCGCAGCCGCCAGCTCGTCTCGCCATCGATCGTCCGGTACTCCAACCGGTTCCGAAGTTTGAATCCCACCTCCTTCCAGAACCATTTCAGGATGGGGATGATTTCCAACCGGTGTTCATCCGTCGTTCCCGGGTCGGATTTTTCTTTTTCGAACTTGTAATTCAGTTCGAAGTCGAAAGCGGGCAGCGCCGAAACCACGAGTCCTGCCACGTAATTATGCGTTCCCAGTTCTCCGATTTGGTCCACCAGCCTTTGTTCCGTTTTGAAATGGGTTTCCCATCTCGGGGTCAGGCGGTGTTTGAAGATGAATTCGTTCCAGTACTGGGTATCGTCCCCTCCAGCAGCAGGATTCGGAACGGTCAGGGTCCCCAGGCTAATGAAGGAAAGGCTTATGAGAAAAATGATTTCCTTTTTCATGGCCTCATCCTACCGCACGGGAGGCCGGATAAAAACAGGAGGGCTTTTTCGGCCTCCTCTCCGTTGGGTGGGAAAGGCAGTCCCTATTCGGGAAGGGGATCTCTGGCTCCGTCCTGGACCCTTGCGGAAGGTCCGTCGATTTTTCCCGGCGAGTCCTTGGTTTGATAAGTTCGCGCAACCGGGGACCTGTTTCGACAAGCTCCGCNNAGGGCGGCATTTTCGTAACGCTTATTTTTGCAACCAAGTCCCAGGATCCGCTCAAAAGCTGTAGCGGACGCGGGCGTAGAGGTTGGTGTTGTCCTGCAACATGCCGAAGAAGGTTTTTTCGCTCGCCCCGGCGAACACGTTGGCCCCCAGCGTCACGTGCCAGGCGTCGGTCACTTTGTACAGCACTTTCGGACGCAGGTGGGCATCGCCGTCGGAAGGGGAGTAGAAGGTGAACATCGAAACCTCCACCGTCTGCTGAAGCAGCAGCCAGGTCAGCCGCACGGTGGTCACGTGCCGGTTCTCGTCTTTGGGAAACCCGCCCGCGGGCAGGCTGCGGATGAAGTCCGCGTGATCGATCATGCGTTCCAGGTTGTACTGAAGCCCGAGGGTGACGTCGGCGACCAGCTCGCGCTTGTAACCGGCGAGGAACCGGAACTCACTGTTCTTGACCGTCGGCACGGTGCCCGCCGTGTCTTCCAGCGAGTTGTAGAACGCCACTTCCAGGTTGCCGATGCCGTCGAGGACCGGGCCCCGGACGCTGGCGCCGACCACGGCGAGGCGCGGCAGGATGGCCTTGCCTTCGGCATCGGCTCCCGCGGGATTTTTCCAGAACCCGTAGTAACCGTACAAGGCCAGCTCGTAGCCTTCGATGGTTTGGAAAAGGCGGAGCGCGAGTTCGGAGTCTTTCACCCACTGTTCCGGATGGATGAAGTTGAGCTGGTTGTTTTGCCCCGCCTTGCGGCCCGCGTTTTCATCGAAGAAGGACAACCGTTCGCCGGTGATGAACCGGTCGGAGTCGTACCCCGGCGTCCACACGAAATCGATGTTGAACCCTCCGGGATACAGGCTGAACCGGGCCGCGTCGGACGGGGCTTTCAGGTAGACGTCGTCGCGGCCGATGAAAAAGGACTGGAAATCTTTCGGGAACAGATCGTTCAGGAAGATCAGGTCGCCCGTGCCCCAGGTGAGGATCTGGCGGCCGACCTTGACGTCGAGGATATCGGCGGGAAAGAGGAAGAGGTAGGCTTCGCGCAGATCGAACTCGAATTCCCCTTGCGCCTGGTCGTGAAGAAAGTCGCCGCGGAACTTGAACTCGCCGGCGTCGAACGCCCGGAAGGCCTCGAGCTGCAGGCGCAGCTCGCCGAGCGGGAAGTCGCGGGGCTGTTGCGGATCGTTCTGGGTGCGGATCGACACCGCCTCTTCCACGAATCCGTTCAAGCGGAAGGGGAGGTCGAGGTCGACCGGTGCGGCCCCGGCCACCCGGGGAACCAGGACGATCAGGGTGATGAATAATAAAGCGGCCCCCCCGCGCGTTATTCGCGGCCCCCGGAGGGTTCTCAACGCAACCATTGCCGCGGGGGACGCCGGAGGTAACGCTCGGTGAACACCGAGTCCTTCAGCCCGATATCGTATTCGATGTTCTCGAATACCGAGACCGTATGCCCACCCGTGTTCAGGTCCTGCACCCGCGCGCGGGTGACGGTGGGGTGGTTCTGGATGGTTTTCACCTCCAGCGCTTCCACCACCCGGTATTTCTTGCCGTTTTTGTCGTAATACTCCGCCTTCATCGGCAGGAAGGAAGACTTGTCGATCCACAGCCGGTAGTGGGAGAATTCCACCTCGCCCGGATTTTTCGGGGTGTTTTTGAGCACGTAAAACCGATCCGTGGTTTCCGTCAATTCGTGCGAGTCTTCCTCGGGGTGGCGGCCGGAGACGTCTTCGTAGAAGAAGTTGGAACCGACGAAGCTGGTGCGCTCGTCGCCGGCGGCGATGCGTTTCACCAGGTCGAGCCCGGGCAGGTAAAGCCACCGGTCGTCGTCTTCCCCCGGATGCTTCCAGACCATGAAGACGGTGTTCCGGACGTCGGCGGGGCGGTGGAAATAGACGTAGAACTTCTGTTGGCCGCCATCTTCCAGGTCCATCCGCAGGATGGTGAAGTTGCGGTGGCGCTGCCGTCCCTGGGCGTCGGTGATGGTCATTTTCACCTCGGCGCGGCCGTCTTTTCCCTGATAGTACGCGGCGAGGTTGGACCGGGTGACGATGGTCTCGACGGCCGGCGCGTCGGCGTGTGCAGGCGCGGGGCCGGCCGCCAGCAGGAGGGCGGCGCCGATGCCGGCCCAGACCCTTTTCCGTTTCCCGTTCATGCGGGTTCCCTTTCTTGAACGTTGTGGACTCGGTCCGCTTCGAGTTCCCGGGTGGACCCATGCCGGCAGAACAGCGCCGCGGCGACCCGTCCCCCGGCCCCGCCCCTTACCGGAACAGCACCGTTTCCAGCCGGGCCACCAGGGCGGGCAGAAGCACCAGGGTGCCGACGCCGGACACCGCCATGATGCTGGCCAGGAAAACCCCCACCGTCTGGTACGGCACCAGCGGTGCCACCAGGAGGGGGGTGAAACCGAGGGCGATCACCAGGATGTTGCGCACGATGGCGCGCGCCGGCTCGCCGAACATCTCCCGGGACGCGGCCGCCCAGTTATGGCCCGAACGGGCATATAAGACCCGGGAGCGTTCCAGGAAATGGATGGCGAAATCCACCGACAATCCCAGCGTCATCGCCGACAGGACCGCGATGGGCATATCGTAATCCTTTCCCGCGAATCCAATTGTGGGCAAGCATGAACATTGAACAAANNACCATGCACAGCAGGCCCCACACCGGCGACCGGAACAGGAACGTCACCATGAGGAGCACGATGAGGAAACTCCCCATCAGGGAGCGGAGCATCCCCCGCACCATCTTGTCCTGCCACACCACGTTCAGGTAGGTGAGTCCCGCCCACCGGTGCTCCAGGGGAAGAGGCGGGGGGGTTTCGCGGAAGAAACGGTCCACCCGCCGTTCCACCCGTTCCATGTCCCGGTTGTCGCCGCTCTTGAGCTGGATCCAGAGGTTGGCCTTGTCGTAGCCCGGGGTCACCAGGTGCCAGAGGTCGTCGGGGTCGTGACTGTTCTGGTACGAGAGCAGGGTCTGCGCCACCGCCGCGGCGGTGTCGGGCACCCGGTTGTAGGTTTTGTCGCCTTCCCTCAGTTCGTAGTGAACCTTCTTGACGACATCGACCACCGACGTGGCCTTGCCCACCTCTTCCGTGTCCCGGAGCGTGTCCTGCAGGGATTCCATGTAGCGCAGCACTTCGGGATTTTTAAACGGTTGGGCGGCCACTCGCTCTTCGCTGAAAAACAGGGCGATCTCGTTCCACGCCTCCGCGGCGGCCGCATCCTTTTCCGCGGCCTCGGCGACGCGCGACTCGATTTTTTCCAGCAGGGCGAGCAGGGACCAGTGCTCCAGCTTCCGTTGTTCGGGAATGGATTGTTCGAGGATCAAGAGGGCTTGCTCGCGGGTCCGGCCCATTCCCGGGATGAAGGGTTTGAGTTCGCTCGTCCGCCGTTCGAAGTCGGCACGAAGTTTTTCCACTTCTTCGTTAAAAAAGGGTTCGTCGGTTTTCCGGTTCAAGACCAGGTAGGCCATGTAGGTGCCGCCGAAGTGCCCGTTGAGCACCCGGTCGGCCACCCGGATGGGATGGTCTTTTTCGAACCACTTGACGGGATTGTCGTTCACCTGGATTTGCGTGATCCCCATGATCGACAGGATCAGGACCACGCCGGAGACCCCCAGGATGGGGTTGACGTGCCGGAGGGCGCGTTGGCCGGTGGCGCCGAGCCCTCGCTCGAGGAGGGTCGGCGCCCGGGCGGCATCCTTCGTCCGGCCGAAGGAGGTCAGCGACGATTCGGGAAGGAACATGATATAAGCCGGGATGAAAGTGATGGTCAGCACCCACGCCAGCAGGATCCCGAAAGCCACGAACAACCCGAAAACCCGGACCGGGGGAATGGGCGTCAAGGCCAGCGAGGCGAATCCCGCCGCCGACGTCAGGCTGGTGAACAGCATGGGTCGGAACAACTCGGCCATCACGGCCTCCATCGTCTTCACCCGGTCCCTGAAATCCTGGTAGCGGTCGAAAAACTCGCTCAGGATGTGGATGGAATCGACCACCGCGATGGGCATGAGGAAGATGGGGATCATCGAGCTCATGATGTGCACGGTGAAGCCCAGGCCGATGAGGAGTCCCATCGTGCACACCACGGTCGCCCCCGCGACGATCAAGGCGGAAAAGATCAGCACCGGCTTGCGGAAGAAAAACCACATCAACAGAAAGAGGAACAATCCCGCCAGCGGCGCCGAAACCGCCATCTGCCGGAACATCTGGACGCCGAACGTGTCCTCCGCCACGGGCAGGCCGGTGATGTGGTACTGTTCGTCGCCTTTCAACTTGCTGATCCGGGCGCGGATTTTTTCCGAGACGACGTAGCTCAGGTCCTTGGACCGGACGGGGATGTAGAGGCAGAGGGCTTTGCCGTCCTCCGACAGAAGGGTGCCGTTCAGGAGCGGATTGTCCCGGGCGCGGTCGCGGATGTGGAGCGCCTCCTCCCGCGATTTCGGCGGTTCCGACATCAACCACTGGAACCGCACCGTGCCCAGGCCCGCCTGCTGGATGTCGTCCACTTTCGAAGGGGCCAGGAGGTCGATCGGGATGACGCCGTCGATGCGTTCGATCTGCTGCGTCAGGGTATGGATCGTTTTCAGCGTGCCGGGATTGAACACGCCGTCGGGATGGGATTCGTTCACCACGCCCAGGACGATCATGTCGTGCAGGGTGAACACCCGCTTGACCCGGTTGTGAAAGATGCGGACGAATTCTTCCCGGGACAGCATATTTTCCGGGTCGGTGTCGATCTGGATGCGGGGGATCTGCAGGCTGAACCCCAGGCAGACCAGAAAGATCAGCAGGCTGAGTTGTTTGGGATGCTGGACGCACCACCGAGTCCACTTTTGTGGAAGTTCCATGACGAACCGTCGCCCCTGGACCGCAAAGGACCGTGTGAGCGGGGGAGGGACCGGGGATCCAACCGGGCTATTCGGACAAGATACACAGTTTGGCCCGCAAACTGAAATGAAAAATCGGGGAACGGTTCCCCGCCCCCGCTCCGTTCCTGAGCCCTCGGGAAACGGCGATCCAGACCGCGCCCAGCTCTGCACAAAGGCCAAACCCCGCCTCGGCAAAAGAGTCCCGGGGCGGCGGGACCCGGGACCGCCCGACCGGTAACGGCTCCGGGCGAACAACCCCGCCCGGCGCCGGACAGGAGCCCGGCCCCCGGGGGCTTGAAACGGCAAAAAGAAAGTGAGAGGATTCGGGGCGGCATGACGCTCGAAGATCTCGGGCAAGTTACGGGAATCCCCCTCCAAGAAATAGTGCGGGGACTGGAGTTGCCCGCGGATACGCCGGCGGATGCCAAACTGGGCCGGCTGGGACAACGACACGGATTCAAGATCGACGACGTGCGCGAGTGGGTCCGCCATTATTCACCTTGAGGTTTGTTTTCCCAAAGGAGGCCGCCATGCGATCCAAGGTTCCCTTCCTCCTGGTTTTTTTGATCCCCTTCCTGATTTCCCCTCTCCATGCCGGCATGCTGAAAATGGAAAGAAACATGGACCGGCCCGGCAAGGATTTCCGGGGATTTAAAAACATCCAATCCGCCCGGAAATGCCAGGACCTCTGCAAGGGCAACCGCCGGTGCGTGGCGTGGACCTGGGTGCGGCCCGGTCTCCAGGGACCGACGGGCCGCTGCTGGCTCAAAGACAGCGTCCCCCGCCGGGTGCGCAATGAGTGTTGCGTCTCCGGCATCGTGAGCCGGGGCTCTGCTTCCGGCAGTTGCCGGTGGAAACAGTACGGATCGTCCTACGAGTGCCTGTGCAAAAACCGGCGGGGGAAATGGATCCAGTCCAACCCCGGCCGCTGCAAGGATCCGAAACCCTCCCCGCGGGTCCTCGATCCGGGGTTCGACGATCCCGGGGGGTCCTGCGTGTTGGGCCAGTGTTGAGATTCCTATGGATACAAAATCCCCGAAGGATCAACGGCGCATTCGGTGGCGTGGATTTTTCCTCGGGCTCGGCGGGGTCCTGGCCCTGGCCGGGGTGGGAGCCACACCCCCCGAGTTGGGGGCGGAGGATCGGCTCGATGAAAAATCGCGGATCCTAAAAAAAGCCAATCAGCGGCTGGTGAAGGAACTGGGCCGGTTGAACATCCACCCCAAAGAGGTCTCGGGTTTTTTTGGCGGCCATTTCATGTATGCCTCGACGGAATGGGACCGGACGTTCACCCAACCCGTGTGGGAGCGGAAGAAAAAGCCCGGGTCGGGGGGATCCCGGGTGCCCTCCCCTTATCCCTCTCGTACGAAATTTGTTTGGGTGCAAAGCGGGACCGGGGAAATCACCACGAATCCCGTTCCGATTCACATCCGGTATCGGAGCAATGAATTCTCTCTCGCCCACCACAAGGCCCTGGCGGAAGACATCCATCGGAGCTCGGGAGGATCGCATTCCCTCCGCATAAATCAGATTGTGGACGGCCAGAGCGTGTCCAAAACGGTTTCCTACAATGTCCCCTTTCCCCTCGCGAAAAACAAGGTTTACGAGGGGTTGCCCGGCGGCATGGTGATCACCAAACAGGTGGGGCAAACCTCCCGGCTGACGGGCCTCCGGGATCTGGGCCGGGCGGGATATGCGGGTTATTTTGGCGAAGCGAAGGAGGTCGACCGGGTCTATCAGATCTTCGCCTTCTTGAATTTCAAGAAACCGCCGGATTGGTCCTTCGGCGTGGAAGCCTTTTTCGTCGCCGATCGATCGTCGCTCATTTCGGAAATCCCGGTCCCGAACGAGGCGGTGATGGACCAGGTGATGACGGCCATCGCGCGGGTGCTGAACGAGGCCATTCAGGGGTCGGCCCCGCCTCTCCAGGCGTTCGATCTGAATCCCCTGTTCAATGAAGGAAAATCCTTCCGGGAATGGTGTCCCCGGGAAGCGGAGACGTGCAACGCTCTGGCCACCGAGATCACGCAGAAAAGAAAAGGCACCGTGGCGGACGGCGCCAGCGAGCTTCTCCTGCGCCTCCGGTTTGCGGAGGAAGGCCGGGCCGAATTCGAGGTCGCCGGGGAGGGGAATGGAACGATCCAAGCCGTGAAAAACGGGAAAACCCATGCCCGGGGAAAGCGGCATTATGGGTTCGCCCGGTACACGCCGCCTTCCGTGTTCGGCCGGCGCGGCCGCGAGGAAAAACGGCTGAAGGACCAGGTCGCCGCCCGGACGGTTAAAATCCGGGTCCGCTTCCGGTCCCGGGAGGGGGACCGGCAGGAGCATGACTATGCCCTGGTCTTGGCGCGGCCGCCGGTGGTGCTCGTGCACGGCACCTATTCCACGCCGCAGAAATGGACCGACCGCGCCCTCGTGGGCGACCGCAGCATGCGGCAGGCCCTGCGCCGGAACGGATTCCTCCCCTTTCTCGTCGATTACCGGCAGACCAACGGGGACCGGACGGGCGGATCCAGTCATTTCAAGGACAACGCCATGGTCGTTTGGGACGACCGGTTGCACGGCCCGGAAGACGCCCCCGACGGCGGCATCCAGGCAGCGCTCCGGTTTTACCGGGAAGAACTCGACTTGGCGGCGACGCAGGCCGACGTGGTCGGTCACAGCCTGGGCGGCCTGCTTCCCCGGGTGTACGCGTCCGCGGCCTACACCGGCGGGGAAGCCCGGTACCCCGATCAACCGTCCGAGGGCTATTTCCGGCCGGACAATTTCGGGAAAGGGGACATCCACCGCCTGATCACGCTGTGCACGCCGCACCACGGCAGCGATCTCCCCCGGCTGCTCCGGGATCTGGGAAAGTTGAATATCGAGGGCTGGTCGCCGCAAGCCTGGAAAGCCTGGTGGGAGAAGCAGAAACTGTATAGGATCGGATCCTGGATGGCGGGCATCCACACCGGAGCGGCGGCGGATCAGATTCCGCAAAGCGGTCCCTTGCAGCAAATCGGTTCCACCCCCGTTCCCGCCCACGCCGTGGGATGCACGGCGCGGCTCATGGACCTTTACAAGCCGCTGTTCCCCGAAGAGGACCCCCGCAACCGGGAGATGCGGAACCTCTACCTGCAACTGGCTTATTCGTTTTTCAAGCGGCCGGGGTTGCTGGAGGTGTTCCGGGAGCGGGACGAGTTGTGTTTGAAGGCCGTCGGAGACGGTTCGGGAAAGAAAAAACTGGTGGGCAACACGGAACGGTTGAAAGAGGTGGTCGATCTCCTCGACTGGACCCTCTGGGAACGGATCGATTCCGACCGCGCGTCCCGTTCCTCGTCGTTTTTGAAGCCTTCGGTACCCGGGCGCTCCTACGTGGGCGAACGGCAGTTGCTGCAACTGTTGCGCGCCGCGGTGTTCGGCAATACCCCCAACGACACGGTGGTGCGGCTGGCCAGTCAGGCCGGAGGGCTTGAGGAACCGTATTTCACCCGGTTGAACGGCATCCTCCACGGCCAGGCCCCGATGTATCGAGCGGTTCAGCGGCGGGTGATCGGCCTGTTGTCCGGACCGGACAAGCCTTTTTCCCCCGAGGGGTTCCCGGAGGCCGGCCGGCCGGTCATCGACCGTCCGCCGGGATTGTTTCGGCAGCCGGCGGCCGACCGCCGGCAGGCGATCGAGCGGTCTCATATCGTCCCGGCGCACGCGGACGCCATCGCCCGCCTGGTGTACGAGGAAAACATCCTGCTCTTCGTCCGCCCGGTGAACGAACATGCCACGGCGCTCATCGCCGACGGCGCGGCCACCAAGAACATGCACGTCAAGGGCAAAAGCTCCGACTGGGGCCCGCACCAGGGGCTCATCGCCGTGGACCAGGGGTTCAGCAAACTGGCGAATGGAAAGGACCGAAAAAAAATTCCCCGGTTCAACTGCGCCGTGATGGACAGTCTGAAAAAAGGCGTCGCCAAGCGCAAGCCGTTCGTCACCCGCCTGGAGGGCAAGCAATACCAGGTGCGCAAACTCCGGGAAAAAGTGTCCGGACGCGACAAGCCGTTCGTGGTGCTGCGGGACCGCTCCGGGGGCTACCGCACCTGGTCGGGCCGCCGCCCGCCAGTGCCCTTGACGGATGAAACCACGGTGCCGCTGGAAGTGTTGACCGATTCGGACCGGCCGTTGTACCTGACCGCCGATTATGACCTGCTCGCCATCGGCAGGGCCAAACCGCCGCAGCCCATTCCGGACCCATTCGATCCCGATATGGGCAACATCTCCGAGGAGCAGAAGGAGTTGATCCGAAAAATCAACCAAGCTGTCGAGGAGACGGGCTACACGGGCGGTAAAGTGGTGCATCACGGTCCGGAAAACCAGTTCACCCAGTCGCCCGGGGTGGACTACCCGGAAACGGTGTTCGAGCCGGGACCCAGCAGCGGCTGGATTCTGATCATCGACGAAGGGCCGGAAGGGAAGAAGGATCTTTATCTCAAACGGTATTTCCATCAGAAAAAGATGTGCGGCTGGTATCTCAAGCCCAACGAAAAACGCTGGGGATGGGGTCCGTATGATCCGGTTCGAGGTTACCGGGAGGAAGACGCGCCCCCCGCCCGCAAGGAAGAAAAAATGGAACCCCAGTGCGCCCCTCTGCCCCCGTGCGGCTCGCCGAAACAAGGGGGCACCCTGGGTTGCTGGGATGCCGCTGCCCTGAGCCATTGAAAGAGTCCTTCCCGTTCGGCGGAACGGACCGAAAGGTATTGGGATGAACCACGCCAGACGTCTTAGCTACCTTCTCCTGGCCGTCGCCCTTGGGGGGGCGGCGGGTTCCGGAACCGGAGAGGGCCAGGCGGCGGCGTCGCCCCTGTCGTCCATCAACATGTCCTCCCGGGGGTTGGACGCGATCGAGGAACCTCCCGCCCAATTGTCCGCCGGCGCCCGCAGTGAATTGGAATCCGCCTGGAGACGGATCAGCGAACCCCTCCTGCGGGCATTTCTGAGAAGCGCCGGGGATCGAGTTTCCTATCGCGTCGGAACGGGCGAAGTCAACGGGACCCGCTACCTCCACTTCCTGGCGCGCGGTCAAAAAGCCGAAGAGGGCCCGGACGCCGAACCCCGCCTTGTCCTGGAAATTTTTTATCAGGGCGGGCAGGCCGCGGTGGACCGCGCCTATCCTTTGTGGTTCGAACCCTTTTTCCTGGGCAAGCAGGAGATCCGGAGGATCGATTTTTACGGCGACCGCGCCGCTTACAGCCGGAACATGATGAACGAAGGGACCCAATCGGTGTACTGGCAGGCGGGGGATCACCTCGTCCGGGTGCACCGGGAAACGGAGGTCCGGGCCCTGGCCGAAAAGGTGCATCGAAAGGCGTTGCAATCGGGGTTCTATGATTTTCCCCGGGCGATCCTGGGACCGGAGGCCTCGGATCAAGACCAAGTGTCGAAAAAGAAGCGGCCCGGGGACAAAGAAGCCTGGCGCCTGGGCATCCAGGCGCAGGAAGTGACCCCGGTTCTGGCCGAGCTGTTTGAACTGTCGAAACCCCAGGGCGCCCTGGTCGGTAAGGTTCATCCCGGCAGCCCGGCGGAAAAGAACGGTTTCCGGAAAGGGGACGTGATCGTCCTCTATAATGATGAACCGATTCCCGATCCCGCCACGTTGCAGAAACACGTGGCCGCCACCCCCGTCAACCGGGACGTGGAGGTGGCGGTGAT
>JABAHQ010007416.1_pt4 | contig 11541 bp, 15 predicted proteins | sample 7062091 | NCBI WGS metagenome assembly JABAHQ01 (sample SAMN14534359, study PRJNA622989) | marine sediment metagenome | biome: marine biome [ENVO:00000428]; feature: marine pelagic biome [ENVO:01000023]; material: deep marine sediment [ENVO:00002113] | place: India: Gulf of Kutch | collected...
TATTCTCCTGTATAGGCATACAAAATCTATAAGCTATTGAAAAATAAGATAAAAATAATATGGCTAAAAAATGTTCAATCTGTACAAAACCGCTTGCTGATGGGGATGAGCGACGTTAACACAGCATTTATCCACTAACTTATCCACAGATTTTGTGGATAGTTTAATAAAAACTTCACGTTGCTGCCATCAATGCTGCAATTAAGGTTTTCGCGGGTCGGCGGGTTCAGTCGACGCCGCGGACAATGGCACTGAGATCGCTCAGCGTTACCGGTTTGGTCAGGTAACCGTCCATGCCAGACTCCGTCGCGCGCTCCCGGTGGTCGGGGCGGGCGTGGGCGCTCAAGGCGATAATCCGGGCCCGGTGTCGACCATTGTGGCGCTCCCTGGCCCGAATCTGGGCGGTCGCCTCGTAACCGTTCATCTCCGGCATCTCGCAGTCCATGAGGATCAGGTCATAGTCGTTATCGTCGTAGCGTTGCAGCGCACTGAGGCCGTCGTCGACACAGTCGGCTTCGACACCCAGCTGCTTCAACAGGCCGGTGATGACCATCTGGTTGACCTGATTGTCCTCGACCACCAGTACCCGCGGCAGCTGCTGCTCCTCGGGCGTTGCTGCCGTGTTCGTCGTCACGGGTTCGGGCTCGGCGCCGGTCGTATGGCCGCCCGCGGCGCGACTGAGTACGTCGTGAAGCAGCGCATTAGTGACGGGCTTTTCCAGCACCAGCTCAACCCCACTGTCCAACAGCTCCTGGCGGTCCTTCAGGTGGCGGCCCGCGGCCATCAGGATAAAGCGCGCATCGGAGCGCCCGGAACGTTGCAGACGCCGGGCGAGGGCGACACCGTCGCTGTTGTTGTCCAGGTTGTATTCTGACAATACGATGTTGAAATCCTCCCGGGCCGCGGCGGCGAGGGCATCGTCGGCATTGGCACAGTGCTCGACCGTCATCCGCCAGCCGGTGAGTAACCGGCACAGGATATCCGCCGAGACCGGGGAGGGGTCGACCAGCAGGACGCGCTGGCCGCTGAGCTTGCTGTCTTTGTGCTTGACCAGTGCCGGATCCGGGTGCTCGTCGACCAGAAAGCGCGCGGTAAACCAGAATCGCGAGCCCTTACCCGGTTCACTGTCGACGCCGATCTGGCCGTCCATCAGTTCCACCAGTTGTTTGCTGATCGCCAGGCCCAGGCCGCTGCCGCCGTAGCGTCCGTAGGTGTTTTCGTCCACGTGCTGGAACGGGGTGAACAGGCGCTGTTGTTCGTCCTCGGTGAGCCCGATACCGCTGTCCTGAACTTCGAATTTGAGCTCCACGGAATTGATCGACGGTTTGTCGGTAGCGCGCACGATTAGCAGGATGTCGCCGGAATCGGTGAACTTGAAGGCGTTGCTGAGCAGGTTGAGAATGATCTGGCGCAGTTTGGTCGCGTCGCCGCGCAACACAGGCTCGATGCTCGGATCCAGGTCGGCGATGAAGTTGATATTTTTTTCCACGGCGCGCAGGGCAAATGTGGATACGCACTGATCGATCACGGTTTCCAGGTTGAAGCTGGCGAAGTCCAGTTCCAGTTCACCCGCCTCGATCTTGGCAAAGTCCTGCAGGTCGTTGATGATCGACAACAGCGCCTGCCCCGAATGCTCGATGGTGTTGAGGTAATGGGTCTGCTGGCTGTCGAGCTGGGTTTCCTTCAATAGCTGGGTCATGCCCAGCACGCCGTGCATCGGTGTGCGGATCTCGTGGCCCAGTGTGGCGATAAAATCGCTCTTGGAGCGGCTCTCCATACGCGCCCGGTTAAAAGACTGTTCCAGTTTGATGCGTTGTTTCTTGCTGTTGTTGAGCTCGGCTTCGGCTTTGAGTTTTTCCTCGTTCGCCTTGAGCACCGTGCGATTGGCCTGGGCCACCTCTTTTTGCAGCTGGTTGATCCGGTCCGCCAGCGCGAGCGAAAAGAACACCAGCATCAGCGTAATACCGATACCCATCATGTTGTTGGTAAGCCCGTTGCTCTCGATCAGGCCCACCGTCGCCATATTGCTGATAATGACTGACAGCGACAGGATCATGATCGCAATGACAAAGTGGCCCGCTGAAATAACCCCGTGTTTGCGCACCCACACACCGGCCGCCAGCGCGGTAAGATACAGCGAGCCGATGGCAATAAAGCCGGTGGCAACAACGAAAATATTGCTGGTGATCAGTACCGCAATCGTCAGAACGATGGCCGATAGGGTGAGCGTGCGCACCGCCAGCATCAGCGCTCGCGAGCGTTTGCGCAGGTCCAGAAAGCGGATCGTGAACTCGCCGAATACCAGCGTGTTGACGGCATAGAACAGTCCGTGAATGGGCAGTTTCGCCCAGATCTGTTCGGGCGCGATATATTGATAGAGATGGCCCTGTTGCGAGGCCAGCGTGTACAGCGCTGTGGCGAGATAGGCGACGTAAAAAATGTAGCCCTTGTGCCAGGTGGAAAAATAGACGAACAGGTTATACAGGAGCATGACCAGCAACGTGCCGTACATCATGCCCTGCAACAGTTGCACGGTGAAATCCCACTCGGCGAAAGTCTCCGGATCCCACAGAGTGGTACGGAACATCAACAGCGGTTCCGAGTCGATGCGCCAGATGAAGGTGGCCTGTTCGCCGGCGGCCAGCTGGAAGTTGTTGAGCAGTGAGGGGTGGCGAATGGGGCGGTTGTCGAAACGGCCCTCCAGCCCGGCGTCGGCGTAGATGGTGGATATGGTGTCGTCGCTGTCGACGCGGTACAGGTCCGCCACATTGATCAGCGGGTATTCGGTCTGCAGCAACAGATTCAGGTCCCGGTCGCTGGTATTGACCAACGTGACGCGAAACCAATACAGCCCGCCCTGCATGATGGGGGCGTCCGTCAAGGCGCTTTTCTGACGCCAGGGCAGATCCCCCGCGGACTTTAGCACCTCGTTCAGAGTGTGGGACTGTTCCNNCTGTTCCAGATCCTGCAAATAGAGCAGTTTGTCGTCCAGCGCCACCCGTTGCGTCGAGGCGTCGACTTTGACGATGCCGGCGGCCGGCTGGGCGTGGGCCGGGGCAGTGCCGAATAGCAATAGCCCCGTTAAAACCAGTAGTGCTGGGCGCAAAGCGGCGATCACGACGGTTGTTGTCCTGGGTGGGAATGAAATCAGGCCCTAACAATAGGTCCACGGGTCGAGAGCGTCAACCGCCGTCGGGTGATTCTCCCCGGGGCGGTACTCAGCCACCGGGCGGTTGGGTATAATCCCACCACCGCGATCCAACCGCCGCCACGACAGCCGAGGAGTTGGCATGAAAGAAGCGTTCGCCGTGATGCTGGACATGCAGGACAAGATGAACCGGAAAGTGCATCCCCACTGGATCGCTCAGGAATTCGAGTGGTATCGCGCCATCTGGATCGAGTGTGGCGAACTGATGGAGCACTACGGCTATAAATGGTGGAAAAAACAGGAGCCGGACATGGAGCAGGTGCGTCTCTGGAGGTGATCGATATCTGGCATTTCGGTATGAGCGCACTGTTCCACCCGGATCTGGCAATCGATGCGCTGGCCGAGCAGATGGCAGACAGCCTGCGGGACTACCGCTACAGCGGTGCGGATGTGCGACAGGCCACCGAAGCGCTGGCTCAACACTGTCTGGCCACAAACGCGTTCTCGGTTCCCGTATTCTGGGATTTGCTCAGTGCGGTGGATATGACATTCGACGCCCTCTATCGTCACTATGTGGGCAAGAATGTGCTCAATTTTTTCCGTCAGGATCACGGCTACAAGGAAGGCCACTACGTCAAGCAGTGGCAGGGGCGGGAGGATAACGAGCATCTGGTGGAGTTGTTGGGCGAGCTGGACAGCGGCTCTCCCAGTTACAGTGACGACCTGTACCGGGCGCTGTCGGACCGCTACCGGGCACTCACCCAGTAGAGCCGGCATGGAACAGCAGGGCCCCCGCAAACTGTCCACCAGCGCCCTGGCCAAGCAGCTGGAGATTCCCACTCAGCAGCTGTTTACCACCCTCAAGGATTACGGCTGGATTCGCAAACTGGAACAGGGCTGGGCCCTGACCGGCAAGGGCGAATTCGAGGGCGGTGAATACGTGCACAGCAAGCGTTTCGGCCGCTACATCGTGTGGCCGCCGGATCTGAGCGAGCATCCGCTGCTCAGGGCCCTGGAAGACAACCGCCATCTGGCGGCTACCGCACTGGGCAAACAGCACGATCTCAGTGCCCGGGAAACCAATCGGGTGTTGGCCGAGCAGGGCTGGATACGACACGAGCCTCAGGGCTGGGAAGTGACTGACCTGGGGCGGGAAAAGGGTGGAGTGGTGCTGGAAAACGAAAACAGCGGGACCTTTTACGTGGTATGGCCCCAGACCGCGGCGCAGGATCCGCAGTTGCGCGAGGCACTGCAGCAGACGGCCGCTGTCTTTCATCCGGCCCCGACAGCCTCCGGAGAACTGTTCGCCGATCAGGCGGACTACAGCGCCGCCGATGGGCACCGACTGGTGAGCACACTGCAGTTGCAGGTATGTCACTGGCTCTATCTGGCCGGCATCGCCCATGCCGTGGGGCGCCGGTTGCCCGTGGGGGGAAAACCGTTGCACGCGGACTTTTACCTGCCGGCGCATCACCTCTATATCGAATGCTGGGAAGACAGCGGCGAAGGCCTGGGCGAGCGCATGGCCCGCCGCGATCTGTATCAGCACTATCAATTCCCGTGCATCGACCTCGAGCCGCCCGATGGCGACCAGATCGATGAGGTGATGACCCGGGAGCTACACAAACGCGGGATTCGGATTTACTGATGACCCGGCGGCGCACCTCGATCATAGCGTTCGGCATCCTGTGCCTGGTACTGGCTATGGCGGCACTCTGGTACCAGAGCCATCAGCCGCGCACCTTTCAGCTGGAAGTGGCAAACCGTTCCACACGCGTGGTAGAACAGGTGCGTCTGTTCGGCAGTGGACTGGAGCAGGATGCTGTGTTGTTAACCCTGCCGCCCGGGGCGACAGCGATTCTGGACACGCCGCTAAAAGCCCGGGGGGCGTTGCGGTTTGAAGTGGCCCAAGGTGGGAACCGCATCGACACTTATATCGTGGAAGATACCCGGCGGCTCGAGCATCTCAGCCAGCGACTCACCATCCACGACGACAACCGGTTTCTGCTGGATACGGTGGAGGCCCCCTGAGCGGCGCTCAGGCAATCAGCCCCTCGATTTTCTCCAGCAGGGCGAAATCCCGCTCGCTGACCCCACCGGCATCGTGGGTTGTCAGATAGATATCGATGGTGCGATAGACATTGGCCCATTCCGGGTGGTGGTTCATTTTCTCCGCGATGATCGCTACCTGGGACATGAAGCCGAAGGCGTGAACAAAATCCTCGAACATAAAACGGCGATAGAGCTTGTTTTCGGTGTAAGCCCATTCGGGATTGTCCTTGAGCCGCTCGGTGACCTGTTCCTCGGTCAGGGCTTCGACTTGAGCCATGTGACCTCCTGCTGCGTGTCGTCGGTTACTGTCTGCGCTCCAGCATAACACCACATTCGATATGATCGGTATAGGGGAACTGATCAAACAGTGCGAATGCCCGGATGCGATGGGTGGCGGCGAGATTGAGCAGATTGGCGCGCAAGGTGGCGGGGTTACAGGAGATGTACAGGATGCGGTCAAAGCGAGCCACGATCTGCTCGGTGTGCGCGTCCAGTCCCGCGCGGGGTGGNNGGTGGATCCACCAGCACCGTCGAAAACGCATACTCGTTCAAGTTGACATCGCGCAGCCGGCGAAAAGCGCGTTCGCCGTCCAGTGCGGTGGCGAATTCTTCACTGGACAGACGCACGATGGTGGTATTGGGCACGCCGTTGATTGCGAGATTGTGCTGTGCGGACTTGACCGAGGTCTTGCTGATTTCCGTGGCCAGTACCCGCCGGAAATGCTGTGCCAGCACAACGGTGAAATTGCCGTTGCCGCAGTAGAGTTCCAGCAGGTCGCCGTCGCTGCTCTGTGTCTTGTCCAGGGCCCATGTCAGCATGGACTGGTTTACGCGTGCATTCGGCTGAGTAAAACTGTTTTCCACCTGTTGGAAATGGTAGTCCCGTTCGGCTACGGTCAGTGTTTCCGTGACAAAGTCCTCGTCCAGCACCCATTTCTGTTTGCGGCTGCGGCCGATAAGCTTGATGCCCAGTGTCGCCTGCAGGGCAACCGCCTCCCGGTGCCAGGCCTCATCCAGAGGACGGTGATAGATCAATGTGACCAGGGCTTGGCCGCTGAGCGTGGTGAGGAATTCGATCTGGAACAGTTTGCGACGCAGGCCGTCGCTGGCCTTGATGGCCTCCATCAACGGCGTCATCAGTTGATTGATCGTTTGTGACCCGGCGGGGAACTCATCCACACGGACCGGGGTTTTGGGTTGCTCCGGGTGGAACATGGCGTAGAAACTGTCATCGCCCTGATGCCAGATACGAAATTCGGCCCGCTGGCGAAAATGCCGGGGCGGTGATGGGTAGACGGTCAATGCCGGGGGATTGAATTCGGCAAACTGCTCGCCCAGGCGTTCGACTTTGCGGTTGAGTTGCCGGGCGTAGTGATCCAGGTCGATGGGGTTCAGGGACATAACGAACAAACAGACGAGTGAGTGGCCCGCCGCGACGGGGACGCCATTATAGTGAATTTGTGCCACAGCTGCGCGGTGAATTCACCGGGGGTATTGGCTAAGATGGCGGGTTATACCGGGCGTAGGGCCCGGATTCAAGGGAATGGGCACCGCTTGCCGCCGGCGGGCGCGATGCCGTTCAGTTTCTGAGTAGCAAGGCTTGTGTTTATGAAGGTACTGGTCACCGGCGGCGCCGGTTATATCGGCAGTCACACCTGTGTGGAGCTGTTGCAGGCGGGCCACGAGGTGGTGGTGGTGGACAATCTGTCCAACAGTCACCGCGAGGCGTTGTCCCGGGTGGAGGCGATTACCGGGCGCGGCGTGACGTTGCGCGTTGTGGATATCTGTGATCGCGAGGCGCTGTCGACGGTTTTTGCTGCTCACTCCATTGATGCGGTGGTCCATTTTGCCGGGCTCAAGGCGGTTGGCGAGTCAGTGGAACAGCCCCTGCGTTATTACCACAATAACGTTTACGGAACCCTGGTCCTGTGCGAGGTGATGGCGCAATACGGCGTGTATGACCTGGTGTTCAGCTCCTCGGCGACGGTCTACGGTGACCCGGCGACGGTACCCATCCGGGAGGACTTTCCGCTGACGGCGACCAACCCCTACGGCCGCTCCAAGCTGATGATCGAGGAAATCCTGCGCGATTTGAAGCGCTCGGACGAGCGCTGGAACACGATCCTGCTGCGCTATTTCAATCCGGTGGGCGCCCACGGCAGTGGCCGTATTGGCGAGGATCCCAACGGTATTCCCAATAACCTGATGCCCTATATCACCCAGGTGGCGGTGGGCAAGCTGGAAAAATTGTCGGTTTTTGGCAGCGATTACCCGACCGCGGACGGCACCGGGGTACGGGACTATATCCATGTCGTGGATCTGGCACTGGGCCATCTGAAAGCGCTGGAAAAACTGCCGCAAAAGCCGGGAGCAGTGGCTTACAACCTGGGCACGGGCCGCGGTTATTCGGTACTGGAGGTGATCGCCGCTTTTGAAAAAGCCTCCGGTGTCGCCATTCCCTACCAGCTGGTGGAGCGCCGCCCCGGCGATGTGGCCAGCTGCTACGCCGACCCGGCGTTCGCCGCCCGGGAGCTCGGCTGGAGCGCCGAGCGCGGTATCGAGGATATGGCTGCCGACAGCTGGCGCTGGCAGCGCGAGAACCCCTCCGGTTATCGCAGTTGATCCGCTAAGTTATCAGAGTCGATCCCGGTCGCGCTCCGCCCACCAGACCTCGGCCAGTTCCATCGCCGCCTCCGCCGTCTTGGCCCGGCCTAGAAGTTCCAGGGCAATGGCCATGGTGCCCTTGGCGGCGAGTTCCCCATAGGAATTGTCGGCTTCACCGCGCCACACGGCACGCAATTCATCGACCGCCAGCTGCTCCGGCTGGGGTTGGCGGCCGTCCACCAGTTTGGGCCACTCCTGTTCCAGCGCCTGACCGTCGGCGACGCGTTTCACCTTGCATACGGCCTCGGGCTTGCGCTCGATTTCACCACCTTCGCCCTTGAATACGGCGGCATGCGCCTGGCCCAGATCGATCGCCGCCTGCTGGTGACTGTCGGCGTAGGAGGGGTGGAAAATGCTCTGCATGGAGCAGGGGGCGTCCAGGGGGTTGAGCAGCCGGGAAAGCGTATGCACCGGGGAGCGCAGGCCCAGGTAATTGCGCAGTTCGATGATGTGTTTGAGTGGCGGGCACAGGGCCTGCAGGGGCATGAAACTGAACCGGGCCACTTCCAGCTGGGTGCGCACGTCTTCCCAATTGGCGGCCAGGGGAATGCCCAGCGCGGTGAGCACGTCCTCGGTATAGAGTCGGCCGATGGTGTGGCCGCTGGCGCCGTGCATGTAAATGCGCACGCCCTGGTCGGCCATGGCGAAGCAGCTCAGCAGAAACCAGGGCAGTTGCCGTTTCTTACCGGCGTAGCTGGANNCCGGCATAGCTGGACCAGTCCAGGTCCACCGGGATGCGCCCGGCCGGGGCGCCGATATGATCCCGGGCGGCTTCGACGAAACCGGCCAGCTCTTCCGGGCTTTCCTCCTTGACCCGCAGCAACATCAGAAAGGCGCCCAGTTGGACATCCTCGACCTCGCCGGCGAGGATCATACGCATGGCATCGTAGGCTTCCTCGCGACTGAAAGAACGCGACCCGGTCTTGCCCTTGCCCAGGATGCGGACATACGGCGCGAAAGGGTGTTCGCGGTCTTTCAACTGCGCGAGTTTGTGTTCGTAACTGCGGGCCATAAGGGGATCGGCGCTACCTCGTGGAGACCTTTATGCTACAAACAATTGTCCGGCTTGGGTAGGCCCGCGATCTTACTGGCCACTTTGGCCGGACTGCCGGGAAACAGTTGCAGCAGGTAAATACTCTGGCCTTTGTCGGCGCCGAGTTCCTCGCGCACGTACCGGACCAGTGCGCGCATCGCCGGTGCCATCTCGTAGCGTTGGTAAAAATCCCGCAGCAGATAGAGGATCTCCCAGTGTGCGGGTGTGAGGGTGATCTGCTCGCGGGCGGCGATGGCCTCGGCTACCGGTTCGCTCCACTGTTCCAAGTGCCGCAAAAAACCTTCGCGGTCGAAAGCGATGTGCTCGATCCCGGTATCGTTCATCGCTAATACCAGCTCACGACCTTGTCGTGTTCCGTGGCGAGTCGCACGAAGCCGGCATCATCGACGACGGTAACGCCCTCGGCCAGCCGGCTACCCAGGCCGCGGGCATCGATGTCCGCCTGCAGGGCGTAGACTTTGTCCGGTGCCTCCCGCAAGGCTGCGCCCGGGGCGATCGCCGCGTATACACCGTCCTCGATCAGCAGCACGGCATCGTCGTCGGCGCACAGGGCCAGACAGTCGGCAAGGCTGCTGTTTTGATGGGGTGATCGGTTGACGGTGTGCAGGATCATGGTTCAGAACGTGAATACCTGGGCGGACTCGGTCAGTAGGGTCTTGATATGCGGGCGGTGTACGGATTGTACCCCGACACAGAGATCGTCTGTTGTCAGTGAGCGGGCCTGTAACGCTTCCTGTTCCGCGTAGATGCGTTCGACGCCGTAGAGGGGCAGGGCGGATAGGAGTTTGCCGTGGTTCTTGTCCGGCAGGGTTGCGCTGTCCTGACCGCCGAGCAGTTGCCACACACCATCGCCGCTGAATAGCAACNNCGCCGCCGCCATCGCCAGTTCAATTCCGCCCCGGGTCAGGGAGGTGGCGTAGGGCGCGTGGCGGCAGTGAATCAGCAGCGGCTTGTCCACGGTCAGGCTCCGAAGGTTATTACCCGGTCGGCGTGGAGTGTGGCGTCCACCAGCTGGCCCAGGCCCGAGATTTCAAACCCCGGCAAAAGGTTGGCGGCCGGCTTTTCATAGCGCTCGGCTTCGCCGGCATCCAGCACGCCGCGCTTCAGGGCCGAAGACACACATACCACCATATCCAGCTGGTGTGCTTCACCCAGCTGCCGCCAGGCTTCGCCCGGATGGATTTCGTCCTGGGGCGGGGAGACAAGGCTATTGCCCACCTGGGCGCCGTCGTCGAAGAAAAAAACGCGATAAATACCGTGGCCCGCATCCAGTGCCGCAGTGGCAAAGCGCAACGCGGTTTTGGCGGCGGGTGTCGAAATCGGTGAACCCAGTATCAGCAGACAGAATTGCATCGGATTTTCACCCGCCGAAAAAACAAAAGCCCCGAGTAATCGGGGCTTCGTTCAGGCCGTTGTCGCTATCAGTCATCGCCACCGAAAACACCCAGCAGGTGCAGCATGTGGATGAACAGGTTGTAGATGTCCAGATACAACGCCACGGTGGCGCGAATGTAGTTGGTCTCACCGCCGTGGATGATCCGGCTGGTATCCCAGAGGATCAACCCGGAGAAAATCAGCACCGCCGCCGAAGAGATGGCCAGGGACACCGCGGCCATCTGCAGGAAGATATTGGCGATACTGGCGACCACGATCACCACCAGGCCGACGATCAGAAAGCCGCCCATAAAGGAGAAGTCCTTGCGGGTCGTCAGCGCGTAGCCGGACAGGGCAAAGAATACCAGCGCGGTACCGCCCAGCGCCTGCATGACCAGAGACGGGCCGTTGGGCATGGCGAGATAGGCGTTCAGCAATGGCCCCAGTGAGGCGCCCATAACGCCGGTAAAGGCAAAGATCGCGATCAGCCCCTTACTGGAATCCGCTGTCGCGTTGACCACGAACAACAGGCCAAAGCCGACCAGCATCAGCACCAGTGCGGCACCCTGACCGAGGTTCATGGCCATGGAGATACCGGCGCACACGGCGCTGAATACCAGTGTCATGGACAAAAGCATGTAGGTGTTGCGCAGCACCTTGTTGGTGGACAGCGCCGACTCCGCGGTGCCTGTCCGGTTGCGTAAAATCGAATTCTCTTGCATAGCCTTTACCCTTTCCTCTCCATTATGGAATATACGTCTGCATTACCCGCCATAATAGCGGTCTGTGTTGCAAAAGCAAGGGGGCGCGAATACGTCCAAACCCTTGTTTTTGTTGCGATTAGGTTACGCGTTATGACCCCGGGCGGGGGGATTAGTTCCCCGGGGCGACGTACTGCGCTCGGCGTCGATGATGGTGGAGGCGATGTGCTTACCCCGGCAGGCCCAAATCCCTGCAAGCATTGGGCTATCGGGGACAGGTAAGAGCCTGGGGAAATAAATATGAGCGGGCTCTTCATCATTAACGGGGGACACCGGCATTCATTAAACTGATTTTGCGACGATCAATTTAATGGAGAACACCGATGTCCCACGCAGGAACCATTATAGGCATACCTGGGCTGGAGGTACTACGGGTCAAGCGCCGACAGAGCATCGAGGTGTGGGCCCGGCCCTATCGCAAGCCGCCCTGTAGACACTGCCAGAGCCCTGATTTGCGGATCAAGGCGACCCATAAACGGACGGTGAAG
>JABAHQ010028649.1_pt1 | contig 11539 bp, 7 predicted proteins | sample 7062091 | NCBI WGS metagenome assembly JABAHQ01 (sample SAMN14534359, study PRJNA622989) | marine sediment metagenome | biome: marine biome [ENVO:00000428]; feature: marine pelagic biome [ENVO:01000023]; material: deep marine sediment [ENVO:00002113] | place: India: Gulf of Kutch | collected...
TAAAGGCGGAGAGTGACGTATGCTGCACCTCTGCAAACGCCCTCAAGGTGGTCGAGAGCGTGCCGGGTGACGCGGTATACATGGTTCCGGATAGAAACCTTGCCCACTACACTGCCAAATTTACCGAAAAAAAGATCTCCTGGTGGGACGGCTTCTGCCCGACTCACGAAAACCTCACGCCAGAGGAGGTACTCGAGGCCAAAGAAAAACACCCGGAGGCGCTCTTTGTCTGCCACCCGGAGTGCAACCCAGCCGTAGTCGAGCTTGCCGACCACGTATGCTCTACCTCTGGGATGTACAAATACGCAAAGGAAAGCCCGGCCAAGGAGTTCATAATCGGCACCGAGATGGGAATACTCTGGAGACTTGAAAGAGACAACCCGGGAAAAAAGTTTATCTTGCCGAGCAAGTCGCTCATATGCCCAAACATGAAGCTTACGAGACTTGTCGATGTAATCGATTGTCTGAGTGGATTAAAGAACGTGGTGACCGTAAACGAAGATGTAAGAAAGAGGGCCAAATCGGCCCTAGATAAGATGCTAAAGATACCAAGGGATTGAATCTTTCCCTTACCTATAAACGCCTTATTCACTTATGGAATTACGTCTCGACAAGGCAGATTTAAGCACATCAAGCGCCGCGTACTTATCTCTCAGTTTACTTTTTAGTAGCCACTCTTATTCTCGGCCCGCGGCCCACCTCAACTCAACAAAGGCCGGCAGAGCGCGTATTCTCAGCCTGCCTTGAAGGTCATCTTTACTCCGCCTATCTCTATTAAGTCGCCGTCTCTTAAGACCTTCTCCGAGATCTTGTCTCCGTTGACTTTTACAGCCGACAGCCCGCCCTTCTTTATAAGCTTATATACGTCGCGCCCTCTTATTATAGAGACGTGCCTCTTGGCCACTAACATCCCCTCCAACTTTATGTCGCTCTCCTCGTCCTTTCCTATGGTGGTTATCGAGGCGAGCGGATATACAGTGCCGTCCTCGTGAGTAAGGGCCGCCCCTGTCGGTACGGCGGCCTCCTCTACGTCGCCGGCGACGTCTTCCGGTAAAGGCTCCGCGTATATGGTCTGGCTTGCAAGGTCCTCGTCCTCAGAGGGCGCCTTTTTGGGCTCGGCCTTACCCTCCTGGCTTACCGGGTTGTTGAAGCGAAGGGTGTAGTCTCGTATCTTTATCTCGTCGCCGTCGGAGAGCTCCTTCTGCGTTATCCTTATGCCCTTGAAGAACGTACCATTGGCGCTCCCGACATCTTCTATAAGGAACTTGCCGTCTTCGGTTGTCTTTATGACTGCATGATTTCTTGATACGCCGGCCTCTGGGAGATATACGTCGCAGGTCGCCTCCCTGCCGACGGTAAGCTCCACCTTCAAAGGATGCGTACCGGTCACCTTTCCATCCTCGAGGACCTCGACGTATGGGCCTGTTGTGCCCTCTGCCTCTGCCACGGCCACTGCAGCCTGTCCACCTTCATCAATGAAGGCAGCGGTTATACCCTCTGAAGGGAGCGAGGCGCTGTCGTCGGCCGGGACGACCGTGGTATCGGTGAATATTTCGGCGGATATGTGATGGCCTTCCGGCAAATTGTATGAAAAGAGCAGTAGTCTGTCCAAGGGGGTTCCTTCGAGCTCACTTGCTCCCGGGAGGAAAAGATAGACGGCCTTGCCCTTCATAAATATCGCAAAGCCCCATTGCTTCTCGTAATTAAGGCCCATCACGATGTCCTTTTCCTGGCTCTCTATCTTCTTTACGACGTCTTCGAGGTTTACGACATCCGTGGTAAAGCTCTGTGCCGGCTTCTGGCTTATCCTTACCAGCATACAAAGCAGGAGCTTCTTATCGGCCCTGAACACGCATATATCGGCCTTGTCGCTGGCCTTGTACCACAGAAAAAAGTCCCGTACGTTGGTCGTCTTGCGTCCGCCGGGGCCGACTATAGCGCCGCAGTAGAGCTGGCCTGCTATTATAAAAAGATAGCGGGAGATGTTGCCGTCTCTGGCCATGACATAGCCGTCGCTGAGCTCGGCCGATACCTTGGCGAATAACTCGTCTATCTCGGCAAAGGGAAAACCCTTCATGCAAAAGAGCTGTTTTGCCTCTGATACCTCCATCTCGCCTCCGAGTCCGTGGCTGACAGCCCGCGTAGAGGGCAACCAGTTGGTTATAGTAATTTATAACTTTTAGTGCCGGTTTTCAAGCTAAAGCGTCTGTTGGCTGCAGGGTCTCTTGGGTCCAATACACACTTTTAATTACTTATCTATCCTTAAAAGTACAGCCGTCACATTGTCGCTGCCGCCGTTTAGATTCGCAAGCTCTATTAGCTTTGAAGCGGCTGCGTTTAAGCTTTCTTCCCCGCTATTTCTTATAATCTTTAGTATCTCTTCGTCCTCTACCATGCCGTTTAGCCCGTCTGTACAAAGCAGTATGTAATCGCCTGAGTTAAACTCGAACTCGGCGGTATCCACCTCGACGTTCTCGCTTAGGCCGAGTGCTCTGGTTATGACGTTCTTTACCGGTGAGGTGCGCGCCTGCTCTCGCGTTAGCGTCCCCATGGCTATCTGCTCCTCTACGAGACTATGGTCGGTAGTAAGCTGCGTTATCGTGTTGTCCCTTATCCTGTAGATTCGGCTGTCGCCAACATTAGCGGTAAAAAAGCTTGTATCGCCGAAGATAAGACCAGAGACCGTAGTCCCCATCGAGCGACATCCTGGCATCTTTGAAGAGAGTTCCCAGACCGCCTGGTTGCCAAGCTTTATGGCTTCCACGAGCACCTCGGACGGGCTTTTTTTAAGCGAGCCGTTTTTCTGGGCCATCTCCACCTTGCCCTTTATTACCTCAACGGCCGTCTGGCTCGCCACATCACCGCAACTGTGTCCGCCCATGCCGTCGGCGACGAGATACAGGCCAAGCCAATCGTTTGAAAGAAAAGAGTCCTCGTTGGCCTTGCGTTTCCTGCCGACATCGGTTATGAAGCTAGTGTGAACTTCCATACTTGTTTATGCACCACCTTATGGCACCTGCGAATTCGCCGGCCTTCTGGAACCTCTTTTCCGGGTCCTTGGCCATCGCCTTGTCGATGAGGGCCTGACAGAACTCGGGAAGGTCCTTCCTGTACTGCGAGAGCTTGGCGGGCGGGCTGTTTGTTATGTTATACATTATATTGGCTATGCTCTCTCCCTTAAACGGCCTCTCGCCGGTAAGGAGCTCATATAAAACAACGCCGAGCGAGAATATATCGGCCCTGCCGTCGACCTTCTTCCCGGCCACCTGCTCCGGGCTCATGTAGCTCGGTGTACCCATGACCGTGCCCGTCTTTGTCTGTGACGCCGATTGTATCCTTGCGATACCGAAGTCGGTGACCTTGATTTCGCTCTTCTTGGTGACCATTATGTTGGCGGGCTTTATGTCCCTGTGTACTATGCCGTGAGAGTGGGCGAAGTCCAGCGCGTCAGCTACCTTACCGACCACCAAAAGCGCGTCTTTTACACTCAACAGTTTATCATGTTTGGTCCAAAGCTCAAGGTCTTTTCCGTCTATGAGCTCCATGGCTATGTAGGCCAAATTGGAATCCTCGCCGACGTCGTATATGGTTAGTATGTTAGGGTGGTTCAGCGTACCGGCGCTTTGGGCTTCTCTAAAAAACCTCTCCTTTAGCGCATCGACCATCTTCTCCTCCACCTCGTCGAAGTTGACGGTCTTTATAGCGACCTGCCTGTTTATCTTTGGGTCCTTGCCAAGGTAAACCACACCCATGGCTCCGCGTCCGAGTTCGCTTATAACCTCATAGCGTCCAAGGGTCGGCATCTCTCCGCCATCGGATAGAATGGTCGCGCTATCTCCCTTGAGGTTTACCGGCGCCCCTCCGGAGGTATAGCCGGCGANNGCCTGGGCCCAATTGCGCTTCTTCTCGAAGTCAAGACCGAGATTATAGAGTATTCCCTTCATCTCGTCGGTAACCGGCACGGTCTTGAATTTTTCATATGCCATCTCGAGCATACCCTTGCTCTGGAAGGTAAGCCCAAGGAGTTTGTTGGCCTCGTCGCTCTCGCTCTCAGCGGCCTGGTGCGCCTTTTCGGTAAACCAGAACTTCTTACTCGTAAGCGCCAGGTAGTTTACGACGACAAGTAGGGCCGGGTGGGTCAGCTCAACCCAGACGTTCTTTGCGACAAAGAAGTAGAAGACAACCCCGACGTATACGACAAAGAGCGCGGCACTTACTGCAGTGCCTACTGTCGCCGAGAGTCTCGAGAGAAGTACGGTGGTCAGCACCCCGAGTGCTACAAGGGCTGCCAACGATGCCAGGCCGTACCACATGGGCCTGACTATGGTAGTGCCGGAGAGTATGTTCTCGACCACGGTCGCCTCCCTGGCCACCGACGGATAAACCGGGCTTACCGGAGTAGGCGCAACGTCGCCTAAGCCGATGTCGGTAATACCGATAAGAACGACCTTGTCTTTAAAGGCGGCCGGGCTTACCTTGTCGTTTAAGACGTCAAAGAAGGAGTACTCGGGAAAGGAGGAGTTTATGTCATAGTAGTTTACGAGTATGCCGAGGTTGGTATCCGGGGTTATCTCACTTCGCCCAAGGCTTAGATAACCAGCCTCGGGCCTTAAGTCGACGTTTATCTCGCTTGTGTCGAATCCTAGATGCCGGGCGGCAAGCGAGAGTGCAAAGGAAGGATAATAGTTTCCGTTATAGCTTACGAGCAACCCCTCCCACCTGTCTATGCCGTCGCTGTACATCCCGGGGAACTTGTTGAGATGTCCGAGGTCGTCGCCCGCCTCGCCAAGACTATCTATCGGGGCAAGCACGTTAGAGGCGACCCATGGAGCAAAGAACATCTCATCCATAGAAGGCTCTATGGCGTTAACAGAGGTCCTCTCGACAAAATCAGGCGCCTCCGGCGGTTTACCTACAACTCCGCCGCTCATTATAAAAGCGTAGGGCATGACTACGTTGCCCGCGCCCTCGATGGCGGCCTCGAGCTTTGCGTCGTTATCAAGCTCGTCCTCCATGAGCGAAAGCCTTGAGAGAAACGCTCCTCCCTCACGCGACGACGATATATCCAATCCGGAGAAGTCTGATTTTAAGTCTTTAACAGCCCTTAGACCTGTCGATTCCTCAGGCTCGGAGAATAATATGGTAAGCCCTATCACCGACGCCCCGGCCTTACCGAGCTTGTCTATAACGGCGGCTATCTTGTCGCGCGGCCATGGCCAGCGCCCTATCTTTGCGATACTCTCGGAATCTATCGATACTATGGCAACGCGGTTTGTCTCGAGGCTTTCAGAGAAGAGCTTCATCCTGAGGTCATAGGTCTTAAGCTCTATCTCTCCGAGAAAACCTATGGCGTTGCCGAGCATAAAGGAAAGGCAGAAGAGGACGGTAATGCCGGCCCCTATCATCCAGTTGGGTATTTTTGCGATGCCCTTCTTCTTCAATGCATAAACCCGTTGCCAGGGCGCAGATAGAGTCTTGCGCGCTCAACTCGGCCGTATTCGCTTCAGGCGTCTTCCTTACTACCGCCGGGTGGAGGCTCGACGTCGTAGAGTTCCTTTAATATCTCAAAACCGCCCTTGCCAAGCAGTGTCTCGGCAAGTCCTCGGCCAAGCGATTCGGCCTTATCTGCCGGGGCGCTCGATGAGTCCTTTATGACCCTGGTGCCGTCTATCGAGGCCACGAGACCACTTAAGTTTATTACCCCGTCATCGATTGTTCCGTAGGCTGCTATCGGGACCTGACAGCCGCCCTCGAGACGTTTAAGGAGCGCACGTTCCGCCGTTACTACGGCCTCTGTCTCGGGGTGATTAAGAAATGAGACGAGCTCGTTGGTCTCTTGGTCGTCTGTGCGCGTCTCCAGACCCAACGCACCCTGCCCAATAGCCGGGNNCGGGTCGATATACTCGGTAATCTTCTCGCCCCAGCCGACCCTCCTCATTCCCGCACCTGCAAGGATTATGGCATCGTATATGCCCTTTTCGAGCTTGCCTATCCTTGTGTTGATGTTACCGCGCAAATCGTCTATTACAAAGTCCGGCCTTACCGCCAGAAGCTGTGACCTTCGCCTTAGGCTCGAGGTCCCTACCTTTGACCCTTTTGGAAGCTTCAATAGCTCGCCGCCGCTTCCGGTTATGGCTATATCGCGAGGGTCCTCCCTCTCTGTAATGCAGACAAGTCCAAGACCTTCGGGGAACTCGGTCGGCACGTCCTTCATTGAGTGGACGGCGATATCCGCCCTCTTGTCCAGGAGTGCTTCCTCTATCTCCTTTACAAATAGCCCCTTTCCTCCGACCTTTGAGAGGGGAACGTCGGTTATCTTGTCACCTATTGTCTTTATTGTCACAAGCTCGACCGTAACGCCGTGCTCTCTCTCAAGCTCCTGCTTTACCCAGTTGGCCTGCCACAGCGCAAGCATGCTTCCACGTGTCCCTATTTTTATCGTCCTACTCAAATCTCTCAACCCTTTCTATCTTTTTGTCTTTTAGTAAAGCCCTCGACTGCCCTTAGCTGTTATTTCTAAGTTTCTCTTTATCGCTTTTTTCCTCAGTCTCTTCGAGTTCGTCTTTGTCTGTAAGGTCAAAGAGCTTTCTTGCCGCCTCCACGTAAAAGTCGCCCTCTACCCTGTTTGCGGCCCTCTTTAGGTGGGTTACCGGCTTGTGCAGTATCTTCTTTATTATGGCACCGGTCATGGACTCAAGCACCTTTCGCTCCTTTTCGCTTACCCCCGACATCTGCGATAACGCCCTCTCAAGCTCGCTTTGCCTTATCTCATCGAGGCTCTCCTTTAGGGCTACTATGGTCGGCACCACATCGAGCGACTTCACCCAACGGTAGAAGGCACCTATCTCATCGCCTATTATGGACTCGGCCTCTTTGGCCTCTTTTGCCCTCTCCTTTAAGTTGGCAGCCACGACCCCCTGCAAGTCGTCTATGTCGTAGACGTAAGCGTTATCGATATTGTTAACGAGTGGGTCGATATTTCTAGGAACGGATATGTCTATGAAGAACATCGGCCTGTTGCGCCTTGACTTCATTGGGGAGGCCAAATCGTCGGGGCGTATGATGAACTTTGGCGAGGCAGTCGATGCTATGACGATGTCTGCGTCCTTTAAGTGCTCGGTAAAGTTATCAAACGCCACGGCGCGGCCGTGAAAGTCCTTGGCAAGCCTATCGGCCCTCTCAAACGTTCTGTTGGATACGATTATCTCGTGGATACCCGCGTTCATAAGATGTCTTGCCGCAAGCTCGGCCATCTCACCGGCGCCGACGAGCATGACGTTTTTTCCCTCAAGCTCTCCAAATATCTTCCTGGCAAGCTCCACGGCGGCAAAACTTATGGATACGGCCGCGGCCCCTATCTTAGTCTCGGTCCTTATACGCTTTGCAACGGAAAATGCCTTGTGGTAGAGCTTGTTTATTACCGCCCCGGCGGTGTCGAAGTGTACGGCATGGCTATAGGCGTCCTTTACCTGTCCAAGTATCTGTGGCTCGCCCATGACCATGCTGTCGAGGCCGCATGCAACTCTAAAGAGATGCCTTACGGCACCTTCACCTGAGTACAAATAGAGGTGCTCGTCGAGTTCATCGAGGGGGATGGAGTGAAACTCCGAGAGAAAGCGCTTTATCTCCCAGACGCACTTGTCTGCGTCCGGGCCAACGCCGGTGACCTCGACCCTGTTACATGTAGAGAGGATCACGGCCTCGTTAATGCCATCGATGGCAGCAAGCCTCTTTAGCGGCTCACCTATGGTATCGGGCGGAAAAGAGAGCTTCTCCCTTATCGCGACAGGGGCCGACTTGTGGTTTAGTCCTATTACTACCAAATTCATACTTACATCCCTTATTTTTATCCCGGGCTTGCCGAAGTACTACTCAAGCAACCCGTGACCTTCTCCAAGAAGCAGATATATAATAAACGAGGATAAGAGCAATATACAAAAGGCGACCACAGAAAATACCGCGCTCTTTCTCCCCCTCCATCCTCTCATCATCCTGCCGTGCAACAAGGCGGCGTACAGACACCAGGTTATTAGCGACCAGACCTGCCTATGCTTCCATATCCAGTAGGTGCCGAAGGTGTACTCGCTCCACAAAGCGCCGCTTATTATCCCGAGCGTAAGGAGCGGAAAACCGAATCTAAGGCACCTGTAGTTAAGCTCATCGAGTACCTCAAGTGAGGGCAAAACAAAGTAAAGCCCCTTTATCTTCCTCTTCTTCANNTCAGGTGCCTGTCCTGTACTATGTACAGGAACCCGAAGACACATGCCATACCGAAGAACGCGTTGCCGAGTATCGCAAGCGTAACATGCACCGGAAGCCAGTAGCTGTTAAGCGCCGGCGCCAGCGGCTCTATATCGGCCGGTACGAGTGTAGCCGTAATGGTAAAGAGCAATGCGAGCGGGGCAACGAAGGCCCCTACCACTGCCACCTTGTGCCTTGAGGCCATGATAATAAAGAGTACGACCATCAGCCACGCAAGGAGGCTAAGCGACTCATACAGGCTCGTCGCCGGAAACCTGCCGCCCTCGACCCACCTCGCTGCAAGCGAGAGAGCATGCACCCCGCCGCCCAAAAAGAGCAGTTTCTCCCCGCTCCAGGCCAGTCCCTCTCTGTGGGTGACAAGGTATAAGCAAAATATAAGTGTCGCTCCGAGGTAGACGGCCGCCGTTATATAGAAAAGTGCATGGCTCAATCTTTGATTGCCTTGTCTCCCGAAAGCCTGACGCCGAGTGCCGAGAGCGAAAACCCNNCCGGCTTCTAAGCAGGGCGTTCACCTTTTTCTCGTCACCTTGCCTTATTAGCTCCATGAGTTCGTCCGAGGACGCAAGTGTCGAGTATAACTTTCTATTTTTAACATTTTTGCCCCCTTTTTTCAATAACTTATTCCTTAGCGCCGATATGACCTCAAGCATCTCTTTTGTCTCTTCGGGCAGTGCGCGTTCAAGCCTTTCTCGCACCAGGCGCGCCATGAGCGGGCTCTTGCCAGAGCTCGATACCGCCACGGTAAGCTCTCCTCTTCGCATAACCGAAGGCACAATGAAGTTGCAAAGCTTCGGATTGTCTACTACATTTAATAAAACGCCGAGTTCTTCGGCCTCTTTGGCTATAAGCCTGTTTGTACGAGGCGAATCGGTGGCGCTTATTACGAGAAAGTACCCAATTAGAGAGCCGGGGCTGTAGCGCGCCGGTATGTGCCTAACGCGCTCTCTGCGCCTTTTGGGTGGCTTGGCAAGCCCTTTGAGCGTTTTTGTGAGCCTTGGGCTTAGCACCGTCACCTCCGCACCTGCAGAGATAAGCGAGAAGACCTTTCTCTCGGCTACCGCGCCTCCGCCTATGACAAGGCACGGCTTGCCGCTTATATCGACGAATACCGGGTAATACGGCATTTAAAAATGTTACCACCCTTGCCGCTTTTGTGTCAATCGACAAGAACCTTTGAGAGTTAACCCTAAAAAACCCTCGAGATAAGGACAAAATAACAAATCCTTAAAGGTCCTCTCGCTTTGCGCTACGGCTTTGTGCTATAATATAATTTTTCCATGGCTACAAAAGAGGCCACAAACACAACCCCCCTTATAATAAAGGCCGTCGGGGGGCTATCCCGAACGGCACCGGGGCAGAGGTGCGTCCTCTCCGGGCTCCCCGGCTCATCAAAGGCCTACATCCTCTCAAAAATACTTAAAAAGACAAAGAGGCCTCTTATGCTCATATGCCCAAACAACGAGCAGGCAGAGGCACTCGGCAGAGATCTTGCCTTTTTTCTTGATTCAAGCGAGGTACTTACCTATCCGCAGCCAGAGCAGCTTCCGGGCGATAAGCTGTCAGAGCACCCGGAGATAGCCGCCTCTCGCATAGCCCTGCTTTACGCACTCGCAACAAAAAACAAGCCCTTTATAGCCGTCGCTACCCCAGAGAGCCTTATCAGGCGCGTCGCATTGCCAAAGACTGTAACCGACAGGGCACTCAAGTTCGAGGTCGGCATTGAATACGAAAGAGACGACCTCCTAGTAGCCCTTGCCGAGCGCGGCTACCGTCGCGTGGCCATGGTCGAGGAAAGAGGCGAGGTAAGCGTAAGGGGAGCGGTCATAGACCTCTTCGCCCCTCCTACGGAAATTGTAGAGAAGTGGCCGCTAAGGCTTGAGTTCTTCGGCGATACCCTTGAGAGCATAAGGACATTCGACCCCTCAACACAACGCTCTCAAAGAGAGCTTGCCGAAGCAATCGTACTCCCGGCAAGGCAAATCGACCTCTCCGACGAATCAAGGTCGCGGGCGCGAGAAAAGCTTCTCGCAAGGGCCGATGAGCTTGGGATTGAGAGAAGCCTCTGGGAGCCTCTCTTCGAAGCGCTGAGGGACTCAACCGAGGTATCTGCCACAGAGCACTTACTCCCCCTGTTTTACGAAGAGCTCACAACTCCATTCGATTACCTAAGTACCTCTCCGCTTGGCGAACCGGCAATCGTACTTATTGAGGCCGACTCAATCAAGGCCTCCACAGAAGAATGCCTGGAGCTTATGGAGCACTCGCTCGCAAGTGGTGAGGCCCTCTGTAGCGCAGAAGAACTGCTAATGGAACCAGGCGAGTTCTCTGATAAGCTTGAGGACTTTGCCACACTCGAGCTTAAGGGCCCGGCCGGAGACGGCATTATTATGGATGCGAGCTCGAACCTCGACCTCTCCGGAGAGATAAGGCTCGAAAAATCACTCAAACCACTTAGAAGACGCATAAACACATGGCGCGATGAAAACCGACGCGTGATAATAACCGCGCATAACCACGGGCAGGCAGAGAGGATGACCGAGCTACTCGAAGGGGTAAGCGTAACGATATCAAGAGACTGGAGCCAGGCGCTTATTGAGGCAAACGCTCAAGGCGTGACAATGGCCATCGGCACGCTTAGCACCGGCTTTCGCTGGAACGAAGAGGCACTCGTAGTCATAAGCGAAGAAGAGATATTCGGCGAGAGGGTAAAGAGAAGAGCACCCCCTGCAAAGAAGACAGAGAGCTTCTTAACCGAATTAAAGGACCTCACAGAAGGAGACCCGATAGTACACTCTCTCCACGGCATCGGCATCTACCGCGGGCTTGAACGCATGGGACACGACGGCATAGAGGGCGACTTCATGCTCATAGAGTACCGCGACGCAGACAGGCTCTATCTGCCGGTTGAGAGGATGGACCTTGTAAGCAAGTACCATGGCGTCGAGGGCAGCACCCCGAAGATAGACAAGCTCGGAAGCGGCGGCTGGGACAAGACCAAAAAGAGGGTAAAGAAGGCGGTAGCCTCGATAGCGGGGGAGCTTATAAGGCTCTATGCCGAGAGAGAGGCAGCCGAAGGCACGGCCTTTGGCCCTGCCGGAAGGCTCTTTACGGAGTTTGAGGCATCGTTTGAGTATGAGGAGACCCCTGACCAGATGCGCGCCATAGACGAGGTAATGGCGGATATGAGCAGCCCAAGGCCGATGGACAGGCTCATCTGCGGCGACGTGGGCTATGGAAAGACAGAGGTGGCGATGAGGGCGGCCTTTCGCGCGGTACT
>JABAHQ010013534.1_pt1 | contig 11531 bp, 11 predicted proteins | sample 7062091 | NCBI WGS metagenome assembly JABAHQ01 (sample SAMN14534359, study PRJNA622989) | marine sediment metagenome | biome: marine biome [ENVO:00000428]; feature: marine pelagic biome [ENVO:01000023]; material: deep marine sediment [ENVO:00002113] | place: India: Gulf of Kutch | collected...
CGCGGTGCTCAACGCGGCCGATCCGATCGTGGCCGACATGGTCCACAACTGCCCCGGCGAAGTCATCTACTTCGCGCAGGACCGCCACCAGCCGGTGATGGCCACGCACCGCGCGCAGGGCCGCCGTGTGGTCTACGTGGACGGCGGGGCCATCGTGGCCGAGCAGCAGGAGCTGGGCGAGCGCTTCGAGTTCTCGGGCATCCCCATCACGCGCGGCGGCCAGATCGGCTTCCAGGTCGAGAACGCCATGGCCGCCATCGCCGCCGCCTGGGGCGCGGGCCTGTCCTGGGACGCCATCCGCCGTGGCCTGGCCAGTTTCCACAACGACGCCCACAACGCGCCGGGCCGCTTCAACGTGATGGACTACCGCGGCGCGACCGTGATCGCCGACTACGGCCACAACCCCGACGCCATGCGCGCGCTGGTGCAGGCCGTCGAGGCCTTGCCGGCTCAGCGCCGCTCGGTCGTCATCAGCGGCGCCGGCGACCGCCGCGACCAGGACATCCGCGAGCAGACGCAGATCCTGGGCAAGGCCTTCGACGAGGTCATCCTGTACCAGGACGCCTGCCAGCGCGGCCGCGCCGACGGCGAGGTGGTCGGCCTGCTGCGCGAGGGTCTGGTGGGCGCCACGCGCACGCGCGAGGTGCTGGAGATCCAGGGCGAGTTCAAGGCCATCGACACCGCGCTGGAGCGCTTGCAGCCGGGCGACCTGTGCCTCGTCCTGGTGGACCAGGTGGAGGCCGCGCTGGCTCACCTGCAGCAGCGCACGCGGCAGGAAGCGGTGGTGGCGGCCTGAGGCGCTGGTCGCATCCGCTCAGGTCGCGCGCTCGCGCGGCCAAGCAAAAGGGCTCCACGCGCTGGAGCCCTTTTTTTACGTTTGCCTGACGGGACTTGTGGCGACCGAACCGTCGCGGCGATCGCGACCACCCAGGGGCCTTGTCTTTCCGGAGGAATCCCATGGCGATACACAAGTCAAACGGCAAACCCAGTGTGTTGGGACCGTCACTCGCGGCAAGCCAGTGCTCGGTCGACAACCAGAAGAAGGAGGGGGTGCAGACGGGCTCCTTGTCATCCACGGAAGTTCCCGGAACCGAGCCTGAGGACAAGGGGGAGGTCACGGCGCACGCGGCGCAGGACGTCGGGCGCAAACTCACCGCCTCGGCTTGGCAGATACCCCGGGAATCGGTGAAGTCCGCCGTGTGCGCTGGCACGGGGGCTGTCNNCGCGGCGGTGGCGACCGCGCTGGCGGTACCTGGCCGCGAGCCCGCGGCGGCCGTCGCGGCCCTCAGTGGGGTCGCCGGGCTTGCGCGTGGGGTGATGGGCTTTCTGTTCAGGCAGGTCTGCTGCCCACCGGACCGTGCGTGACGTTGAGCGGGAAAAGCCCATGAGCCATTCCGTGTCCGCTCACCCCGATCCCGTCATCGACGGTGTGGTCACCGCCGCCTGCCGGTCCCTGGCCGGCATGAGTGCCCTTGTGGATCAGTGCTCGACCGAACTGAATGCTGGCCACAGCGCCGGCGATCTGCGTGGCATGAACACCCGGGACTACGAGGCCCTTTATGCCGTCGCGCTCAAGCTGTACGACGCTGCGGACTACGAACGCGCCTTGCCGGTGAGCCTGGCCCTGGTGGCCCATGAAGCGCGTTCCGTCAATTACAGCTACCTTGCAGGCCTGTGCCTGCAAAAGCTCAAGCGCCACCGCGAAGCGGCGGTGATGTACCTGCTGGCTCTGGGCCAGGACGCCACCCACGCGCCGTCGGCCTTCCGCATGGGCGAATGCTGCGCGGCGCTGGGGGAAGACGAAGCGGCGCAACAGGCGTACGAGCACGCCGTGGCGCTGGGCCGGGCGGACGAGCGATACGTGCACCTGCAGCACGCCGCGCTGGCACGCCTGAACTGAATCCCCGCTGGGGCCTGCCCGCGGGCAGGCGCCGGCAGCCCACGCGGCCCGGTGGTCAGCCCGCCTGCCGCTCCAGCGCGCGCAGCTTCACCAAGCCGGTCGACAGCGCCGTCCCGCAGACGATCACCAGGCCGCAGCCCACCATCCAGGCGGTGACCACTTCACCCAGGAACACCGCGCCATAAACCAGCGCGAACACCGGGATCAGGAAGGTCACCGTCAGCGCCCTGGCGGGGCCGGCGCGCTCGATCAGGTGGAAGTACAGGATGTAGGCGATGGANNTGGAGGTGCACAGCACCGCCAGCGCGATCACAGCCGTCCAGGCGCCGGGGCTCACGGTCTGCGCGGGCCACAGCCAGGCCATGGGCAGCAGCAGGGCCAGCGTGGCGCCGATCTGGCTGCCGGTGGCCGAGGCCAGCGGGTGCACGCCGGTGAGGTAGCGCTTGGTGAAGCTCGCCGCGATGCCGTAACACAGCGTGGCGAGCAGGCAGGCGCCCATGGCCACCAGCGACATGGCCTGGCCGCCCGCGCTCACCATGCCCTGCGCGTCCACGCCCGACTTGCCCAACACCAGCAGCGTGACGCCGACAAAGCCGATCACCAGCCCCAGCACGCGCGAGCCGCCCGGGCGGTCCTTGAGCCAGACCCAGGCCACCAGCGCGCCGGTGAGCGGCACCGTGGCGTTGAGGATGGCGGAGACGCCCGTGGGGATGTGCAGAACGGCGAAGGAAAACAGCAGGAAGGGCAGGCCCGAATTGAGGATGCCCACGATGAGGATGGGCCGCCAGCGCGCGCGGAAGTCGGCCCAGACCGCCGCCTTCAGGAACACCGGCAGCAGGCACAGCGCCGCGATGGCGACGCGCAGACCGGCCGTGGGCACGGGGCCGAACTCGGCCGCGCCCAGGCGCATGAACAGGAAGGACGCGCCCCACAGGGCGGCGAGCGCGATGAATTCGAGCAGCAGGAGGGGCGTCATGCGGGTATCAGGGTGGGCGTCGGCAGAGGCAAGTCGGCCGACTCGAGTTGCAGCAGGGCCTGCTTGCGGGGCAGTCCGCCAGCATAGCCGGTGAGCTCGCCCCGCGCGCCCAGCACCCGGTGGCAGGGGACGATGCCAGGCGAGCGGGTTGCGGCCGACGGCCGCGCCCACGGCGCGCACGGCGCTCGCTGCCTGCAGATGCTGAGCGAGCGCGCCATAGCTCAGCGTGCGGCCGGCCGCGATGCCGCACAGGGCGCGCCACACGGCGGTCTGGAACGGCGTGCCGAAGGACAGCTCCAGCGGCAGTTCGAACACGCGGCGCCGCCCGGCGAAATAGTCGGCCAGCTGGGCGGCGGCTTCCCGCAGCACGGGGTGGGCCGGCTCGGGCCGCCAGCGGGCCATCAGTGCCGGGTCGGGCGCGTGGCGCTGGTCGTGGAACCAGGCGCCGGCCAGGGCGCCGTCGGTGGCGGCCAGGCGCATGGGGCCCAGGGGCGTGTCGATGTCGGTGCGGATGAGCGTGGCGGGCAGTTTCATGAGGGGCTCCCTTCGGGCGCAGGTGGGGGGACGGCGGCCGGGCGGTAGAGCCCGGCCCAGGCGCGCAGCACGGCGTAGCTGCGCCAGGGTTGCCAGGCCCGGGCCAGCGCCTCGCAGGCGCGTTCGCGCTCGCGCGGCGTGCCGCTCAGGCCCAGGGTGTGGTGCAGGGCGACGTCGGCCGCGGGCCAGGCGTCGGGCCAGCGCAGGGCGCGCATGGCGATGTACTGCGCCGTCCAGGGGCCGATGCCGGGCAGGGCGGTGAGCGCTGCCGTGGTGGCGGCCAGGTCGGCGTGCGGGCCCAGGTCCAGCGAACCCTCGGCCACGCCGCGCGCCAGCGCGCGGATGGCGCCCTGGCGCTGGCGCACGATGCCCAGCGCCCCCAGCTCGTCCGCGCTGGCGGCGGCCAGCGCCTGCGGCGTGGGGAACAGGCGATCGAGCGCGGGGTCGGGCGTCTCCAGCGGTTCGCCGAAGCGCGCCACCAGCCGCCCCGCCAGCGTGCGCGCGGCAGCCACCGTCACCTGCTGACCCAGCACCGCGCGCACCGCGAGTTCGAAGCCATCGATGGCGCCCGGCACGCGCAGCGCCGTGCCGCCGGGGAAGTGGGTGCCCAGCACGGCGTCGATGGCGTGCGGGTCGGCGTCCAGGTCGCACAGGGCGCGCACGCGCCAGATCAGCGTGGGCAGGGCGGGCAGCAGGCCGTCGCTGGCGTGCAGCCAGACGCGGTGCCGCGCGGGCTCGAAGCGCAGGCCGAACCAGCCGGTGTGCGTGCCCGAGGGCGTGTGCAGGCGCAGGGTGCGCCAGTAGCGCTGCTGCGCCAGGTCGATCGCGTCCACCCCGGGCAGGCGGCGCGCGTCCAGGAAGGCCAGCAGCGCGGGCACGNNGGCACGTCCAGCGGCGGGCGCCAGCCCAGCGCCACCGCGTGGCTCCCGGATGCGTCGACACCGCGCCGGCGCATGGCCGTGGGGCTCAGGCCGTAGCGCTCCAGCAGCGCGGCATTGAAGCGGCGCAGGCTGGAAAAGCCGCTGGCGGCGGCCACGGCGCCCACGCTCAGTCGCGTATCGGTGAGCAATTGTTTGGCGGCGAGCAGTCGTCGCGTGTGCAGCACCTGCAGCGGCGACACGCCCAGGTGCGCCTCGAACACGCGGCGCAGGTGGCGGTCGCTCACGCCCAGTTTCGCGGCCAGGCGCTGCATCGCGGGGCCGTCCTCGCCGATCCATTGCGCGGGGTCGTCGAGCAGGCGGGTGGCGTGCTGCACCAGCAGCTCGCCCGCGTCCTGCGTGGACCAGGCGCGCGACAGCGGCGCCAGCTCGGGCCGGCAGCGCAGGCAGGGCCGAAAGCCCGCGCGCTCGGCCTGTGCCGCGTGATCGAAGAAGCGGCAGTTGGCGCGCCGTGGCGCGCGCACCGCGCAGACCGGGCGGCAGTAGATGCCGGTGGAGGTGACGCCGGTGAAGAAGCGGCCGTCGAAGCGCGCATCTCGCGCGCACAGCGCGAGGTAGCGGGCGTCGTCGTCGGAGGAGGTTCGGGTGTCCATGGGGGCATCGTAGGCCGCTTGCCCCAAGAGAACTCGCCGTTTCCGGACATGATCCTGTAACAGGGGTATCGGCCCCGCTTCCTACAATGCCCGCTTTTGCCAACCATTCCCGGGAGCCCCTGCATGCAAGTGTCCGCCTCCATCTTCAAGGCCTACGACGTGCGCGGCATCGTGCCGAGCACGCTGGACGAGCGCGTGGCCGAAGCCCTGGGCCTGGCCTTCGGTACCGTGGCGCGCCGCCAGGGCGAACGCACCGTGGCCGTGGGCCGCGACGGTCGCCTGAGCGGACCGGCCTTGTCCGAGGCGTTGATCCGTGGATTGGTGGCCGCCGGCATCGACGTGATCGACGTGGGCATGGTCACCACCCCCATGCTGTACTTCGCCGCCGCCACGCTGTGCAACAGCGGCATCCAGGTCACGGGCAGCCACAACCCCAAGGACTACAACGGCTTCAAGATGGTGATGGGTGGTCGCGCCATCTACGGCGAGGACATTCAGGCTCTGCGCCAGCTCATCGAAAGCGATGGCGGCGAGCGCGCCGAGGGCGGGCGCGTGCGCCACGTCAACGTGGCCGGCCCGTACCGCGACCGCATCGTGGGCGATGTGAAGCTTGCGCGGCCGATGAAGGTCGTGGTGGACTGTGGCAACGGCGTGGCCGGCGCTTCGGCGCCCGCGCTGTTCCGTGCCCTGGGCTGCGAGGTGATCGAGCTCTTCAGCGAGGTGGACGGCAACTTCCCCAACCACCACCCCGACCCGAGCAAGCCCGAGAACCTGCGCGACGTGATCCGCACCCTGGCCGAAACCGACGCCGAGCTGGGCCTGGCCTTCGACGGCGACGGCGATCGCCTGGGCATCGTCACCAAGGGCGGCAACAACATCTACCCCGACCGTCAGATGGTGCTCTTCGCGCAAGACGTGCTCACGCGCGTGCCGGGCGGCGCCATCATCTACGACGTGAAGTGCTCGCAGCGCCTGGGTCCCGCCATCGAGGCGGCCGGCGGCGTGCCGCACATCTACAAGACCGGCCACTCGCTCATCAAGGCGCGCATGAAGGAGCTGGACAGCCCCCTGGGCGGCGAGATGAGCGGCCACATCTTCTTCAAGGACCGCTGGCTCGGCTTCGACGACGGCATCTACGCGGGCGCGCGCCTGCTGGAGATCCTGAGCCGCCACCCCGACGCCAACGCCGTGCTCGACGGCTTGCCCACCAGCCACAGCACGCCGGAACTCAACGTGGCGTGCGCCGAAGGCGAGCCGCACGCGGTGGTGAAGGCGCTGGTGGACATGGCGCGCTTCGACGCGCCGGCCAAGGTCTCCACCATCGACGGCGTGCGTGTGGACTGGCCCGACGGTTTCGGCCTGATCCGCGCCTCCAACACCACGCCGGTGCTGGTGCTGCGCTTCGAGGGCCATACGCCCGAGGCGCTGCACCGCATCGAGGCGGCCATGCTCGATTTGCTGAAGCGGGCCAAGCCCGATGCGGTCCTCGGTGCGAGCGCGCATTGAGGAATGAACACCCCCGCGGCGCTGCGCGCCACCCCCTCAAGGGGGCAACGCCGACGGCCCGGCAAAGCCGGTTCCGTGGCATTTCTCGACAAAGGCACGCTTGACTGAGGATCTGCTCAATGAAGTGACGGTGGTGCTGGTGACCTTTCACAGCGCCCACTGCCTCGATGCCCTCGACGGCCTGCTTGCTCACTGCCCGCACATCGTTGTCTCCGACAACGGCAGCGGCGACGGCACGCCCGCGCAGGTGCGCGCCCGCTGGCCGCAGGCGGTGGTGCTGGAGCACGGCCGCAACCTGGGCTTCGGCACGGCGAACAACCGCGCCATCGCGCAGGTGAAGACACCCTTCGCCTTCCTCCTCAACCCCGATTGCGAGGTCACGCCCGATGGCCTGCGCGAGCTCGTGCGCGCCGCCGAGGCGATGCCCGAGGCGGCCATCGTCGCGCCGCAGCTCGAAGGCGCGCCCGGTCGGCCCGACGTGAACTACCGCTGGCCCAGCACGCTGTGGCCCTCGCGCGGCCCCGGGGCCGATGGCCCGGCCTGCGTCGGCTTCGTGGTCGGCGCGGCCATGCTGTTTCGCCTCTCGCGCTTCGAGGGANNCGACGAGCGCTTCTTCCTCTACTACGAGGACGACGACCTCTGCCTGCGCCTGTTCCAGCAGCAGCGCCCGCTGCTGCTGTGGCCCGCCGTGGCGGCCGTGCACCGCGCGCGCGGTTCGGTCAAGGGCAAGACGCCCTGGAAGAGCGAGTACCTGCGCGGCTACCACCACGCGCAGTCCAAGCTGATCTACACCGCCAAGCACCGATCGCCAGCCCAGGCGCAGCGCCAGCGCTGGCGCGTGCTGCTGGGCACCACGCTGGCACTGCCGCTGCGCGCCATCGCCTGGTCGCCGCGCCTGCTGGCGCGCATGGCAGGGCGCTGGATGGGGCTGGCGCGCTGGAGGCCGCGTGGCTGACGCGTCCCTGAAGCGCCCCACGCTGGGCGTGGCTGTGCTCACGCTCAATGAANNTCACGCTCAATGAAGCGCAGCGCATCGAGGCCTGCCTGCGCAGCGCCGCCTTCGCCGACCGGATCGTCGTCGTCGACAGCGGCAGCACCGATGGCACGCGCGAGCGGGCGCAGGCCTTGAATGCCGAGGTTCACGTGCACGCCGATTGGCAAGGCTTCGCTGAGCAGCGCACGCGCGCCCTCGCGCACCTGGACACCGACTACGTCTTCTTCCTCGACGCCGACGAGGAGATTCCCGCCGCCCTGCGCGCGGAAATCGAGTCCGCCGTGGCCTCGAACGAGGACGCCACCTGGCGCGTGTGGTGGGACGAGGTGGCCTTCGGCCGTGCGCTCACGCGCATGAAGCCGCGTGGCGGCATCCNNCCAGCGGCTGTTCCGCCGCGCCACGCTGGAGCGCTTCGACGGGCTGGTGCACGAAGCACCGGTGCTGCGCCACGCGGTGCCGGCGCACGCCCTGCGCGCCCGCCTGCTGCACCACTCGCGCCCCACGGTGTACGGCAGCCTGCGCAAGCTCGCCCAGTACGTGCAACTGGGCGCGGCCAAGCGTGGTGCCCAGGGCAAGAAGGGGGGCGTGCTGCGCGGCGCGGTGATGGGCTGGGTGGTGTTCCTGCGCGTCTACCTGTTCCAGCGTGCGTTCCTGTGCGGCGGGCCGGGCTTCCTGTACGCGCTTTTCATTGCCCTGGAAACCTTCTTCCGTTACGCCGCGCTGCGCTACGACGCCACCAGCGCAAGCGGCCCCGCCCTGCGTTGAGCGGGCGCCTCAGGCACCGAATCGCATGGCGAGCTTGAGCCGCCAGTAGGCCAGGGTGTCCTGCCAGGGCACCCGCATTGGCGGCCGTTCGAGCGAGGGGTTGCGCAGCGCGGGCTGGATGAGGTGTTCATCGAACAGGCCCATCACGCGCTCGGGGTTGTAGAGCGGCGTGTAGCGGTCCCACGAGGCCGCACGGATCGCCACCGGGTCCAGCGCTTCGATGCGGCGCACGAGGTCATCGGCGTCCTGGTAGGGCCAGCCCGCATCGCCCAGCACGTCCAGGTGGTGGCGGTGTTTGCTGCGCGCGTAGCTGAGCACGGGCTTGTTGCGGATGGAGAACTCGCCGCAGGCCAGGCCGAAGGACTCGCCTTGCAGGCGCGCGTGCAGCATGGCGTCGCAGGTGTTGATGAAGCGCGTCTTGAAAACCAAGTCGCTGCTGCCGGGCAGGAAGCGCGCGCGCGGGTGGTTCACGAAAGGCGCGATGTTGAGGAAGATGAACCAGGTGTCGTCGCGGCTGGCGAGCACGCGCTGGACCGCCTCGATGGCCGCCGGCACGTCGAAGCTGTGGGCGCCGCCGTGGCAGCCCAGCACCTTGGCGCTGGTGGGAATGCCGAGCTGCACGCGCAGGTCGCCGTCCTCGTCGGGCAGGCTCACGATGTGCGGCACGGCCGGTANNGCAACCCCGGCTGAGCCATTCCGAGATGAAGGCGTAGGACGCGCCGTGCATCTGGCGCGGGTGCGTGGGGAAGACCGCGTGAACCATGGTCGGCACGGTGCGCGAGTACAGGCCGTCGTTCTTGCCCGACTTGATGGCGTACAGCAGCTGCGCGCCGTGTTGCCGCAGCAAGCCATCGAGCTCGGCGCGGTCGCGGTACGCGGCGACGTCGAAGCGTGCGCGGAATTTCGCGATGGCCTGTGGGTCGTTGTTCGGGCTGGTGGCGTCGTGCACGACCACGGCGCGGTGGCCCAGCACCGCCTCGGCGCCTGCCGCGTAGTCGTACAAGGCCACCTCGGTGCCACGCAGCGAGATCTGGTTGGAATGGAAGGCGATCGTGAGGCGGGTCATTCGAGCACCGGCGCGCGCCGCGCGCGCAGGCTGGCCATGGTGAGCGCGCTCATCAGGATGAGGCAATGGCTTTCGGTGGACAACCAGAAGGCGCTGTGCGTGAGGCTGGCCGCGCACACGGTGGCGACGAAGCCCAGGGCGAAGGCGCGCCGCGCCGCGTCGTGGCGCCAGCCCGCGCGCGCGATGGCAGCGATGAACCACAGGAAGAGCAGGAGGCCGACGACACCCTGTTCAACCAGGAAGAAGAGGAACTGGTTGTGCGGGTGCGGGCAGACCACGGAACACCATGAACCGGTGGTGAAGTGCTGCTTCGCCAGGACGGGGTAGGACGCGGTGCCGTGGCCGAACAGCGGGGCCTGGCCGGTGGTGGCAAGCGCGAAGCGGGCCATCTGCACGCGGGCGCCGGCGGAGGTGACGGTGGCGGCGGGCGTGGTGTCGAGCCGTGCCGCGCGGGCTTCATCCCACGCGGCGGTGACGCGGGCCTGCAGCACGGGCGACAGCGCGAAGGCCAGCGCCAGCGTGGCGCCCAGGCCGGCCAGAGCGCCCAGCACCGCGCGCCGGGAATGNNGGGAATGCGCCACGGCCAGCGTGAGCGCGAACACGGCACTGGATGCCACCCAGGTGAGGTAGCCGGTGCGGCCCTGCGACAGCGCCAGGATGGCGCCGGTGGTCAGCAACCAGAGGACGGCGCAGGCCCAGCGCAGGCGCGACCGGCGCGTGGTGAAGCCCAGCAGCGCCACGATGAGCGCGAACACGGTCATCAGCAGGCCTTGCGAGATGTGGTCCTTGAACACCGTGTGATCGGTCTCCAGCTGCATGCGGCTGGCCTTGGTCCAGGGAATGTCCACCCACACGCTCAGCCAGGTGACGGCCAGCGTGAACAGCAGCGCCAGCATGAAGGCGTGCCAGCAGCGCCGGCGCGTGCGGGCGTCCTGCAGCAGTGCGATGAACATCGGCACCAGCAGGAACTTGAGGTACTTCTGCAGGAAGCCCAGGGCGCCCTTGGCGTCGGCGGGCGACCAGGCGACGGCGATCACCACCCAGGCGAAGAGCGCGAGCGCGGGGGCCGCGAGCGGGTTGCGCAGGGCCTCGCGCAACTCGGCGCGCGCGGGCGCGCCAATGAGCGAGAGCAGCCACAGCAGCAAGGTGAGCAGCAGCGCCACGTTGGCCAGCGCCACCGACATGGGGAAGGCCAGAAAGCACAGCACCAGCGTGGCGCGGGCGGCAGTGGAGCAGGCGTGGGCGAGGTTCATGGCTGGCTGTCGTCTGGCGCGAACGGTGGCGTGGCGGTCGCCGGGGCATCGGCGATGCCGTAGGCCGTGGTGAGCAGCGCCCAGTCGGCTTCGTCCCAGTGGAAAGGTGTGACGCGGCCGGCTTCCTTGCGCAGCGAACGCAGCAGCCGCGCGAGGTTGTCCGCCTTCCAGGCCTCGCCCGGGCGCACGGCGCATTTGTCGAAGTCGACCACCCAGGCCTTGCCTTGCGCGTCGAGCAGCAGGTTGTGGGCGTTGAGGTCGGCGTGGAAGACCTGGCGCTCGTGCAGCGCGCGGATCGCGCGGCCCAGGGCCGCCCATTCGTCAGGCGACGGCGGCGCGGCCTGCAGGCGCTGCACGAGGTTGCGGCTGCCTTCGATCAGGCCGACGGCGATGTCGGCGCTGTAGACCAGGCCGTGCGGCCGGTGGCGCGCCAGCGCGGGCGCGGGCACGGGCAGCCGCCAGGAGCGCATGAGGCGCAGCAGCGCGAACTCGCGCATGGCGCGGCTCAGGTGCGCGGGCTCGCGCCAGAAGCGGTCGTCGCTGAGGCGGGCCATGAGACCGCCGCGCCGGTAGTGGCGCAGCACCAGGCCGTGGCCGTCGGTCTGGACGAGCCGCGCCTGCCCGCGGCCGCTGCCGGTGGCCAGGTGCTCGGCGATGGCGTCGGTGTCGAACAGCCCGCTCGCCCGCGCGGCGTCAACGGTGCGTGGGTCGTGCCACAGCGTGTCGGCGCCGTGCGTGCCGATGTGCACCGGCCCCAGAGCCGACGGATCGGCTGGGCCGAGCCGCGCGCGCACGGTGGCCAAGGTGCGTTCGGCCGCGCCGCGGTTGGCGTCGATCAGGGCGCGTGCCGCCTCGCCGCGCGCGCTCCACGCGCTCGTGTCGCGCAAGACCTCGTCCACCGCTAGTGCCAGCGTGGCGGCGTCGCGCACGGCCTGCCCCGCGCCTGCGGCCTGCGCGTCGTCGAACAGCGCCTGCGCGTTCGCCGTGTGCGGGCCGAACAGGAAGG
>JABAHQ010014044.1_pt2 | contig 11531 bp, 5 predicted proteins | sample 7062091 | NCBI WGS metagenome assembly JABAHQ01 (sample SAMN14534359, study PRJNA622989) | marine sediment metagenome | biome: marine biome [ENVO:00000428]; feature: marine pelagic biome [ENVO:01000023]; material: deep marine sediment [ENVO:00002113] | place: India: Gulf of Kutch | collected...
TCCCATCGTTATTGGTATCGCCCGGCCAAACGATACAGCCCGTGCTAATAGTGGTTGTAGCGGATTGCGGTGTTAAAGTCATGGTGTTTCCGCTGGCGTCGTTCGCTGTCACGTTGGTGCAAGACCAGGTGACCTGGGTGAGGTCTGGCGTACTGGCAAGTGAAACAAATTTTGCCCACACCACTGGGCCGCTTCCTGAAATTCCTCCCTGACCAGACTTTCTGGTGATGCCAAAACTTACTTTACCGTTTGGATCATCAGGGGTATCAAAAAAGAGTAAATCACTGCCAAGCAGGTTTGCTGAGCCGGTCCCTGGATTGGAAATTTCGGACTGGACATAATTGAGATAGGCTGTGGGATAATCCAGGTCCAGACTCACGCCAAATAAATCGTTCACATGGTCCACGACTACTGCCACCCAGAATTCCTGACCCGCCGGGGCCGTGGCAGGCGCATCCGGTGTGATGGTGGCCTGTCCGCCCGTCCTGGAGATAAGCACCGTGATATTTTGCGTGCCGCCGTTAGAGCTCACTACCAGCGTTCCCGTGTCGTTATTTCCTGTCAACTGCGCTCGATCTACATTTACAGTCACAGTAGCGCCATCGCTGCCACTGGCAGGCAAAACCGAGGTAATCCAGGGTTTGGCCGGATTTTCAGTGACATTCCAGGTCAAGGTGCCGCCGCCGCTGTTGCTTATCTGGAAAGTCAGGCTGGTTTGTGTAGTGCCGAAATCTAAAGTCGTAGGGGTGACAAGAAGTGCAGGTGTTTGAACAGATTGTTCTGTCAATGTAACATTATCAAAAAAAACATCAACGTTGGAAGTGCCGAGCACAAATGAAAAATCGGCAATGTTATCCGTAGGGTCATTCATTGTAAAAGTAAGACTGTAATTTTGCTTTGATGCGGTTAATGCGAAAGTTTGGTAGCCGCTATAGAGAGTATGGGGAGCCGAGGCTTTTCTTATATAAAAAGCAATCTGTCGCGGACTGGCTGCATAAGCATCGAATGATACCGTATATGTTTTGCCATTTTCGATCGGCACGTTGCTTTGCAGCAATTGAATATACCAATCGACAGTACTGCCGTCGGTTATCGAGACGGCATATTCGCCGTTTTGCACACTGCCGCTTGCGGCTGCAGAAGGATCGACGAAAAGCCACCAGGGAGAAGCGCCGTTGGAGAAATCGCCGTTTACCAGAATATTATTGCCAGTATCTTGTTTGTATCTCAGGATCGTGCCATTATCACCAACAGCCCACCCATTTGCACCAGCCTGTTTCGAACTGAAAGCAAGATGCCGGAGCGCATGGTCTGAGGTTGTTCGGTGCTGCCAGCTTTCGCCATCATCGTTGCTATTGTAAATGGATTTATCTCGCAAAAGCCAAAAAGCGTTTTGGCTGGACAGGAGATAGCGAAGTATGCCGCTTCCGGGCAGAGAAATGGTTTCCCAACTTGAGCCGCCATCTCTTGTTCTGGCAACTTGCCCTTCAAAATATGCAGCCAGGCCAGTGCCATTTGCATTGAAAGCGAGGCTGTTCACACTGGTCAACAAAGAGATTACGCCTGCATTCCAGCTTGTCCCACCATTTGTTGTCTGAAAGATGTTTGATTTAATTGAGCCGAACCAGCAAGTCGATTGGTCAACCCAATTAATGCTGTACGGACCGGCATAATCACCCGCTACCGCGGCAGGTGCGTTGGTGATCGGCGTCCAGGTTTGCCCGCCATTTCTGGTCTGCAAGACCGTCCAGACGCCACCGACCGGATCGCCGATAGTCATGCCCTGGTTCTGATCGAACAGGGTGATGTTGTTGATAAAACCGTTCGTCTGTTCGAAAACCATCGCCCAGGATTGGCCACCATCGCTTGTTCGGTAGAGTTGCGCCACATTGGCTCCCCCCGTCCAGGTCGACACAAGCGCTGTGTTGGCATCCACGGCTTCGATAGTATAAAAGGTTGTTCCTGCTGCACCGTTCCAAACATTCGACCAGGTCTGGCCGCCATCGGTTGTGCGCAAGACTGTGCCGTTGTTGCCTGCGACCCAGACCTCCTGATTTGAGGTTGGTGCAACATAATTCAACCTATTGCTGGTGCCCGATATTTGGGTCTCCCACAATCCGGCGGTGTCGGACACAGTCATGTTTACAATAATATCCTGCGTGCCGCCGTTCGATGTTACCGTCACTTTGCCAGTATAATTGCCCGGGTTCATGCCGGTGCGATTTATGGTAATAGCAACAGTGGCATTGCCGCTGCCACTTGATGGGGATACGGACGTGATCCACAGCTTGTCTGGGTTTTCGTTGACATTCCAGGTCAATGTGCCGCTTCCGTTGTTGCTGATTTGGAAAGTCAGACTGGTTTGGGTAGAGCCAAAATCCAGGGTTGTTGGCGTTACAAAAAGCAACGGTGTTTGCGCAGCAGCCCCGCCGGCGAAGAATCCCGAAGCAACCGAATAATTTGCACTTCTCGCGACTGTTACAGGGGAAGGCTGGCCAATCACATCAGTAGCCTTAAAATTGGCTGATTGCGACGGTGCGCCGCCCTGGTCGAGCACGGATTTTTTTATCTTGTAATTGGCGCTGGATTGGCCGAGCGCTGTTCCTGCATTCATTAATAAAATGAAAGAGAACAGCAGCACGCCTGCAAGCCATCTTTTGTATTTATTTTGAATCATTGCTGGCCTCCGTGGAAAATGAGTTCATGAATTTAAACAAGGCTTGAAGGGATTCTGTTGCTTGAACTATTTTTCCAAAAAGCTGGCTTGTTCTGTCTTTATTCTCATTCTTTCCGCATAACCAATTCCTAACGATTCAGGAAAACCATGCTCAATAGGAGCCAAATATTTTCCTCGTTCTTCCGGTCTTTTATTTACTTCAACTTTTATCCGATGTGCTTTTGCATAAGCGTCGTTTCTGATCCCCGTTACATGCCAGGAGACTTCCATTGCAGCTTTTCCGCCAGCAATTTTAAAACGATTGTTGGATATTTTTTCAGCAATATACAGGTTTGGTCCAGGAGCGCCAATTGCTGTTAATTGATAACGAAAATCTGTATTTAGTGCTTCAAACCAATCAGGGAGTTCGACAATGGCTTCCCCTTTATCATCCAGCTTCACTACGCCATCGTAAATATTTTTCATATCAGGCGATTCAACAAATGAATGGTAAAGGAATTTATTCGCTGGATCTAATGGGTGGTCAATCTTAAAGGCACCGATAGATTTGGTTAAGACTCCAGTAACGTGGCAATTGCCCTGCGACCAAACAGCCCAATTGCCACCTGTTGCATAGACACCAATCTTGGTGCCATTGCCATAAACACCGGTGCCGCCATCACCCTGGACACCAATAGAATTAGAAGTAGACTTACCATGAACGCCTGTTGGTCCCTCTCCATAAATTCCAGTGATATTAAAAGACTTACCATACGCACCATAATTGGTACTGCCCAGGTAGCCAAAGTTACCAGTGCTACTACTGCCTTTTTTACCATAAACACCATAAGTGGCTCCTTGTCCATAAACGCCCGTGTCACCGCCAAGACTTTTCATGCCTGAGCTGGCCAGGATGGCTCCGTTCACATCCAGTTTGTACGTCGGATTTGAAGTCCCTATGCCGACCTTGCCGTTTCCGTTTACGTAAAGTAAATCGCCCGGAGAACCGCCGCCGCCACCACGCTGTCCAACTTTGAAATAACTGTTCACACCGCGCACACTGATCTCAGTATTCCCTCCACTCTTTAGAAGCATGTGAGAATTTGGCGTTCCCAAAGTTACATAATTGCTCGGACTATTTGGTATGACCTCCAAGTATTCTCCCGCGCCGACTTGTAGTTTCGCACCCGGATTAGAAGTACCGATACCCACGTTACCGGAAACAGCGGAAAACATATCGTTCCCAGAAATCGTCCAATCATTATCACCACCACCTGATGCCTTAAATGTAATCTTGTTATTAGCATCATCTGGTGTTATTGTAATACCATTGCTTCCTACCAAGTCGATATTCCCGCCATCGTTGGAAACACCATCTACGCTGCTGACGATTCTGGGAGAAATCTTGGATGTGGTGACCGCATTGTTTTGCAGCATGTTAGTGGAAACTGAATTGGCCTGGCCGGTTTGCACAAATGCCGAAGCATGTTTGCCATCTACTTTATCTGCGTCATAAGCGCGATAACTGTTGCCCACACTCAACAATCTCTTGCGCGGCGTCATCTCGGCGTCATTCCCCACCTGCAGTGACAGCCATCTTTCATTGCCATCAAATACCGAGTAGGCGATGGGCCCAAGTTCGGCACTGAAATAACCGGCGTCTGCATTGACCGTGCTGGTGTGTGGTCCCCACAACAAACTGCCTCCGGACGAGGCGCTGTAAATCCTGAATTTAATTGTATAACTGCCGCTCAAGGGATTGCCCGAGGCATCGCTGAGCATGCCCTGGTAATTGACGTACTGCGGAACCTGGGCAAAACCCACAAAAGCCAATGATAAAATTAAACTTGTGGAAATGAATATTCTTTTCAACATGACATCCTCCTTCAAAAGAATGTGAAAGGTTTCTGCAAAATGTAATGTTTGAGTCATTTCACCAACAGTCTACACTCTTCGGATGACTTTGAGTCATCGGGTGAATAGTGTTATTTTGCAGAACTCAATGAATGTGAAATAAATTTATCAAAGAGTTAATCAAAGAAGATGCCAAATAAAATCGGGGAAAAGATTTCTGTGTAACTAATATAGAATTAAGGGATTAAAACGCAGGGTATTCAGGATTAAAATGGGGGATTTTGCGGTATAAAATCTCGCTAATATTTTCAGGTGATAGTATGTTTGTTTATGTTAAACTTAAGTTCGCTAATATTTTCAGGAAAATGAAATGAACTAAAAAATTATGTGGGTTTTACGATTCCTAACCTGTTCATTTTATAACGCAGGGTTTGTTCTGATATGTTCAAAGCACGGGCGGCCTTTGCCTGAATCCAATCGTTTTCGTGTAAAGCCTGCCGAATCAGCTTTTCTTCATATTCATTCAGACTTTCCTGCAATGAGGTATTTAGATGAGACGATACTTCATCATTCGCAGAAAGTTTTTTAAATTCTTTCTGAAATTCTTTTGGAAGGCTCTTGCGCGTCAAAACTTTTATATCTGGAGATGCCAGGGTGACCAGACGCTCTACAAAATTTTCCAGCTCCCGGATATTGCCAGCCCAGAGACGTTGTTGCATAAAATTAGCAAGCGACGCTTCAAGGGATTTTGTCTGCTTCCGTTGCTGGTGGGCTACTTTGGCGACAAAATGATCCGCCAGAAGGGAAATATCTTCCTGTCGTGCATTCAACGTGGGAACTTCAATGGGGTAAACGTGCAGCCGATAAAATAAATCTTCGCGGAATTTTCCCTGTCCTACTAACTTCCTCAACGAGCTGCTCGAGGCGGTTACAATTCGCACATCGACTTTTCGCGACCTGTTACTGCCAATCGGGCGAATTTCATTTTCTTGCAAAAACCGCAGCATTTTCGATTGCATATCTAAGGGAAGGTTGGCAATTTCATCCATAAACACGGTGCCATGATTTGCTTCTTCGATCAATCCCACCCGGTTTTGGGAGGCGCCGGTGAACGCCCCTTTCACGTGACCAAACAATTCGCTTTCGATAAGATTTTCTGGAATGGCGCCGCAATCCACGGCTACAAACGGATGCTGCTTGCGTGCGCTAAAATTGTGGATGGCGCGGGCAATGAGCTCCTTGCCGGTGCCGCTTTGACCTTCCAGCAACACCCGCACATCACAGCGGGTGGCGGCTTCTACTGCCCGTAGCAGCTCAATAAATTGCGAGCTTTTTCCCAGCAGTCCAGCGGATTCGTATTTTGATACCAGGGCTATTTCCGGCAGCGGAGCAGTGAAATACTCCTGTATCCTTTGCGCGTTGTTTAAAAAAGGCGCGGTGATGGCAGCCATTTTTTCGAAAAGTTGCAGGTCGTTTTCAGAAAAGCTGTGTTTGGCAATTTTATTTAGCGCCAGCAGATAGCCAACAGTCAAGCCTTCACTGTGCAAGGGTACGCATATTACCGAATGAACAGCCTCATCCTTGAAAAGCCCTTTTCTGAAGCGGCTGTCTTTTTTGATGTCCGGACTTAAAAATGATTTTTTCGTTGTGGCCACCCAGCCGATTACATTGGTTTGCACCAACTGATAGTATTTTGATTTGGATGGTGAGCCTTCTTTTACAATCGTTTTGACAGTATTTTGGGTGCGGGGATTGATCATCATTATCGAGGCGAGTTCGGCATCAATGAGTGTGCATGCTTTTGATGAAATGAGGCGGAGTATCTCTTCGAAGTCATTTTGTTGGCCGAGAATGGCGGCCAATTCAAAGAGGACTTCCGATTCTTGATAGGCATTATCCATTTTCACTCATGCCTTTCAATTTTGACCACCGTGCTTTGGCCTCAATCAGGTCGGACAGATCTTTGTCGGCCTCTTTCCAAAGCTCAAGAAACTTTTCGTAGTGTTCAATGGCGAGTTCCTTATCTCCCATTTTTTCATAAATCTTACCCATAAGGAATAAACTTTTGGGATAATAACATGCTCTGATGGCTAAGTTATTACCATAGACCGCTTGAACTTCCTTTAAAAGATTGATGGCTTTGTCAAAACGGCTATTCTCATATTGACACTTAGCAAGATGAAAAGCTGAGCGCACCCCTATAATATCTGGAACACCGTTCTTCAAACTTTCAGCGAAGAATGCTTCAGCCTCGTCACTCTCGAGTTTCGAACTATGCATGATTGACAACACTAGCGGATAAAACCATTTCGGTAATCCTGCAAATTTATTTTTGGTAAGATATTCTACAGAGTCATAATTTCCAGTCAATGCATAAAAAATTGCAAGATGTCCCCAATACCAGCTACCTGGATTGATCATATTCTGCCATGGCAATGTCTTCTCTATTTCCTTCCAGCCAGTTTTTGTATCATCCCACCCTTCCAACATGCAAATTGCCTTCTGCGTAACTACATCAGCAGAAATCGCTCTGTCTCCTACTTGCCAAAATAATTCAATCCTTTCATCAAAATAGCGCATCGCTTCCTCGTATTTGCCAAGTAAGAGTGCGAGGCCGGACAGTCTGGTGTAACCAATAAGCTTTGCTGAGACGGACTGTTGAGGTGCAATGATCGCATTCAGCTCTTTCTCGGCTTTTTGATAGTATCCCTGATGCATATAAATATCTGCAATCTGAGCATTAACAAAATAACTATCGGATGATTGGGCAAATAGTTCGCGAATCTGTTGGAGGTGATACAGGGCTTTATCATAGTCGCCCATCTGTGCGTAGGCCCATCCCATCTGCAGATATGCCTCTTTCGAACCTGTAACGGCTAGTTGCCTTTTTGCGGTCTCCAACATTTTTTCCTTCTGCCCCATAGCCTGATAGGCGTATATTAAAAGCTGCAGGGCTGGATGAAATGTTGGGTCTAATGCCAATACTCTATTGAGATATTCTGCTCCCGTTTTGTAATGACCTGCGAGGGTTGTCCATTCTCCAAGTGTATAAAGCATTTCTTTGTTATCTGCATAAAGAGTTTCCATTTCCTTTAACACCACTATTCCGGCTTCCCATCCGTTTTCTAACATTACCGCATTTGCACGAACCAAATATCGTTCTTTTTCGGGAATGCGATTTATATAAACAAGAGCCTTTTTTAGATATTCTCTTTGTAGAGGTTCCATACCATCTCTGTCTCGCAAAGAGTTGGCGAGCTGGTAATGGGCAAGTCCGAAGGTTGAGTCGATACTAACAGCTTTTTCGAATGCATTTTTTGCTTCATCATACTGTAGTTTATTTAGAAACTCTTCACCTTTAAAATAGTGGCGGTAGGCTTCAAGGTTGGGTGTAGTGATCTGAGCCACCTTCTGGCGGGTTAATTCAATATCATCAGATTCTGCAATTAGCCCATGACGCGTTTTTTCAGATATTTTGTCAATCATAGACGGGATGCTTTCCTGGCCCAGGCCTTCCACCTTGGTTGTGAAAACATACCTATTTTTTGTAGTATCGAGAACTTTCAAGTCTATGGTGTAGAGGTTTCCAAACTTACGTATGGTTGAAATTATCAACGTCTTCACACCGGCATGACGGGCAATTTTTCTTCCTAACGATTCGTCAATGCGCTTTACATCCTGCTTATTCATTTGCTTGAGGATATCGAGCATACGAGAACGAGTAAGAACCGACAATCGGCGAGACTGTTCAAGAGCAGTAATGAGTATCCCGGAAAGGCCATCCATTTCAACTTCTCTGGTGTCATTCACAAAATCTGCTACGGCAAGGGAGATACGTTTGGGTTCGGCCATCTCGCGATCTAAAAAGAAATAGGCAACTATGGGAATGACAATAACAAGTAGGAGCATTGTTAAAACAACAACGGTGTGCAGTCGTTTTTTTGTTTTCAGCCTATCCACGGCTTTTGAATGTGGAATGCGTTCCATTTTAAAAAATGGAATGGTAGACGATTTGGTTGTTTTGCTTAGCTGATACAAATCTCTAATCAATTCTTGCATGTGCAGGTAACGCCCAGACTGGGTTTTCGCAAGACATCTATTTATGACTTTTTCTAACTCTATCGGCACATCTGTGCGGAGCCGAGTTATCGGCGCAGGCTCTACATTCAAAATCGCATAAATCACCGCCTGGTCGATCTCCCCTTTGAATGGACGCTCCCGAGTCAGCATTTCGTAAAGTACCACCCCTAGCGACCAGATATCTGTGCGGTGATCCACCGATTTTCCTATCGCCTGTTCCGGAGACAGGTAAGCTACCGTTCCTGGAGTGGAACCGCCGCTTGTGATATGCTGGCCACCCAATAGTTTGGACAAGCCAAAGTCAATTATTTTAACTGTGCCGTCATCCTGCACGATAATATTCGCCGGCTTAATGTCGCGGTGAATAATGCCTTTCTCATGCGATTTGGTTAAGCCCTGCGCAATTTGCATGGCAATATCAATCGCTGCTTCAATTTTCAGCAATTCTTCTGCGATTTTTGCTCTTAATGTCTGGCCTTCGTAATAGGCCATACTGATGAATGTGCGGCCATCCGCGTTTTTGTCAATTTCATAAATTGTGCACACATTCTGGTGATCCAGGGCAGAAGCAGCCTGTGCTTCGTAAATGAAGCGTTCATTGGCTTCCAGGTCGCGGGTGAGATCGGGTGGCAAGAATTTTAGCGCAACCGGGCGTTTGAGTTTGGTATCTTCGGCCTTGTAAACAACCCCCATGCCGCCGCTGCCGAGTTTTTCTACAATTCGGTAGTGTGAGATAGTTGAGCCAACCATTTTGATATGAAGTTAGACTTTGTCGTGCAGCGAGCAGGGCTATGTTAAACTTCTTTAAAATAGACCCTTCGCTCCGAAAAAGCAAGATTTTTTTGAGAAGCCTGCTATTCTGAAGGGAGGAAGTCGGAAGTTGTTTGAGAAGAGAAGTTGGAAAGAACCTTCCGAAGGTTCGAAACCTTCGGAAGGTTTTCCTATGCGATTCAGGGAATTGTGGCGCAGCGGCTATTGCCCACGAAAGACGGTCGCGGCCGTGTAGCCGTGAATGAAATCATGCTTGCCACCTCGGCGGTGCGCAATCTCATTCGCGAAGAAAAGTCCCACCAGCTTTACTCGGCTATTCAGACCGGCGGCGCGTACGGCATGCAAACCATCGATCAGGCACTTAAGCGACATTTGGATCAGGGCAAGATTTCTAAAGAAGAAGCGGTGGCCAATGCGACGGACGTGAAGATGTTTGGGTAGGTTTTGTGATTCTCAGGAAATGCTCCTGAACCCCGTTGGATAATTTATCCCACGGGGTGAACTAATACGGTGCAAGTCCCTTGTAAGTGAACCTCTGTATCTATGGTTATAAGATACTGCAATTATTAGTGAAAGGCAACTGCAAAGCCGAGAGGCTTTGTGGGAAGGAAGCCTGTAGCAAAGCAGTGAGCCAGAGCCTGCCTCTGACTTGTGCAGTGGGCCGAACATCGCGGTCAAGCGCTGGGCACTTCGGCGTTCGTTTTCGGACATTTCAACCCCGACCGGGGCTAGTCACGACGGCGCGTTTGAAACGGCCGGCCTTGTAAATGTGAAAGAAAAATTTTTTTGCATTTGATGTTGGTTCATCCTGCGATTCACGCCGTTTGATACTATCAATGCAGACTTTGTGATGCAAAGAACTTTCTTTATCCAACGGGGTGAAACGCCCCGTGCGGACCCGCACGCGGGGTGTTGTGGGGAGGGCGGGAGAGAAACCCGCCCTTACCCGATTGAACTCTCAGGTCGTTAAATCCAAGTACGGTGCTCCAGCGGGCTTCGTTCAACACATCGTTCAACTCTTAAGTCGTTAGGCCATAGCACTAATCCGTTGATTTACAAAGACCTTACTTTCGTATATTTAATTAATTCTGAGGCAACACGTATGATTAAATACCACCCCTGTAGAAGTGCAGATTATTATTTCGCTGTTATGTAGGGATGTTGTATCTCGAATGTTCGACGCCCGATAAGGTGCTTCTGGCTATTAAACAATCTCACTTCATAGGTGCCGACATCATTAATATTTTTCCAATAGTAAATTCTGTAGCCATTACTCTCTTCAACCTTCAAACTCGCCCACAGTCTCTCTTGGCCCGATTTATGTACTATGCTCAAAGTATCGCCTTTCGAATTTAGCCATACGAGTTTTAAAGTCTCATCTTCAGGGGCGTTTACACGAGCCCATACATAAACCTTTCCGGGATTAAATTTTGTGGTGTCGCCAATTGGGCTTATGTCTAACTTGTCTTTCTTGTCTTTGATCACGTTCACGTTATCACAAGTGACGAAACCATCTACTGTGGTTATTGAAGCCCACCTTTCCATTAGACTATCGTAACGAGCTATTGAATCTAGGACAGCATCAATGTTTGCGTTAGTACGTCGGATATCAGTTATTCTAAAAGAATCTTTCCATAACTCAAATTTTTGCCTGATTGTCACTGTATCACTTTTAGACCTGGTCTCAAGGCTGTCAAAAGTAATGATTGAGTTTGCGAGTGACTCAATGCTTTTGTCAATTGCTTCTTTAATCTTTTCATCTTTGAGCTTCTCTATTTCTTCGTCGATAAAGGCTTTCAAGTCCTTCCGCTCTGGATCAGGTTTAATGATTTGGTCGTAAGTCGTCACTTTTTTGGTGGTCTCAAGGAGGTCTGTTTTTAGTTTTATAAATTCTTTCAGAAGTGAGTCATTCTCGGCTGTAAAATCATTCATCTGTGCGAGAAGATTGTTGGTTTTCTCTAATGCAATGTTTAATTTTTCCACATCCTGCTTTGACTGCCGTTGAGAATAAAAGACCCCCCCCAAGATCACGAAAAACACAATTACGCCTGACCATACCAGGATGTTCTTATTTCTTTGCCGCCTTCTAAAAGAATTTAGTATCGGGGCAACCAGGGTGTCGTGGCTGATTTCATGATAAAGACTTCCTAACATGGGTTGAGAACGGAGC
>JABAHQ010005184.1_pt1 | contig 11528 bp, 9 predicted proteins | sample 7062091 | NCBI WGS metagenome assembly JABAHQ01 (sample SAMN14534359, study PRJNA622989) | marine sediment metagenome | biome: marine biome [ENVO:00000428]; feature: marine pelagic biome [ENVO:01000023]; material: deep marine sediment [ENVO:00002113] | place: India: Gulf of Kutch | collected...
GTGCGACAGGGTTGCAGTCATGTACGCTGGGAAAATTGTGGAGCTCTCAGACGTTAGAAGCATATTTAAGGAGCATATACATCCATACACAGAAGCCTTACTAGAATCTATTCCAACACCTTACGCAAAACTCAATAGGCTGAGAGTCATACCTGGACGAGTGCCCCAACTAATTGACCTTCCTTCCGGTTGCAGGTTCCACCCAAGATGCCAATCTAGAAAGCGTATATGTAAGAAGCAAGAACCTGAACTGGCAAACATCGGCCAATCAAAAGAGCACCTAGTAGCATGCAACCAATACACATTCCACCAAAAGTGAAAGAGAAATGCCCCCCAAAAAGGCCATCCTCGAAGTTAACAATCTAAAGAAACACTTCCCAATAAAAGAGGGGATCTTGAGAAAAACCACCGCGTTTGTTAAAGCCGTTGATGGAATAGACTTTACCATAAGAAGAGGGCAAACATATGGTCTGGTCGGGGAAAGCGGATGCGGGAAGACGACAGCTGGATTGACAATCTTAAGACTTATCGAAGCCACAGCAGGTGAAGTCTACTTTCAAGACAGGAACATCTTTGGATTGAAGGGGCACGAACTTCGTAAACTAAGAAGGGAGATGCAAATAATCTTTCAAGATCCGTTTTCATCTCTTAATCCCAGAATGACAACTTACGAAATTATCAGTGAACCTCTCAACATCTTTGGTCAAGTCGATAAGAAAGAGAAAAAACAACGGACTTTATGGCTCATGGAGAAAGTGGGGCTTCTTCCGGAAGACATCTACAAATACCCGCATGAATTCAGCGGAGGACAAAGACAGAGAATTGCAATCGCTAGAGCGTTGGCCCTGAATCCGAAGTTCATTGTAGCAGATGAGCCTGTATCTTCATTGGATGTCTCTGTTCAGGCTCAAATACTTAATCTATTAAAGGATCTGCAGAAAGAATTCGAGTTGACAACTCTTTTCATATCGCATGATCTAGGTGTCGTTAGACACCTATGCGACCAAGTCGCGGTCATGTACGCAGGAAAGCTGGTGGAATCAGCCACGGTTGAGCAAATATTTGGCAACCCACAGCATCCATACACTCAAGCGTTGCTGTCTGCCATTCCAATCCCAGACCCGGAGGTTTCAACGAAGAGGATAATATTGAGTGGAGATGTACCTCAGCTTATCAACCCTCCACCAGGCTGCAGGTTCCATCCAAGATGCCAATGTTTAGAGTCACATGGGCACAACAAATCTTTATGCAGTAAGAAGGACCCCAAGCTTGTAAATATCGGGTCATCAAACGAGGAACATTATGTAGCCTGCCACCAAATAGACTGATGTCTCTTCGGCCAGCAGAATGAGGCGCAAACCGACAAGACCAGTTTTAGCGAATCATCAGACATAAAAACCTTGTCGGCAAAACAGAAATACGCAAAAATGAAATCATACAAACACCCAAAAACATGGTGAAGCATCGTGGCTAAGATCTTGGGGATCGGGGGATAGAAATTTGAAAGATGGAGAAAACGAAAATAGAAACAGTGAGGAGGAAAAAAGAGATCTCGATCGCTCAGATATACTGGCTTTTATCCTAGCAATTCTCTGGAATATGCTTCCACTATTTCTATTTGCAATTTTCCTCGTAGTAATCGCTTATGTTTTCTCGATCATTCTGAGATAACCAGATTCTTCTGCCCACATCCGATCTTAAATAGCTGTACCCCCCTGCTCCTCAGAAAGGCATACGCGGAGGAATAAAACGTGAGTTCTTTCCACTGAAAGAGCCCACTAAATCTTCCCTCGGAAGATATTCAGAGTTTTCCACTAGGCTAGCAAAGCTTTCTGTAATTCGATCAGTTTGTCTATATCCTCTTCGTTGTTAAAGAAGTGCGTGGAGACTCTAATACCACCGAGATGAGGCATTCCTTCCCTCCATCCTTTCTCAGCTGCTGAATATCTTAAGGAGACACTAACACCCATCGAATTCAATGTCCTTACACTCTCATAGTCACTTTCATATGAACCGGTAGTATAGCATAGAAGCCCCGATCTGTGTTTCTCCTCATTTATAGGCGTGTTCAGTATACATCCAATGTCCAGAAGGCCTTCAATCAAGTAGTCTGAGAGCTTCAAATTCCGTTTTCTGATAGTCTCTATCCCTATGCTCCTTATATATTTAAGAGCAGTGTTGAGGGCCCACCCGTCAACCGCAGGGATAGGAGGTCCTTCAAATCTCGCAGCTGTCTTTGCATAGTCACGATTCTCATAGCTATAAATAGGATGAGACGCCGGATTCTGGTTTCCCATCATTCTCCACATCCGGAGGCCTTCTCCTCTTTCAAGGCTGAGTTCCTCCAGCTGTCTAAAACCCATGAAAGGAGGTTCGAATTCCTCTACTAACTCTTCTCTAACGAAGAGTATGGCTCCGTTCAAGGGTCCTGTTTGCCACTTGTAGCAACGACATGAAATGAAGTCTAGACCTGTACTCTCGACATCCACTTCCAACTGACCCAAAGATTGCACTGTGTCCACCATTAAGTAAGCGCCGTGGTCGTCAGCTACTCTTCGTAGGGCTTTCAAATCATGAGTAAAACCATTGATCCATTCAGTATGGCAAACGGTTATGATCTTTGTGTCATCGTCAACCATCTCTTCGAAGTCAGACAGGGAATAGGCTCCATCCACATTCTTGACTAGTCTTAACTCAACTCCAGGCAAACCCATGTATGTAATTGTGCAACACGGGTGCGTTTGATCAGTAGTAACAACGTTATTTCCTTTTTCCCAATCTAGGCAGTTTGCCACTGTGTACATGCCTTGCGATGTTGTGTTGATGAGTGCGATCTCTTTCTCTTTCGCATTTAGGAGTTCCGCGGCTTCTTTCTTCGCCTCTTCAACTGGTGAACGATGCAGTAGGAATTGTTCAAAAGTATTTGAGGGAGCCAAACTCATGAAGGTCAAATAGTGTTCTATAGCTTTGACAACGGGCACAGAGTATGGGCAGAACGATGCAGTATCCAAAAATGCCCGAGTACGTAAAACTGGAAAGTCCCTTCGGATGTTATCAATTTTCATTTTTTTGGCCTCTTCTACGGGTCTAGCCAACGTCTCATAAAAAGGTTACTCCCAGTTAGTTAAGATATTCAAGCTTTTTGTGATAGAACTCAACTACAAACCACAGAGAAAGATCACGAGGACCATTTTCGCTGGTTAGATATGCTTCTTGCGCACGCGACATCCTAACCTTCTGACCATCAGAGATAGCTTTTGTCGAAAACGTAAACAATAAATAAGTGCCTTACACATTACAGACGTACACATAAATCAAAAGGTCGGACTTAACATGGTTTTCAAAGGGAAATACAAAATGGTTGTTAAGGTGCTAGAGAGCAGAGGACGATGCGAAGCGCATAAAGCGGGAGATGTTTATGAGTGGTCAGGGCAGACTCTCACTCGTGACAAGCCGACTGTAGCGCCTATTTGTCCAGTCGCTTGGGCAGCTATCCAGCCTAAAGTGTACACAATGGAATGGGATGGTGATTTTCCTTGGCATGGAGATACATTTGTTGCAGCTTGTCCAGACTACGATAACCTAGTGGTTTTTGAGATAAAGAGAGTTCCAATTTAGGAAACAGAGCCAGTACATACATGTGGTTCCGCCTGCGGATAGAATCTCAAGTTTTGCAGGATTCTGAAAACAGGTTTCTCTAACAGTCGCTGGCGTGTGCGTGAATATATGTGCGATGGAGTCGAGACGAAAATTCTGTTAAGCGAGAGTTGTTCAACTTCAAGCCAGTAAATTAGCATTTCTGCTTAGCAGTGGGATCTCGCCGCGTTCTAAGCTCATTTCCTTGAAATATCTCGTTACTTAGAAAGTGTTAACTGTGATATTATCTCCTGGTCATTTACAGCTACTTCAAGGCCGCTGGTTTATCTTACTGCAAGTTAAGAAAAAATTCGTGTCGGCTAGCTGCTCTTACATTGATAGCAACAATACTAGCATCTTTCTTGATTCTTTTCACTTCTGAACAAATTGTCAGTATATTTCAACGATAGAGTTGCAGTTTGAGGACTGAAGACAACTAAGTGTGGAGTATTCTCTGTTCAGTCAAACTGCATGCGCACCAGCCAATCAAAAACTGAGCTATGCATCAAATATTTATAAATTAGCAGAGGCGTCTCCTAAAAAGAGTCAACAGATCTGCGTGAGACGATGTTCGGTGAACTCGCTGCTTTAGGTACTGCAATCTGCTGGACCATATCGGCAGTACTCTACAAGAAAGCATTAGTGAAGACAAACCCTATTTCAGCAAATATTGTGAGATGTACATCCTCAAGCATCGCTTTAATTGTCGCTTTGGTGGCCATCGGCAAGGTTGGAACCCTAACAGATGTATCGCTTTACGCAGTGGTTCTCACAAGCGTCAGCGGAATAGTTGGATTAGGGTTGGGTGACACTCTATACATGACAAGTCTGAAGGTTATAGGTGTCGCGCGGGCGGTTCCAATAACATGTACCTACCCATTGTTCAGTATTTTGCTGGCCATTTTCCTACAGAGGGAAGTCGTCACTTTGCATATAGTTCTAGGCGCTGTTGTAATAGTTTTAGGAATATGGCTTCTCAGTCAGGAAGAGGAAAAGGCGGTGAACAGGCTCTCCAGAAGAGAATTGATTAAGGGAGTAGCTTCCTCTCTGGCAACCGCTGCAATATGGGCAGTCAGCATATCGCTGATCAACATAGCTGTGACACTGCCCGAAGCAAAGAGTTTGGATCACGCCTTAGCCGTAAACACTATAAGGATCTTAGCCACTGCAATGTTTCTGCTAGGTTCTTCTCCAATAGCTGACAAGAATTTTGACTTATTCAAAATGGAGAAAGGGAATCTGTTAGCTATTTTTTCCGGTGGCTTGGTAGCGTTAGCCTTAGGGTGGTTTCTCCTAACCATGAGCTTTCTCTACATCCAAGAATCTCGAGCAGTTCCTATTTCCTCAACCTCACCGCTGTTCGCGATGATAGCTGGAATCATCTATCTACATGAACCACTTACAGCAAAAACTGTTGCAGGCTCGCTGATAGTCACCGCCGGGATTTTCCTGATCTTTGTCGTTTAAGAAGAGGATCCTACAGGCGTGCATCTTTCAATTAGTTAAGCCACATCGCTGATCGAGCCGTCGTCAATACAAAACTTGGCTTTAGTCTGCACAAGTGTTTGGGTTCTTCAGTTACTTTTCATACAAAAAAAGAGGGAGGTTGGGTTTAGAATAGCCATTTTCCAGCTTTTATTACCGGCTTTCCGTCCAGGATCAAGGTTGGGTGAGGGATAATGAAATCTTGATGTAGGTCTGATGAGACTTTTCCTCCAAGGTGGGAACCGTCGCCTATGGCGAGGTGAACGGTGCCTTTTATCTTCTCAGATTCGAGAACATTGTCGGGCCTCGTTGCATTGGGGTTGGTGCCTACTCCAAGCTCGGCAAGATTTCTTCTTGACACGTAAGGTTCCTCGTTCTTGTCGAACGCTAATAGATCTCTGAATTCGTCACCCACTTTCCCGCCGCCAGCTATCTTGATAACGCGCCCCTTTTTGAAGGTTAACGTCATGTTTTTTCTTAAATTGGGAAACCAGTCTATTTCAACAACGATTTTTCCTTCACCAGTACCTTCTATTGGAGCACAGTAGGTCTCACCGGAGGGCAAGTTTCCCCAAGCGCTTTTCTTGGTAAATATTCCAGTATCTACCCGGCCATCCCTGGTTAGGAACTTCATATCAGTTCCTCCAGGAGAAGTTACGACAGCCTCTCTATCCTTCTTCATTAATTCCGCAAGTTTTCTGCAGTCTTCATCTATCTTGCGATAGTCGGCAGCCATGGGCCCACTGGGGTAAAACATCTCTGGGAGGAATGTGGGCATGCTTGCTATTCTCACACCGGCTTTCGTGGCGTTTTCACGGGCTTCGGTGTGACTCATAGAGTAGCTTGTCAAAGCAACCGCAACATCTGAAGCTTTCATCTTCTCTTCAACTTCGTCCCCAGGTTCTGACCCGTGTTTTCCGACAGATGGATAGGCAAAGAACTCAACTGAACATTCTGGAAACTCCTCCTTGGCTATCTCATAGACCATTTTGGCTAGAACCGATCTCTTGACAAAGTCTGTTAGTTTTTTACTGTCGGCATTCATCCATTCCTTTGCTGTGGGATAATCATTCACAACTACTATCTTCTCACCGCTCTCAACTCCCATGTTCACCTTGAACATTTCAACTACGCCCTCGACGATTTTATCTTTGTCTATCAATTATTACCCCTTCCTTCATTGACTAGGAACATGAAGATTTTAGTGTTTTCCTAATTTCTTCGCTAGTTTGACGAGTTCCGGATGCACTGCCCGACCATTATCCCAAATCTGCTCATCGTCTAACCAAACTGAGGTATTTAGACAGATTCCGTCGGTGTGAGACGGTGCCTTGATTGGATCGCCACCGGTTAGCATTGGACCGACATAGCCGAGTCCCCATTCTGTGCAGCCCCAAACACGCTCGTCTTCAACTATGTTACCAGTCAGTTTAGCGCCAGGATTGCATCCATAACAGACATGAGCAAGACGTAACATCAGTGGGTCGTCAAAGCTTCTTAACCATGCTTTAAAAGTCTGGGCGTCTTCTCCACTCTCAACTTTTTCTACCCTTCCTTCTTTAATGTGGAGCTTCACTGGTTCCTTCACAAGCCCGATCGGAGGAACTATTGAGCCGTCGAATGTTATCACACCATTAATGGACTTGAAAACGGGTGACCAACCAATCTGTCCTCCCAACATATGAGAACCAGGAGACTCGGCGTAACCGACGTAGCTGGAAGTCGGTCTTTCTGGATCATTGTCAAACTCTACGTCTCCGCCTGCTGGCGTCGTCATTCTGATGTGTTTCGCTGCCTTGGTCAGCGATATCAGTCTGTCTTGGTACTTTTCAAGATCTGACAGATCAACTCTGCTGATAACTCTCACCATCATATCGACGTTCATCCCAACGAGGCACAAGTATCTGAGTTTATTGTTTTCCTTCATGGCTTTCTCATATGGCGTCGAGTAGAGGAGCCATTCATTGTTGAACTCAACCCATGCGTCAGCATTATTCAGAACTGCAGTTAAGGCTCTCACAGGGAGCATTGGATCAGCAGCTTTGCCAACCCCTAAAGGTGAAGCGGTCCAGATCACCATCGGTTTAGCTCCTGCAGCGAAGGCGGCTGTAGCTGTGGCCTCAACAACTCGTGGATCGGACTCTGTGTCTGCGGTAATTACAAAGGTCTCATTTGGCTTCAGTTTGAACATTTCGGAAACGAGCTTATGCGCTGCTCTTCCTAATTCGTACTCATAATATTCAGGCATTTTTCATTCCACCGAGATATTCAGATTCTTATTATTAAAAACTTTCCGAGAGCTGGACTATACCAGCTCTGACCACTTCAAAAACCTCATTTATGTATATTAGCATCAAATGAAAAAGAATCTTTTCCCTGCCGAATCATCAATTCATCTACACCACTTTTTCTTTTCCTACAAGCTACATTTAGATTAGAGCATACGTGAGACTCTGGCTGATCAAGAGGAGTATAAACTAATGAGGAGGGTCACAAGAAGGTTTGCCTATGTTAAGATTCTATAGATTGGAGAGGCCAAGAAAGGCTTATATTTATTTTTAGTTACCTAAGCCTCCGAGGATATGACATGCCGTCTGTGCTCGACTTAGAGTTGGGGAAAACAGCTCATGTTGTGATTAACAAACTATGCAAAGTTGCTCCGGGAGAAAGCGTTCTAATTACTGTGGATGGCCCACAGGAATGGAGGGTCGCGGAAGAGATCGCCAAAGCTGCGGAAGTAGCTGAGGCGAAGGTGATGGTCGCGTGGCACTCTACACCCCCAGGGTACGGCAAAGTTGGAGACCCATACTTGCCAGATCCGTTGAAGCTTTCGATACCTAACACGGATGTCTGGATCGAGTTGAACAACCAATGGCTACTATATTCAACGCCTTGGGAGGTTGCAATGAACCCAGCAGCCGAAGGAAAGGGTCGTGTTAGATACCTCTTTCTGGGAGGCTTGGATGTGGATCAGATTGTTCGTTGCGTTGGAAAAGTTGACATCGATACTCAAGCGAAATTTCAAAATACTATCGTTGAAATGACCCAGAAGGCTAAGAGAATGAGGATAACGACCCCTATGGGTAACGATGTGTCCTTTGAAAATGATCCTGAAAGACCAGTCACAAACGAGCTTTTCGCTGACGTACCAGGTCCCCACTTCCTGCTTGGCCAGATTGGGTGGGCTCCGGTTGAAGAGACGATAAACGGAACAATAGTCTTTGACGCCTCATTCTCTGGAGGAGGCGAAGCGGACCTTGGCATACTCAAAGAACCAATCAAACTTGACGTCAAAAAGGGCCAGATAGTTAGAATATCCGGCGGAAGAGAAGCTGAAATTGTGAAGAGATGGTTGAAGAAACTCGGAGATCCGAACATGTATCGTGTGGCTCACGTATGCTATGGCTTCAACCCCAACGCAAGATTATCTGGACTATGCACCGAGGATGAGAGGGTGTGGGGAAGCACCGAGTGGGGCTTCGGACATCAGGGACCAATGTTTATGGGCAAGGGGATATCAGCCGTGTCACATTGTGATGGCATATGCTTGGATTCTTCGGTTTGGTTAGATGATGAGCAGATCACTGATAAGGGAAAGGTAATCCATCCGAAGCTAGCTCAATTAGCCAAGAAGCTAGGGAAAGAGTGAAGAGCCGGTACTTCTCTGAATCACTTTTCTATTCAATGTGAGACGTGCCCAGTCAGTGAACTGCAAATGATAGATAGCATGCATGCGCAATTATCGAAAAGGTGATCATTTCTGAAGCTTTTCGATGGGCGTATATTTCCCGTCGTATCCTAGCTCCTTAAGAACTGACCGGTAAACAGCAAGTCCTTTAGGGGTTCTCCACCTCTCATCAGCCTTTATCCCTATCACTGCAACCTCTAATCCCTCTTCTATGTCCGCGTTCGTCAGCGGTCTTCCATCGGTCGTCATCCAACAGGTTAGGTCAGGAGAAATCACCACAGGATTTTTGCCCTTCCATGCTATCATATTCTCGTTCTTGTAGTAGACTCTAACGTCTCCGACGTGCACCTTTCCATAATCAAAGCCTCCCTTAGTCTCAACTTCTTTCTTTTTCACCTTCCCTCTAGCGACTTCGTATCCATTAGTTGCTTCTACTACCGCCTTGACTGGATCTCTCCCCTCCTGATTTGCTTCTCTCATCGCTCTACCAACTCTTTCAGCTCTCGTGTGAATCCCTGAGATGGCGCTCTCTTTCAGTTGCCATCCAGCCATAGGATGACAAGCGATTCCCGCCTTCATGCCGAAAGCTACTGTTATGCCTCTAGCCATTTTTTCGGCCATAGGGGGATCTTTGGGGTAGAGGACGGCGGAGTTCCCGTTTGAGTCTGCTAGTGTAACTGGGGCTATCGGTATATTGTGAACATGGAACATTGTCATCTCGAGTTGGGGTATTGCTCTTTCGATGCCTCCCCCGTCGATGGATGGGATTCCCATAGCAGCTGCGGCATGCATGGGAGTTATGGAGTTGAAGCCTCCTGTCTCGACGGCTACAGTGTAGTCCATACTCTTGCCAGTCGTCTCTTCCATCAGCTTTGTTGCGGGTATGTCCTCGTTGCGCCATCCTCTCTTAAGGAGAACCTCGGGGGCACCCATTCCAGCAACGACACATAACGTGCTGTAGTCTGGCACCTCCTCCAGGTCAACTAGCCTGACCTCCTGGGTGATCTCCAGTAGGCTATCCACCATGTCTATACCGTTTTCAGGTGAACCGCCACCTCCAGACCCAAGCAGAGTAGCTCCTTGAACAATATTCTTAAGTTCTTTCTCCTTTAATGTCCTCATTTTCTTTCCTCTGGAAAATCACCATTAAGGGTGAGAAGTAATAAAACTTTTCCCAAGGTAATAGAGCAACTACATGGGTGCTCTGTGAATAACGAAGCTTTTGTACATAGAAGCAAAACAGGATGAAGGGGAGTGAGAATTCGAAGAAGACTAAAATCTTAGACCTTTTTACTTACCTCTAAATCCACAGGCTCTACCTTAAGGGTACGCATAAAAAAGAGAGGCCCAGGGCCGCAAATCTAACACCGAGTTGGCCGAATCTGCACAGCGAAATTCAAACCCCAATTGGGTGGAGGCTCTACCATTATTCACGCTTTAAGTGGCATGCAACATAGTGCTTCTTTTTTGAAGCGATCTCTATGAGTTCGGGTTCCTCCATGCTGCAAACAGATGACGCATGGAGGCATCTAGGGTGGAACCTGCAGCCAGGAGGCGGATCGATTGGTGTTGGCACTCCACCCTTTAGTATTATCCTTTTCCGTTTGATCCTGGGATTGGGAATAGGAATTGCGGACAGTAACGCTTCAGTGTAGGGATGCTGTGGATTAGCGAACAACTCCCGTTTTGAGGCAAATTCTACGATCTTCCCTAGGTACATGACGGCAACTCGGTCACAGATATGCTTAACTACGCTCAGATCGTGAGAGATAAATAGAATTGTAAGTTTGTACTCCTTCTTCAAATCTTGCAACAGGTTAAGTATTTTTGCACGGACAGATACATCTAGCGCAGACACTGCTTCATCTGCAATGACCAAGTTAGGCTCCACCGCCAGAGCTCTGGCAATTCCGATTCTCTGTTTCTCTCCACCGCTGAATTGGTGTGGATACCTGTGGATTTGATAGCCTCGGAGACCGACTCTCTCCATCAACTCCATGACTTTTCTCTTCCTTTCTTCTCCTCTGAGGTGAGCGTAACGAATGCCAAGTGCTTCGCCAACGATACTATAGACGCTCATTCTAGGGTTGAGTGAGGAGTGAGGATCTTGAAATATTATCTGCATATCACATCGTATCTTACGCATCTCTTCTCTTGGAAGTTGAAAGATGTTCTTTCCCGCGAAAAAGACTTCTCCAGCAGTTGGTTTGTAAAGTCCTAGTAGCGTCAGTGCTACGGTTGTTTTTCCGCATCCGCTTTCCCCGACCAAGCCTAGTGTTTCCCGCCTCTTAACAGTGAAGTTTATTCCATCGACTGCCCGCAGTGTTTTAACTTCTCTTCCGAATATTCCCGGCTCTATATTGAAGTGCTTCTTAAGATTTCTAATTTCCAATATAGCTTTAGTCATTGTAACCCTTTATCCCACTTCAGGTAACAGGACACGTAGTGTCCAGGGTTAATCTCTATGAGTTCTGGTCTCTGTTTGCTACAGATTTCTTTTGCGTAACTGCATCTTGGGTGGAACCTACACCCTTTGGGTGGATCAATGAGTTCCGGGACTCGGCCAGGAATCGTCCTGAGCCTCTTCTTGCTGATGTCGATTCTAGGAATAGAGTCGAGCAATGCCTCGGTGTATGGGTGTTCATGATTCTCGAAAATTTCGGTTACGTTGGAGTATTCCATAATGCTTCCAGCGTACATGACTGCAACCCTGTCGCAC
>JABAHQ010001840.1_pt2 | contig 11526 bp, 8 predicted proteins | sample 7062091 | NCBI WGS metagenome assembly JABAHQ01 (sample SAMN14534359, study PRJNA622989) | marine sediment metagenome | biome: marine biome [ENVO:00000428]; feature: marine pelagic biome [ENVO:01000023]; material: deep marine sediment [ENVO:00002113] | place: India: Gulf of Kutch | collected...
GTGAACGGCAAGAAGCACTACAGCGATCACGAGATGAGCTCCATCCAGGATTACCTCACCGACGATACCCGGGCCGCGTACCAGATGATGGACGTGAACGTGTACCAGGATAACCTCTTCCACACCAAGATGATCCTGCGTGAATTCAACCTCGATAACTACGTCTTCGGGGTCAACGCCGACGATCTCGACAAAAAGGAAGCGGACGACATTCACCAGCGCCTCCAGAAGGAAATGCTGGAGATCTTCTATTCCCGCAATCTGCCCTGATACCGCCCGAGCCGCCGGAACCCGCCAGCATTATCCCAGCTGACCCGGCACCCGGTCCCGGCTGCCAATGCATGCGTCCCGCCTCATACCGTTACATCGAATAATGTCACTTTTGGCAGTGAAAGACTTTACATCGAGGTATACATTCGTCTACCTTTGTAGACAGATGTATACAGGCACTGAGGGGAGGCATCCCATGGCCCAACAACAACACGGCACCATCGCGACCAAGCATACGCAGGTGGCCATCATCGGTTCCGGCTTCTCGGGACTCGGCATGGCCATCCGACTCAAGGGCGAGGGCCGGCACAGTTTCCGGATCTTCGAGAAGGACAGCGGCATCGGCGGCACCTGGCGCCAGAACCACTACCCGGGCTGCGCCTGCGACGTACAGTCCCATGTCTACTCCTACTCCTTTGAGCCCAACCCGGAGTGGACCCGGATGTTCGCCCCCCAGGAGGAGATCCGCCAGTACCTGGAGCACTGCGCCGACAAGTACCGGCTCCGCCCCCATATCCACCTGAATACGCCGCTGACCGAGGCCAAATGGGACGAATCCCGGGCGCTGTGGCAGCTGAAGGACAACCAGGGGCGTGACTTCACCGCCAGCGTCCTGGTTTCCGGCATGGGCGCGCTGTCGATCCCGGCCTACCCCGATATCCCGGGCACGGACCGCTTCCAGGGCAAGGCCTTCCATTCCCAGGACTGGGATCACGACTACGACCTTACCGGCAAGCGCGTGGCCGTGATCGGCACCGGCGCCTCGGCGATCCAGTTCGTGCCGGAAGTCCAGAAGGACGCCGGGCAGTTGTACCTGTTCCAGCGTTCCGCGCCCTGGATCATGCCCAAGCCGGATCGGGAGATCAGCGAGACCGAGCGCGGCATCTTCCGTCGCCTGCCGATGGTCCAGCAACTGGAACGCAAGGCGCTGTACTGGATGCTGGAAAGCCGGGTCGTGCCGATGCTGATCAATCCGAAACTGCTGAAGGCAGCCCGGTACATGGCAAAGTCCCACATCCGCCGCCAGATCAGCGACCCCGAACTCCAGCGCAAGGTCACGCCGGACTATGAGTTCGGCTGCAAGCGGGTCCTGATGTCCAATAATTACTACCCGGCACTGGACCAGTCCAACGTGGAGGTCGTGACCGACGGCATTCAGGAGATTACCGAGACCGGCATCGTCACGAAGGACGGCCAGCACCGCGAGATCGACGTGCTCATCTACGGCACCGGCTTCAGGTCCACCGACCCGGTCCCGAAAGGACTGATCAAGGGCCGTAACGGGCAGGACCTGCACGAATTGTGGCAGGACGGCCCGGAAGCCTATAAGGGAGCGGCCATCGCCGGTTTCCCCAACCTGTTCATGATCATGGGCCCGAACACCGGCCTNNATCCGGACCATGGAACAGAAGGACATCGACTGGGTGGATGTGAAGGAGAAGACACAGCAGAAGTACAATAAGCGGCTTCAGAGCCGCCTGGACGGATCGATCTGGAATGATGGCGGCTGCACCAGCTGGTATATTCATCCCGAGACGGGCAAAAATGTGGCGTTGTGGCCGGACTTCACATTCCGCTTCCGCCGCCAGACCCGTCAGTTCGATGCCGCCGCCTACCAGGCGGGCAAGGCCGGCGAGCAACCGGGCGGCGAAACCACCAGTGCGTCAGCGCCCACCGCAACAACCGAACTGGAGGAACAGCCCGCATGAAGTCCTTTTCCGGAAAGGTGGCCGCCATNNTGTCACCTTGCCCTCAGTGACGTGAACACCGAAGGCCTGGCCGAGACAGTGCGCCTGTGCGAAGGCCAGGGTGTGACGGTCACCAGCGCCACCGTAGACGTGGCCAAACGCCGCGAAGTCGAGAAATGGGCAGCCGACGTCGCCCGAGACCACGGCCAGATCAACCTGATCTTCAATAACGCCGGCGTAGCTCATGCCGGCTCTGTCGCCGATTCCAGCTACACCGACTACAACTGGATCATCGACATCAATTTCAAGGGCGTGCTCTACGGGACCAAGGCCTTCCTGCCTTACCTGAAGGAGGCATCGGGCGGCGGCCATGTGGTCAACATCTCCAGTATCTTCGGGCTCTTCGCCCAGCCCGGCATGAGTGCCTATAACGCGACCAAGTTCGCGGTTCGCGGCCTCACCGAGTCCCTGCGCCAGGAACTCGACATGGAAGGTGGCGATGTTTCCGCCACCTGCGTACACCCCGGGGGCATCAAGACAAACATCGCCCGCACCGCGCGAATGGACGAGAGCATGGCCGAGCTCATGGGGGAGGACACCGGCACGCTGACAACCAACTTCGAGAAGCTGTTCCGCACCACGGCAGACGAGGCCGCACAGGCTATACTGAAAGCAGTCAAACGCAACCGCCGGCGGCTGCTGATTGGGGCCGAGGCCCATGCTTCGGACTGGATGCAGCGCCTTTTCCCAGCCGGCTACCAGCGCCTGGTGATGGGCGCGCTCACGTTCAACCGGCAACGCCAGAGCGCCGCTCGGAGAAGCTGATGGAAACCACGACCTTCAACGCCATCCTGGCCTCACTTCAGGAGGTCAGCGACAGTTACCTGAACGCGCCTGCGGCGCAACCGGACCGCAAGGCCCTGGACCGCTGGCAGCCGACCACCAGTACCTGGCAGAAAATGCAGGCCATCAGTGGCTGGGTGCCCGGCATCCAGGCGGAAAGCATCGAAATCGACGGCCACTGCATCCGGCACTGGCGCATCGGTTCAGGCCACGGCACGCCGGTTGTACTGCTTCATGGCTTCGGTGCCAGCAAAGAGAACTGGCTGAGTCTGGTCCCGGCCATCCGCCGGCGTAACATCACCCTGTATCTACCGGATCTTCCCGGTTTCGGCCAGAGCGACTACCACGCGGATGCCCGCTACACCTACGAGGTCCAGGCCCGGCGCATGGCCGAATGGGCCCGACACATGACCCTTCCCCCGGCCTTCTGGATCGGTTCCTCAATGGGCGGTGCCATCACCGCCACCCTGGCCGCGAACCACCCGGAATACGTAGCCGGCCTGGTACTGATGAACGCTGCCGGCATGGGCAGTGCGCGGCACAGCCCCATGGAGAGCCAGCTCATTGAAGGCCGCAACCCCCTGATCCCCGCCGATGCGGATGAGACGCGCACTCTCTTCCGCTACGCGACCTGGCGGGGCCGGGAAGTCTTCAGCCGCATCATGCCGCTGGCCGTGGGCGCGGAGATGCGCCACCGGCGCCCGGTTAACCAGCACCTCTTCATGGATATGATGCAGCCGCGCGAGCGAATCCCGGAGCTCCTCGAGCGGGTCCAGGCACCGGCACAGGTGATATGGGGCGAACGCGACCAGGTTCTGGATGTCTCCTGCGCCCACCACTACGGTGCGCTTCTGCCCAATGCGGATGTGAAGGTGCTGCGGGGCATCGGCCACCTGCCGATGATCGAGGCGCCGCTCCAGACGGGTCGGCTGATCCGCCGCTTCCTGCACGACCAGGCCTGACCACGGGCGCTACCAGGCGTAGCGCTTGTGCTCCATCAGCTCGAGAATGCGGGGCCGGAGGATCAGGTCAATGGCCAGGGGCAGCTTGGGCCCCGGGATGACCAGCGTATCCTGCCGTGACATGAAGCTCCCGGTAATCAGCTGAAGCAGCCTCTGGAAGTCCACGTCCGCGTAATGCCGGAAGTGAACCACGATCATGCTTTCATCCGCGGTGGGCACCTCTCGCACCACGAAGGGGTTGGACGTATCCACCGTGGGCACCCGCTGGAAATTGATGTGGGTATTTGAGAACTGCGGGACGATGTCCTGAACGTAGTCGTCCATGCGGTTGATGATGGTTTCCACCACCTCGTCCTGGCTGTAGCCCCGGTGATTCGTATCCCGATGAATCTTCTGGATCCATTCCAGGTTCACAATGGGCACGACGCCAATCAGCAGATCCACATGCCCGGCCACATCATAGTCGTCCGTGCGGACGCCACCGTGCAGCCCCTCGTAGAACAACAGGTCGCAGTCCGGCGGCAGGCTCTGCCAGGGGGTGAAGCTACCCGGCTCGTGACCCTCGGCAATCAGCTCCCGATCCTCATCGTGCACGTAGTCCCGGTACTGCCCGGTGCCGGTAAGGCCGAAGTCCTGGAACAGCGCCTCCAGCTTGTCGATGTGGTTCGCTTCCAGGTTGAAATGGTTGAAGTCACCGTAGTCGCCACGCTCGGCAACCCGGGCCATTTCCTCGCGGGTATAGCGATGAAAGCTGTCACCACTGACAGTGGCCGCACGCAGGCCCTCACTGGTGAACACCTTGTTGAAGGCGCGCCCGGTGGTCGTGGTTCCGGCCCCGGAAGAACCGGTGACCGCGATGATCGGGTACTGGCTGGACATGGTCGAACGGCCCGGTCTGCACTAGGAGTTCCCTGTTTCGGGAATCCGCTATGGTGCATCGCGGACCGACGACTGGCAAGCCTCAATGATGAAGCAGTCGCGGCCTGGCAATGCCACTCCCCTGGGCGTAGTCAGCGCCCAGCTCACGCAAGCGCTCAAGCCGCTCCGAGCGGTGAACACCGGACACGATCACCTCCGCCCCCAGGCGGTGGGCCACGGTCACCAGGGCCCCCAGCATGGCGTCATGCCCGTCGCCTTCATCATTCGCGTTGCTGGCGCCGACCCGGATCAGATCCACGGGCAGCCGTCTGACCAGCCTGGCCAACCCCTCATCCCGCTCATCCGCATCCAGACAGATGCGACAGCCCAGTTCCCGGACCTCGCGCATGAACAGCGCCACTGTATCCGGATCCGCCAGGGCGTCCGCATTCGAAACACAGAACCAGAGGCGATCCACCGGGCAGGGCTGGATGCGGAAAACCTCCTGTATGAACCGCACCAGGCCGGATTCCGTCAGTGTATACCCGAGAACCGGGATGCAGATGCCCGCCTCAGCTTCCGGGAACGCCTGCATGGGCCGGGAGAGACAATCCAGAACAGCCTGCATGAGCCAATCGTCCAGATTACGGGCGCCGGCAAAACGTTCCGCCAGGGGGATCAGGTCCCGCGCTGTCATGAGGTTGCCGTGCTCGTCCGGCAAGGTCATCACCAGCTCGTACTGGGCCGCCATCCGGGTCCCCCCATGAAGTGGGATGATGCGCTGGGCCTGAAGCATGAGTTCATCCCGCCGCAGCAGCCCATTGCCCGCCATACGGTCCACCAGGCGGCGTATATAGCGGCTCCGTTCCGCCGGCACACTGGCAAACCGGAATGCCGGCGGGTTCTCGAGCGGTGCACCCCTGACGGCTTCCATGGCCAGCCGATACCAGCGCTCCGCTGTCACGATGGCCGGATCCCCAACAGCGACGCCCGCGCAGACGTGATTCCCTCCGTCCCCTGCGAGGTCATTGCAGCGCTGCATCAGGAGCACCAGCCACGATTCCAGCCCTTGACGCGGACACCGGAAAACCAGTTGCCGGGTCCCCGCCCGCCCNNGCGCCGATCGTACTGTCCCAGCTCAGGGCGACGAGCACCTGATCCCGATCAAGCGGCGAGCTGTTCAGGGACTGTTCCAGCCAGCGCAGGAACGCGCCCTGGGTGCAGCCGGTTTCCGGGTCCCGGGTATGCGACCGGATCCGGCGCTCATAGAGGCGGTCCATGAGACGCCCCAGGCCCTCGTCCACCAGGGATTGATCCTGTCTCGAAACCGGCACCAGCTCCCCTTCGGCCACCATGCGCGCGAAAGCGGCCATGGAAAGGTCATGCTGCTTACGCCCCGAGGGCGTCACCAGCACAAAGCGCCGCCGTTGAGCGTTGGTCCATGCCAGGCGCAGGGGGCGCATCCCATCCCCCATACTGAAGAACCAGCTGCCCACGTTCAGCGCTTCCAGACTGGGGACCCACTGACGAACGCTTTCGTCCTCGGGTTCATCGACTGCGCCCTGGGCAAACCCCTCGCTGAGGCGCACCAGCCCGTCGCCTCCGGGATGCTCAAGGTACGGACTCAGTAACGCCAGCACCCGATCGTATTCCGTATCATCCGTGCAGAGGGCCCGAAACTGGGACCGGATGTCATCATCACTCGGTGAGCCGCCGTCGCCCCCACGCAATGCCAGAAGTTTCTCGAGCAGTGCCAGTGCCTGCTGCCAGAGTTCCCCGGCCTCCCCTTCATGCAGGTGCAGCATGACCAGCCGGTTTCGCCACTCGGACTCGACGAGACGCAGGACCGTCAGCGGAATCGGTCCTCCCAGAAGCCGGCTATCCAACGCCCTGTCGGTAGCGGCTTCCGCCTGGCTCAACCGCTCACTGCCTGCGACCGCCTTGGTCACTCGCCGGAGGTTGCGCTGGTAAGTCGCTTCCCGGAGCTCGAGTTCCTTCTCCAGCAGCGCGGTAGCGCGGGTCAGCCGATCGGTCTCCGTTGCCCCCTGGTCCCGTAATGACTGGAGAAACGCTTCCGGCCAGGGAACCGGGTTCTCATGATCCGCCGTCTCCAGGTCACCGATGCGATTGAGTAACTGGCGTAACGGGTGACTGGCCGTGGTCAGGGCACCTGGCGACGCCACCAGAGCCCTTTCCAGGATCGGTTGAAGCCATTCCAGCAGGGCGCGTCCGCGCCCGGTCATCCGCGGGCTCTCGCCCAGGCAACGGATCAGTTCCGGGACAAGCGCGCCGGGAAACCCGTTACCGGTTGCTCGGGGCCCCTCGTGAAGCCAACCAATGGCCTCGTGCATCAGCATACCGCCCAGCGCTTCCTGGCGCATGTCGTCCGGCTCGATCAACGACGGCAGCGGCGGGGTCACTACCTGGCGCACCGCAACCTCGGCCTGACGCCCCCGGTCAGCCACCGACAGCGACCGACTGGGCACCACGCCCGGCGCCTTGCGGGTATAGGTACCGGCGAGCCCGGCCTGGGCCAGAAGCGCCTCGAACCCCTGAAGCGCGTCACCGTCCAACCGAATGACCATGAAACCGGGACCGAAACGCACAACCTGTCCGTGGATGGTGTGCCAACGATCCATGGCGCCATGATGGAACTGGAGACGGATGGCCCGCTCGCCTGAGTCCAACCAGGATCGGACGGCGGGTTCGCGTGAGGCGGGATAGCGCACGGAGACTGCTTCCGCGGAGAAGTCCGTAACCTGGCAAAGCCAGGAAAGGCCGTGCTCGGTCAGTGCCCTTACGGCAATGCGGACATTGTGGCGGTTGGTGTCACGCCGGTCCGCATTGCGGTAAAGCACTCCTGCGTTTCCCCTGTCCATGAGGTTTCCCTGTTTTTCCGATCACGCTGGCAGCCTAGGTGACACCGCATGGACGGACCATTACGGGTTTCCGTATCACGGTAATCCGCAGGCTAGAGGCGCTTAACGAAAATCCGGGAATTGCGACCTGTGTCATAGTCACGACGTTTCTCAGGCGGCAGGGCCTCGGGGCTGGCAGGCTCGAACCCGCGTTCGGCGAACCAGTGCGACGTCTGGGTTGTGAGCACGAAGAGCTCCCCCAGGCCTTCGGCACGGGCGTAACGCTCCACCATGGCAAGCAGGCGATCACCCCGCCCACCCCCCTGATAGTCCGAGCTTACAGCAAAACAGGCCAGCTCCATCATGGCGCTGGCAGGGTACGGATAAAGGGCGGCGCAGCCGATCACGCGACCGTCCCGCTCATCCACTAGGAAGCGGTCGACCTCCGTCTCGATCAGGTCCCGGGGCCGGCTGACCAGGATGCCTTTCGCCTCCAATGGCTGGATCAGCTCCTGGATGCCATTGATGTCCTCGGGCGTGGCGACCCGAATATGCTCGTAATCGTCATCGGTAACAAGCGTGCCCAGGCCGTCGAGCGTGAACAGCTCCTCGAGCAGGGCGCCCTCATGCTGGTAACTGATGATGTGCGCGCGGCGCACGTTGCGATCACAGGCGTTGGCCGCCGCCCGCAGCGCCGCGGTGTCGTCCTCGCCCAGCCGCTCCTCGGAGAGCAGTTCGCGGGCCCGGGCGACATTGAGTTCCCGGATGAGGTCCCCGGAGGTACCCGACGGGATCCCGTTGTGACCGCTGAACAGGATCAGCTTGTCCGCCTCGAGCGCCGCTGCAGCCTCGCCCGCGACCTCTTCATGGGACAGGTTGAAGGCATCCCCTGTCGCGGAATACCCCATGGGCGGCAACAACACAACCTGGCCGGAGTCGAGCTGCTGCCGGATGCTGGCCACATCCACACGGCGCACACGACCGGTATAGCCATGATCCACGCCATTGATCACCCCAATGGGCCTCGCAGTCAGCCAGTTGCCACTGGCAACACGCATCTGGGCCCCGTGCATGGGTGAGTTCGCCAGGCCCATGGACATGCGGCTTTCAAGCAGCGCCCGCAGGCGGCCTACCGCTTCAAGCACCAGCGGCAGCTGGGCCTCGGTTGTCACGCGCAGGCGCCCCTGGTAACCGGAGGTCTCGCCGGCTTCATCCAGGCGCTCCCGGATCTGGGGCCGCGCGCCGAATGCCACCACCAGCCTCACCCCCAGGCTGGCCAGCAGGGCTAGGTCATGGATGATGGTGGTCAGATTGGGATGCGCCAGGGCATCACCGCCCAGGGTGATTACCACCACCCGTCCCCGATGGGCATTGATGTAGGGGGCTGAATGGCGGAACCAGTACAGCCAGTCGTGGTTACTCACCCCGTGTTCCTCCGCCGGGTTCCACACAGCATTGTTCGATCAGGCCGGTCAGTATAGTCACCATGGGCTCAATCTGGGAGAGGGCCAGGAATTCATCCGGCTGATGGGCCTGATCAATCGAGCCCGGGCCCAGCACCAGCGTCTCCATACCGAGCTGCTGGAGAAAGGGAGCCTCGGTAGCAAAAGCCACGCCCTCCGCAGGATGCCCGGTCAGGCGTTCACAGATGCCCACCAGCCGGGCGTTCTGAGGCTCCTCGAACGGCGGCACGCCCTCAAACAGGGGCTCGAAGGTACAGTTAAGCCCACGCCTGTCGGCCACCGGCCGGACCCGCTCCAGGATCGCACGGCGCAATTCATCCGGGTTCATCCCCGGCAACGCCCGCAGGTCGAAATGGAGTTCGCACTCGGCACAGATCCGGTTGGGGTTGTCGCCCCCATGGATATGCCCCGGGTTCAGCGTCGGGTACTCCACGCGGAAACCGGGATGCCGATGATCACGCTGGAGCTCATCCCGGTAGGCCAGGATCCGGGTCAGGGCCTCGTTCATGCCTTCCAGGGCGTTGCGGCCCAGCGCCGGATTGGAGGAGTGCCCGGACTGGCCACGGAAGACCAGCCTCTCCATCATGATCCCCTTGTGCATCCGCACCGGGCGCAGCTCCGTGGGCTCACCAATCACCGCATGGCGCGCCTTCGGGCGCCCCGCCTCAATCAGGGCACGGGCTCCGCCCATGGCACTCTCCTCATCGGCTGTGGCGAGGATCACCAGGGGTTCCGAAAGGGTCTGGTCGCGGGTCCGCCGGGCAGCCTCCAGCGCCAGCGGAAAGAACCCTTTCATATCGCAGGTCCCGAGGCCATACCAGCGGTCATCGTGTTCCGTCAGCGTAAAAGGGTCACTCTGCCAGCGCTTTTCGTCGAAAGGCACTGTATCGGTGTGTCCGGACAACACCAGGCCGCCCGGCCCTTCGCCCCGGGTGGCGATCAGGTTGAACTTGCCGGAGGCGCCCGGCACCGGCAGGGTCTCCACCTGGAAGTCGAGATCCCCCAGCCACTGCGCAAGCCTCGTGATCACGGCTTCATTGCTGCGATCCCAGGTCGGGCTCACGCTGCTGATGGACGGCATGGCCACAAGCTCAGCCAGCATCGACCGGATTTCCGGAATCCGCCTCTGCATGTCAGTCCTCCGGGGTTTCGGGCGCGGGGGGAATAGGGGGCATTTCGCCCAGGTCCGGGTTCAGGAAATCCTCAAGACCCGGCCCATCATCATCGTCCGATATGGGGCGCCCCATGTCGTCGGCACGCCGCCACACCTCGAACCGTTCGATCTCCGCCCTCTGGAAGGGCGCCACGACCGATCCACCCTCGAGGGTGCGCCGGATGTGCAGCGCGTCGCCTTCCCGGGCCACCAGCTGTCCCTCCACCTCACGTCCCGACGTCAGCTTCACGCGCACGCGACGGTCGATCCAGGCCCCGGCACGCTCGGTGTCGGATTCCCGGAAGGCTGGTTCGGGCGAGGACTCGTTCTCGACCGGCACCAGGGGCGCGGCTTCGGCTCTGGGCTGGCTGGGTTCACGCAGCCCGAACCCGATACCCTCCAGAACCCGTTCATTGTAGGCCAGCTGGAGCCCCGTCTGTTGCCGCCACTGTGTCGGCGACATATCAGTCTCGCCCGGGACGTCGCCCTCCGACAGGGACCAGCTCAGGCGCAGTTCACCGCCCTCGCGGAGCCATTCCCGGTAAAGCATGGTGGTCGCCTCCGTTGGCACCATGCCCTGATCGGCCATGGCCCGGGACCAGTGTTCGGCTGTACGGTCGACCCACTCCCGCACAGGTTCGTCCTCGGCGGCGGCACAGAACGAAGACAGGCGCCGCATTACCCCCGCATCGCGGATCAGCAGTCGCGCATCACCGGGGAAAGCCGGCGCTGCCCATGCCTCCGAAAGCACTGGGAGCCTGAAGCTGTCCGCATTCCACGCCAGGGAAAAACTGCCGAGCCGGCCGGCATCGATCCCTGCGTGATACTGGTGACCACTGCCACCGGGGCCACGGTCCGCAAGCTCGATGTCCGCCGCAATACGATCCACGCCCATGCGCAACAGGTCTGCCGGAATCAATGCCGACTGCTCACCACAACCATGAAAGTGCAGCGGATGGCGCTTCAGGGAAAGAGCCCGGCGACTGCGGGCCCAGGGCCGGAACAGGTCAGGCTCCACGGTCAATTCGACGTTGTCCATGGCAATCCGCCACTGTGACGGCTGGTCACCTCCCAGAAGCCATTGGGGCAATGCCAGCACACTTGGCGCCTCAAGGGCGATCCGGCGCACCTTTACGGGTCTGGTGATGTCGAACCAGTGCCAGCGCACGCCCCGGAGGGCAATGTTGCCGTCCCAGGTCGGGCGCACACTGTCCCAGTGCAGATCACCCCAGGGGCTCACCGCGCTTTCCAGCTGTGAGGCGGCACTGCGGGCGGCGTACCAGAGGGTGCCGTAGTAGGCCGCGACGGCAAGCAACAATCCAACCGCCAGGGTTCCGAGAGTTCGTTTCATGATCGACCGTCCGGGGTCCGGGCGTGGCAAAGCGTGATCGTCATCCTATCGTACCTGATTCAGTGTTGATAATGCGGAAC
>JABAHQ010006859.1_pt3 | contig 11519 bp, 6 predicted proteins | sample 7062091 | NCBI WGS metagenome assembly JABAHQ01 (sample SAMN14534359, study PRJNA622989) | marine sediment metagenome | biome: marine biome [ENVO:00000428]; feature: marine pelagic biome [ENVO:01000023]; material: deep marine sediment [ENVO:00002113] | place: India: Gulf of Kutch | collected...
GGGAGACGGAGGCTTCATGCCCTCCCCCATAACCGCTCTGCCTGAACCGCCGAACACAGGATATATCCACGTGGGTCCCGGTGAAGGCTACATCAAAGTCTCAGTCTCCAAAGGCGGCCTACCACCCACATCGCCCTGGGGCCACGACGGCAAGATCTGCATCCTAGAATTCAACATAACAGCAGTGCCGGACGATGGACCACTGACCTGCGCTTTACAAATAGACAGTCAGTATACGTACCTGCTGGATCCCACCGCCGAAGAAATCTCGGGTGTTACCAAAGAAGATGGAACCTACACGATTATTCCAGAGTTCCCCCCTGCCACTGCATTGATTATACTGGTAGCTTTCACAGCCCTAGTACTGTTGCTCCGGAAGAGAATTATCACTAGATGCCAGAGTATCTAAGCCACAGCCCCCTTCCTTTTACACAGGAATATCCTCCTCCTTGAGGAGAAAGATCTGGTCACTGGGATCAAACCATGGCACAATATGCATTGGGTGGTCACTTCTCATCCAGACCAGTTTCGCTTAACATCTAAGGCAGGGGCTACCATCCGTCTAGAAAGGTGCTTACACCCTCCACCACCTTACAGATTAGAAGAAGCGGATAACGCCCAGAAGAAGGATCAACTGTTTAAACAGCAAGACCCCTGATCTTCATCTGTCGAAACCAGAATGTAGAAAGAGCGCAGAGAGTATGGAAGATAGGTAGGTGATTACAGATTCTCCCAAAGGCCCAGGAGAGGATTCTATCTCCCACCACATCTACGTCCCCAAGAACCGATCAGGAGAGTAACAGCACCACGCTTCGGCACTTACCTAGAATACTCATCTAAAAGATAGATCTAGAATAATCCTTCATTTTCCGTAAATTTCAAATAGGAATAGGTAGGACTAGAACTTCAGGTAAACAAGAATGCGGAAAGAATACGCTTTTCTGTTGATGACACTATCGCTGATGCTCTCTGCGTTATCCCCCTTACTATTCGTACACAATGTAGCTCATGGCTTGCCAGGACCCAGAATGTACCTTGACCCTTCCGACAATGTCTTCTATTACAATGTCACCAGTATCGGCCACCGCTTCAATGTTACTGCCTGGGTGGAGAATGCCACCATGGACCTAGGAGGAGCCCAAATCAAGCTGATCTTCGATGACAGCATCATAAACGTCACCCGATGGTTCACAGTAGATGAAGGAGAAGGAGGCTTCATGCCCTCCCCAATCTCAGCCCTACCCAGCCCACCCAACCCAGGATATACCCATGTGGGTCCCGGTGAAGGCTATATCAAGGTAGCGGTTTCGAAGGGTGGCCTACCACCTACAGCGCCGTGGGGCCACGACGGCAAGATCTGCATCCTAGAATTTGAGATAATAGCGACTCCACCGGAGGATGGATCACTATCCTCTACACTGAATATAGACAATGCTGACACCTATCTCCTGGACCCTACGGTAAGTGAGATTCCTGATGTTACCAAGGAGGATGGAACCTATACATTCCATTATGTCTCAGCCCCAGTCTTGCCCCACATCTGGCTGGAGGCCAGCCCCACCTCTTATCAAGCAACCAAACCGAGACCCTTCAATGTGAGCATAAACGTCCAAGCTGTCTCTGCAGGTGACAGTCTCGTCGGCATACAATTTGTGGTAGGTTTCAACTCCACTTACTTGGAGGTTACAGAGATCATGCCAGGAGACTTCCTGAGCAATCCCATGTGGGCACCCCAGGGTACTCAACCCACATACTACGTGGACTTCAGAGGCGTAATATACGGAGAGTTGATTCTGCCCAATATGACAGGCGATTACAACCCACCCTTCCCATCAGGAAACGGGACAGTAGCCACAATAACATTCCTCCCGCTTCTCCATCAAGAAGCAGACTTCAACATCACGGTGCAACCTCTCTTCAACACTTTCTTCCTAGACCAACACGGTGACACTCTGCCCTATCTCTCCCCCCAACACTGCCATTACACCTATAGTCCCCTACCAAAACCAGTACTGGCCGTAACACCAAGCACCTACATCGCTTCCCACATTGGAGAGACCTTCGAGATACACATAAACTTGGAGAACTTAGACCAACGATGGAAACTGACCTACGCCGAATTCGAACTCCAGTATGGAAGTGACCCTCTGCAGGTTCTAAACATTACAGAGGGCGACTTCCTGAACCAATTCGGCAACGTGACATTCAACTATGAACACGTGAACGGCTCCATCACCGCAGACTTCACGCTGATGCCCAGCACCCATCCACAGGGAGATGGGACGCTGCTGACCATAACCTTCAATGGCACAAGCTCTCCAGGATCCAGTGAACTGACATTGAATAACACAGAACTGTTAGATTTCGAATCCCAAGAAATCGTGTATCAGGTTCAGCATGGCCATTACCAAATGCATGAAATGATCAGCCACCTCATCCTATGGGAGACCGAAAGCTTCGATGTGGTCACAGTCAGCAACGCCTCCATCAGTCCACTGGTATTCAATCAGACACACCGCCTTCTATACTTCAATGCCACAGGGGCCATGAACGCCACAGCCTTCATTAACATAACCATTCCCAGAAGACTACTCTACGCTCCGCCTTCAAAGTGGTTCGTCATCGTGGACGGCAAGCAAATGGAGTTCACAGCCACCGAGACCCAGACTCACACCACACTCCACATCATCTTCAACTTGAGCACCAAGACAGTCTATATCCTAGGCACCGAAGTGGTCCCGGAGATGCCACTGAGCATCCTCATACTGGTGCTGTCACTGGCAACCCTGATAGCTTTGATCGGCGCAAGAACACTGTCCAAGAAGAGTGGGAAACCAGTCCACTGCAGATCTTCAGTGCCTTAGATCTCCCCCTCCTTTTTTTCGATCTTTTCACCAAGCTTGAACCCTCTTCAGAAGTTAGGGTGAAAGCTGTCCCACACCCAGTGGAGACCATAGCCTTAACCACGGGGCAAGGTCACAGATGACGAGTAGAAACAGGGAACAGCAGCTACAGAGGCCATAAGCGCCACTCTAAGATGCCCTAGTGGCCTCGGGAAGGACCATCCAGGGCATCTGTGACTGATATATGATGTAAAGCCCAGAAGGCTTATAATCGCCCCGCGCACAGTCTATTTAGAGAGAAAGGAGAAGGCGGCTCACCACTCAGCACATCTCATATTCTAGGGTGCTGTAGGCGATTTATTCCCAAGTAATATTTCGAGCATCGGAATATCGATTAAAATGTTTCACTCAAACACTAACTTATCAAAGAAAATGCATAGCGCTACAAGGAAAACCATAGTCAGATCCCTACTGGTCATCATCATAGCACAGGCCATAAACAATTTCTCCTCCCCAAACCGGGTCTTCACTGCCAACGCAGACCCAATCAATCAAAAAGGTAGAAGGGTCGACTTATACACCCAGAAGCTTCCCTTCAGCGGAAAGGGCTACAACCAGAGTTCAGACGCCTTTTCACCCACTGAGACCGTGATCCTCTATGCCAACGTGACCAGGGAGGGTCTTCCCCTACAGAACCTGTACGTCTCCTTCGAAGTCTTCGGACCTGTGAACATTATAGAAAACCTCACCTTCGCCCATATCTCCCAGACAGATAGTAGTGGAATCGCCTCCTGGACCTTCGAGATACCTTGGCCCTGCGAGGATGCTGAAACCATCGTCTTCGGCAATTGGAGAGCCCTCGCCTCCGTCACGATAGACGAAGAAACGGTAGAAGATAGACTGCCCTTCCAGGTAGACTGGATCGTCTCCATCGTCTCATTGGAGACTATCGACGGAGATTTCCAGCCGGAAACCTACTTTGGAAGGGGAGGAGAGCTGGGAGTAGAGATGGTGCTCAAGAATATTGCAATGACCTCTCGGGAGGTGACCCTCTATCTTCTGATCCTTGACGAGTTGAAGGTTCCAGTCTCTTCTGCTGAGATCATGAACTTCCAACTGCAACCCAAGGCGGTTCCCATCAGAATCTTCCTCAGGATGCAGATTCCAAAATGGGCCTATGTGGGTAACGCTACCTTAGAGGCCATGATCCTCACCGCCACCACCCCGCCCAGGTTCAAAAGCTTCCAGATCACGGGGCAGAATCCTATCCAAGTGGCACTAGATGACGTGGCGGTGAAGGAGGTGATCTGTCAACCCAAGACAGTTCAGCCCGGTCAACTGGTGGATGTGCAGGTGGTGGTGAGGAACGAAGGCACCGAAGTGGAGAGCTTCAACCTTACAGTCACTCAGGATTCAACCCTGATCGGAAATGCTTCAGTCACCTCATTGCATCCTTACCGTCAAGAATCATTCAACTTCACCTGGAATACCACGGGATTTCCGGAGGGAAACTATACAATCACCGCCTCTGCGCCCCCCGTGCCAGGAGAAGGCTACTTGGAAGATAACAGTCTCTCCACCTATGTGGAGCTGAGGAAGCAACCGCCAGAGGCCAGGGTAGATGTGGCAGTGACCAATGTTTGGACCAACACTACTGAGGTATACGCTGGTGAACCAGTTAAGATCTCGGTACGGGTGAGGAACAAGGGAGATACCACGGAGAGCTTCATGGTCAAGATCTACAGGGATGCTGCGGAGATCGAGAGGCTGCTGGTGGAGACTCTCTCCCCGGGCAACAGCAGGACCCTCACTTCAGTCTGGAACACAGCTGGAATGGAGCCGGGAACCTATCTGATAAGCGCTGAGATACCTCCCCTACCCGAAGAGTACAACCTAGCAAACAACCAATATACGAATGGTGAGGTACACATCAGGGAAGGGGCTCCACCAACCCCAGGAAGAGATATAGCCGTCATCCATCTCGCCCCCAACACCACCCAAGCCTATCCAGGCCAAACAGTCAACATCACAGTAGTGGTGCGAAACAACGGAGAGATAGCGGAGAGCTTCAAGCTAGATCTATACTATAACCACAGGAGGATAAGGTCCTTCTACATAATCGATTTGCCTCCCCACCAGAATAAGACTCTGAACGCTATATGGAATACCAGCCTCATACCACCTGGCTGCTACCTACTCAGAGGCAACGCCACCATACTACCCGGAGAAACCAACATCCACAACAATCTACACATCAACGGTGTAGTCCAGATCAAACCTCCACCACCCCCCACCAAACGAGATGTAGCAGTTCTGAATATCTGTCCCCACCCCACCCAAGCCTACCAAGGTGAAGAGATAAGCATACAAACCCTGGTGGAAAACCAGGGGGATCAGTCGGAGAACTTCAATCTCACAGTAGGATACAACAATGAGACCATCCAAACCCTACAGATCACATCCCTACCACCCCACCAAGTGTACACCCTAACCCTGGTCTGGAACACAACTGAAGTTTCAGTGGGAAATTACACTCTGAAGGCCTGGGCCCCCCCAGTACCCGGCGAGATAGACCTAGCAGACAACCAGCATGTGGACGGTAAGATACAGATCTTAACTCCCATAATACCCAACATCGCTATTCTAGATGTCACCCCCAACACCACCCGGACCTACATAGGTCAACCAGTCAACATTACAATAACGGTGGGGAACCAAGGAGACCTCACCCAGAGCTTCGAAGCCCAGATCTACGCAGATGAAATCAGGATTGAGACCCTCACCATCCTAAATCTGCCTGCCCACCAGAATCGGAGCCTAACCAGCATCTGGAACACAGAAGGCCTTGAGGAGGGCAACTACACGCTCAGAGCCAACGCCACCATACTACCCGGAGAAATTAACGTTCAAGACAATCAGTTTATTGATGGCGTGGTCACCCTCAGATCAGTACCAGTTCTAGCTGGTCCGCGAGGCATCCTCACCCTACTACTCCTATTCCTACTAGCTATGCTCATAACCAGCCTTCTTCTGGTCATAATCTACCTGCGGAAGAAGAGGGAAGAAGAGGAAGAAGCCCCGTTCTAATGTTTTAGAGAGTGAGAAAACTTGGGGGGATTCTTGCTCACGGCCCACGCAATCCAGAGGGGGATGAGAGCTGAGAGGAGTCAAGTTGATGGGTTGGAGGATTAGAATATCAATTCAGGATGGTCATTCTATTGGGATTAATATCCCGTCATGGATCGAATAGGTTAGGTCAGCCAATTCAACAATTTTTTGGTCATGCGTGGCCACAATGACAGTTCTTTTGAGCCCTCTACATAGCTCTGCGAGCAGTTTCACAATCTCAGACCCGGTTTCAGAGTCGAGTTCACCAGTCGGTTCATCTGCAAGAATTAATGAAGGATGATTCGCAAGAGCCCTCGCTATCGCCACCCTCTGCATCTCCCCCATACTCAATTCTTTGGGTCTGTGCTGAAGCCTATTGGTGAGACTGACTTTTTCGAGGAGTTCGGAAGCTCTCTTCCTCTGCACTCTATGCGGAAGATGGGCTAAGGCCATGGGCAGCTCAACGTTTTCCAGGACTGTGAGGGTGGGCAGCAGGTTGAAGGTCTGAAAGATGAACCCAATGTTCTGAAGTTTGGTCCTCCTTCGTTGCTTATCGGATAGATGAGAGACATCCTTGTCCATTAACAGCACTTCTCCAGAGGTCGGATAATCATTCAGTCCAATCAGATTGAGGAGAGTCGTTTTTCCAGAGCCGGAGGGCCCCACAATAGACACGAATGCTCCCTCGTTTATCTCCAAGTTCACTCTGTTCACAGCTACAATAGGCGAGGAGCCGTGGCGATATTTACGTGTCAACTCTGCTGTCTTTATGATCAATACTCACACCTCAACACTTCTCCGACACTGGATTTTGCGGCAGCTATGGCAGGTATCAATCCGGCGGCGCAACCTATGACCACGGTGGATGCCAGGATCTCGACTAGGAAGAGGGGGGAGACTGTGCCGAAGGGATTCTGGAAGAAGAATTGGATTGGGATGTTGGTGTAGAAGCTTGTGACAAAGAGGGCCATGGGAGTACCTAATAACATTCCGATTATACCGCCCACAAATCCCAAGAGTCCCGTTTCAGTGATGACCATCCGGAAGATGAAGCTTCTAGGTGCACCTATGGCCTCCAAGGTGGCAAAGTCCCTTCTCCTCTCAGATACACTCATCATGGCAACCACAGCCACCAGGATCATGCTCAAAAAGAAGAGCACACTTCTTATTCCCAAGCTCCATAAGTCAAGATCACGAAGCACCGGCTCAACCATCCTGTTCCTCTCCTCACTGGTTAACGCTTTAATATTCCCCAGCTGCATCTCGATTGCCGAGGCTAACTCCTTCTGTGACGTACCGTCTACTGGCTTGACGACTATCATGTTAACCAGCATATTGTATCTGTACACTTTCTGGGCCACCGTAAGAGGCATGATTATGGAGCGAGATAGAAACACTGAGCGTGTCTCAAGAACCCCGGTCACCATAAGGTGGTGGCTCTTAGCCTCTATTCTGGAGCCAACAGTTAAGTTCCGCTCGTGGGCCAAAGAAGGACCCAGCACAACCTCCATAGTGCCGTGATCGGTTGATGGCCAGCGGCCACCAGGCTCAAGAGGAGTGGATCCCACCAAGACCCTCCATTCTCCAGCAGGTATCCCTAGAACGATAGTCTCCGGTACCAGTTGCAGGGCGTCCTGGGAGTTATGAGAGATGACAAATAGCATGGGGACCACCATGTTAACTCCCTCTATCCGCCTCACTTCATCCAATATGCTCTCTGGAAGAGAACCTCCTATGGGGAATGCATAGATGACAAATACGCCTCTAGACACCACAACAACCTCCCCGTTGAAGAACATATTCATCTCCTTTATTGCAGATACATAATTCATGGTGGTCGCGCCTATGGCCACTATGAACATGGTGGCCAATGCGATGCCCAGAATGCAGAGTGAGGTTCGGAGCCGTCTGCGAAGCAGATTTTGGAGACACATGGTTGTTAAGTGCAAATACTGGTTCTCCCCAGTTCTTAGTTACTGCTTAGATGTGCTTAATCTTATATACACTGCAGAAGAGTAATAAATCGGTTGATAAAATGTTCAGGACCGATCCAAGAAGCTCAGTCTTCACATTAATATTTCTTCTCACCTTATCATCCTATGCCCCAATGGCCTCTCCCACACCAGGCGGGCTTGAGCGAACATCCGATTATGCAGATCTCACCAGAACCGTCAGTGATGTGGGAATAGACCTGGATGACAACGGGAGATTCGACTACTTACAGATAGGCGTTCAAGTTGTCGTCCATGTGGCAGGCCAGTACCTAGTAAACGTGCATGGATTGTCACCGGAGGAAGATGGAGAAACCTGGCACCCCGACATCGGGGTCTATAATAGAAAGAGAGAATACTTGACCCCTGGAACCCATATGGTACACGTACTCCTTTACGGCCCCAAAATCCATCAATCCGGCCTGAATCCCAGAAAGATCAACCGGATCACCCTGCAGTGGGTGGATTACACCTTGTTTGAGCCCATCATGCAGCTTGAGGGCTTCATAAGGGACATGCCGTTGTCCAAACCCTATAATTATACGGATTTTGACGCCCCCTCCAGAGAGGGAGAAGCAACCTTCACCGTGTACCCAAATAGGAGCGTCGCCGTCTCAGGAGCATTAGATCACACCCATATGATTCCCTCCAACCCGGGTCCTGAAGTGCAGGGCACAGCAGACATAGCAAGAGATGGCAACTTGATCAGGGCATCGGCAGACTGCACCTTTATCATTCCCCCGGATGCAGCGTCTAGGCTCCCCTTTGACCTGCCCATCAACACCACCCAGATCTCTTATCAGGAAGAGTATTCCATCCCTCAATTCAGTTCACACCTAAGCGTCAACACCACCCTGCCACCCTGGCTGGCATCCCAATATCCATTCAATACTACAAACCTTTCAATGGCAGGCACTTACTCTGAGGGACTGGCATCGGTGGGCATGAATCTCTCCACTCTTCTACCGCAGATGATAACTACTATGTTCCCCTTCAATGCCACCGACGTAACGGTAACTGTCCAATGTACCAACCAATCATTGAACGGCACCATCACATTCCATGTTGTCTCCGGCTTCCCAATCTTTGACTTCAATATGGACTTCGAGGGAAACAGGACCCATCTCTCTCTTACCGGTGGAGGGCTGGTGATATACGGAGAATATCCAACTATGGGCCTCACCCTAGACAGAGCCACAGTGGAGGACCTGCTTATACACTTCAACAGCACCATTCCTGGGCAGGGAGCCGGATCACTTCACGAGATGACAGGGGAAATACTGGAATGCACTCACTTGAATACCACACTTACCACCTATGGTGATACAGTTGAAGGAGCATGGGTGGAGTTTGATGTGGAAGTTCACGGGGACCTCATTGAACTGATAACCTACATGATGAGCGGATCCTCTCCAGTTTATATGCCAGAAGAAGAACGGGAGCAGATCCATGACCTCTTATACCAGGTTCTAAACAGCACGTTAAATTCTCTTGAGAGCCTAGAGGTCCAAATAGCCTACACCCATAGCACCGGTGAAGCCTTGGTCAAGATGACACTCGTAGATGACGCTCTCCAACTGGTAAGAGAGCTGGCTGAAATCGCTGCACAGATACCGGTTCCGGAGCAGGGGAATTCAGGATCGGTTGCCGTTAATACCACGGCTTCAGACTCGTCAGTTTATGAAATGGGCCTAAGGAGCATGATGTATCCTATATACTCCACGTTCTATGGGATGATGGCACTCAACGCCACACTCCCCTACCTAAGCGAGGCTCAGACACGCCTCACCTACTCAGATACTACTGGAGAGCTGCAGTGGAGGATAGAATCCCGTGGAGAGATTTTCCCCGAAGACTACTATTCCCTCACTTCTCCCCTACCGCAAGAGCTGCCTCCAGAACAGAGAGAGCTCTTAGAGTCCCTTCAAGAGATTAGGCTCTGCAATGTAACCTCCTACAATCAGTCTTTCACATATCAGGAGAGCGTAGGAGAGCTGGGAATAGACTGCAGGATGGAAGGAGATCTCAATGCGGAAACCAACCTGGTAAAGAGTCTCCTGATCTCCTTCATGAACCAGACTTCTCCAGGGCAGATGACTTGGAGAGAGATGTTCCTCAACCAGACGCTAATAGATGTGGTGGGGCTAGAACTGAGCTTCAGCGTGAGTAAGAGCTCTATGAACATGAATTTAACTGGGCTGATGCTCGCACCTCCCACAGACGAATGTGCCCCGGATAATGCTACCTGCTTCGCGCTGGAGAGACTCTTCAGCCTAGCCGGAGACTCGGGAGCGTATGAGCCATCCAGGAAGGAGGAGAGACTCAGAGTAACAGTTGTGGGGGGCAGCAACATCACTCACTCGGTCACCCTCTTCAGGCCTGAGACGGTACCGGTTCCCGATGAAGCCCCACCCGATATGAGGCGTATGGTGTGGGCCAATCAAAGCCTCAGCCATCTTCAGGATATGGAGTTCAGGATTGTGACAGAGGCATACAATGCAACCATGATGGTCACGGATCAGATGAATGATCCCATACCCAACGCAACCGTGAACCTATACTATCCAAATGGGTCCTTATGCACCTCATTACTCACAGATGACTATGGATGCACCGAGGCAACCCACATAGATTATGGCTACATGGATTTTGGCCCATACAACCTAACAGCAAACTACAAGCAGGCTTCAGCAGCAAGATCCCTAACTCTGGATCACACCGGCACCTATACCATAAGCGTGGCAACCTGGAGCCCACAGATCGTGGAAACTGTAAGTGCTCCCCAGCCTGTGGACGCCACTGAGAAAACCGCGGCTCTCCTGAACATAACCGAGATCTCACGACCGGTCAAGATAGCGATCAGAAACGTCACCGCCCCATCGGACGTGGAACCCCCACCAGGCACACTGAAGGTTCTAGGCAACTACGTACGGATAATTGCCAATGAGACAGAGCTCACCATAAACGCATCACTACAAATACACTACACTCAGAAACAGCTAGATGAAGCAGGATTAAAGGAAGACACCCTAAGAATCCACTATTGGAACGGCACTCACTGGCTAGAGATCTCCAGCCGCATCAACCCTGAAAAGAACCACGTTCAAGCAACCATCAGCCACTTCAGCCTCTGGACCCTAATGGGCCAAGCAACAGCACCCATCTGGACCCAACCAATCCTATGGATCACAATAATCACCATCGCCGCTCTCATAGCCATCATCGGCTATGCCATCAAACTAGGAAAACCATCCCCACCCTCTAAAGAGAACAGGGAAACCTAGCGGTGGAAACGCACGGGACAGCGGTCAACCACCGCATCAGCCTTCTCGTCCCCAGGGGTCTCTCATCAAGCTGCCCTCTAGGTTGTTCAGAATTGCTCTAAAACGGTACCAAATCCGTCTCTGTATCTTCAGGCCTTTTTCCCACTTTTTTCGCAAGCGTTTTTTCGGTTGTTGTGAGACACAGACTCTGCGGGAAGTGGAGTCTGAACCGAGACATACGGAATTATTGCTGATGAATTATGAGGTGCTTGACAGTGCTTAGACGCCCGGGCCTAGGCGATGTGAAACTGGAG
>JABAHQ010004751.1_pt2 | contig 11516 bp, 9 predicted proteins | sample 7062091 | NCBI WGS metagenome assembly JABAHQ01 (sample SAMN14534359, study PRJNA622989) | marine sediment metagenome | biome: marine biome [ENVO:00000428]; feature: marine pelagic biome [ENVO:01000023]; material: deep marine sediment [ENVO:00002113] | place: India: Gulf of Kutch | collected...
TATATCCATTCGCGCCTGCTGGAGCGCTGCACCCACCTGCGTCCGGAGCGGGGCGGCGGCTCGCTCACCGCGCTGCCGGTCGTCGAGACCCAGGCGCAGGACATCTCCGCCTACATCCCCACCAACCTGATCTCCATCACCGACGGCCAGATCTATCTCTCGCCCGGCCTTTATCAGAAAGGGGTGCTCCCCGCGATCGACGTGGGCCGCTCGGTGTCGCGGGTGGGCGGCAAGGCCCAGCTCCCCGCCTACCGCGAGGTGGCCGGCGAGCTGCGCCTGGCCTACTCGCAGTTCGAGGAGCTCGAGACCTTCGCCCGCTTCGCCACCCGCCTGGACAAGGAGACGCGCGCCACCATCGAGCGCGGCCGGCGGGTGCGCGAGGTGCTGAAGCAGGCCGAGGCCGAGCCGCTCCCGGCGGCGGAGCAGGTGGCCGTGCTGAAGGCCGCCAACGCCGGTCTGTTCGACGACCTGCCGCCGGATCGGGTCGGCCGCGCCGAAGCGGCGATTCGCGATGCGGTCCGCGAGCGGCTCGAGGACTGGTCGCGGCGCGTGGCGCAGGGGGAAGCGTTGACGGACGACGACTGGGACCGGATCTTGGCCGTCGCGCGGGAGGCCGTATCGGGGCTCGAGGCGGCGGGGGAAACGACCTCATGAAAGGCACCGAGCGACTCCGGCAAGAGCTGGAGAGCCTGACGGAACTGCAGTCGATCGTCCGGACGATGAAGGCGTTATCCGCGGCCAGCGTCCGCCAGTACGAGCGGGCGCAGGCGTCGCTGGCCGATTACTACCGGACGGTGGAGCTGGGTCTGCACGTGGTGCTCCGTCGCTACCCCGGGCCGCTCATCGAGCGACACAAGGCGCCGCCGCACGCTGGGGCCGTGGTATTCGGCAGCGACTACGGGCTCTGCGGCCGCTTCAACGAGGAGATCGTGGCCCACCTCCGCCAGCGCATGGCCGCCATCCCCGCCGCGCGCGAGCCTGCTCGGACCGTCGCCGTCGGGATACGCGTGGCCGAGGAGCTGGCGGCGGCCGGGCAGGGGGTGGAAGGGGAGTACCTCACCCCCTCCTCCAGCGGGGCCATCACCGCCACCGTGCAGCAGTTGCTGCTCAAGCTGGACGAGTGGCAGGCCGAGGCCGGAATCGACCACGTCCACGTGTTCTACAACCGGCAGGCGCGCGGATCCCGTTACCGGCCCACCGGCGTCCAGCTCCTGCCGGTGGACCTGGGCCGGTTCCGGCGCCTGGAGGCCGAGCCCTGGCCCACCCGGGTGATCCCCACCTTCACCATGCCCGCCCGGCGGCTGCTGTCCACGCTCCTGCGTCAATACTTTTTCGTGACCTTGTCTCGGGCCTGTGCCGAATCCCTGGCGGCGGAGCACAACAGCCGCCTCGCCGCCATGCAGAGCGCCGAGAAAAACATCGATGAGCGGCTCGAGGAGCTCACCGGCGCCTACCGGCGCGAGCGTCAGAGCGCGATCACCACCGAGCTGCTGGACGTGGTGGCCGGCTTCGAGGCGCTCACGGGGCGGACCCGCTGATTCGCACCCGCATCCCGTCGAGGGCCGGTCGGGCGAGGCACGAGCGACCGCACCCCGGTGCGTGAGCGACCCGGCCCGACCGCGCCGCTCGGTGCGCCATGCATGCGTGTCAAGCATCTGTCATGAGGTGATGAGCAGGGAACGCGGTGTTTCCCGGCTCACCGGTTCTGCACATTGACTGGTGTCAATGACGATCCCTGGTGGTCGTGATGTCATATTCATTTGAGCGTCATCGGTAACGCAGTCGCGTCATCCCTGCAATAGGCATACCAGTCGGCATACTGACGAAACAGAGCTCGCCATGCAGCGATAGCACGGGAGGTCAGGATGGAACGTCAGGCACGATGGCAAGACTGGGTCAGCCTCGTATTTGCCATATGGCTGTTCTTATCACCGTTCATCTTCGAGTATCGCGATGTCGGGGCGGCGGCCTGGAACGCCTACGTCTTCGGCGTCGTCATCGCGATCATGTCGATCGTCGCGCTTGTGGAGCGCCGGATCTGGGAGGAATGGATCGATCTCATCGTGGGCATATGGCTCGTTATCGCACCGTTCGTGCTCGGCTTCACAACGGAGCCCGCCGCCATGTGGAATCACGTCATCCTGGGTGTGCTGCTCGTGATCGACACGATATGGGCGATGGGGCAAACCGGCGCGCGCCGCCCGGCTTGAGGCACCATTCAGGCAGGACGATGATGCCGGATGCCACGGACGGCGCTTCTGATGAGACGGTGGCCGCGCTCAGCGTCCGCGACGACGTCGTGCAACGCTCGGAGAGCTGCGATCGGTGCGACCGATGCTCCAGGTCGCTATGACATTAAGGAGGGGAGAGGCACGTGTATTCGCTCAATGATAACGCATCCCTCGCGCATATTGCGGACCTCGACGAGCACCTCGACGACGCGATCAGGGCCGTGAGGAAGACGTGCCGGAGTCTGGAGGGGGAATCGCTGAATTATGCGGAGGAGGTGCTCGACGAGCTGCACGGGATCCGTCGGCGTGCCCGCATATTGCAGGCCTATGCGCGTCGTGACGCCGGGGAGCGTCGTGCTCGTGTTTCGCCCCATGATGCACCGATGTCGGAGGCGCACACGCGTGCGCCGCTGGCGGCATCGGGCGGAACGGAGCGCTGACCATGGAGCGGCGACTCGGCCCGCACGCTTCGATGGGCGTCCGCGCGGTGATCTACTACCGAGAAGTCCCCGTCGATATCGGCGAGGTGACCGAGATCAGCTCCTCCGCTGTTCAGCTTCGGGATGTCTCGCTCAAGCTGCCGGTAGGCGCCTCTGTCGAGATCGAGCTGCGTCCGAGCAACACGCGGGCATCGCGGGGCCGGCTCCGCGGACGAGTGCGGCATTGCCATGACGGCCGGGTGGGACTGTCCATTGGAGGCGGTCAAAAGGCGTCGAGGAGCGTGCCCGGCTGACATTCCCCGTCGCGAGCCCCGGGCCGGGATCAGGGCCGGGGGGCGGCCCCAGCCCGCGCGGCCCGGCACCGATGGGGCATCTTCGCTATCGCCGCAACCACACGGCATGCGCTTTCGCGGGCAAGGGTCGTCGCCGGCGGCCGGGCGGGGCCTTTGCACGCAGAGCGAGCCGTTCGAGCGGGCGGGTCCACGGGTGAGATCTTTTATGTCCCTGCGGCGGGTTGCAACCGAGGAGTGGGCGCGAGCGCGCTCAGCCGCGCTCGGCCCGCACCGCCACGAGCAGCCCGGCGCCGTGGCCCTGTCGGGCGGGCTCCGGGGCGGTGAGCGCCGCCGGGTCCCGGGTGGGCGTCTGCAGCCAGACCCGGGACGAGAAGCCGGTGTCCCTGAGCAGATCCGCGACCGCGGCGGCCGAATGCAAGCGGGCGTGCTCGTGGAAGGGATGGTCGCGCTGTCGGCCTGCAACCGGCGGGCCCGGGTCGCTGCTACGCCGGGGCGCTGCGGGACGGCGGCCGGGTCATCCGGGTGCAGGCGTCGAGCGACGGACGCAAGCTCATCCCGCGCTTGAGCCCGAGCCGCGTCGATGAACGCGCGGGGGCGTCCCGCCGGCGAGGCGGCGACGCGCCGCCCTGCCGGTCAACGAATGCGGCGCCCGTCTGGTAGAATTAGCGGCTCCCAGCCCGAAGCCGCCGCGACCCGAGGGCGTGAAAGAACGCGATCTCCGCCGTCTCCAGCCGCTCATCGACCAGTGCATGTGCGCCGACCGCCCGGTCCTGCGGCGGCGACTGAAGGCCGCGCGGCGACACGGGGCCGAGGAGGCGCTGGAGCGTCTGACGCAGGATATCGAGGCCTCGGCCGAGCGCGCGCGGTGCCGACGGGCGCAGGCCCCATCCCCGACGTTCCCGCCCGAGCTGCCGATCACGCAGCACCGCGACGCGCTCGCGCGCGCCCTCGCCGCGCATCAGGTGGTGATCGTGGCGGGCGAGACCGGCTCGGGCAAGACCACCCAGCTCCCCAAGCTCTGCCTCTCGCTCGGCCGCGGCGCGGCCGGGCAGATCGGGCTCACGCAGCCGCGGCGCATCGCGGCACGCGCCGTCTCCAGCCGCATCGCCGAGGAGCTCGACACCGTCCTCGGGCAGACCGTGGGCTACAAGGTGCGGTTTCGCGACCGCACGAATCCCGAGGGCTACATCAAGGTGATGACCGACGGGATCCTGCTCGCCGAGCTGCAGGGCGATCGGTCCCTCGATCGCTACGATACTTTGATCGTCGACGAGGCCCACGAGCGCAGCCTCAACATCGATTTTCTGCTCGGCTACCTCAAGCGGCTGCTCCCGAAACGGCCCGACCTGAAGGTGATCATCACCTCGGCGACCATCGACACGGAGCGTTTCGCCCGGTTCTTCGGCGACGCCCCGATCGTCGAGGTGACGGGGCGGACCTATCCGGTCGAGCTCCGCTACCGGCCCCTCGAGGGCGAGGATCCGGACGAGGCCGACCGCGATCTGCAACGGGCCATCCTCGATGGGATCGACGAGGTCTCGAGTATCGACCGCGGCGACGTGCTGGTGTTTCTCGCCGGTGAGCGCGAGATCCGAGAGACGGCGGAGGCGCTGCGCAAGCATCATCCGCCGCACACCGAGATCTTACCTCTCTACGCGCGGCTCTCGGCCGCCGAGCAGAGCAGGGTGTTTCATCCCGGCGGCCGGCGGCGCATCGTGCTCGCGACCAACGTCGCGGAGACCTCCCTCACGGTGCCCGGGATCCGTTACGTGATCGACCCCGGTCGGGCACGCATCAGCCGTTACGGTCAGCGCAGTCAGGTGCAGCGCCTGCCCATCGAGAAGATCTCCCAGGCCTCGGCCGACCAGCGCGCCGGGCGCTGCGGGCGGGTCAGCGCGGGGGTCTGCGTGCGGCTCTACTCCGAGACGGATTATCTGAGCCGGCCATGGTTCACCGATCCGGAGATCAAGCGCACCCATCTCGCCGCCGTCATCCTGCAGATGCAGACCCTGGGGCTCGGCGCCGTCGAGGCGTTTCCCTTCATCGAGCCGCCCGGGCGCAAGCAGGTGAGCGACGGTTACCGTCTGTTGTGGGAGCTCGGCGCGGTCGACGAGAAGCGCAGCATCACGCCGCTGGGTCGCGACCTGGCTCGGCTGCCCGTCGATCCCCGGATCGCGAGGATGATGCACGCCGCCGCGGCCGAGGGTTGCATGCGGGAGGTGCTGGTGCTCGCCGCAGCGCTCAGCATCCAAGATCCCCGCGAGCGTCCCCTGGACGCTCAGGCGGCGGCCGACGAGAAGCACCGCCGCGATCACGACCCGCATTCGGACTTCGTGGCCCTGCTCAACCTGTGGCGGCGCTACATCGAGCACGAGCGGCATCTGTCCAAGAGTCGGCTGCGCCGCTGGTGCCGCGACGAGTATTTGTCTTTCGTTCGTATGCGGGAGTGGCGAGAGACCCACGACCAGCTCCACGGCCTGATGCGTGAGCGCGGTTGGCGCGTCAACGACGAGCCCGCCGATTACGCTGCGCTCCATCGCGCCGTGCTCACCGGCCTGGTCGCCTACGTCGCGCGCAAGGACGAGCGCCACGAGTATCGCGGCGCGCGCGGGGGCCGGATCTTCGTCTTCCCCGGCTCGGGGCTGTTCAAGCGCGCGCCGCAATGGATCGTGGCCGCCGAGCTGGTCGAGACCTCGCGCCTGTACGCGCGCACCGTGGCGCGAATCGACCCCGATTGGGTCGAGCGGGTCGCCCCGCACCTGGTCAAGCGGCACTACGACTCGCCGCACTGGGAGAAGCGCCCGGCCCAGGTGGCCGCCTATGAGAGCGTGACCCTCTACGGTCTCACCATGGTCGCGGGCCGCAAGGTCAATTATGGACCGATCGAGCCCGCCGTCGCACGCGAGGTCTTCATCCGCCGGGCGCTGGTGGAGGGCGACTACGACACGGATGCCCCGTTCTTCCGCCACAATCGCGAGCTGGTCGAGGAGGTCGAGACGCTGGAGCACAAGACCCGCCGCCGCGACGTGCTGATCGACGAAGAGACCCTGTACGCGTTCTACGACGAGCGCATCCCGGAGGGGATCCACAGCGGCGCGACGTTCGAGCGCTGGCGTGTCGAGGTGGAACGCGAGGACCCGCGGCGTTTGTTCCTCACGCGCGAGAGGCTGATGCGCCACGGCGCGGAAGGCGCGACGGGGGAGCGGTTCCCGGACCGGCTGCGCGTCGACGGGCTCGACCTCGCCCTGCAGTATCACTTCGAGCCCGGTGCGTCCGACGACGGGGTCACGGCGGTGATACCGTTTGCCGTGCTCAACCAGCTCTCGGAGAACCCCTTCCAATGGCTGGTGCCGGGGCTGCTCGAGGAGAAGATCGCCGCGCTTCTCAAGTCGCTTCCGAAGGCCAAGCGACGCGCCTTCGTTCCGGTTCCGGAATACGCGCGGGCCTGCCGGGAGGCGCTGACCCCTTACGGGGGCGGGCTCTACGAGGCGCTTTCCGCGCAACTCTCGCGGATGACCGGGGTCGATGTGGGCGCGAGCGAGTGGCCGGTCGAGGCGCTGCCCGCTCATCTGCGGATGAACTTTCGCGTCGTCGACGAGGATGGCCGGACGGTCGATTCCGGTCGCGACCTGAGCGTGCTGCGGACGCGCCATGGGGATCGGGCGCGCGAGCGCTTCGACGCGCTCTCGTCCCGGAGCGTGGAGCGCGAAGGACTGGAGCGCTGGGACTTCGAGACGCTGCCCGATCGCGTCGAGATCGATGCGGGCGGACCGCGCGTGCGCGGATTCACGGCGCTGGTCGATGAGGGCGACAGCGCGGCGATCCGCGTGCTCGATGCGCCGGCGCGGGCGGCCGCGTTCCACCGGGCGGGCGTGCGCCGGCTGTTCATGCTCGCGCTCGCGGCGCAGCGCAAGTTCCTGGCGCAGCAGCTGCCGCTCGAGCCCTGGCACGGGCTCATCTACGCGCAGGTGCAGCGACGCCCGGCTCCGGGCCCGGGCGAGGCCCTCCCGACGCCCGCGCCCGATGCCGCGCGGGCCCTCGAGGCGGCGGTGCTCGAGGCGGCTTTCGATCGAGTGTTCATCGATCAACGACCGCCCGTGCGCACGCGCGAGGAATTCGAGCGCCGGCTGGAGGCAGGCCGGGGCGAGATCGTCGCCCAAGGCCAGGCCACCGCGCAGCTCGTCGCCGAGATCCTCGAGCAATACCAGGGGCTGTGCGCACGCCTCGACGAGCTGCCGGCGGCCTGGAGACACGCGGTGGAGGACGTGAGCGAGCAGCTCGACCATCTGGTCTACGGCGGCTTCATCGCGGCGACGCCGCACGCGCGCCTGGCGCATTACCCGCGGTTTCTCAAGGCGATCGCGCTGCGGCTGGCGAAGCTCGCCGATGCCCCGGCTCGCGACCGGGAGCGCACCGAGCTCGTGCGGCGTTACTGGCGGCCGTACGTGGAGCGGCTCGAGGCGCTCGACGGCGCGGGGGAGACCGACGAGGCGCTGCAGGCCTACCGGTGGATGCTCGAGGAGTACCGGGTTTCGCTGTTCGCCCAGGAGCTCAAGACCGCGGCCAAGGTCTCGAGCCGCCGGCTGGAAAAACAGTGGGTGGCCGTCGGCGCCTGAGCGGCGATGCGCAGGCGCGCGCCCCGCGACGGATCACGCGTTGCCGACCTTCTCGCGCCGGTTCTCCAGGGCCTTGCGCAACGCCTGGGCGAGGCCGCGATCGACGATCTCCAGCAGCGGCAGCAGCCGTTCGACGAGGTAGGGCACGTGGGGGCGCACCGAGTCCTTCTCGCCGCGCTCGAGCATGGCGAGCGCGGTCTCGAGGTCGGGCGCCTGCTGGGTGTCACCCCCCGCCGGCGCCGAATCGGCGACCATGGTGTTGCCGCCGTTTTGGCCCGCCTCCTTCAGATGCTGCTGGGCCTGCTCGAGCAGCTGGGGGAACTCCGGCACCTCGATCCCTGCCCCGCCCGTCACGCCGGCGCTGACGGTGACCGTGAAACGCTTGCCCTCGTGCTCGAAGCTCGTCGCCCCGATGGCCTCGCGGATACGCTCCACCTGCCGGGCTCCGCCCGCGGGCTCGGTGGCCGGCAGCAACAGCGCCAGCTCGCCCACGCTGAGGCGCGCGGCCACGTCCTCGTGCCGGACGGTATTGCGCATCACCTCGGCGGCCTTCGCGATGAGCTGGTCGGCGATGTCCTTGCCGTGGTGCACGAATAATTGCTTGAAGTTGTCGATCTCGATGCAGGCGAGCGCGAGCGCCGTGCCGTGGCGTCGGACGTAGGAAACGGCTTCGCTGCCGCGGTCCATGAAATGCTGGCGCTTGAGCAGCCCGCTGACCGGGTCGCGCACGGCCTGCTCCTCCAGCACGTTGGCGGTCTCGCTGAGCTTGCGGGTCTTGAGCGCCGCGGCCGTGCGCGCTTGCAGCTGCACGGACTCGAAGGGCTTGCCGATGAAGTCGGTGGCGCCGTCGGACAGCACTTGCTTACGCGTCTCCTCATCGTCCTCTTTCCCGGTGATGACGATGAACGGCAGATCCTGGAGCCGGGCGTCCTTGGCGTTGCGCAGACGCTCCAGCACGCCGAAGCCGTCGAGATTCGGCATCTGCAGATCACACAGGATCACCTGGATGTCGGTGTCGCTCTGGATCGCCTCCCAGGCCTCTTCGCCGTCGTTCGCCTCGACGATGTCGTATTCCTGCCCGAGGATCTTTTTCGCGGCGTGGCGCATCACGCGGGAATCGTCGGCCACGAGAATGCGGGGCTTGTCGGCGGCGGTCGGTTCGTCGGCCATAAGGAGAGGGACCAGCACTGCTGAGGGCTATGGTTCGCGGTATCGGCAGAGGTCACCGGCACCTTGAGGCGCCCGCCGTCGGTCCGCGCCCGGACGGCGGGCAAAGTCTTATAAGAAATCAGTGAATTAGCCGGATACCGATCGGGGGCATGCGGTCGGTCAGCACCGTCGTCTCGCCGTCGAGGCGGTGGTCGTAGACGGTGGTGTAGGCGAGAACGTTGCGCACATAGTTGCGCGTCTCGGCGAGGGGCAGGGTCTCTATCCAGCGGTCGGCGGCGACGGTGCCGTCGCGCGGCACCCAGCCGCGGACCGTGCCGTAGCCTGCATTGTAAGAGGCGGTGGCCAGCACCGGATGGCCCCGGGTCATCTCCAGCGTCCGCGCCAGATAGGCGATGCCCAGGCGCAGATTGGTCTCGACGTCGAGGAGCTCGCGGCGGTGCGCCAAGCGCGTGCCCAGGCGCTCGGCGACCGAGCGGCCCGTGCGCGGCAGCAGCTGCATGAGGCCGAGGGCGCCCGAGGGTGAGCGCACGTCGGGCATGAAGCTGCTCTCCTGCCGGATGATCGCGTACACCCAGGCGGGGTCCACCTCGTGGGCGGCGGTATGACGCTCGATCGTCTCCCGGAAGGGCGTCGGGAAGCGCACGTCGAGCTCGTCGGCGTGGCGCGTGCGCGCCAGGGTGACGAGGGCGCGGTCGTGCCAGCCCCAGCGCCGGGCGAGCCGCGCGGCGCGGAGCAGCTCCGCCTCGCTCATATCGCGCGTGGCGTAGTGCCACTCGCGCCGCGCCTCGGGCAACCGCTCGAGCACGAGCAGCTCGTGCGCGCGCCGGATGCCGGGCGCGCGGGCGAGCTCGGCCAGGGCCTCCGTGTCATCGTCGGATCGGCGTGTCTTCAAGGGATAGGCGACTCCGAGCCGGTCGGCCGCCAGGAACCCGTAGTAGTGGCGCGTCGCGGCCAGCTCGGCGTACACGGCCTCGGCGTGCCGCGCCTCGCCCAGCGCCGCCAGACTGCGGGCGCGCCAGTAACGCCACCGCGGGCGCTCGCGCCGGTCGGGCGGCAGGCGATGGATGAGATCGATCACCGCTTGCCAGTCGCCGAGCTCCAGGGCGGCGCGCAGGCGCAGTGGGCCCCAGCGCCCGGCCGTCGCGGTGACCCCCAGCGCCTTCAGGCACTCCTCCCACGCGGGGGCGTCCTGCAGCGCCAGGCGCAGGGCGATCTCGCGCGTGACGCGGCGGCGCGTGCCCTCGCCGAATGCTTGCCGGCCCTTGAGCTGCTCCCACAGCGCCAGGGCCTGCACGGCGTCGGCGCGGGCCTGGCGGGTGATGCCGTAGGTCAGGATGCGCCGGCCCATGGGATGGTCGACCTCGAACGCGGGGGCGGAGAGCACCCGCGTCGGATCCTCGTGCACCCGCCGCCACAGCCCGACCCAGTGCCGGTCGCCGGGGTCGAGATAACGGGCGAGATATCCGGCAAGCCCCACGTGCCCCGCGCGTATGGCGCGCTCGATGCGCGTCCACAGCAGGGCGGGCGTGAGCCGCCCGGCCGCGCGCCAGGCAGCGAAGACTGCGTTGCAGGGGGCCGGCTGCGGGCGGCCGGCGAGCCACAGCCGCCGCGCTGCCGCCCAGGCCCGCTCGGGGTGCCCCGTCTCGAGCAGGGTCCGCGCGTGCCAGCAGCGCAGTGCGGCATCGTCCTGTGGGCGGTAGAAGGCGAGATAATCCTCCCAGCGCCCGTGCCGGCCCAGGTGATGCAGCCAGGCGCGGCGTAGGCGGGACGCGAGCGGCGTGTCGGCGTAGGTCTCGAGAAACTCGCCGACAGCCTCGGGCGCGGCGCGCTCGAGCGTTCGCCGCAGGTAGGCGTAGCGCAGGTAAGGGTGGAGGGCGTAGTCCTCGACGAGCGCCGCCAGCTCGCGGAAGCGCTCAAGACGGCCGTCCTCGAGCGCCTTCTCGGCGTAGAGAAAATTGATGCGCGCCTGCTTGAGGGGCACCTGATCCGCGGCGGCCATCGGCGCGTGCGTCGCGCCGAGCCACACGACGAGCAGGCGCAGCGTCAACGAGCGGGCCATCGCGGCCGTGCCGGGGCGACGGGACGCACCTGATCGGATGTCGATCGCGTGCGGGCCGGCCCGTCAGGCGCGCTCCTGATAGCGGGGGTCGAGCCAGCAGCGCGGCAAGTCCTCGCCCGACGGGAACTGCAGCTCCGATTTCTTGAACGTCGTCGGGTCCTGCAGCTCCTCGCCCGAATGGAAACGGCCCGCGATGCTCGCCTGGAACGGATCGATGAGCGCGCGCATGTCAAGGATCTCGATCAGATCGCCGCTCGGAACGTGCTTCAGGTACATTGCGGGCCTCCCGGTCAGATACGTGTGCGTGGATGCGTGCCCGAGCCGCGGGCACGGCTCGGCCGGCGCCCCTCCTCGTGCCGGCCTTCGCGATCGTTATACCATGGGGCGTCCGCGGCGGGCGAGCCGCGCGGCGGTCCAATCGTTTTTTTCGCATCGGCATGCGCTCCAAGCGCCTGATCTCGGTCCTGGGCTCGGGATTGCTCATGCTCGCGCCGCTCATCGCGTGCGCCGCGGGCGTGGGCTCCCACGCGGTAGTGTTCGTGTACCACCATTTCGGCGTCGACGAGCACCCGAGCACGAACGTTCGTCTCGATCAGCTCGAGGCGCACACGGTGGCGCTCACGATGGACGACGCCTATCTCTCCGTGTACACCGAGGCCTACCCGCGCCTGCGCGGGCGAGGCTGGCCGTTCACCGTCTTCGTCTCG
>JABAHQ010000409.1_pt4 | contig 11503 bp, 8 predicted proteins | sample 7062091 | NCBI WGS metagenome assembly JABAHQ01 (sample SAMN14534359, study PRJNA622989) | marine sediment metagenome | biome: marine biome [ENVO:00000428]; feature: marine pelagic biome [ENVO:01000023]; material: deep marine sediment [ENVO:00002113] | place: India: Gulf of Kutch | collected...
AAGCCGAGCTTGGCCAGTCCCTGGGAGTAGAACAGGTCCTGGATTAGGGCGTTCCGGGCCGCGTCCACGTCCGGATCAACCGCAGCTTCAGCGTTTGCGCTCTGGTCGCCTGCGGCGAAACGACCGCCCAGGCGCTGGCTGGTCTGGCCGACCCAGACGGGCTGGCGCCTGAAAGTCAACGGCGCGCGCCACATCCGCGTCCGATGCCCCTGCGCGGCGACCCACTGGGCCATCTTCTCGCCCGAGAGGTCCTGGACGCGGCCGAACACGAAGCGCGGCGCAGCGGGTGCGTAGCGATAGCCCCGCTGAATGAAGGCCGCCACCCAGTCCTCGAACTCGCCGATGAGCACCAGGTTGAGCGGCTCCATTTGCCGACCCCGGGCATCGAGCGCACAGCACGGCAGCCGCTCCAGCGCCGTGCGCAGAGTCTGCTCATCCTCGTAGTGGCTGACTTCATCGTCCCGGTACAAGTGTGCGAAGTCGGGCAGATGCACACGGGTCCCCGGCACCTCCACGAGAAAGGTGAAGTTCTCCAGCCGATCGCGCGCCACCAGATCGATATCGACCACCTTGGTCCCCACGTTCAGGTTCGTGTGCACGAATCCCGAGACATTGGCGCCCGGAAGAATGGGATTGCGAAAGCTCAAGGCGTCGAAGTGCTCGTCGAGCGCCGCGTTTCTCTCGCCGGCGAACTTGGCGTGATAGGCATAAGCGACTTCCAGGGGTGAGAAATATTCCGGATCGAGTCCGGCGGACATGAACCACAGCGGGCGCTGGCTGTTGTTCTCCACCTCGATCCACACCGGCTGCACCCCCTTGGCGGCGAGATCGACGCCGAACAGGGCTCTGGCTTCCTCCCGGCCGAGCACCGTTGCCGAGACACGGATGTCATTCCGCGTTTCGGTGTGCGCGCGCGCCCGCAGATCCAGATCCTCGACCTCGGCGCTCGGCTGAAAGGTGCTGCAGGCCTGAAGAGCAAGGACGAGAATCGACACAGCCCCGAGCCATGCGCAAGGACGGCTGCGAGCCGGGTAACCGGCAGCGCGATAGCCTGATGGTGGTCGGCGCCTCAGGCTCGTCGAGCGTCGGCTCATGGCTTCAGTCCTCATCTACCGCACGCGGGCCAAACTGCTCGAGCACCGCCGGCACTTCCCAGTCGTCGAAGAAATCCAGGTCGTTCAGCGCTCTCGGCCGCGCCTCGAACACCATGACGGCACGCAGACCATCGGTGTAGTAAGGATCGCCGGTGAGATTATGGCGCCGCGCAGAGCGGCTCGCGGCGCCGACCCCGCTGACATACCCGAGCTTGGCCAGCGCCTGGGAGTAGGCGAGGTCCTGGATGAGATAATCCCGGGCCTCATCCACGTCCGGGTCGATCTTGTGCGTCGAGATCGTCGGCGACTTGGTGGTAAAGCGTACGCCGATGTCGCGGCTGATCTGACCGACCCAGATGTCCTTGCCGCGAAAGCGCATGGGGCTCAGCCACAACCGCAGATGATTGCGCTCGTGGATGGTCGCCCGTGCCTTCTGCCCGGCCAGATCCTGCGGGCGGCCGTAGGCGTACAGCGGGCTCACCGGCGAGTAGCGGTAGCGGGTGCCGGCGAGAAAGGACTTGATGGTACGCCACACCGCGCCGGACCAGGTCTGCTCGGTCGGATGCCAACCCCGGCGCACGAACGCGGGGAACAGGTCATCGGCATCGCCGATGAGCACGAGATTCAACGGATCGCCCTGAGCCGTGCCTTTCTTGTTGGTGGTGCAGCACGGCAGCGCCTCGAGCGCCGCGCGCAGCTCCGTTTCCGACTGATAATCGACGATCTCGTCGGCACGGTAGAGCGCGTGGAAATCGACAAATGCGCTGTCGGCGCGAAACGCCGGGTCCGGGACGATGAAGGTGAAGGCCTGGAACGACTCGCGGCTCAGCAGGTCGATGTCCAGGGCCTTCACCCCTTCATCCAGGTTCACCAGGACAAAGCCCGAGACGGTCTCACCGGGGCCGACCGGATTGCGGAACTCCAGTGCCTGAAAGTGCTGCTCGATGGCCACGGTCTTGCTCGCCGCGACCGCAGAGCGGAAGGCGTAGGCCGCCTCCGCCGGCGTGTAGTACTCGGGGTCCAGGCCGGACATCAGCAACCACTGGGGCTGTGGTGTCTCGTTGCGGATCTCCAGCCACACCGGCTGGAGCTGCTTGGCCGCGAGGTTCACCCCGTAGAGCGCCCGGGCTTCGGCGATGGTGGGCACGGCCGCGGTCACCTCGAGGGCGCCTTCGCGCCGGCTTTTGGCCCGCTCCAGCAACGCCACCTCGTCGATGGGCCGAGGGTCGAAGCGGGCGCAGGCCGAGAGTCCCAGCAATACGAGCATCAGCAAACCGATGGCTCGCGTGGCCATTGACCCAAATACCTCTGTCCTCTACCAGATGTGCAGTCCGTCCTCTGCGAGCATACGAAATGGGCCTGTCTGGCGCCGGAGCGTAGAAGCGGCGAGGGGAATGACTAGCTCCGCCAACGGTCCTACCTCCCGCCAACGGGGCGAGCACGCTGCTTTGGCATCATTACGTAGCCTCAGAAGGTCGCGGTGAAACGCTCGTCGGCGGTCTGCTTGGCATCGCGGTCGAGCTGGACCCACTCGAACTCGACGGCGTGCCGGCGGGCGAAGCGCCAGCGCGCCGTCGCCCAGAAGGTCTCGGTAGAGTCGTCGAGCCCGAGGGTATCTTCGGCGTNNGAACCCGCCGATGGCGAGATGGAAGCGGTTCTCGAGAAAGGGATTCCCGGTGGGCTGCTGGGCGGCTGCGGTGCCGAGCCCGCCGAACGCCGTCAGGCCCGCGGCCCCCAGCGCGCGGGTCCACCCGTTCACGCGTGCAGCCAATACGCTCATTTTCCCCCTCCCGTTGGTGGGCGTGCTCGAGCTGCGACGCCGCCATCCGATGCCGGGCAAACCGCTTGCCAGCTTGCGGCCGCTATCCGAACGAGCCCGCGCCGACCTGTGCCAAGACTGGCCGACAAGACCACGGTAGTCTTTCGGACCCCGGCCGATGGGCTTCGCTGCGCTCAGCCCATCCTGCGCCCACCCTACGCGGCTGTTCAGCCGAGGCGCGCGCCCGGCTCGAGCTTGACTTCGGTGGTGAACTCCGCCGCCGGAATCTTCTTGCCGCGCTCGGGTCGCACGCGCTGCACCAGTAGCTCGCCGTCTCCTGCGGCCACGGTGAAGCCCTTGCCGGAGACGGAGATCACCTCGCCGGGCTTACCCTTCGTGTCCCCGGGCTGCTTGCGGGCGTCGTAGATCATGAGGGTCTGGCCGTCACGTCGCGTCCAGGCGCCGGGCTGCGGGTTGGCGCCCCGCACCAGGTTCCAGACGTCTTGCAGCGGCTTGCTCCAATCGATCTCCACGTCCTCGTGACGGCACCAGCCCTCGTAGGTGGCCTGGGAGTCGTCCTGGGGGACCTTGGGCGCCTTGCCGTCGCGCACGAGGTCCACCGCCTCCAGCATCGCCTCCACTCCCATGGGGAAGAGGTGGTCGAAGTAGATGCTCCCCAGCGTGTCCTCGTCCCGGATCTCGACCTCCTTCTGGAGCAGGATCGGGCCGGTATCGAGCCCCTCGTCGGGCCAGAAGATGGTGAGCCCGGTCTTGGACTCGCCCCAGATGATCGGCCAGTTGATGGAGCTCGGACCGCGGTGGCGCGGCAGCAGGGAAGGGTGGTACTGGATCGTGCCGTGGGTGGGTACGTTCAGCGCGGGCTCGGGCACGAACAGGGTGACGTAGGCCATCACCCCGAGCTCCGGCTCGAGGGACTTCATCTGCTCCCACACTTCGGGCTTGCGGAAGGACTTGGGTTGGAACACGGGGATGTCGCGCTCCAGCGCCGCTTCCTTGAGCGGGTCGATCTTGCCGCCCTCCTTGTCGGGCGCGCAGTAGACGCCCACCACCTCGTCGTTGCCGCGCTCGAGTAACGTCTCGAGAACCTTGCGTCCGAATGCCTGCTGTCCGTTGATGATGATGCGCACGGTTGCACCTCTTTGATCGTTCTTGGTGAAGAAACAGAGCCTCACCGGAGGCTTGGCGCTGCGCGCGAGCGGCGGCTCCGGTGTCACGGGAGGGATGCATCCAGTGTTTCAGATGAGCCCCTTTGATGCAAGAGTGGGCGTCGGGCAAGCGGGGGGTGGTTGCACTTCGCCTCCGTCCTCTGCAATGTAGGCGGGTGTCTGCGACGGAGAGCCGATATCGTGAGTCCGCGCAATCCCTTCTTCAGCTTGTTCGGCGCCTCCCCCGTGCGCCCGCTGCAACAGCACATGGGCAAGGTGCGTGAGTGCGTCTCTCAGCTCGTGCCCCTGTTCGAGGCGGTCATCGCCGGTGATCGCGGGCAGGTGAATGCGATGCAGGAGCGCATCTCGGAGCTCGAGAACCAAGCCGACGACCTCAAGCACGACCTGCGCCTGCACCTCCCGCGGGGGTTGTTTCTGCCGGTGGACCGGCGCGACGTTCTCGAGGTTCTGACCATGCAGGACAATGTGGCCAACCGCGCCAAGGACATCGCGGGCCTCATCCGGGGTCGGAAGATGAGCTTTCCCGAGAAGCTGGGGCCGCAGCTGCTCGCGTTCGTCGAGCGCAGCGTGGACGCCTGTAAACAGGCGGAGAAGACGGTGAACGAGCTCGACGAGCTGGTGGAGACGGGCTTTGGCGGGGGGGAGGTGGAGCTGGTCCAGAACATGATCAAAGAGCTCGACAAGATCGAGAAGGACACCGACCGGATCCAGGTACAGGTGCGGGCGGCTCTGTTCGAGATCGAAAAGGACCTGCCGCCCATCGACGCCATCTTCCTGTACCGGATCATCGACTGGATAGGGGATCTGGGGGATCGCGCGCAGCGAGTCGGCAGCCGACTGCAGCTGATGCTCGCGAGATAACAAGCCAAAAACGAAGACGGGGTAGGGTAGAGCATGGAGCACGCGGCGGCGTACGTCGCGATGGCGGTGGCTTTCGGCTTGTTCATGGCCTGGGGCGTCGGCGCGAACGACGTGGCCAACGCCATGGGCACCTCGGTCGGTTCGCGCGCGCTCACCATCAAGCAAGCCGTCGTCGTGGCGACCGTGTTCGAGTTCGCGGGCGCCGTTCTGGCGGGCGGGGAAGTCACTTCCACGGTACGCAAGGGCATCGTCGACGTCGGGCTGCTGACCGATGCGCCCGAGATACTCGTTTTCGGCATGCTGGCCTCCCTGCTGGCCGCGGGCGTGTGGCTACTCGTGGCCACCCATTTCGGTTGGCCCGTGTCCACCACGCATTCCATCGTGGGCGCCATCGTCGGCTTCGCCGCCGTGGGGATCGGTGTGGCGGCGGTCCAGTGGGGGCAGGTCGGCTCCATCGTGATGAGCTGGGTGGTCTCGCCCGTGCTGGCCGGAGCCATCGCCTACGTCCTGTTTCGAAGCGTGCAGAAGCTCATCTTCGACGCCGAGGATCCCTTCGTCAGCGCCAAGCGTTACGTGCCGATCTATATCTTCCTCGTCGGCTTCATCATCGCGCTGGTGACCCTGCTGAAGGGACTCAAACATGTGGGGCTGCCGGTGTCCGTTGGGGACAGCTACCTGGCCGCGGCCGGATTCGGTCTCGCGGTCATGGCCGGCGGTGCGTCGGTCATCGGACGCATTCGCCGCGACCCGACGGCGGATCGCGACTTCCACTTTGCGAACGTCGAACGCGTCTTCGCCATTCTGATGATGGTCACCGCGTGCGCCATGGCCTTCGCCCACGGCTCCAACGACGTGGCCAACGCCATCGGCCCCGTGGCGGCGGTCGCGAGCGTCGTTCAGAGCGGCGGTCACGTGGGGCAGGAGTCGCGCCTGTCCGTCTGGTTTCTCCTGCTCGGCGGCGGGGGTATCGTGCTCGGGCTGCTCGTATATGGGCACCGGGTCATCGCCACCGTGGGAACGCGTATTACCGAGCTCACGCCGAGCCGCGGGTTCGCGGCGACGCTCGCCGCGGCGACCACCGTGGTGCTGGCCTCGGGGACCGGGCTGCCCATCTCCACCACCCACACGCTGGTGGGTGCCGTGCTCGGCGTGGGTCTCGCCCGCGGCATCGCGGCCATCAATCTGCGCGTCGTACGCACCATTTTCATGTCGTGGATCGTCACCCTGCCCGCGGGGGCCCTCCTGGCGGTGCTGTTCTTCTACGCCCTCGTCGCGTTGTTCCGCTGAGCGCGCGGTGCGTCCAATCTGGGTCCCTCCGTGGACGCGGGAAAAATGCAGGCTAGACTGGTTAATGTGTGAGCAGAACGCGAACGCCATGTGTTGCGGATCTCGGCTCGGCAGGGGGACTCGCGGTATGCAGAGGGGCACACGGGGGTGGAGCAGGGAGCAGAGCGTCCGGCCGGAAGCCGGGGAGGGGGGAAGGATGGAGCGGGTACTGTTGGTTGACGACCATGATATCGTGCGCGCCGGCATCCGGCGTCTGCTCGAAGAGACGGGGACCGCCGAGGTCGTGGCGGAGGCGGGCAGCGGCAAGGAGGCCTTGGCCTTGGCACAGGTTTCGAGGCCCGACGTCATCCTCATGGACGTCAATATGCCCGGCATGAGCGGGCTCGAGACCACGCGCAGGCTCCTTCGTATCGACCCCGACTTCAAGATCGTCGTCGTCAGCGTCCACGTGGGCGGTCCCTTTCCGGCCCGCATGCTCGAGGCCGGAGTCGTCGCTTACCTGACGAAGGGCTGCGACGTCGGCGAGATCGTTCACGCCATCCGGCTGGCACGCAGCGGGCAGCGCTACGTGAGCGCGGACGTCGCGCAGCGCATGGTGCTCAATCAATTCGACACCCAGGGGACGCCCACCCATACGCTCACACCGCGCGAGCTCGAGATCATGGTGATGATCAGCCAGGGGCGCGCCAACCGCGAGATTGCCGAGAAGCTCTGCCTCAGCCCCAAGACCGTGAGCACCTACCGGTCCCGGATCCTGAGCAAGCTCGAGGTGACCACCAACGTGGAGCTGACCATTCTCGCTCTGCGAAACGGACTCATCGAGCCCGACGCCCTGTGATGTGCGTGGCGCCCTGCGAGCCCCCGGTGCGGCGCCGGTCGCGGGCTGCCCTGTATAATTGACGGGCGTCTCCCCAGCGGCCCGCGGCGCAACCGGGCTCCCTTCAATCCCGCTCCCGCCCAGCCGCTATTGCACCCGGCGAGAACAGGTTCGAGGCTACCGACGCCATGGATGTCGCCCATCCCGAATTCGATATCGAACGCTTTCTCCAGTCCCTCCCGGGCAAGCCGGGCGTTTACCGCCTGCTCGACGAGCGGGGCCAGGTGCTGTACGTCGGCAAGGCGCGCAACCTCAAGAGGCGGGTCGCCAGCTATTTCCGCGGGCGCGGTCACCTCGACGGCAAGACCCGCGCGCTCCTCTCACACACGCGCTCGGCGGAGGTGACGGTGACGCACACCGAGACCGAGGCGCTATTGCTCGAGAACAACCTCATCAAGGAGTTCCGTCCCCGCTACAATATTCTGCTGCGCGACGACAAGAGCTATCCCTACATCTACGTGTCCACCGAGCAGTACTTTCCGCGCCTCGCCTTTCATCGCGGGCCGCGCCGCGAGAGAGGCCGCTACTTCGGCCCTTATGCCAGCGCGGGCGCCACGCGGGAGACTCTGAGCCAGCTGCAAAAGCTCTTTCAGATCCGGCAGTGCGACGACTCGTTCTTCAACAATCGCTCGCGCCCCTGCCTGCAGTACCAGATCAAGCGCTGCACCGCGCCCTGCGTGGGGTACGTGGAAGCGCCACGCTACGCGGAGGACGTGCGCCACGCCATCATGTTTCTCGAGGGTAAGAGCGAGGAGGTCATTGCGGAGCTCGTCTCGCGCATGGAGTCGGCCTCGCGGGCGCTGGACTTCGAGCTGGGGGCGCGCTATCGGGATCAGATCGCGAGCCTGCGGCGCGTGCAGGAGCGCCAGTACGTGAGCGGCGCGCGCGGCGACATCGACGTGGTGGCCGTGCGCAGCCGCGAGGGGATGGGTGTGGTGCAGGTGTTCTTCATCCGCGACGGGCAGAACCTGGGGCAAAAGACCATCGTTCCGCGGCAGATCGCCGACGCCGACGAATCTGATATCCTGGCCGCTTTTCTGCCCCAGTATTACTTGACAGCGTCGAGCGATCGGCCCGTTCCGGCCGAGATTCTGGTGAGCGAGCGGTTGGCCGAGGTCACCCTTCTCGAGAAAGTCTTGAGCGAGCGAGCTGAACGTAAAGTGAGCATCGTCCATCAGGTGCGGGGCGAGCGCGCGCGCTGGCTGGACATGGCGCGAGCCAACGCCGACCTGGCGCTCGCGCAGCGACTCGCAGACCGCACCAGCCTGCGCCAGCGTTTCGATGCAGTGCAGGACGTGCTCGAGCTGGACGAGTCGCCCGGGCGCATCGAGTGCTTCGACGTGAGCCACACGCACGGCGAGGCGCCGGTGGCCTCGTGCGTCGTCTTCGGACCCGAGGGTCCGCTCAAGTCCGACTATCGGCGATTCAACATCCGCGACGTGCAGCCGGGCGACGACTACGGCGCGATGCGCCAGGCCCTCCAACGGCGCTACACTCGGGTCAAGAAGGAAGAGGGCAAGCTCCCGGACGTGCTGCTGATCGACGGAGGCAAGGGACAGCTCGCACAGGCGACGGAGGTGTTGCACGAGCTACAGGTCACCGGGATCTGCGTCGTGGGCGTGGCCAAGGGGCCAGCGCGCAAGCCGGGTCTCGAATCGCTGTTTCTCCCCGGTGCCGAGAGGCCGTTGGTGTTGCCCCCCGATTCACCCGCCCTGCACCTGGTTCAGCAGGTGCGCGACGAAGCGCATCGATTCGCGGTGACCGGACACCGCACGCGTCGTACGCGCTCGCGCGGGACATCCCCGCTCGAGCGCATTCCAGGCATCGGAGCCAAGCGGCGCCAGCGTTTGCTGAGGGAGTTCGGTGGCCTGCAGGGTGTTGCTCGGGCGGGAGTCGAGGACCTGGCGCAAGTTCAGGGGATCAGCCGCGAGCTGGCACGGACCATCTACGAGAGTTTTCGTGAGGGCGCATGAACATCCCCAATAGCCTCACGCTGGTTCGGATAGTACTCATCCCCGTTTTCGTTTTGGTGTTCTATTTGCCGTATTCGTGGACGAACGTCGGGTGTGCGGCCATCTTCGCGTTCGCGGCCATCACCGACTGGCTCGATGGTTATCTGGCGCGGCGGCTCGGGCAGAGCTCGGCGTTCGGCGCCTTCCTGGACCCGGTGGCGGACAAGCTGATGGTCGCGGTCGTGCTGATCCTGCTGGTGCAGGCCGATCCGCAACCCTGGCTGGCGGTGCCGGCCGCGATCATCATCGGGCGCGAGATCGTGATCTCGGCGCTGCGCGAGTGGATGGCCGAGCTGGGGCAGCGGGCCAAGGTCGCGGTGGTCACCGTGGCCAAGGTGAAGACCACCCTGCAGATGATCGCGCTGGTGCTGATGCTCTACCACGAGCCCATCGGGTGGCTTCCCACTTACGCCCTCGGCTTCACCCTGCTCTACGTCGCCGCCGCGCTCACCCTGTGGTCGATGTTCGTCTACTTGCGGGCGGCGTGGCCGTTGGTGCTGCCGGGCGCGCGCCAGGGCGGGTAGGGGGCGACTGCTTGACAGCTTCGGGGGTGAAAATAGAATAACCCCGTTATCGGGCGGGACTAGCTCAGTTGGTAGAGCACAACCTTGCCAAGGTTGGGGTCGCGAGTTCGAGTCTCGTGTCCCGCTCCAAATTCCCCTCTGCGACCGGCGGCCCTCTCCACGTTGCCCCGCGGCCGTCGGAGCGGGGCGACTCCCGTAGAACCTCGTGGCTGAGTGGCAGAGTGGTCATGCAGCGGCCTGCAAAGCCGTGGACGTCGGTTCGATTCCGGCCTCAGCCTCCAAAAGCCTTCCCGGCTACTCCACAGCGTTCCGTCCCTCCCTCGTAACCCTGCGCCATAGCGCGGATCTTGGAGTTCTGGGATTCCTCTGGATTCAAGCCTGGGCGAGCGACCACCGCGAGAAGGTCGAGGCCCGTTTGCGCCGGCACGTCTTCCCCCAGCTCGGGGCCCGGCCCATCGCGGGAGTCACCGCCCCCGGGCTCCTGGCGGTCCTGCGGCGCATCGAGGCGGCCGGTCATGTGGAGACCGCTCGCCGGGCGAAACAGCACGTCTCGCGCATATACCGTTTCGCCATCGCCGCGGGTCGCGCCACCACCAATCCGGCGGCCGGGCTCGAGGAAGCGCTGGCTGCCAGGCGCGCGACCGAGCATTTCGCCGCCATCATCGAGCCCGCGCGCCTCGGGGCGCTGCTGCCGGCGATCGACGCGTTCGACGGCACCGCGCCGGTGCGGGCTGCGCTCAAGCTCGCGCCGTTCGTGTTCGTACGACCCGGAGAGCTGCGCCGCGCCGAGTGGGCGGAGATCGACCTCGAGACGACGACGTGGGAGATCCCGGCTCACAAGATGAAGACGGGCCGCCCGCACGTGGTCCCGCTCGCCGCGCAGGCCGTCGCGATCCTGCGTGAGCTCGCACCCAGCACGGGCGCCGGCCGCTACGTGTTCCCCGGCGCGCGCACCAGCAAGCGCCCGATGAGCGAGAACACGCTGGCCGCGGGCCTGCGCCGCCTCGGCTACGGCACGGGCGAGGTCACCATCCACGGTCTGCGCGCCACCGCGCGCACGCTGCTCGACGAGGTCCTGAGCTATCGCGCGGACATCATCGAGCACCAGCTCGCCCACGCCGTGCACGATGCCAACGGGCGCGCGTACAACCGCACGAGCTTCCTGGCCGAGCGGACCACCATGATGCAGGCGTGGGCGGACTACGTGCGCGCGTGACGCCGGCGCAGCGTCTCGATGTGCCGGGTCAACCGCGCCGGGCGGGAGATGGTGTCCGGTAGAACCGCGCGTGCAGCGACAGGCATTCGACGCATCGGAGGTAGTGTAGCGGAACAGCCGGCAAGTGATGCTGGGTGTTGACGCCGGTGCGTGCGGGGCGCATCCTGACTCCATGGGCCTTGGAAGCCCCTAGCACAGAGCTGGACTCACCGCCCCGTCGGCGGTAAGCGGTAAGACCGCAACAACAAAGCCGTTTTTCACTGTCGGGGCTCCGCCGGATACAACGCCCTTCGGGGAAAGAAGGCGGGGGCGTTCCGCTGCGCGCGCCTTCCAAGGCCCCGACACCTTACCCATCGGAAAACGCACAGAGGTCCCGGATGGCCAGTCTCAGTCCGTGGCAACTCTCGATCCGGTTGCGGGGATCGAGACAGGGCCACACCGCCGTTACGTTTTCCTCCAATCGTGCGGTGTCGGGTTCTCTTTCTTGCACCCGGCCAGCCCATCCTCTTTCCCCTCCATCGCTTTGGGCTGGCCGGTTTTTCGGCGTCGACCGCGAGTACATCTCGGGTATCGCGGATGCCGTGGCTCATTTGAGGTCTGCTCGCGCGGTGTACAAGATGGCCTGGCGAATGAGGGAAGTCCGAGTTGTTCAAGCGGCTGCGCGGTCTTGTTTCCAACGACCTGTC
>JABAHQ010000509.1_pt1 | contig 11501 bp, 10 predicted proteins | sample 7062091 | NCBI WGS metagenome assembly JABAHQ01 (sample SAMN14534359, study PRJNA622989) | marine sediment metagenome | biome: marine biome [ENVO:00000428]; feature: marine pelagic biome [ENVO:01000023]; material: deep marine sediment [ENVO:00002113] | place: India: Gulf of Kutch | collected...
AGGCCGCAGCGAAACGCTGCGGATGATAGCCCGCTCGCAGGCCGCTGAAATTGCATAGTCATATGGGCCGGATGCGAGCGGTTTGGCGCAGAGCTACTCCCGCAATCGTGAATAGGCGGGTAACGCATCAAGAAATTCTCATAATGCCTTGTTTTTAAAGAACGCGAAATCTGCGAGCGCTGGCCGGCAATTCCACCACGACTAGAGCGCTCGCGGCTCAGTGGCGGTACTATCATACGACGATCGGCTCCTTCGTCATAGGCTCGAAATGCCTGCCCAGGCTGGTGATCCGGGGCACTACTCGGTCCGCCAGCCCCAGGTCCAGAATGACGACATGATCTTCCACATGGTGGATAATTTCGTCCAGCGTGGCGACCATTTCGGCGTGCCGCCGCCTGGAGAGCCGGCACTGAAAGACGGAGAGTTGAAGCCACTCGCCGTAGGCGTTCATGAGCTTGAACACGCTGCGCCAACGCTTCGAGTCTCGGATGTCGTATGCGACGACATAGAGGTGCTGATCGTCCATGGGAGACTCACCTGCGGGCTATGCAACTTATCGGGTAATGAAGTTCGGATAATCCGGGATATCACCAAGGAGATACCGGCCCAGTAGGCGTGCCTGTATTTCCAGCAGTCGCCGATAGCTCACCCGGTATCCGAATAACGGATGGGTCACCTTCTGGCCCATACGCCGCTCGAAGGTGGCAATGTAGCGTTTTCGGCCGTCGTCGCGCAGCGCCACGTTCCTGGCCACCGATAGGAAATCACTCGGTTTGATCTCGCCGTTGTTGATCGCGGAGATCACCGTGGAGTCGGCGATGAGCGGCCGGAAGGGCTCCATCATGTCGAGGGCGAGTGCCGGACGCCCGTACCTGGGCTGGTGGTAGAAGCCCCGGTATGAGTCAAAACCCACGGTGGCCAGAGTCACCGTCCAGGCCCGTACCAGCAGAGCGTACGCGAAGGAGAGGAGCGCGTTGACGGGGTCCGTCGGCGGGCGGCGATTTCGCTGGGTGAAGTCGAAGGCGAAGTTCTCAGTATCTTCCTCGCGCTTGATCAGATTGCCGAAGGCACCGAAGTAGCGAGAGGCCGCCGCCCCCTCGATGCCGAGGAGCTCGTCCGTGGTGGCCGCATGCAATGCGTGCTCGGCGTCGCGCTTGAGATCCTGCAAGAGCCGGTCGGGCTTCTCCTGGGCGCGCCAATTGCGGCGAAGAAGCGTTCGGCAGTTCAAGATCTTGGCGCGGACGAATTCCCGAGCGAGACGCCGGCAGTTCTGCGGGTCGAAACTCGCGCGGTACTGCGTCGTGCGCAGCTCCACGTTCTTGTGACCGGTATCGGTGGTGTGGCCCAGATACCAGCCTCCGTAACTGAACCAACAGACCGGTATCTGCCGGCGCAGCAGCTCGTGGAGGCTCGGCGTCGTGAGATACACGTTGCCGAGCAGGACGAGCTGCGAGAGGTCGATCAGGCGTACTGTGCTCATGTGCTGGCCTTCGACTGAGACTTCGAGCGTCTCACCCTTCTTGGTCACCTTGGCCCCGCGGGCCTGCACGTAAGCGGGCATGGTCTCGTCGCGGGCCACGGCAAGCGGACGGGGCTCGATGGCTGGGCGGCGCAGGAAGTTCACCTCGTCCGGGAGGCAGATTCCGACCAGGGAGCAACGCGGGCACTTGGGGCTGTCCTCCAGCGGGGGCGGCATCTGGCCGCCAGCGGCCACGAGTCGCAGGCCATTGATGGCGTTGAGTGTCTTCTCGCGGAGCTGCTCCTCGAACTGGACGCGGACCCGTTCGCGGGAATCGGCGTAGTACAAGACCCCCTCCACGCAGGCGTAGCCGTGCTCCTCGAGCAGCATCCCCTGCACGCAAAGCTGCACGCGCTCGGGGTCGTAGGCGCCCTTCTCCACGTGCGGGCGCTTGCCGCGCTTGTAATCCACCGGTACGACCGTCTCGCCTTCGCCCTCGATGAGATCGATGCGCGCGATGAGGCCCAGCCGGTTGGAAGAGAGGGTGACGGAGCGCGCGTGGACGCGCTCACCTTCATCCCCGCCGCCACCGGGTTCCGGGAGATCCCCTCGACGCGTGTCCACGCGACGGTGGCGGTGCCGACCTTCCACGGTGTCGGCCGACTCCGCCCACTCGCCCTGGACCCACTCCAGATACGCGAGGCGCGGGCAATACTCGTACTCGTTGACCATGCGGGCGGGCAGCAGGGGGAGGTCCCCAGACAGCTCCGGGAACGGCAGAGGAAGATCCTTCTGTTCGGGTCCAGGCATGGCCGATGAGACGCTACGTTCGGCTCGCTTCGCGGGATCCTGAACCCGCCGGACCCATCACTGCCGCTCGTGGAACGACACACGGTCGACACGGCAACGTTGCCGAATCGCGCGATGTGGCTACAATTGTGTCCATCGTGGCTATATTGAGAGCGGGGCGTCATGGAAGTACCTGTCAAGGAGCTGAAGAACCGGCTTTCCGAGTACCTCAAGCTCGCGCAGCAAGGAGAGGAGATCATCGTCACCTCGCACCGGCGACCCGTGGCACGCCTGGTGCCGTATACCGCCGCTGAGGAAGCCGCCGATTTGGTCGCTAGGCTAAACGCGATCCCGGGCGTCACCTGGAGCGGGGGCAAGCCGAAAGGAGGCCCGGGCATCAGGTTGCGTGGCCAGGGCAAGTCCGCAGCAGAGATAGTGCTCGAGGAGCGGGATTGATCCTGTATCTGGATACCTCCGCCCTCGTGAAGCTCTACGTCGCCGAACCCGGACGAGATCTGGTACTGAGAGCCATGACGCAGGCAGCTTCTGTCGCAACCAACGCCATCGCCTATCTTGAGCTGTTCTCAGCCGTCGCTCGCCTAGGGCGGGAGGCCCGCCTGACGGACCTGGAGGCTCGGAGGATCAAACGCGACTTCACAGGAGACTGGAGGGAGATGGCGGTCGTGGCTGCGTCTGACGCCTTGATACGCTCGGCCGCCACCTATCCAAGCCGCTTCGGTCTACGGGCGTACGACAGCCTCCACCTGGCCGCCGCGCATCTCCTACATAAGCAAGGAAGCGAGCAGGTGGTGTTTGCAACGTTCGACCGGCGACTTGGCCATGCCGCCGAATCGCTAGGGATGACCGTCCTCTCAGCCGAAGCCGCTTCGTAGGCGCACCGCGGGATCATGGATTCGGCCATCACGGAACGCGCAGAAGTCAGCTACAGCGTATTTCCCAAACCACTCGGCCACGGCCACCTCATCCAGCGTGCGGTGCTATCAGGGGTCCCGAGCGTCGATGCGAGTGCGCTCTCGCCCGCCGTCACCACCGAGTGCATGCTTTCGAACTACTCCATCAATCGCGTGGCTCGCCGAGCCCATAGCGGCAATCGCCATCCAGAAACGGTACTTCGAGCTAGTGGCTTTCAATCGGTATATTGGAACAACCCCAGCCCGTAATGACATCCGAATCCAAGCGCCAGCGGTCCTGTGATCTCCTCTGGAAAGACCATCCTCCAGAAACTCCCCTGCCTATCCGGCTGGACAAGGCCTCGTTTGTTCCGAAACCGATGAAAATTCACGGGCCGGCGCCCACGGCCTTTCACGGGGATCTCAGATAATGGCTCTACTTCGGGCTCCGGAAGCCCGCGCTCCCGGCATTCGCGGCGAATCTGATCCTCCACAGTGAAGCTCTTCTTCCGGAACCAGGGGTGCAGATACGGCGTTGCGGACCGCCACTCGAGGGCCGTTCCCGCATAGGATGAACCTACGATATCCGAGATCGCACCGTACTGCTCCAGGAGCACCTGCCACTCATCGCCGTCCTGCGTCCACAGGCGCGTGATTCGGTCGAGGGCCCGAAGGGCTGCGCCGGAGAGGCCGTTTCCAGCGTGGATCAGAATGTGGTCGATGAAGCCATCGTCATCTGCGTCCTCCGGGAGGTAAAAGGCGTGCCCGTGTCGGTTGTCGGTAGGCATGTCGTGGCCGGAGAGCACGGCGGGGACGTCGTTGGTGCCAGTCAGGCGATTGGCCTTGTACATCGCGGCGATGCGCACCAGTTCACCGATGCGTACGGCATTCTCGATGCGGGGCAGCGGCTTCCCCGCCAGCGCAAACCGGACTGTCGTAATCCCGTGCGACCATCGCTTCAGCGTCCGCATCCGAGGCCGCGACTGCGGCGTGAAGCAGCCGTATGGCCGCTGGTAGGTCACAAAACGAGCACCAGGCGGGCAGCTCCAGCCGGCCTGCTGGATGTCGCCGGTCTCCAGGCGCAGGGCGTCGATGAGCCGCTCCGGGAGGGTGGTCAGGATCTGCTTCTGGGGCTTCTTCAAGATCTTTGCATGGAGGCCGTAGGCGGCGACAGTTTCGGCGCGCCAAATTGCATAGTCCTGGACGGGGATGGGGGCAATGAGACGGACGGGCTCCAGCGCTTCTCCGGTTTCGGTATCCACGGCCAGCTCCGAGGACCGGCAGTTCGGCTCACCGCCCCACTCGTCCAGCAGGGAGGCCTCCACCCAGCTCTCGGCTCGGCCGAGAAATCCGATGTCGCGCAGCAATGCTTCCAGCAGAGGGCGCTCATCCGGGGCAAGCTCCGTGTCCGGCCAGGCAGCAACTAATCTTTCCGCCGGCTTCAGACAAACGAAGGCGTCGAAGATCAGCGCCGGTCTGTCCTGCTTGCCCTCACGGACCGGCATGTAGTGGCGGCTGTGGGCGCGAATGGCGGGGGGTAGCTGATACACGGGAAGCGTTCTCGCCATCTTGTCCACGAGCCGCTCCAGAACGGGCTCCGGGTACTGCTCGTGATCGGCCTTGCGGTGCCAGGTTGCGATGAGCCCCCGCAGGATGCGCCACGGGGCGGGGGGCCACTCCACGTCCGCCTCGTTGACGTGCCGCCCCCAGGGGGTGGCGTGATAACGCCCGGCGAGGAAGCGAAAGGCGATGGCAAGCATGCTTACTTCCTGTAGGTGATCTCGGTTACACGCGGCTCGTTGAAGCGGCCTTCGCCGGCAACCGCCTCGATCAGCTTCGGCATGGCCGCTTCGAGCGCGCTCAACGGCGGCACTTCGAAGCCTTCGGGCCGGGTGACATGCAGCACACGGCACTCCAGATCACAGGCCGTGCGCAGCCGCAGACCAGTCTCCAGGAAACGGCGGATCTTGAACAGGGCCAGTCCCACCAGCAGGCGCTCGACCTTCTCGCCCAGTCCGAAGGCCCGGAGCTGGGCCAGATCGAGATTGAAATAGGCGGTAATCTGCGGCGAGACGTATTCGTCTCGGGCGTAGGGAACGTTACCGAACCCCCGAGCCGTATCGCCCCGCGGGTTAACAGTATCGAGCTTTACACCACCGCTGGGCGCCACCTTGACCTCCTCGGCCTCGATGAACGCGGACAAGGCCCGCGGGAGACGGAGGCGTCCGCCAGCAAGCTCCTTTTTGGCGAGAAAGACCCCGTGAAGGACGGCATTGGCATCCACCCGCAGCAGAGTCTCGGCGAGCTTGCGGATATCCACCCGCCCCTCCTCCATATGCGCAAGCTCTTCCCGGAGCATTTCGAAGACGGTCTTGTCCTGTCCCTCTAGAACGTAAGGGGAGTTCAGCCGATGGGCTTCGAGCACGGAGCTTGTCAACCTCTCGCCTTGCCCATTCAGCACCCGGACGTACGGCAGCCCGGCCAGGGGTTCGACCCAGTCGTCGGCGGATTCGTCCCAACAGGCTTCTTCCAGCCGGTTCGCCATGCTCTGAGCGGACTCCACCAGGAGCATGCGTGCGTTTCCGTCTGGGCTCGAATACTCGGCAGCGCCGAGGTCGGGAAATCCGGTGGGCTGGAAGCGGGTCCCCTGGATAGGCTGAAGGTCCGCCGCCAACAGGAGCCGGGGGGAACCGTCAAGGGCCGTCACGTCGAAAGGCATGGTTGTACTCCTTCAATCGGCGTTTTCGGTTTCGGTCTCGCGCTCCATGCGCTGCGGCAGCAAGCGCCGAAGCTCGAAATCCGCGATGGGCACTAGCAATGCCGCGAGCAGGCGGCGGCCGGTGCCGCGTCCTGTTTCCAGGCCCGGAAAGCGCACCGGCAGGCCGGTAATGCGCAGCTGGCGTTCGCCGAGCTTTGCCGCACCGGCGATATCGTCCGCGGCAAGCCGGCGTATCAGCTCTACTGGTATAGGCAGCGTACGAGACGCCTCGATCAGACCAGCGCGATGAAGCTGGTCGTTGGTGCAGAAAAAGGGCTTCAGCAGCCGATAAGCGGCCGGCAGCGGCTCGGTCCGCTCCGCACGGGACCCTGCATCAGGTGGAACGCGTATCAGGGCGAGCCCCGGGAGCAGTGAAGCTATCCGGCGACCATCCAGGTTTCCGGCGAGCCATGCGGCCACATCGCCGATGGCTGCGGTCCGCATCGAGTACAGCGGCTTGTCGTCCAGCTCCCGCCGTTCCGCTTCCAGCAACCGCTGATGCAGGGTGGTGAGCAGGTTGTCCTCCACGCTGCCTACGCCCCAGGTGACCCGGTGCCTCTCTTCCTTGAGCCAGATCGGCCGGCGGCCGGACTGCTCCGGCGCCAAGTGGGCCCGCATGGGCAACGCGTATTCCAAAGATCCATCGTGCCTTCTGCGACGGCCATACACACCTGCCAGGGCAGCGGCTATGGCCAGCTCCGGACTCCCATCTCCCGCCTGGGCCCGAAGGAGCCACTCCGCAGGCAGCGACGGCACCGGCGGACACACCTCCCGCGCTGCGGGACTACGGGCAAGATAGAGCTGTGCCTCGCCGAGCAGCTCCAGCACGTGCTGCACTCTCGGCGCCGGGTCGTCCCGGTCCAAGGCGAGATCGAACAGCGCGTCCTCCAGGCGGCGGACCAGGGATTGGATGCGATTGGTCGCCTGTGCCCCGCGTCCGAGCCGGCGAAAGCGGGCGAGCCAGGCATCCTGATCCAGGTCGTCGATCAGATGAGCAGCGGGGTTACGGGCCACCCGAACCCGACTCAGCGGCGTTGCCAGATAAGCCTTACCGGAGCGCATCATGAACGCGTACCGCTGAAAACCAGTAATGCCGCGCTCCACGCCAAGCCGCGATACGGCCCGAACGAAGTCGAGTCCGTCCCGGGCCGGGCGCCGGTTAATGGTGGCCCTCCCTTCGGCAAGCAAAGCCCGCAGCTCGCTCAGGGTGGTGGGCGCGGACCAGAGCGGCATCCACATCTCGGCTCGTGCATTGCCTTCGTCTCCGAGCGCTGCTCCACCGGAGCCCGCCCCGGTGGACCGAACCGTGAATGGGTAACTCAGAGTTCCCGGCGCCATGCTCTCCAATCGACGCGTCGCGGCCGCAGCAAACAGCAATGCCCCTTCGATCATCAATACGAAATCCCAAGGATTAACCAGAGACGCGCTGCTAAAGCCGCTGCCCTGATTGGCGCCTCCGGCATTCCCGGGCGAAAACTGACCAATGGCTGTGGAGACCATGCCCGCCACCGTGCGGGCGAACAGCGCCTCATCCAGGTAGGTGCCTGCCTCGGGTTTCGGCGCCCCGGTATTCGCATCGAAAAGCCCAACTAACCGCTGCATGAAGTTGTTCGCAAAATCGAGACGGCCGTCGTTGCCGCCGGTGCCGAGCAGCGGTGGATACCTCGGGCTGTCTTCAGTCAACAAGACTGCCGCGTCGAACCATGCCAGGGCCTCTTCGTCGAATTCTCCGCGCAGGGCGGCAAGCAGGTCCGTCTTGGTATCGCGCGACGGTTTCTCTTCGATGCCCTGGCGCCCGAGCACCGTCCTGGCAGTACGAATCGCTTCGCGGAAAGGTGCCAGCCGCTCGGCGGCGCCTTGTTCAATAGGGTCGATACCGGATCGGTTATCCTTGGGATGGAAACCGCTGCCGCCATTCCATGGCGCGAGCACGGGCGTGGGTCGATAGCCATCGAGGAAGTAGTGCCGAAGTCCGTCTCCATCCAACCGGCCGATCAACACAAACTGATCATTACGCCAGCAGCCCCGCGCATCCGGGTCGGCCTGCTCAGCCACGAGACGGAGAATGCCAAGGGCCTTCAGGTAAGAAGCCAAGGGCGTCGGTGTGCAGCCCGCTAGAACGATCTCATAATTCATGAACCCGCCTCCCGTTCTTTCCGGCTTGCCCGCCAGTCGGCGATCCGTACCAGCGCTTCCAGCCAGGCCAGACGGAACGGCCCGTAGGCATCCAGCAGGCGACGCGTGCGCTCGGTCCACGACGGTCCCTGCGGCCCTTCGCCGAGCTGCATCAGGTCGAGGTGCAGCGTCGTCTCCGGCACGACTTCCCCGTTCAGCGCGACGGCGGGCAGGCGATCGCCATGCCAGACGCCGCGGGCATACAGTGTTTCCCCGTCCGGGGGCTCTTTTTCGGAGGGCAGAGCCCGCAGGCCGAGACGCACCTTGCCGTGGTGGGCGCCGATAAGATAGGCAATCAGGTTGCGGTCGGGTCTCGCCTCCGCATGCTCCAGCCATGCGAGCATGGATGCCAACTCGTGCCGGAACCCGCGACGCTCGTTCGCAACCCCGGTCTGGTCGACCACGTGGTACCTGGGCCGCCCCTGGCGAGCAGATTTGGCCCACAGCGTCTGCCCGTCTGGGGCATCGTCACCCCGAATGCCGCGCTGGAAGGCTTCGTGCGCCTTGCCCACGTCATGCCAACGACCGGCCTCGACGAGGATTGCACGCTCATCGTCCGATAGCCCCAGTGCCTCGGCGACAGCTTCCGCCTCCGCGGCGACGTCCTGAAGATGCTCGGTCAACGCTACGTACCGCCCGATCGCGCTCAGGGGATCACCCGAGTAACGCTCCTGGGCCTGGGGCGTTCCAGGTGCGATCACGGGTACCGTATCCGTGGCGTTCGCGACAAAGCCCTGGTCGGCCAGGTAGCCTCCGTCCGCGGCCCGCAGGAGGAGCACCAGCCCGGGCCGCAGCTGGTTCCGGTCGATACGCTGCCAGCTCTCCCCGAGCGGATCCCATAGGTGTGCTTCGCGTTCCTTCCTTCCGAGATAGTCCTTGAGCTGACCTAAGCCCACGGGACAAAGCTCATCACGAGCCGGAGCGGCATCCTCCGGCGGCCGGTGCTCGAACTCCCGCCAGAAGACCTGTACCTGGGCGGCACCCGGATCCCGAATGTAGGGCGAAACGTCCACATCGAAGCCCGAGAGGTCGGGATCGGTGTTAAAGAGATCCAGCAGATCCCGCCGGCGCAATACCTGGGAAAGTGCCGCTTCCCCTTGTAGCTTCGGCAGCGTTTCCGGATTCGCGTTCTGCAACTGGAGAAGGTATTCGCGTGCCGCCGCCAGCAGCTCTGGCGCATAGGGAGGAGCCGCCTCGCCGGCCTCGTCGGCGATATCGATCCAATACACTAGTGCCTCGCCATGCTCTCCGGCCCGATTGCAGCGCCCAAAACGCTGCACCAGGGAGGACCACGGAGCCAGCTCCGTGAAGAGGGTGCGGCTGGAGATATCGACTCCGGCCTCCACAGCCTGCGTGGCGACGACGATACGGCCGTGTTGGCCCGGTGCGTCGCGCAGCCGTCGTTCGATCCCCTGGCGTTCGGCGGGACGGAAGCGAGCGTGTAACAGGAGATGATCCACCTCGGGCAGGCACTTCTGCAGTGCTCGATACAGCGACTGCGCCCGTTCCACCCGATTGAGGATGACCAGCGATTGCGCCCCGCTTCGGTGGGCTTCGGCAACCTCATCCGCCAAGACTTCGATGTAGGCAGCCGCCTTTTTCTTACTATTCTCCACGTCGAGACGGGTCCGGGCTTGCTCAAGATCCTTGGCCGCGGACAGCCGCTTCCGAAGGTTCGGGTCCTTGCGGTCCCCGTCCGCAAGGGTTGCAATTCGCAGCGCATCCGCATGGTCTCTGAAATCCACGGTGCGCAGCCAGGCCGTGTGCAGGGTGGCGGAGACCCATAGACTGCGGGCCTGTCGGCTGGTGTTGAACGCGCGGCGGAACCCTTCGAGCTGGGTCGACGTGGGTAGGGCAGCTCCCATCAACTGCACCTCGTCATACACCCAAAGCGCGTCGTTGTGCAGCAGGGCAAAATGGATGGGCCACTGATAGCGGCTCATGCCGTAACCGCGCATCAACGCGCGCGACAGCAGCATGTCCTGGGTACCAACGAGAACGGCATCCTCCTCCGGATACTCTGCCCAGTGCGCCGCGCAGAGGTCCGACCCTCCGCCCATGAGCAGGTGAACCGACACGCCACCGTCTCCAGGGCTGCCCAACAGGTCGAGCGCGCGAAGCCAGGAGCGCACGTTCTCGAAGGTCTGCTCCACCAGCACCCGCATGGGAAGACACCAGACGAGCCGGCAGGGTAATTCCCGCTCAGCGAGAACCCGCCGCCGGTAGACCCAAGCCAGCGTAACGGCGGCGGTCTTACCCAGCCCGGTGGGGACGTCCAGCAGATCAGGCCAGGACCCCTCCGCCAGGGCAGCTTGATACGGATAAGGGTCCGTGGCGGTGGCTGTCCGAAAGAACTCGTCGAAGGAGAGTGCGGTCATACCGTGTCCTCATCACCGATCGCCTTCCCGACGCCATACTCTCGATACCCCCGCCACGCGCTGGTTCGCCCGTCCATTTCGGGTGCCGGTCGAGGACGATCAGCGTCAACGTAGACCAGTGCGTGGCGCCATTGGGATGCGCTGTCCACGCGTCCGCTCGCAGGTTCCACGGGGCTACGACGCAGTTACTGGTCCTAGCGGGTCCAGGTCCGATCAGATGCGGGTAGATACCCTGATTCGGCGTCTCGCCTTCTGATTCGTTTCCAACGGACTGCGCTCCCCTAAGCCACCGCTGTGTACTTCATTCGGAGGAGGTTTGGGCTATCGGGACACGAGTGCGAAAAGGATCATCCCCGATCGGGTGGCTCATGAGGTGAGCTTGCTGGAGGACCAGCGCTGAGCGACCAAAAGGCTCCTTGTCATTCTGATGGATACCGTAATCCGTGTGGTGGGAGCTCTTCAAGCCACGGGCCTCATCGTGCCCTCACCGCGCCATGGGTGCAGGCGGTTCAGGCCGGGGCGCTGCCGGTTTCCCGCTGGCGTAGGCGGGTCATGTAGATCTCGAAGAGCACGGGATGAAGCGTCTTGAGGGTCTCGCGGTCGGCGAGGGTTGCGGGATTGAGTGTCGGCTGGGAGCGGGCCACGAGGCGCTGCACGGTGACCGGTGTCTCGCGGGCGCGCGCGTTCCGGGTGTTCTCGGGGAGAGGCCAGCGGACGCGGCCGCGCATGGCTGCCCAGGCGGGGAAGTCCTCGTTCTCGAGGGGCGCGTCGAGATCCTGGAACACGGACCATTGGTGCGACATGAGGCGGCTTCCAGCCACTTCGCGCGCCGCGTGCTGCGGGAAATCCCAGCACAGGCGACACCAGTCGGCGAGGGCGGTCCCGCGTATGCCCAGTCGCTCGGCGGCCTGGGCGTGGCGAACGATCAGAAGGGGCTCGGCTCTCCAGTCGGCCTCCCCTTCCACGGCGGAGAGCACCGTCGTCCAGTCCTGGGCGCGGGCGGCGGCGAAGCTCGCGTGCAGCTCGGGCCG
>JABAHQ010004224.1_pt6 | contig 11499 bp, 10 predicted proteins | sample 7062091 | NCBI WGS metagenome assembly JABAHQ01 (sample SAMN14534359, study PRJNA622989) | marine sediment metagenome | biome: marine biome [ENVO:00000428]; feature: marine pelagic biome [ENVO:01000023]; material: deep marine sediment [ENVO:00002113] | place: India: Gulf of Kutch | collected...
CTCGCTGGGAGTCCTCCCGCTAACCTCGTAGGGCCGGCAGCCAGTCAACAGCTCATACAGCACGACGCCGAGCTGGTAGATATCGGAAGCGGTCGTAACCGGGTCACCGCGTACCTGTTCCGGGCTGGCATATGCCGGGGTCAACGGCAGCAATCCGGTACGCGTTATCGGGTCGGATCCGCTAAACATATCTTCCTGGTTGAGCGCCTTGGCAATTCCAAAGTCGAGCAGTTTTACCGTTCCTTTTTTGGTGACCAGAATGTTGGACGGTTTGAGATCTCTATGGATGATCAGCTTCCGATGAGCAAACTGCACAGCTTCGCATACCTTGAGAAAAAGCTTTAGCCGCTGGTTGATGGTAAGTTGATTGGCATCGCAATGCTCGTCAATCGGACGACCCTTCACATACTCCATGGCAAACCAGGGTTGTCTGTCGCCGGTGATCCCTCCGTCAAGCAACCGGGCAATGTTTTCATGATTAAGCGTTGCAAGAATCTGCCGTTCTGCAATAAACCGGCGGTTTTGGTTTTCTGAGGTAAAACCGGTTTGAAGCAATTTCAGGGCGACCTGCTGCTCGAACTGTCCGTCGGCACGTTCGGCAAGGTAAACGCTGCCCATTCCGCCATGGCCTAATGTTTTCATAATCTTATAAGGTCCAACCTGTTCACCTTTTTTTTCACCGGGCCTATAATCTGAAAAAGAGGACTTTGCGAGCTGTTCGGGAGAGTTGTCAATTGCACCGCGAGTATCATAGGCAGCAATCAGAGATAGCACCTCCTCTTTCAACTGACGGTCCTCGCCACAGGCTTTGTTGATATAGGCTTCGCGCTCGGTTTCTTCCAGTTCCAGTGCTTCAGTAAAGATATGCTTCAGCTTTTGCCAGCGGTTATATGTCTCTCCGTCTTTCATGAACATCACTTCTTTCCGTTTTTGCTTAATTCCCGGTTCAACCAGGCGCGGGCCATCTTCCAATCGCGGCTCACCGTCGCTGTTGAAATGCCAAGCGCTTTAGCTGTTTCCTCCAGGGACAAGCCACCAAAAAACCGGCATTCAACTATTCTGACCAGTCGCAGATCTTTTTCAGCAAGCTGGTTCAGAGCCTGGTGAACAGCTAATACATCGTTCAAGCTCACTTCTTGGGTAGCAATATTCTGTTTTCCCAGCGTAACACGCTGTCTGTCTCCACCCCGCTTTTGCGCCTTTTTTTTAACGGCATAATCAACCAGAATATTTCTCATTACCTGTGAGGCGATTCCAAAAAAATGTGCCCGGTTTTCCCAGTCGATGCGGTTGAACTCCACCAGTTTCAGGTACGCTTCATGTACAAGGTCGGTCGTATTCAGTGTATGACCGGACCGTTCACCAAGCAGCCGGTAGTGAGCCATTCCCCGCATTTCATCATAGACCAGGGGCATCAGTTTGTCGAGAGCCTTTTGATCACCGGATGAATGAGCCTTGAGCAACTCTGTGATTTTTACTTTTGTCAAATTGGCTTTCCTCAAAAAGTTTCATTTCCAAATGATAAAGATTTTCCGGTTTTTCGGCTTTATTAAATAGAGGCAATAAAAAAGCGTCGCATAGTAGTCGCATAGCTATGTAAAAACAATAAAAAACTGGAGGATTCTATATATGGAACGGCGAGTCATTATCTCAATGATTTTCTTATTTTCAATTTCATTTATGTTTTATAATAAAACTAATGTACTTCAGGCTGCATCGCAAGAAGATGATTCGGATTCATCGAAACAAATAGAAACAGTGGAAGGGGTCACATCGGGATTTGATTGTGCGGTAGTGGGATTATTGTGCCCAAGTACCCACCGTGCTGCGGATTATACGACCGGTATATTCACTGACGATAAGCAATTCTACTTTGTGGTGAATATTCCGCAGAGTTTTTTGACCCAGTATTTCCTGGATCATCTGGAAATTACCGGCACCGTTTACAATCCATATCATCATGCGATCGAGCCGGAGGAAATTCATCTGCTGGAAGAGGGGAATAAATCCCTGGTTTATGAGGAGGGATATTTTATCGATCCCAACGGACATCGAGCATTGTTTAATAAGGGGCAAATTGTGGACGGGGTTTGGTACTGTGACGAATGTGCTGCTGACCAATAATCCGGTAATTTAGCGCGACCTTCCCCCTCCGGTGGTTGAAGTCCAGCATAGATGAACCATCAAGCACATGGAAAAGAAGCGAATGTTTGGGGGGATGCTGCTGACAACATCGGTCGGGAAGCTCTGCGGAAAAGGAATTTAGTAAATGGTGATAATGGATAGCCAATTCAAAATACGGTCGGAAAGGAGACTAACAATGCATATTCAAAATAAATCGATAGGGGGAACAGCTATGACCATCCTGGTGCTGATATTGGTTTGGAACTTTACCGGTATAGCACAGCAGGAGCAAATGTTTGTTCCCGAGGGCACATCCATTGGGGAGATTGATTTCCGGGTTTCCTGCGATGAAGCCGTGCAGGAGGATTTCGATCGTGCCCTGGGTATGCTGCATCATATGATGTATGCGGCTGCCCGAGAAGCTTTCAAGGATATTGCAAAGAAAGCCCCAAATTGCGCAATGGCGTATTGGGGGATAGCAACCACGCGTTTTCAACCGTTGTGGGGAACGCGGCCAGGAAAAGAAGAATTGCAGAAAGGATGGATAGAAATTCGCAAAGCACAGAAGCTGGTTGACTCGGAACAGGAAAGATACCTGATCGAAGCCACTGCGGCGTTTTTCCGCGAACCTGAAACGGCGGACTTCTGGACTCGCATCCAACGCTGGGTCGATGGGGTGGGAGCTGCTTATAAGGCTTATCCCAATGATGTGGATATCGCCGCCTTTTATGGACTGTCGCTGCTCGCAAAAGCACAACGCGGCGAAGATCGCAATCCGCTGCATGATGAGGCCGAGCGTGTGCTTCGGGATATTTTTGAACGGGTGACGACCCATCCGGGGGCAATCCATTATAGTATTCATGCTACCGATGTTAAGGGTCGCGCCCGGAATGCGCTGGATATGGTGGAGGCATATGGCAAAATTGCCCCGAAAGTCCCCCACGCCCTGCATATGCCTGCTCATATTTATGTTCGGTTGGGGGACTGGCCAAAGGTAATTGAGTGGAACATTGCCTCTGCGGAGGCTTCGCTGAAATATCCGGTTAATGGCGCCGTGTCCCATCATTATCTGCATGCCAAAGATTACCTTGTTTACGCCTATTTGCAGCGGGGAGAGGATGATAGAGCGGTAAGTGTGGCAGAACAAGCCCTGGCAAAGGAACGCTATCAACCCTCACTGATCAGCGCCTTTCATCTATCGGTTATTCCGGCGCGTCTGGCGGTGGAATGCAGCAATTGGAAACGTGCCGCTGCACTCCAGCCTCGCACACCTGCTTATCTACCCTGGGACGACTTCCCCTGGGCAGAGGGGCTCACCTGGTATACACGAGGTCTTGGTGCCATCCATAGCGGTGATATTGAAGCTGCACAAGAAGCCGATAACCGTCTCAAAAGACTCAGGGAAAAAGCCAGGAATAACGGAGCTAACGATATGGCGACATATATAGAAATTGATCGCCGGGTGCTTGCCGGACGAATAGCCCATGCCCGGGGTAATGCCGAAAAAGCGGTAGAATTGACCCGTTCAGCGACTGAGCTTGAAGCGGGAATAGAGAAGCATCCCATTACTCCGGGTGCTTTGTTGCCACCATACGAAGCGCTGGGCCACTTGCTTATGGACCTCAATCGTCCGGCGGAGGCTTTTGAGGCATACCGGACTTCCGATGAAATCTGGCCGGGACGCTATAAAACGTTGCTGGGTGCCGCACGTGCAGCAAAGCGCGCCGGCAAGGTAGAAGCTGCCAATGAATATTATGAAAAATTGCTAACGATCACAGGAGACTCGAAACGGACAACCATAAGAGAGGCCCGGCAATATATTTCGGAACTGTAAGGAACCAATCTGTTAAATGCCCATGATATGTGGGTGCTTCACAATCCCACATATCATGGTTCAATTAAGCATATAGGAGGTATTTATGCAATCATCCACTGTTCAACAAAAATTAGACAGAACCGATTTGGAACATAAAGTAAAAGCAATGTATCGGGATGTAGCCCTGAACCCCCGTGGAGCTTATCATTTCGAGATGGGACATCAACTCGCCCTGAAGCTGGGGTATCAGGAAGAAGAAATCCAAATGATCCCTGATGCTGCCATCGAGTCATTTGCCGGGGTCGGGTATTTCTTCGATTTTGCCGGCATCAAAACGGGAGAAAAAGTGCTGGACCTGGGAAGCGGTTCCGGAATGGATGCATTCTTTGCCGCTTGGAAAGCCGGTTCATTGGGATATGTCGCCGGAGTGGATATGACCGAAGCACAGATTGAGAAAGCAAATCGATTGGCAGAAAATTTTGAATCCGGCAATATACTATTCATGAAAGCCAAGATCGAACACCTCGACTTCGTTGATGCGACTTTCGATGTGGTGATTAGCAACGGCGTAATAAACCTCAGCCCTTACAAACAAAAAGTGTTTTCCGAAATAGGACGTGTTCTAAGGCCGAATGGCCGAATGGCAATTGCCGATATCGTCAGTGAAAAACAAATGCCGGACAATATTGTTTGTGATCCCAACTTATGGGCATCGTGCATCGGCGGGGCAGCGCAGGAAGATTCCTATAAACAGATGATCGAGAACGCAGGGATGAAAATTGTACGGGTAAAAAATAATTCATCGTACCAATTTCTTTCAAAGTCCGCCCGCGGTGCTTCCGGCAAGTATGGAGTAAAAAGCGTCACACTGCTTGCACAGCGAAAGTGAGGTCATGAGGTAGAAAGATACAAAATCTGTTCAGTTAATTCATTCATGTGTCAATATAAAAGCAGGAGGTAAACCATTATGTCAACGCAAACGCTTATGAATGGTGTCAACGTCGATCAGCTGGTTGACACAATAAATCATATAAAAGAGCAACCGGAACTGGCAAAATTCAAATTCCGGGCAACAAACGAATGGGTGGAAGGTGGTCATTCCCGCACGATCATCCACTCCTTTTATGGCGCAGGCCAGGAGGATACCTCCCGTAGCGAGCCGTTTGTTCTGGAAGGCGATGAGCCGCCGGTGCTTCTGGGAGAGAATCGCGCTCCTAACGCGGTGGAAACAGTTCTCCATGCGTTGGCGTCCTGCATCAGTGTGGGATTCATTTATAATGCTGCTGCACAGGATATACAAGTGGAGGAGCTGGAAATGAACATAGAAGGCGACATCGATCTGCACGGTTTCCTGGGTTTATCGGATAAAGTGCGACCGGGATATGAGAATATTCGCCTGACCTATCGAGTTAAGGCAGATGCACCGGAAGAAAAACTGACCGAACTGTGCGATTATGTCCAGAAAACCTCTCCGGTTCTCGACATTATTAACAATCCGGTTCCGGTGTCGATTGAGATGGAGAAAAAGTAATCTGGAAAGCCCAATCCCAATCATCTACCTGGTCGAAAGTGAGCAAACGGCCGGCACTCGGTCGTTTGCTCATCGCTCATAAAAGTATCCAAAACATAAACAAGCTTCACAAATCGTACTTCAATTTCTCTTGCCATAAACTGTCTGCAATACCACAGGCGTTGTCTATGCCGGTACAAGCCTGCCTGTGTAAGTAGCACGGCCAGAACACTATAAAAACAGCACCGTTACCGATTTTGCCACCGGGCTGATGTGGAGCCAATTCGATAATGGCGATTCGATTTTTACCAATAGAATTTCCGGATATACTCGCATTGACGGTTGGTTGAGCTGTGAGGATGATCACACTGCTGGCCTTCCAGACCTCTACCCGCGGATAACTCTTCCCGTCAGCCCGCCGACCACCCTTGAAGTTCGGTGCATACACGGGATCGGATTGTGGTTGAAAATCGTACCGGAATGTTTGATAATCCGTCAGGCGTTGGAAATTCTGCAAAAAAAGGATTTATTAAAACTATTTTGGTTGGCGGAATTGTTTCAGATTGTCTACATTGTTTTAGTCGGCTTTGCCGGCTTTTTTAAGTTGTTTAAATGGAAGCCAAATGCATGATTGCCCCTCGTCGATTAACGGCGCTCTTTCTAAAACCTTATCCCAATATTATCTGGAAATATCCGCCCTCAGCCAAAACCATCTATCTCACTTTTGATGATGGCCCTTATCCGCCTGTAACCAAACCACTATTAGCTTGGTTAAAGGAGAAGCAGATCCCGGCGACATTTTTTTTGTCCGGCAAACAAATTTATCGCTATCGTAGGGAAATGGGGAATCTGGATTACTCCGATCACCAGATCGGGAGCCATTCCTTTTATCATCTGCCGCTATTCGGATTGGAAAGGAGCTCACTGCTGCGCCAGATTGAGGTCACCGATCGTTTAATTTTGAAATATGTAAATCGATTACCCAATCTATTCCGGCCGCCTTACGGTAATTTTAATCCGATTCCACGATTCTCCCCAGACTGAAAATGTGCAGATGAAGGTTTCAACGGATGTTATCGGCTATTGTCTTGAGCGGGGGCGGGGATTTGGGGCTGTGGGGTAATTTATCCTCATCAAAAGTCCTTTAGAATATTGATATTATGTGAGGCGTTTAACAATTGTGCTAACCTCACGGTGGGCGTGCGCAGACAATACCTGTTGAAACAAAGGAAAACTTAAAAGTCATCGACACTGCTTAAAATCTCCAAGCCTCACTGTTCAGTTTAAGCAACTGGTTAGGAACCGCTTTTGCTAATTATTGCTGTTTTATTTTACAGAAACAATTTAACAAACTTTAAATTTGCACTGCCCTTTAAATTTTTGGCACGGCACATATCTTTGATTGAGTTAATACCGTATTCTCCAGTTAGCACCTCTCCAACGTCAAATCACATTCATAAAATCAAACTGTTATAGAATACAATTGTTAGTTTATGCTTGTGAAATCATACCAAAATTTCTCATTAAAAAAATAGGTACCACAAACATTATACAATACACTACCAGCCACAATTCCATTTAAATCCCAAGATTGAATTTTGATAATTGCAGACTCTATTTTTATTCTTATACTACCGCCCGGATAACTCCTAGTATCTCCTGATATGAAAGTTGGCAGATTATTATTTGGAGTTTCAACAAATTTGAGTTCTTTTTTATAATCACTAATGTCTCCAACACTATTAATTAAAGTCTGAATAATAGTATCACCCTTTATTTCTCCTTGCCAATACACTAAACCTCCTAAAAAATTGTACATTGCAGAGTTTTCTTTTGTCACAGAATAGTTCAAATCCCACTCTTTGACACAAAAAACATCACTGCAGCTGTCGGTAACTCCAAAAAAACTAACAATACCAGTATCTCTTTGGGAAGTCACTTTTATTTCACCGGATTTTGCTTTAAACGGTACATAAGCATAAATTTTATTCTTATTAGTGCTATCAGGTCTTAGAGATAGGCTGTCTTGAAAAATAACCCGTATTCCAAATTCGTATTGACGATTATTCAAACCGGATATTTCAATTTTAGTGCCAATCCCGCCTTTTTTGGGAAAAATTTCTAACTGTTTAGGGGCGTTATTTTCAATTGTATTATTGGTGCCAGTGACTGGATCGTAGTTCTTTTCACAGCTTATAAAGACTTGGACGAATAAAAAGATTATTAAAATGTTCTTAGCAATATTAAGTTGCATCATATTACTCATTGTTTCTGACATGCCTAACCTAATATTATTACATTCGACTGCAAACAATTTTGATTCCTCATATAGGGAAGAAATTCCTAATATAAGGAAGTTTTTTCTACTGTTCCCTATATAAGGAATAATCAGGTGGCACATATAAGGAACATTTCTCAACATAATTTTAAATTTAAATTAAGTTACAACAATTGTCAGTACCTGTCAAGCTTCAAGTTCAAAAATTCAGATCATTGCTGGTGTTAAGGGGGTGGGAACAGTACACCAAGCCTGAGATCACTTTTGTTCTTTTTTTCTCAGTATCCGGAAAATATGGCCACACTTAATTTTCCCACCCCCTAAGTTGCCTCTCTTTATTTCTCCGTCTTCCCGCCGGCTAACCACATCTTGTGTCCGATGATCAAAAGCGCAATGGTAAAGATCGCCATTAGGTAGAGGGGAAACATCGGTTGATTAAAGCTGCCCAGTTTATTGGTTGTCGCCAGCGCCTGGGTAACGCCAAATGTGCCTAAAAAGCTATGGAACACAATCGTCCCGTAAACATCGCGCGAAATGATAAAAAATGCGCTGGTAATCAGGCCGATGCCGGCCAGTTTGGCGACCATCTCAAACGTATTGAAAGGCGGACTGTGGGCAAAATGATAGAGACCAAACAAAATGCTGGAGATTAACATCGGAATGACAATCGCAATTACTTTTCCCTTATCCCGTAAAGCAAATTGCAGGACACCGCCAATGACGGCCCAACAGACCAATATTTCCGCAGCAGAAACTACCAGGACCTGGGCGTAAGCGTTCACAATAATCAGCGGATTGAATGTGACCGGTGATTTGGTCAGGTAAAAGATTAATCCAACTACAATCCCAATAACAATCCAGATTACCGCATGGTGGGCAGATTGGAAGCCGCTTTGTCTGGATGTTAAGGCACCGTTACGCAAAAATGTACTCAGCAGCCAAGTTGAGGCAACAACGCCGATGAGAAGGTTTGCAATTAACGCATAAGTGAAGCGAGCCATGGTTGCATCAGGTTGCCTGAAGGTCTTGAGCATGCCTTCCAAAAGGTAAGTAGCTAACATCCACATAATAAACAAGGAAAGGGCAAGGAGAATGGCTTTTTTAGTGAAAGACATAATTGTCATCCTTTGTTTAAATTCCTTAGAATTAACCAATTTGAAAGGAGATATTCAAATACAAATTGCTTCTTGCCTTTATGCCCGGGAATCCCTTTATTTTGACCTTTTAAATCAACAGAGAGAAACTCATGGATTTTCCCTTGAATCTTGCGGAATATTTTTTATCCCTTGCGATTATTACAGCAGGGTCGTTGTTGCAAGGATCGGTCGGCTTTGGCCTGGGGCTATTAGGGGTTCCACTATTGATCCTGATAGAACCGACATTAGTTCCCGGCCCACTGCTCCTAATGGCCTTTTTCCTCAACATCTTAGTCTCCCGGAGAGAGTGGCGGGATATGGATTTAAAGAGCATCAAATGGGTGCTGGTTGGACGGGTTTTGGGTACCGTTATCGCCGCTGCAATTATGACCATATTAGCCAGGAACACCCTGTCATTGCTATTGGGATTTTTAGTATTGCTGGCAGTGGTAATAAGCGCCGGTGGGTTTAACCTGTCTTTGACGCCTGGTAATCTTTTTAGCGCCGGAAGCCTTTCGGGATTTATGGCCACAACCTGCGCGGTTGGCGGCCCACCTTTAGCGTTGATTTTTCAACGGGAACGCGGTACACGCTTACGCGGGAATTTGGCCGGGATATTTTTAATTGGAACTGTACTGTCCATCGCCTCACTGATCGTAATCAAACGCTTTGGATTTACCGAACTCTATTTGGCCTTAGCTTTACTCCCCGGCATTTTATTAGGATTTATCCTTTCCAATCGCACTTCTAAAATTCTGGATAAGGGATTCATCCGCCCGGCAGTGCTGGTGGTAGCTACTCTGTCTGCCGGGGTCGTGATTGCCCGGAATCTGATGTAATCAACTATTACTTATTTCAGGAAAATCATCTTATCAGATTTTACAAAGATACGTTCTCCTTCATTCTGCAGATTTGCAGAGCGTTCACCGGCAATCAATCGATAAATATAAATTCCCCCTGCCACCGTTTCACCGCTTTCATTCTTGCCGTCCCACTGAACTGTTTTGTATCCCGCCGACTGGGGCCGATTTACCAGCGTTCTGACTTCTTGTCCCAGGACGTTATAGACTTTTAATGTCACATAACTCTCTTTTGGCAAAGCATATTCTATCGTAGTGGAAGGATTAAATGGGTTAGGGAAGTTTTGGGCGAGGCTGTATTCTTTGGGAATTTCATTATTGGGATCTTCAGTTTTTAAATTTTCTTTGGACGGTGCTGAGGACAGCGATGAAGCCGAACTCTTTTTTTGGCTCACTATCGGTTGAGGGGAGCGTTTTGCCAATAGCTCTTCACCGGGCAGCGGATGCCGGAATTCCGATTCGGTTACGGACAAATTATTTGATCCATACTGTAATCGAACCGTGGCGGTAGGATCGGATACAAATAGACTATTGCTGATACTACCTCCCTGAGCCAGGGTAATATCGGAATTCGCTGTGGCCAGGAAACTGGCATCGGCTATGTCTACCTCCAGGTTGAAGTTGAGATCGCTGCTCTCCAACACCTGGAAGGCCACGCCTGATGGAATTGTCAAAGTCGTGTTGCCGGAAAAATGAGCTAAACCATTGCCGTTTTCACCGGTTTGGAGTCGAACGTTAGAACCAAGTGAGAGAGCGCCTTCAATTGAAAGCGTTATGGTATCTTTATCCGCAAAATGAATGCTACTATTCGGTTCGATAGAGAGGGTGCGATTGACAGGAATACTAATATCATTGGTAAAATAGATGGTACCACTGAGCGTTATATCTTGAGTAAGCGTATCACCAAAAAATGGTGTCGGTTCAGCCATTTCAAAACGGGTACCACTATTAAACCACCTGGCACTGGCTGGTATATGTCCAAAAGGAGGAAAGTTGCTATTAAATGGCTCTCCGGGACCCAATGTTGGAAAGTTATACCCGCCACTTAAAAAGTCAGGTCTTGATGAATAATAATAAGAAACATCCGCCTGCCAGATATCCTGGTTATTAATCATTGCAAAAAATTCAAAAATACCGGTCGGATGATCCAGACTACTTCCCGTCTCATAATTTTGATTTTCAAGAACTTCTCTGCCATAGAGATCCTGGGCTATAGAAGTGATGCCGGAGGTATTTATATCGGTGATGACATTTCCAATTAGATTTGAAAATTCCGCGTTCTTTAGAATCAGTTCATGGAATTCCGGGTTACTTGCGGGATTCCCTTCAACCACAATATTACGGACGAAAGTATTGTAAGGTCCATTGTTTCCATGAAAACCCCAAAAAGGCGGGGTGGTAAATGAGATATCCGCTTCGATCTGTTCGGCGATGTTTTGTTCAAACAGATTTGAAAATGCATAACCTCCGTGTAAAACAATGTCGGCTCCCTGAGGGAGATGAATTCCGCCCAAACCGGTCCAGTGTTGTTCCCGCGAATAGTTGTAACTGAGCACATTACCATTGGAGCCATTTGCGACCAACAGCGCATGGCGCAATCGCCGGAAAACATTGTTTTCGATCAGGCAATTGGTAGTACTCGCTGTCAGATTTACACCATATCCATATCCTCCGCTGCCGTAACTGATTGACCTGTGGATGAAGCAACCGCTTACCTCTACATGAGAGGATGCATTGATGCCAATGTGATTTTTAGCGGTTTTCTGCATCTCCAC
>JABAHQ010004606.1_pt1 | contig 11493 bp, 13 predicted proteins | sample 7062091 | NCBI WGS metagenome assembly JABAHQ01 (sample SAMN14534359, study PRJNA622989) | marine sediment metagenome | biome: marine biome [ENVO:00000428]; feature: marine pelagic biome [ENVO:01000023]; material: deep marine sediment [ENVO:00002113] | place: India: Gulf of Kutch | collected...
GCCAGGCATCCATCGGCCCATACAAGCTCAAGATAGATTCGATACTTTAAGCCCCCTTCATTTCAGCTTGATTACAATCGCCGCTTATTGTGGTGTATTAAATAATGCAATATTTTTATTGCCAGGTGTGACGTGAAATGTTAACTTTGGATTTACAACCAAGGCATGCTTCATATGGACAATAGTGTCCGCGTTGGTGCCGTAGCGGCACAAATCAACAGGAGGTGAAGCCATGAGGAGAGCATTACTCGTTGTAATCGGTATCGCAATCTTGGGCGTTCTGGGCGCGTGCCGCCACAATCCGCCACCGGACCCTGAGCCCGAGCCGCGCGGTACGATAAGGATAGAGTCCGGCACCGGTCTTGCCGAGGGCCAGATAGTCACCGACCCCTCGATACCCGAGTGCGTACCCGGAAGCAATGTCGTGGCCCACGTCGAGGTCGGCGGCGGGCTTGCGGGCAATACCATCTCCATAAGGGCCCACTGCGATGACGCGAGGGTCGCCGACGCCAGCACCAGCGATAACGGCAACGGCACCACGAGGGCCGATACCGATACCGGCAACCAGGTAGACGGCGTACCGGGCTGCAGCTTCACCGCCATACAGAACCCGCCGCTATCGAACTGGACAGGCAGCTGCACCTTCTATTAAGCGGTTATAATCCGGGCCTTGCCAACCATAAGGCGGGAGGAAATTGCCCCGCCTTGTGGCGCAAGGCCTTTTGTGCAAAAGAGCCGGGCCTCTTTAATAAAAGAAGGCTTGAGTAGCATCAGAGGAGAAGACCAAAGAGCGGGATATGCCGGATAGTAACGATGACAAATGCATAAAGAGTAGAGACTACTACGGGTGGTGCGATAAACTACCTTCCGCCGAGTATTACCGAGATGTTGACGGTTATAGGTACTGCGTCTTCCACGCACCTGCGGGGAGTAAGTGGGAGGTAGACGGAAAAGCGCTAATGGGGCTTGTCCATCAGCGTATAGGTGATGCCAAAAGAGAAGAAGTCGGCTGCGACCTCTCGGGGACAATCTTCGATACTGAGGCAGACTTTAAACGATACAATGATAAAAACCCCNNTAATTTAGAAATAGCCGAATTTCATGAGACGGCTGATTTTAGTTATGTTACCTTCGGCAATAAAGCCTTCTTCACCGAAGCTAAATTCAAAGGTAAGGCTGAATTTCTCTTTGCTGCCTTCAATAATTCGGCTGGTTTCGTTAGGGCTAACTTCGACAACAGGGCTAATTTTCGTGATGCCATCTTCAACGACCGTGCTATTTTTAATGGAGCTGCCTTCGGCAATAGGTCCGACTTTTTCGAAGCTAACTTCAAAGGTAAGGCTGGATTTCTCTCGGCTGCCTTCAATGGTTTGGTTGTCTTCGCTAGTGCCAACTTCGACAACAAGGCTGATTTTCATGATGCCACCTTCAACGGCTATGCTGAATTTCAAGAAGCTACCTTCGGCAATGACGCCTCCTTTGACGATGCTGAATTCAAAGGTAATGCTAAATTTCTCTCGGCTGCCTTCAATAATCCGGTTGTCTTCGCTGGGGCCAACTTCGACAAAACTGCTGATTTTCAAAGTGCCATCTTCAACGACCATGTTAATTTTTCTATAGCTACCTTCGGCGGCATGGCCGACTTCCGAAGAGCTAAATTCAAATATGAGGCTTACTTCAACAAAGCCATCTTCAGGAGACGGGTTAACTTCGAGCGTGCCGTATTCGACAATGTGGTAGCGGTGTTTTTTGCTGTCTTTAAAAGCTCCTGCTACTTTGGCAACGCCCTTTTCAAGGGCGATGCCATCATGCACTCTTGCGAATTTGAAGGTAGGGCCGACTTCTCCGTGGTGAGAATCGCGGCCAACGCAGTATTAAGGTTGAATTACTCGCGCTTTATGNNTTATAGACGGCAGGCTCTTTATAGTCGGTGGTAAACCGAAGGAGGAAGACCAAATCGAACGGGTATTATATAAAAAAACCGTAGACTTCACCAATGTGAGCGTCGGCGGTATAGTGCGCTTTAAGGAGGCCGACCTTACAGGCGTAAGCTTTGAAGGTAGCGACCTCATGCGCTTTGATTTTTACGGCTGTAAATTTGAAGATTCGGGTCAATGGCTGTGGTGGCGGGAGAAGCTCCTATACGACGATAAGAAGCTCGAAACTAAGAAGAATCCTTCTTCCGAGGAGTATCTCAAAGTCGAGAAGCTCTACACGGCGCTAAAGCAGAGGGCAAAAGAGGCGCACGACTGGGGCGAGGTATCCATTTGGCACTACAACGAAAAGGAGATGGCACGAAAGAGGTCGGCAACAAAAAAAGAAGTTGAAAAAGTTGTTGTGTACAAGTTTTGGAAAAAGTTTAAGAGGCTGTTTAAGGGGCTGATGGTGTCGATAAATAATATAAATATATACACCCTATACTGGCTCGTTAGCGGCTACGGCGAGAGGCCCCTCCGTGCGTTCGGTGTATGGATTATTTTATTAATTGTCGGAGCGCTTGTGAACTGGATAAGCGGTTATGAGGAAGCCGTAGTGATGACCCTGAAGCAGGCCTTCCCCCTATACAGGGACTCAACTCATGACGAGAATACTCTCCAGGTAGGAGTGTTAATATTTATCAGTATTCTACTGTACTCTCAGTTCGCTCTCTTTTTAATGGCCCTTAGAAACCGCTTCAGGAGGTAAGGCGTTACGCATGGATAATCCCGCCTTTGAAGTGGTCTCAACAAAGGCAAAAGCCCGGTGGGCTGCCCCGGGTCTTTTGCAATTGACACCTTTGCTTGCTTTTGTTATCTTCTAATCCTACCACAGGCATCGCCCGCCGGTGTCTGCCGGCTTTATCGAGTCTCGCGGCAATTATCTTGCCCCTCTATTTATGATGGCTGCGTCTTCTTCGCGACCCGAAGTGCCATGCCGAGGACGCACCGTCGAAGAGGGCCCCGGGTGGCCCGCGGGATTTGCCTGCTTTCGCAGATACGCACGATAATAAAAATAAAAAAAAGAACGACCAACAGGGAGGATACAGCCATGAAAAGAAGAGCGCTTCTTGCGACGTTACCGGTCTTTGCCCTGGCCTTGCTCGTCGTGGTCTCGGGGTGCGCCCCAAGGCTCCTGGCCCCAAATGAGCTTGCCGCACCGGAGCCGATACTCGACAACACGGGCAAGTACATGAGCCCGTACACGCAGGACGACGTAATGGCCGAGTGGACGGACAAGGCCCTCGCGGCCAAGACAGGGGCGGCTGTGGGAAGGCTCGCTGGCCAGTACGCCGGACAGAAGGCCATGGAGCAGGTGCCCCTTGTAGGCGGCATACTCGGTGAGAAGGTCGGCGGGGCCATAGGGCGCAAGATAGCCATAGAGGCCGCAGGCGGGATGGAGTTCATAGTAGAGACGTCGGACGTCTCGTTTAACGACATAGACGACATGGCCGTCTACCTATACGTAAAGCACTCCTCGCACGAGTACTACAAGGAAGCGCTCGATGCCGCGATGGAGATATACCCGCCTTTGAAGAAGAGGTACGGACAGGCGCTAATAAAGGCCTCGAGACAGGCAAGGAAGTAACTCGAGGCCCTTAAGGCCGAATACAATCAAAGCTAAAGAGGTGCCAAGATGAAGTTTGGACTGCTGATAACGATACCCATGCTAATACNNCAACACGGCCGGGAGGGCGACCGTCTACGAGGACACGAGCACCGTTGGCACGGTGGCCGGCGTCGGCGTGGAGAGCCAGGACATAGTCTCGATGACCGACAGGATGATGCGCGACATGCTCTCTTCTCCGGTGCTTGCCGGACGGAACGTGGCGCCGTACGTCATAGTAGACGACGAGTACTTTGTAAACGAAAGCTCGTCGATTATGAACAAGCGCCTCATAACCGAGCGGCTGATGGTAAACTTGAACCGCGCCGCCGCCGGGAGGATGGTATTTATCGAGAGGGGTGCCGCAGAGATGGTCGAAAAGGAGCGCACCTTGAAGAGGTCCGGCGTGGTCGGCGAGGGTACGCTCGGAAGCACGAAAACGGTCGCGGGCGCGGACTTCAGGCTTACCGGGAGGATAATGTCTCTCGACGCGGCCTCGGCAACAAGCGGCGCTGTATCGAGGTATCACCAGATATCGTTTAAGATGGTCGACCTCGAGACGGGTGTGGCCGTATGGACCGGGCTTTATGAGTTCAAGAAGGCTGCGCAGGACGACATAATCTACAGGTGATAAAGAAAGTGTCAAGGTTTGCAAAGACAACTGCGGCCCTGCTCTTGGCGGCTGCACTCATCGCCGGGTGCGCGTCGCGTCAGACGTTTGAGGACGTCGACGTGCCAAAGGCCGAGATGGACGCCTTTCTCGCAGACAAGCCCGAGGAGCTCGAGCCCGCATACAGAAGGCTCCTTAGGGAGGGGCCGAGAAACGCCGTCTTGAACCAGATGAGGGTCGGTCTCGATGCCTACCAGCTCGGCTATAAGGAGCTATCCGAGAGGGCCTTCGATAACGCCGTAGCAAATATCCAGCGCATATACGCCGATAACGAGACGGCAAGAAAGGCAAGGAGCCTCTGGTACGAAGAGGGAATGAAGGACTTCAAGGGCGAGCCTTACGAGAGGGCCATGGCCTTCTACTACAGGGGGCTGCTCTTTTTAGAAGAGGGCGATTACGAGAACGCGAGGGCCGCCTTCAAGTCGGCCATACTGCAGGACGCCTTCGCAGAGGAGGAGCAGTCTCGTTGCGACTTCGCCCTATTGATACTCCTCGAGGCATGGGCCTCGAAGCTTGCAAATTCCCCCGACCTTGCGCGCGTGGCATTTGAAGAGGTAAAGAGGCTGAGGCCGGACTTCGAGGGCTCGCTCGACGACAACGTCCTCGTTATCATAGAGACGGGCACCTCTCCGAGAAAGCTCGCCGACGGCCCCGGACACTCGGAGCTTAAGTTCAGAAGGGGTAAGAAGATAATCGAGAAGGACGTGGTCGTCTCCCTCGACGGCACGCGCCACGGAGGGCCCTATCCGATGGAAGACATATTCTGGCAGTCGACGAGCAGGGGAGGCCGCCCGGTCGATAAGATAGTCCAGGGCAAGGCGAAGTTCAGGCAGGTAAACGCCAGGATGGGCTCCACGCTCACCGAGGTAGCAAACACGATGATGTTCAGCGCGCCGCTTGTCGAAAATACCGAGGGGATGCAGGCGGCAAGCGCGGCACTCGGCCTTGTCGGGGTGGCACAGATGGCCATGGCTCAGAGGGCAAGGCCGCACGCCGATACAAGGTACTGGAACAACCTCCCGGATACGGTCTGGGTCTATTCAATAAAACTCGATGAAGGCAAACACTCGTTAAAGCTTGATTTCCTCGACGCCGAAGGCAACGTGATAAGGGACTTCTCAAAAACCGTCAACCTCGAAGTAGGGCATGGCGAGCCCTCGATAGTGTGGGTCAAGTCGCGAAAGGTGCTCAGTACCGATAACAAGAAGAGAGTCGGGAGGTAACTCTGATGAAGACGTTTATAATAGCCGCTGCGATGGCGGCAACAATCATGGTCTTTACCGGTTGTACGACTACCAGGGTAAGCGAGGGGCCGGCTCCGGCTGTAAAGGTCGACAGCCCGGACGCCCCGTACGCCACGGTTAGAATGAACGCCGTGGCGATACTCGACAAGAGCCTCCAGAAGTGGAACGTCTACAGGGAAGGTAAATCGGGCGGTGAGGCCAACTCGGGCAAGATAGCACTTGAATCGAGCGGGGCAAGGCGCACGGCCACTGGAAACGTCGAGGTATGGGCTACACTTAGAAACAGGACCGATTACCCTCTGCAAGTAGAGGGTAGAGTACAGTTCTTCGATGCAGCCGAGGCACCTGTCGAAGGACCATCCGCCTGGCAGAGGGTCATGCTGCCGCCGCAGTCGGTGGCGAGCTACAAGGAGTTTTCGGTAAACCCGGATGTCTCCTACTACTATATAGAAGTAAGGGAGGGCAGATAAGATGAGGCCACTTTATCTTTTACTCACGTCTCTTGCAGTCGCAGCCCTCTTTGGGTGCCAGCCGACAAAGTATATCGACAAGCCGGCAGGGCCCGGGGCCATACCGGAGGCCGAGAAGAGAGAGCCTACTGTAAGGCCGATAGAGCAGAGGAGTTATGGTGACCCGAGCCAGCGCGGGATAGTCGGCGACAGGGTATCACTCGATACGCTCATGACCAGAGAGGGCTCTGGCGACGAATCTATAGCAGCCGCAGTAGAGAGGTTCAGAGGCGCATACGCATCGAGGGGCAAGCCTAGGCTGGCTGTCTTTCTAAACAGAAGCCTGAGCGACGAGGTCAGGGAGTGGAAGACCGAGAGCCGTGACGTAATATCCGGTGACGGGAGTATCACGACCTCGACGGTGACCGAGCACGGCACGGAGAGGGACACGATAACCGGCGATATATCGCTTTATGAGCAGAAGCACATTGAAGACAAGGCCAGGGCAGGAGTGGCCGAAGGTTACCTCTGGAGCTTCGAGGACGGTTTCGTCCAACCGTTTCTGAGGGCGGGGACAAGGCTTGTAGACAGGGCAACGATTATGAGGCTCGCTGCCGCTGAGAGCGGAAAGCAGGGCGATGCCTATGATCTTATGGCCGTTAAGAAAATAGAGATGGACGCACTCCTTGGCAAGGCCGATATACTTGTAGAGCTGCTCATAACACGCCACCCCTCTTCGCCGTACGGCTATGAGTTCAAGGCGAGCGCAAAGGATATAAGGACCGGGACGCTCATAGCCAACGCCACGAGTGCGAACTGGAGCAGTAAAGACAGGGCAAAGAAGATAAACGTCATCTCGAGCGGCTATGAAGTAACCGACAAGTTCGATGGAAAAGACTTGCCCATTGCGGCGGACGTAGCCACCGAGCTTGCAGTCGAGCTCATGGACTCACTTGTAAACATCTGGGAGCTTAGCAGGTAGTCGGCCCCATGTTTTTGTGAGAGGGGGTAGTGGGGGAGATTGTCTAAAGTTGGAAGTAATATTTTTAAAGGCCGGCAGAAGAACCTTCTGCCGGCCTTCTACTTTTTGCTCACCACCCTTTATAACCGTTATGCTCTGTGGTAAATTAATACTATGACTGGCGGTGAGGCAAAAAACAATACGGACTTCTCTTTACTCTGCGTCGATGAGTGCGGCGGACGTTGCTGCGACCCGTGGTGGGGGATTATCTTCTACAAGCTGGACGTGCCGCTTACAAAGGTCTCTGGCGATGGTCTCACTTTGCTTATCGCCTCGAGCATAGCCAAGAGGGTAAAGAGGATAAGCTCTACTTACGTCACAAAGGAAAAGCCCGCGAGAGCGCTCTTTGGCGAGCCGGAACGCTATAACGTAAACGCAGAAGGCGTGGAGGTGCTCGAAGGAGGTACGGCGAGAGTAAGTATCAGGGCGATGTTCGCCTTCAGGTGCCTTTTTCTATCAAGCAGCAACCGCTGCACCATACACCCGAGCGAGCACGGAAGGGACCTACGCCCCCCTCACTGCGCTGAGCTCGGAAGCCCCGGTGCAAGGCGCGGTGAGAAGGGCTACTGCAGGATAATCGAGGCAGCAATAAAGAGCCCCGGCTCATCTGAAGCCACGCAAAGGGCCATAGAGCTTGAGAAGAAGACAAGCGAGAGCCATTACGGCGAAGGCAAAAATACCCTCGATGAAGCGGCCTCGCACGTTGCAGCCCAGGTAAAACGCGAGCTCAAGGGCGCCATCGCTCGCACCAGTAACCTCGACGCCGGCAAAAAGACCGGCCGTAACGACCCCTGTCCGTGCGGGAGCGGGAAGAAGTTCAAGAAGTGCCACGGCAGGTAAGAAGGGGGATGATGCGATGAAGCTTCGTACTTACCGGTGCGCCTCGCCAAGAAAGAAGGGAGAGGGGATAAGGATCGGGGCGGTGAGGTATCTTCCAAGGGGTGTGAAGAAGGAGGATTACGCAAGGCTCGACTACTTCGACGTATGGCTGCCGCTTCTTTCGCCAAGCAGGGATGCGATATCCGCCTTTAAGAAATCCACCGATAAGGAGAGTGCCTGGAGGATTTTCAAGAAGAGGTACATAAGGGAGATGAGCTCCTCCACAGACGCTGCTCAGGGTATAAGGCTTCTCGCGGAGTTTGCCGCCAAGACTCCCTTGTCTATCGGATGCTACTGCGAGGACGAATCACACTGTCACCGCTCGCTCTTAAAGGAGCTTGTTCTCAAGGCGGGCTGAATCCGCTCATCTTTGTTCGCTCTCTTGCTCTTGCCCACTCTTTAATGGATTTTTCTGTCCGCCCCGCCTGCAGTTGACACCAGCAGAACTCAGGTTATACTTTCTTTAAATTATACCTCGAAGGAGATGAGAGTGTGAGGAGAGCAGTATGTGCCGCTGTGGTGGCCATAGGGCTACTGCTGCCGAGCTTGGCCTTTGCCGAGTACCTCGGCGAATATGCCGGCAGCGTGACCGTCGAGCTCGATGGCGAGAAGGTAAGAGAGGCCGTAAGGAATGCCCATGTAGCGGGACTCCTTGCCGGATACTACTCAAAGGAGTATGACCTCGACAAGGGGCGCGTGCGGCTTTACGCAAGCGACAATACGCGCGGCTTCTACAGGATGGTCTACATAAAGATGGAGGTAGACGCATCCGGTGAAGTGCCTGTGCTTGTGATTAGAGGTTATGACCAGAGCCATACCAACGAAAAGCGGCGTCTAAGATACGACATGGAGAAGATAGCCTCGCGAGTTAGAGGGTGCTGCGGGCTCTGATGGTCAATCCGTAAGCAAGCGGCCTTGTCAATCGGAACGGCCTCGCCTCTTATCTTTGTTTTTCTTTTCTTTTTTCTTGGACCTCTCTGGGAGTCGTCGTCGTATGAAAGCGGTCTCGTCGCTTCTTGTCTCAAAGAGTCCGTCGAGTTTGCCGCAGAATAGTTCGTCGAGCAACTTGCCCATCATTGGTCCTTGCTTTACGCCGAGCCTTTTCAAATCGCTTCCCTTTAGTTCCGGTTTTGTCTCTTTGAGTCTCGATATGTACTCCGATAGCGTTCTCCTGAGTTTTTCGCTTCCGGCCTTTGCCATCATATAGAGTATGACTTCAAGAGGCAGGGGCTTTAGGGCGAAGTAAAGCTCGCTTGGGCTCTCAATTTCCCCAAGCCTTATTTTTTCGAGAATTCTAATCCCCTCGTCGCGTTTGTTTATCACGGCAATCTTCTTTTTGCCCGATATGGCGAGTTTCTTTACAACATTTGCAAGTAAGTTCTGGCTCAAGGTGTCGGTTAGGGCTAAAAGCAGCACGAGCCACTGCTCCGGCTTCTCGCTCTTGTAAAGTAGGTGGTACCACCCAAGAGCCTCTCTCGCTCTCTCAAAAAGTCTTTCGGTCTTTGTGTTCCATTTTAGCGAGTTATCGATTATGCTGAGAAGTCCAAGCTCCGAGAGGCGTCTTAATATGTTTTCCGGGTGCTCTTCTTCGAGGATGTTTTTTATCTCGTCGCCGAGTCTTGCCCCGGAGGCCCTCTCGAGCATATTGAGCTTGACGGTATTCTTTATAAGGTTAAGCGTGTGCTTGCCTATCTCAAAGCCGAACCTCTCGGAGAAACGCACTGCCCTCAGCGCTCTTGTCGGGTCTTCGATAAAGCTTAAGTTGTGAAGTACTCTTATCGTCTTGCTGCGGATGTCGTTGATTGCCCCGAAAAAATCGATTAGTTCGCCGAAGTTGGCCTTGTTCAGTGCAAGCGCAAGCGTATTTATGGTGAAGTCACGCCTGTAGAGGTCGAGTTTTAGAGAAGACGCCTCCACCGTCGGCAGCGCGCCCGGTCTGTCATAGTACTCGAGCCTTGCCGTTGCGATATCGACCTTGAAGCCGTCGGGGTAGACCACCACCGCCGTCTTGAACCTCTCGTGGCACTTTACTCTAAGGTCATTGTCCTTTGAAAACTCTCTGGCAAAGCTTATGGCGTCGCCTTTTCCGTTTGCCTCTATGACTATGTCTATGTCGAGGTTCTTTGTCTTCAGTACCAAATCTCTTACGAACCCTCCGACTGCGTAGGCCCTGTAGCCGAGCCTGTCGGCCGTACGCCCTGCCTCATAGAGAATCTCCATCGCCCACTTAGGGAGNNCCTGCCTTCGGTAACGGGCAAAAGCCTCTGGCCGTGGACCGAGACCTTCTCGCTAATCTCCTCTATGGACGAGTCGGGGCGTATCGTCTCTACCTCGGTTGTCATGTAGTCGCCGACAGGCATATCTCCAAGTCCGTGGTGCAACGCCTTTGAGGCGACCTGTCGCGTGATGACCCCGCAGAGTTTTTTAGCGCTTACGACCGGGAGCGCGTTTATGTTGAAGCTCCTCATGAGGCTTAGCGAATCTTTTATTGAGTTCTTGGCACTCGTGGTTATAGGCGGTGCGCTCATTATCTCTTTAGCAGAGCGGCGCGGCACGATAGAGCGTTTTATCGCCTCCAGGACCTTCTCGCGCGCTTGAATGAGCGTTAGCCCCTTTAGCGTAGCCGAGGCTGCCTGCGCGTGTCCGCCTCCTCCGACGAGTCTCGCTACTACTCCGGCGTCCAACTGCCTTACCGAGCTCCTTGCCACCATATGTACCCTGTCGCCACTATCGGCGAGGAGAAAAAGGCACTTGGTCCCCTCGATCTCGACGAGCCTGTGGGCAAGCGTTGCGACATCCCCACTGTACTTATCGACGAAGACGGTCGCTATCGTGACCTCGACGCCCCCGACGGCGTAGGTGGTCTCCGATTCGATCAATTCGCTGAGTGTGGTAATCTCGTCTGCGGTTAGCTCTCTTTTGAGGAGTTCGGTTACGCGCGTAAGGTCGGCGCCGCTTGAGAGGAGAAATGAGGCGGCTTCGTAATCGGCTGTCGTCGTGGACGGGAAGCTCAGAGTCCCGGTGTCCTCGTAGATGCCCGCCATCATAATGGTAGCCTCCTCGGGGGTAAGTGCTATGGCCTTTTCTCTGATTATATGGGTTATAATCGTCGTGGTCGAACCGTAGCCCTTTATGACCTCGATTGAGCCCTTTATGTCGCTGCCTTGCTTTGGGTGGTGGTCGTAGATGTGAATCTCTACACCTTCTTTGCCGATGAGCTTTGAAAAGGGGCCGATCCTTGCGCTCGAGCGTATGTCGACGAGTATCAAGCGCCTTACCTTCTCAAGCTCAATATCCTTTGCCTTGTATACCGGGCACGGCAACTCAAGCTCGTCAAGGGAGTCCCTTAGCCCCTTCTCTAGAGAGCCGGGGAAGACGACNNTTGCGCCAATCATCGACGCAAGGGTGTCGAAGTCGGCGTTTGTATGCGTGGTGATGACATCCATGATTGGATATTAGCACACTTTGGCATGTAAGCAAAGCTTGCTACCCATACGTTAAGACCTTGATTTTATGACCTAATTTATTATAATTGGCATGTTATGGAGTTAAAATTTCCAAAAGAGAGGCTCTCTCTCTATAAGCTCATCTACCCGGACCGAAAGAACTTTTTAGCCGGCAAGTACTGGACCATAGACCCAGAAAAGC
>JABAHQ010022757.1_pt1 | contig 11493 bp, 17 predicted proteins | sample 7062091 | NCBI WGS metagenome assembly JABAHQ01 (sample SAMN14534359, study PRJNA622989) | marine sediment metagenome | biome: marine biome [ENVO:00000428]; feature: marine pelagic biome [ENVO:01000023]; material: deep marine sediment [ENVO:00002113] | place: India: Gulf of Kutch | collected...
CATCTACATGTTTCCACGTAAGATCTCTAAGCTTCCTTATTCTCTTCAATCCTTCAACAAGATCATTTTCATTTCTATAGACATATGCTTTCTCGTTCATAGTGTCGGTTAATTCCTGTCTTACCTCGTACGGATTTACATCTCCATTGCCACGAAATATACCGTCATAGATGCGTTTTTCTTCGGCTGCAACCAAGTGGTGTGGCCAAGGAACAGACGGAATTCCTTTCTCTATATAATCTGCTGCCAGCTCACCTGTAATTTTTCCCCACACTATACATTCAGAGGTTGAATTGGCACCCAATCTATTTGAGCCATGTACGCTATTGCATGCAGCCTCACCTGCTGCCCATACTCCCCTAAGTTCAGATGAACCATCTATGTTGGTATGTATACCCCCCATCATATAGTGGCATACAGGCCTAACATCTAGAATCTCCTTTGCTGGATCAATGCCTGAGAACTTGATTGAGATCTCTCTAATTCCTCCAAGTTTTTCTTTGATAGTTTCATCTCCAATGTGTCGTAGATCCAGTTTTACACATGCTGCACCTGTTTCATGTTTGAATCCCCTTCCCTCAAGGATCTCAGTCATCATTGACCGAGAAACAATATCTCTTGGAGCAAGTTCTAATAATTTTGAAGCATATTTTTTCATGAATCGTTCGCCTTGGTTGTTTAGAAGGTATCCACCCTCACCCCTGGCTCCCTCAGTTATCAAAATTCCTGATGGCAGTATTCCAGTTGGATGAAATTGGACAAACTCCATGTCCTTTAGTGCCAATCCAGCCCTAAACGCCATATCCAATCCATCAGGGGTAGACGACAAGGCATAAGTTGAAAAGCTGTACAATCTTCCTGCACCACCTGTGGCGATGATGAGGGCATTGCCCCTAATCGAGTAGAAAGTTCCAGAAGAGAGCTCTATCGCTGTTATTCCTAGGAATCTTTGCCCATCATGGATGATCGAGGTTGCAAACCACTCGTTTAGATATTCAATGTTATCATACTTTTGGCAAGTATCATACAGGGTCTGCATCTCAAAGAACCCAACCTTATCAGAAGCATACGTTGCCCTTGGAAAGCTGTATCCACCAAAGGCCCGTTGGGCTACTCGTCCGTCCTCTCTTCTGGACCAAGGCATCCCCCAATGTTCAAATTGGTATACTTCTTTTGGCATTTCATTGCATAGTCTTTCTGCAACATCTTGGTCTGCTAGAAAGTCACTGCCTTTTACAGTATCATATANNTTGTATCGCCGTCCTCTTCAAACAAGACTGCAGCAGTACCGCCCTCAGCAGAAACTGAGTGAGAACGCATAACCTGAAGTTTTGATACTATTCCTATCTTTATCTTAGGGCTCTTGCTTGCTGCTGCAATCGCTGCTCTAAGACCTGCCAAACCAGAACCACATATTATAAGATCATACTCTAAAGAATCTGCCATTATTTTTTCATCCAAGACTTTGAAGTGGCGGGATAAATATGTAGTATTGGCAGAACTTGTTCCAGAAAGGCCTTAATATATCGCCAGCGATATCACTAGTGATGCCTGAGAAATGGTTTGAGAGAGTCAACAGCTCAATACCGAGAGGATTTTCTAGGTACTTTATACTGGAGTTGTTAAAAAAGAGGCCAAGTACTGGCAAAGAGATCATTGATGAGGCCTTTGAGGAAAGCAAAGGAATTTGGAAGCCATCACCTGGTCTGATATACCCGCTGTTGGGAAGACTACTTGACGAGGGACTGATTGAAGAAAACAAGGATGGTAAATATCAGATCACAAAAAAGGGGATCTCTACTGCACAAGATGTTGAAAAGATAAACGACGTAATCAAGAAACAGCTGGACGTTTTGTTTAGGATAGGAAATGTTGGCAAGTTTGTAACAATGGACATCTTGGAAAAAATAGCCAGTATGGCCTCAATGGTCAGCTCTAACCTTTCTAACATGACAGAAGAGGAGACAGAAAGGTACAGAGAATTCCTAAAATCAGAACTTGAAAAAGTTGAAGCAAAAAGGGGCAAAGTGAAAAGCAAAAAGGGAAAACATATCAAAATAGAGTGAACAAGACATCAACTAATATTGTTAGGCCCTAATCGCCACCACCATCACCATCACCATCATTATTATTATCATTGTAATTTCTGTTGCTGTTGTTACTATAGTCATTATTATCATATGCATAAGCACAAACATAAGAAGTGTCAACATAAGCAGCATTATTATTCACCTATTCAACGGTAGACCTTGTTTATCTGAATACTCGTTATGATCATAACAAGAAGACGTATAATTTCAATAGAGGTCGTAGTAGTTTGGAATAGAGGTTGGTTTGTGTATCTTTTTGTTTTTTCTTCCTTCCTTTTTTTCTTCTTTTATTCAGTTTTTTCTATAACATGTGTTTTGGTTTGATCCAAGTGTTTCGTCAAAAATAAAGTTTAAGAAATATAATTCAAAAACATCATGAATAAAAAATTATTTTTTATTTCTTTGTATTTTTTTTTTTGTATTGATTTTTTCATGTCTTCTTATTCTTAATCTTTTTACGAAGGCTTTTGGATAAATTATCTGCAAGCTGTAATGGTATAGGATACACATTATCATCATTATTATCGTTAGCTGTAAGGTGTTTAACTATTCTGACTGCAGTTCTTAGGTGAACCTTGTGTCCTACGCTAACGTAAACTTTTTTGTTATTAGATTTACGTAATTCGTATCCAACAATTCTGTTATTTAGATAAACTTTTGAATCTATTACTTTACCACAGAGTAGGCTCTTTGCAACTCCGATTACTGGCTTGTCCACCATTACTCCAATATAGCACGCAAGACCAAATTGCCTAGGGTGCAATACTCCGTTTCCATCAACTAACAATACATCATAATCCTGATCCAATTTTTTTAAAACATGCAAGATAGGCTTGGATTCACGCAGCATAAAGAATCCAGGCACGTATGGAAAGGATACTCGTTCGGTTACATTACTTAATTGTAATAATTCAAACGAATCAAAATCCATTATTACTGCAGCACATGTAGCCGTATCACCCTTGTAGGAAACATCAACTGCTGCTACTGTCTTTATTTTGTGTGGCAAGTGGTTTTTGCGTAAAACTTTGGGTGCAAGCTTTTCTTGTAACTTTTTTGCTTTGTTTATTGAATACTTGTTTCTATCTTTCTCTTTCTTCTTTTTGTTCAATTATGCCTTTAATTAGAAATCATAAATAATTAAGATGTAGAGAAGAAACCGATGAAAAAAAGTTTTCGTAAGATGTTAAGTTCAAAAAAACCAATTGTAATACCTGGAGTTTATGATGCAATCGGTGCAAAGATTGCACAAAAGGTTGGATTTGATGCAATGTTTCAAACCGGATATGGAACATCAGCTACATTATTTGGAATGCCAGATTATGGATTTATTGGAGCTACTGAAACCGTAGACAATGCAAGAAGAATATGTAGAGCCGTTTCTGTTCCAGTAATTGTTGATTCAGACACAGGATATGGAAATGCATTAAGTGTTTGGAAGCTAGTAAAAGAGTTAGAATCAGCTGGAGCTTCTGGGATCTTTCTTGAGGATCAACGGTGGCCAAAAAGATGTGGTCACATGCAAGGAAAAGATGTAATTTCTCAAGAAGAATACACCGAGAAGCTATCTGCTGCACTAGATGCCAGAAAGAGCAAGGACTTCATCATAGTAGCCAGAACAGATGCCCGTGCTACCCTTGGATTGGATGATGCAATTGAGCGAGCTAAAACGAATAGAAGGACAGGAGCTGATGTAATCTTTGTTGAGGCTCCAAAGACACTAGAGGAGATGAAAAAGATTGGGAAATCAATCAACGCACCTCTTGTTGCCAATATGATAGAGGGAGGAGCAACTCCAATCATACCATCAGGCAAGTTGTTTAAGATGGGTTTCAATGTAATTTTGTATCCACTCTCTGTGTTGTTTGCTAATGCATTCTCAACTATGAGCATACTGCAGGAATTAAAAAATAAGAAAACCACCAAAAGCATGAAAAACAAATTGGTAAATTTTGATCAATTTAACGAGATGGTGGAGTTGAATAAATTCAGAAAGCTTGAACGTAAGTATGGTGGCAGGAATAAGAATAAGAGTATAGTAAGTTAAAATAAAAAATTACAAGTAAAGAGTACACACACTCTATTATGCTTGATTTCTCTTTACTTCGATCTCGATTGTTGAAACGTTTCTTTGTTTTCCGTCTTTAGACTCTAGTGATTCAGAGCCTATTTTTATGTCGCCAATTGAGTACCCCGCATTTTCGGTCTTACGTGAGATGATTTGTGCTACATCAACTGCACGTCCAATGCTCAGTCCTCGGGCTTTGATGTTTACTTGCGGCAAGTTCGCCAATTGGATTAGCGCAGAAGTAACATACGCCATCAATGGCTTTTTACCGATGTATATGGTGTCTCTGGCTTCGGTTGACATAGGATTGAGAATATTTTAGTATAATTTAAAGCTAAAAGCCATAAATTTCGAAGAAAAGAAAGTTTTATGAAAAATATGACAGATAATATGAGGTTGGGAAAATTATGACCAAATTTGAGTTGTCAGACATACTCAAGAATGGTACCACTTCAGAAAAGATCAGAGCCCTAGAGTCTCTTTCAGATTCTAAGAGCAAGGAGGTTATTTTGAAAGTTATCTCAGAATTAGACGATCTGGACATAAAAGTAAGGGGAGAGGCATTCAGTTGCCTAGTACTAAATGAGAATGATATTTCAGATATTTTGATTGAAAACTTGGATTCAGAAAGCAAAAACATTAGGGCATTTTTAGCCCTGGTTCTAGCAAACAGAAAGGACAAAAACGCCATTCCAGAGATTATCAGGTTGACCAAGGATCCAAGCTCAATGGTTAGATCCTGTGCATTGGGGGCACTGGGACACCTAAGAGCACAAGAAGCAAGGAGGGAGATCCATGATTGTTTAAGAGATTCCAACATGGAAGTAAAGAAGAGTGCCCTTCAGGCAGCAATTGATGTGGGAGAATCAATATTGTCCGATGAGGTTACTGAGATATCAAAGGAGAAGGATCAGGAATTAGAGAAACTTTTGGTGAAAGTGAATAAAAGATAGAAGAATAAGAATATCGATAATAAGAGCATAAGAAATAGAAGAGTAGTAAAATAGCAAGTAATCGCATCTTTCTAGATACGCTGGTAAAGTGGACCGGGTGGGATTTGAACCCACGATCTCACCCATGCCAAGGGCGTATCCTACCAGTCTAGACGACCGGCCCAATTCCCAAAGCAAGTTATTTGGTCGATAAAGGTTTTATGATTTGGTTATTAACGTTTAGCTATTCTTGCTGCGATAGTTGTAGTAAAAGCAATAACATTCACGTTAATATCATACTCAACTTGTCCCCCTTACAGCTGTACTTGTTGTTATAGACTAGCCTAACTAACACAAGATATTTATCCGCTTACGATAAGATCAATCGAAATGGTCGTTGAAAACAAGGCAACTTTAACTTATATCCAAGTAGTAAAAGAGGATTTAGCAATATTCCGTTTAGTTCCAAACGACGGCGAGGTTCCAGATTACAAGCCGGGACAGTTTATAACGATTGGAATGCCAAATCCAGCTGAGAACAACAAAGTAGTAAGACGGGCATACTCAATTGCGTCACATCCAGAAAATCGAAAGTATATTGAACTCTACATCAGATGGGTTCGAAAACCACTTCCAGGTAGATTAACTACTCAGCTATTCAATGCAAAGGAAGGAGACGAGGTTAGCTGGATCAAACCAACAGGTGCATTTACTATCAATGAGAAACTTCCTGACGGAAGCAAGGACGACAGAAGAATAATTTGTATTGGAGGAGGAACAGGTCTTGCACCATTTGTCAGTTATGCGCAACACCTACACGATATTGGAGACAAGAGAGAGATTATTGTGTTACATGGTGCAAGCTATGTAGATGAACTAGGATACAGGGAACTTTTGACAAACTTGGAACAGGAGAGTCTTGACAAAGGAAGAGACAAGTGGAACTTTAGGTACAGAGGAACTATCAGCAGACCACAAGAGTGGTTTAACAGGTCTTGGTCTGGTCAGACAGGAAGGGTAGAGACATTTTTGAGACCAAGAGATAACGGTCCTTCACCTCTGGAAGAACTAGTAGGTGAAAAGATCACAAAGGATAATACGATATTCTACATTTGTGGCTGGCAAGGAACTATTGATGGAGTAATGGACTTTTTAAAGCCACGTGGATTTGTTACAGAACGTGAAAAGAGAGAAGACGGAAGCTTCGAAGTCAAGTTCGAGTCCTACGGCTAGCAATTCCATTTCTTTTTCAAAGAAATAATATCTGTACTTTTTTTCATACCTACGGGGACGTAGGTTAGCTTGGTATACTGCCAGCCTCGGGCGCTGGAGATCATGGGTTCAAGTCCCATCGTCCCCACTTACCATACCATACTACACTACACTATACCATTACATCCACACTTTTTCTTCAGTTTTCTTCTCTTGTTTCTCTCTTTTCAATAATTGAAATAGGACGCCTTGTTAGGACTGATAATTGATAACCGCTCTTTATTTGGCACATTTGAACCCCGTTACAAATGCACATGTCGAGATTATCAATGACCTAAAAAAACAATCTGACCGAATCAAAGTCATGCCAGTGACTTTTAGAAAGAACAACCATGAGATCAACAGCAGAAGCTTTCCCTTTTCATTTGATATCAGAAAAGATATGTTAGAATCAGTGTTTGGAGATACGATTGAGGTTACCGATGATTATACTTTTTTTGCGCCATTTAGCAAGTACCTTCCCCCCCTCATATCGCCTAGGTCGTGGCAGCTACGAAGGCAGATCCTTCGTAGTGTTAAAGGAGAATATTTTACATATACTGGAGACAAGGCAGAAGGCTATATGCTAAAGGCATACAGACTAAACCCAAAGATTGGAAAGAGAAAAGAGATCTCTGCATCCTCCGTAAAAGAAAAGATCTACGATGATGCGCTAGGCAAAGGATCAGACTGGACTGACGATGTTCCAGAAAAAGTGTCAGAGATTATAAAGAAAAACTGGGATGTTATAGAAAAGTTTGCCAAAATGGAAGACAGAACAACTAGAATAGCAGGGATGAAATTTCCAAAAGAGGGCTATTGGTCAAAATAGATTAATGGAGCCCATCCTCTGTTTGATTATGAAACTTCCAATATCAAAGTACGTTTGGTTTGATGGAAAATATGTGACTATGGATAAGGCAATGGTACCAGTTACTACTCATGCAATACACTATGGTACATCTATCTTTGAAGGAATACGTGCATACTGGAATTCAAAAAATTTGTATATCTTCAGGCTTGATGATCACATCAAGAGGTTTAGAAGATCAGGTCAGTTCTATTCCATTGCGTTAAATTATTCTGATGATGAAATAAAAGATGCAATTACCGGCATATGCAAAAAAAACAAACTAAAAAAGTCTTGTTACATTAGACCGTTTTATTTTGTTGGTCAGTATGGAATTAATCTTCACGTGACAGAAAAAGCCCCAACACACGTTGCCATCTTTACTTTTCCCTTTGGTGAATTATTTAACAGAAACGGAATAACTGCATGCATTGTATCGTGGAGAAAGTTTTCTGATTCCTCTACTCCTCCGCTGGCAAAGATGGGGGGCAACTACCTAAACTCCATCTTGGCAACTCAAGAAGCAAAACGAAATGGGTTTGATGAGGCCATACTTCTTGATCAAAACTCCAACGTAAGTGAGGCTCCAGGAGAAAATATCTTCATTGTACGTGACAACAAAGAGATAATCACTCCTCCCCTTGATTCTTCTGCACTTGAGGGCCTAACTCGAGAAGCAATAATCAGATTGGCTCAAGACANNACTGGCTCAAGACATGGGATACAAGACTATTGTCAGGCACATATCGCGTGGCGAAGTTTACATCTCAGATGAGATCTTCCTTACAGGAACTGCTGCTGAGATTACGCCAATAACTAAAATTGATCACAAAAAGGTAGGAAGTGGAAAGCCTGGACCAATAACCAAGAAGATAATGAAGACGTATGATGATTTGGTAATGAATAGAAATGAAAAGTATTCAGGTTGGCTTACTCCGGTGTATTGATTGTCGAGTATGAAAGCAGTCCAGATAGGAGTTGGCGGATGGGGTAAAAACCACACCAGAATTTTGTCTCAGCTTGAAAAGCTGGTTGCAGTGTGTGATGCCGATGAGCAAAAAGCAGAAGAGTACGGCAAAAAGTACTCAATAAATCACTACACATCAGTTGATGAATTGTTAAGTTCGGAAATCTTTGATGTGGCTTTTCTGTGTACACCTACCTCCACTCATTTTGATATTGCGTCTAAATTGTTACAAGCCAAAAAGCACGTTTTCGTTGAAAAGCCAATGACGTATAGTTCCAAGGAAGGAGAAGATCTGATCGAATTGGCAAAAAAGAACAAGGTACAACTTACCTGTGGCTATATTGAACGGTTCAACCCTGCAGTATGGTTGGTAAAAGACCATGTAAAATCGCGCAAATACGGGGAGTTGGTTATGCTTGAATTCCACAGGGAGAGTAGAATGCCACTTCACATTAAGGATGTTGGAATCATTTACGATACATCGGTCCACGACATTGATACTGCCATGTGGTTGTTTGATGATACACCGGAGGTAGTGTTTGCAAGAGCTGGCAAGATTAACCACGAACATGAGGATTTTGCCACAATAATGCTAGGATTCAAAAACAACAAAGTGGCAATAATCACTTCAAACTGGATTACACCAAAACGGGTGAGAACATTTAACGCAGTCTGTACGGAGGCAATAATCTCCTCGGACTTTATCTCACAAGAAGTAAGGATAGAGGCCAAAGAAGACACAGAGATACCACGAAAAGAGAAACAAGAGCCACTCTTACTAGAGATCAGGGGATTTTTAGATGCCATTGAGAAAGGTCAAGCTCCTTTGGTAAGCCCTCAAAGCGCTGTCAACGTAACAAGAATTGCAGAGGCAGCACTTTTATCTAGCAGAAAGGGAACTCCCATCTATCTAGATCTGAAATGAACAAAAAGATGATGGATATACTTGCATGTCCAATCGACAAACATTACCCTTTGGAAATCTTTGAGTGTAATACAGAAGAAAAAGGTAATGACGGCAAAGTCGTTGAAGGTGCATTATTTTGCTCAGAATGTTCTCGGTTTTATCCAATAATTGAAGAGATTCCAATCATGCTTCCAGATGATTTGCGAGACAAAAAGCAGGACATGGAGTTTCTTGACAACAACAAGAACAAACTTCCTGAAAAAATAATTAAGCATGCCAAGCCATGGCATCTCTGAGGTTAGCTCTTTGGTAACAAACTTTGTTTCCGAAAAGGCAAGGCTTGGAAAGAATGTAAGCGTATGGCATTTTGCATATGTAGGAGACAATACAGAGATAGGAGATGATGTGAAGGTCGGATCTCTGGCTCACATAGATTATAACGTAAAGATTGGAAAAGGTACAAAGATAGAAGGACTGGTATACATACCGCCTTTGTCTAGGATAGGGGATAATGTCTTCATTGGTCCTGGAGCAGTCCTAACTAACGATCCCTATCCAACGTGTAACAAAATGGTCGGAGTAACAATAGAAGACAATGCAATAATTGGCGCAAGAGCAGTCATAAAGGCTGGTGTAACGATTTGCAAAAACAGTGTTGTGGCAATGGGCTCAGTTGTTACAAAGAATGTTCCCCAAGATGTTGTAGTTGCTGGAAACCCAGCAAAAAAGTTGTATCCTAAAAGCGAATATGACAAAAAACAGAAGGAATGGATTAGAGAGTAAACCAGAGTACTACTGGCTGCGTTGTAACAAAACCATCAGAAGTAACAACAGCAGCAATGATGGTTGTTATTGTTGCTATTATTACTACCATTACCATTGTTACTGCTGTCACTAACTTGCTTCCTATCTATTAGTTTTGAAGTTCTTTTCTAAATATCCAATTCTTTAGCTTTGATAATAAAAAGATCCAAAATATGGCCAGAATAATAGCAGCTATTGCTTTTACTACAGAGGAGATCATAGAACTGTATTTGCCAAATTCTGTGAATTCCAGCGGACCCAAGACAGTTACGACTATCCAACCACCAGCTATTATCAACAACCACATCATGAAAACAAAGACGTAGATTGCCTTCACGGATTTGCTACGCCTCCTCCTTCTCCTGCTACTACTACTGCTCCACCCATCAAAAAGGCTGTAATTACGGCAAGCATGCCTGAAAAGACAGCCAGCCTAAATATTGCAAAAACTATCTGTTTTTCAGACAGTGGTCCACCAGCTATTATCAGTCTAACCAGTGTAATGGGGGCATCCTTTTCGGTGGTTGCTTTTAGTTTGAGATCATCAGTATGCGTTACTGGTTTTGACTTTATTTGGCGGTGCTCGATGATTCTTTTCATGCTGGATAAGAACAAGAAAGAGTTGATTACTGCTGGAAGCAGTGCTACTGCAGCTACAATCTCTGCATTCCCTACAATAGCAATGGTTCCATACATTGCACCAAGCGTCAATGCACCAGAGTCTCCCGGGAAAATTTTGCTTGGAACCTTGTGGTACTTGTAAAACGCTAATGAAACAAAGATCAGTGCTGAACTTGCAATTGCAATATCATAGTTCTGCATTATTACAAGGGAAATAGTAAGCGCAGTACTTGCAATTACCATAAACCCACTAGCTGCTCCATTTAGTACGTCAATAGAGTTTATCGTGTTTCCAGTGATAGGAATCATGAATATTATAATGGCAAGATAAAGCAGTGGTATCTTTACCTCCCCAAAGATAGGAAATGCAAGATCAGTATCGTATACTCCAAGCAAGATTATTGGTACTGCAGCCAGTGCAAGTGCAACTGGTTTGAACCATCCTCCCATCACCCTCCTATCATCCACGATCCCTACAACAAATGCAGCAGAAGTCGTTATTATTATTGCCAGGATCTCTACTCGAGGCAAAAAAAATGTATACAACACAAGTTCGGAGGCGAGGATACCTGCAAAAATTGATGGTCCGCCTGGACGTACTACCATTACATCGCCTTTTTTGTTGACATCCCTTACTGCAAGGTTCTTTTTTTCAAGAAACTTGATCAATACAGGAGTCAGGAAATAAACTGTACAAAATGCAATAACTGGAACTAGAATAGACGCAACAGCAGTTTTTTCAGCAGACAATATTACTACCTAACCAACCCTTCTAAGCTGGGCTTTTATGTTATCTGCAAGGGTTAAACCAATTTTATCAATTTCAGCTAATTTCTTTACTGGAACCTTCCTGAGGTCTTGCCTAGTTTTGATTCCCTCCTTGTAGAGGCGCCTTGCCCGTACCCTTCCTATCCCTTTTACTTTAACCAGATCGGTCAGTTCCGCCTTGATTCCATATCGTATTCGTGTCCTAAGAATATCAAGTTCTTCAAGAAGATCAGCC
>JABAHQ010009404.1_pt1 | contig 11491 bp, 9 predicted proteins | sample 7062091 | NCBI WGS metagenome assembly JABAHQ01 (sample SAMN14534359, study PRJNA622989) | marine sediment metagenome | biome: marine biome [ENVO:00000428]; feature: marine pelagic biome [ENVO:01000023]; material: deep marine sediment [ENVO:00002113] | place: India: Gulf of Kutch | collected...
AGAAGAAGCGGGGGACGACGCCAAGCTGGTCGAGGCCGGCGAATGAGCACGAAGGGCAGGGGCAGGAAGTCGCGGCGCGCTCGCAGCGCCATCTTCGGCGACATCAACGTGACCCCGCTCGTCGACGTCGTCCTCGTGCTCCTCATCGTCTTCATGGTCGTGGCGCCCTATCTCGCCCGCGGTAAAGAGGTGCGGCTGCCGTGGGCGCGGAACGTCGAAGCCACCAGCGACGACGTGGTCCAGGTCACCCTGCGGGCCGACGGCAGCCTCTTCCTCGGGGCCGAGCGGATCGCCAGGGACGCGCTGGTCCCCGCCGTTCGCGCCCGCGTTCGGGCAGACGACGCCTCGGACGTCGTGCTGCGCGCCGACGCCGAGCTCCGATACCGCGACGTGATGGAAGTCTTCGAGACCCTCAAGGCCGCCGGGGTCTCCGATGTAGGTCTTTCTGCGACATTGCCCCCGGAGGATGGGTAGCGATGGGGATCGCGCCTCAGGCGAAGGCGCGCCGGCCGGCGCCGATGATCAACGTGACCCCGCTGATCGACGTCGTTCTGGTGCTGCTGATCACCTTCATGGTGGTGGCGCCTTCCCTCGAGCCGAAGCTGGACGTGACCCTGCCGGCGATCGTCGAGCGCACGGGGAGCGAAGTGCCCGAGCAGCTCATCCTCGAGCTCGGCCCCGACGGCTCGCTCCAGCTCGCCGGAGAGTCGGTGCCTCGGGAGCAGCTCTACGATCGATTGGTGGCTTCGTTCGCCGCTCGAGAGAAACGCGATCTATTCTTTCGCGCGCACCCGGACTCGGTGTATGGTGACGTGATTTCGGTCCTGGATCTGGCTCGAGCGGCTGGGGCTGAGCACATTGGAACGGTAGTAGAAACGGCGTCGGTTGGGGAGGCTGATGCTCCGTAGATACTGCGCAGCAGCGCTTACAGTGGTGGGGATTGTGGCAACGGCTTCCGTTGCAGCGGCGCAGTCCACCACCGGTGAGATTCGCGGTCGCGTCGTCGACGCCACCGGGGGCGAAGGCCTCGGGACGGTGGTGATCATCGCGCGCAGTCCGGCGGCCCAGGGGGACCAGTTCGGCTTCTCCGAAAGTGACGGCCGCTTCGTCATCCCGCTCCTACCGCCGGGCGATTACAACCTGACGTTGGAGCTGGACGGCTTTCGCCCGCGCACCGTCGAGGGCGTCACGGTCGAGCTGGGTCGCGCTCGCAACGTCGCCGTGGAGTTGGTCCCGACCTCCATCGAGGCCGAGGAGATCGTCGTCACCGCGCCGGAAGCACCGATGATCGACCGCGGGTCGTTCGAGACCGGCACCAACCTCAACCGTGAATTCTATCGGAACGTTCCCTCCGGACGTCGTTACACGGAGATCCTTCAGGACACGCCGGGCTCCATTCAGGACGACGTCGGGACCTCGGTCTTCGGCTCCACGGGCGTCGAGAACACCTACATCATCGAGGGTCTCAACACGACGGGCGTGGGCTTCGGCCTCGCTGTCGCCGATCTGAACGTCGACTTCTTCGAAGAGGTCGAGATGAAGACCGGCGGCTACATGCCGGAGTTCGGGCGGTCGACCGGCGGCATCTTCAACCTCGTCCTCCGGAGCGGGGGCAACGAGTTCCACGGCGACGTGTTCTTCAACGCCTCCCCCGGGTTTTTGCGCGCCGATCCGGTGCCGATCGCGCGCGCGGGCGAGGCGCTCGGCCGCCAGGACGACCAGGTGCTGCAGATGGACGCCGGTTTCGCCATCGGCGGCCCGATCATCGAGGATCGCCTCTGGTTCTTCGCCGGCTTCAACCCGACGCTGACCTTCACCGACGTCAACCGCATCTATCAGTCACGGGTGGATCGCGACGGCGACGGCATGCCGGACCTCGACAGCAACGGTGACCCCATCCTCGAGGAGGTCAATCGCGACCAGCTCGACCGGGATCAGGCCATCTGGCAGTTCGCCGGCAAGCTGACCCTGGCGCTCGCTCAAGACCACACGCTCGCGCTGTCGTATTTCGGCAACCCCTGGAGCCGCTCGGGCGTCCTCCGGTCTACCGACGCCTCGCTCTCGAACAACGGGATCAACGGGACCGAGGATTACGTCGTCGCCGATCGGCAGGCTGGAACCCACAACCTGATCCTGAACTACCGAGGGCAGCTCTTCGATCAGCAGATGCGCGTCGAGGCGTTCGCGGGCTTCCACACCGCGCGCGACATCGTCGACCCGCGGGTGGACCAGCCGACCACCATCTATCTCTACGAGCGCCCCCTCTCCGATTTCCTCTCGGGGTGCCCCGAGGATCCCTCCACGCCCTTCGTCGACTGTCCCGTCAACGATTTCCGGAGCGGCGGCACGGGCTTCTACCAGGACGAGAATCTGACCCGCTACACCGGCGGGCTGCGCCTGACGAACCTCGTGCTCAACCACACGATCCGCTACGGCGCGGAGCTGGAGTACAAGACCTACAGCGCGACGCACGGCTACTCGGGTGGAATGATCACCCAGGCGTTCGGTCCTTCGGCCGCGGACGATCCCTACGCGAACCAGCAGATCATGTTCGCCCGGGTCAACGAAGACGGTGAGACGGTGATCCTCGACCGGGACGGCGTGCCGCCCTTCAGCGCCGACACCAGCACGCTCACCGTGAGCGCGTATCTCCAGGATTCGTGGGAGCTCAACGACTATCTCACCGTCGGCGGCGGGCTTCGTTGGGACCTCGAGCAGCTCCGCGACTCGCAGGGTGAGACCGCGGTCACCATCCCGGACGAGCTCGCGCCGCGCCTCGGCGCGAGCTTCGACCCCACCGGTGTGGGGCGTAGCCGCATCTACGCCTCGTATGGCTGGTTCTACGAGTCGATCCCGATGGACATCAACCAGCGCGCCTTCTCCGCGGAGGGTATCGCGATCCGCTTCGGCGACGACGACGGCAACCCCATCTGCTTCGACGCGGAGGGCAACCCCGTGCCGGGGGGGACCCCCGAGACCGCCGATTGCACCTACGATCCGTTCGGCGTGCTCGGTGGCGAAAACGCGCCGGTCGTGAACAACCTCCAGGGCCAGTATCACGACGAGTGGGTCCTCGGCGCCGAGTACGAGCTCCTGCCCGGCTGGATCGTCGGGGCCGCGGCGGTCGCCCGTCAGCTCCAGCGCGGGATCGAGGACATCTCTCCCGACGACGGCAACACGTACGTCATCGCCAACCCCGGCGTGAACGACTGCAACGTCCCCGACGAGTACCGCGAATTCCTGGCCGACGTCTGCACCAACGCGGCGGGCAACTACGACGAGAACGCGACCCTCTTCAAGCAGCCGAACCGGCTGTACCGGGGTCTGACGATCATGACGCGTCGGCGCCTCGCCGATCACTTCCAGTTCCTCGCGTCGTACACCCTGAGCGAGCTCAAGGGGAACTACCCGGGTCTCTATTCGCCGGACAACGGCCAGCTCGATCCCAACATCTCCTCGCAGTACGACCTCGTCAGCCTGACCGAGAACCGCTACGGGCTCCTGCCGAACAACCACACCCACAACATCAAGCTCACGGGCTCGTACGAGTGGGGCGGGGTCACCGAGTCCCTGGCCGGTTTCGTCACCGGCCTTCGCTACACGGGCCTCAGCGGCGCGCCCATCAATCACCTCGGACGCCACCCCTTCTACGGTCGCCGCGAGGTCTTCATCCTGCCCCGAGGCTCCGGCGGCGAGACCCCCTGGGTCCATCGCTTCGACCTCTACCTCGGCTATGACATCCCGCTCACCGACGACGGCGTGACGCTGAACTTCAACGCGACCATCTTCAACCTCTTCAACTTCCAAGAGGTCACCGCCGTCAACCAGGAGTACACGACCGACGTCGTGGATCCCCAGTCCGCCGGCACCCGCCTCGAAGACATCACCAACGCCGACGGCGATCCCATCAACGTGAACCCGAACTACGGCGCGCCGCTCGCGCGGCAGGCACCGCTCTACGTGCGCTTGGGTGTGCGGCTGAGCTTCTGAGGCCGCGCCGAGCGTCAATCGTGCTTCCCGAGCGGTGGCCGGAGCGCGAGCTCGAGCGTCTGCGCCATCTTCTCCGAGCCTTCGCGCAGCGGTTCGGGGTCGCCGATTGCCTCGAAGCCGGCGCGTTCGTAGAGCCGCCGCGCCGGCGTATCCCCCTCGGTGACACCGAGCTGTACTTTCGAAGCGCCGCGCTCGCGCGCCCACGCGACGACGGCGTCGAGGAGGAGCCGCCCCGCGCCGCGCCCGCGATGGAGCGGATCGACCCACATCTGGTAGAGGTGCGCGACGTCCGGAGTGGCGCTCTCGATCCGGCCCCACGCCAGACCGATCGCCTCCCCAGCGACCTCGGCCACGAGCGGCGCGTTCACCGCCGTCTCGTCGCCGACGAGACGTCGCTGCCACTCCTCGTCAGCAAAGCCCCGCTCGCGCGCGAGCGTGCTCCCGAACGCATCGGGCGCATCGCGCATCGCGCTCAGCCGCAGAACGCGATAGAGGCGCCACTCGTCGGGGGACAAACGGCGCACGGTGGGAACGGAGCTCATGGATGGTGAGCTTAGCGCTGCGGCGGGCAGGCCGCGGCGAAAACTCAGCGCGCCACGCGCTCGCCTGGGGCTCACGGAACGAAGAACACGCCCCGCAAGTCCTCCGTCCGCTGTAGCGGGGTTCCGCCGGTGCCGAGCGTGGTCACGCGGAACTGGTAGAACATTCCCGAATCGAGTGGGCCGGTGTATCCGAGGGACTCGGTGCTCATGGTCGTGGCATCCGGCATCATCGTGAACACGTTGTCGCCATAGGCGTCGAAGACCTCCACGACCGCGGTCGCGTCGCCGCTCGTGCCGCCCCATTGGAGGGTGAGCGGTGCGCTGACCTCTTCGGGATCGGTCGCGCCCGGGCTGATCGTGGGGATTGCGCTGGTCACTTTGAAGGTCGCGTCGAGGGCTCCCGCATCGGCAGGAAGCTCGACGTGGACGATCGCGGTCCCGCCGATGTCGGAGGGGTCGCGCACGCAATCGTCGTTCTCGAACCCGGCGAGCACCACGTAACGCCCATCCGGGATCTCGTCGATCGTCCAGCTGGCGCCGGCTTCCAGGTTCGGCGGTTCCGGCAGGGGGGGCGCGCGCAGGGTGGCCGGGAGCTCACCGCGCCCGACCGCCTCATCGAAGGTGCTCTCCACGGCGAGCACGATGCTCGACATGTCACAGTCTCCACTTCCGACGATCTGCATCGTTCCGCTGATCGAGGAGAGCGCGTTTTCGTTCGCGAGGAGGTCGACATCGACTAGGTCGGCGTCCGCGGTGGTCACGGATTGCGGCGTCAGCTGAAGCCCACTTCGGTACCCACGCACCTCGTAGTCCCCCGGTGGCACGTTGAAGATCGTGTACTCCCCGCTGATGGAGGAGAGCGCGCTCCGTGCGAGGGCGTCGCCGCTGCTCGGGTTGGCGACGACCAGAACGCCCGCTTCTTCGGGGAGCCGCTCGTCGGGGTCGACCACGACACGACCCGAGATCGAGACGCGGGGCGCGGCGGGATCGGCGACCGGCACGAGCCGAATGTCCGCGATGGTCCCTTCGATGAACCAGCCCTCTTCCGGGGTCATCTCCGCCAGCCCGCTGTCCACCGGCAGCGCCTGACGAATGCCGCTCGGAAATGTGAGGTATCCGTCTGCAGATGCGCGCAGTGTGTACGTGTCGTCGCCCAGCATCGGCGTCCCGTCCGCGTTGCGGATGACCGGCAGGTTGAGCTGGTAGCTCCCGTCGGCCTCGCTGATGGCGACGTCGGTCACCGCGGTGGGGGTCTCGTCGACGCCGATGACGTGCGCCCCCTCGATGGCCGCCCCCGTCGTCGAGTCCGTGACCGTCCCGCGGAACGCCACGGGGAGCTCGCACTGATGCGTGTCGTCGGCGAGCGGTGCGCATTGAAGCTCGGGCTCGCACTGCACCTCTTCCGTCGGGTCGCAGGGCGCGTGAAGGCCGGCGTAGCAGCGACCGACGACGGTCTCCATGCCCTCCGCGTCGACCTCCGTCCTCTCCACGCACTCGGACGCACCCTGGCAGTGGCTCTCGTCCGCCTCCAGGTCGCATTCGCCCCCATACGGGATCTGGCAGACTCCGCTACCACCCTCGTCTGCTGCACACACCAGGTCGGGCTGGCAGCCACCGTTGTCAGCGCCACCGAGGTCGCAGTCGGCACCCAGGCCATCGTCACTGCAGGCAGAGAGAACACACGCCACGACGCACAAAGGAGCAATCCACCTCATTTCGAACCTCCACGTACAGGTTATCGAAACGATGCGGCGCGTGCGGAATGGAAAGCACGAAGTGGTTTGCATCGGATGGTCGTGGCCCCGCAGCGACCGTGCAGGTGGACATTTGAAGTACGTGCAGGTCGACCAATGTGCGCGCTTGTTACACTCGGTTCGGTGAGACGCGTTCACACGCTCGAGTTCGAAGACCTCAGCTGGTTCCCCTCCTGGCTGCGGACCTGCATGACGAATCTGATCGTCGTCCTTTCGCGCTTCATCGGGGTCGTGCCCGTCCTCGCGACGCTGGTTTCGCGCGCTCTCCGCGCCCTCGACGCCGATCACGTGGTCGATCTCGGATCGGGTGGCGGCGGCTCCATGCCGGAGGTGATCGATCTCGTCCGCCAGGAGCCGGAGCTTGCGGACGCGACGCTCACGATGACGGATCTCTATCCGAACCTCGACGCGATGGAGAAGTTCGCGGACGAGGGATCGCACGTGAGGTACCACCCCTCACCGGTCGACGCGACGGATCTGGCGTCCGCGCCGCCCGGGCTCAAGACGATGGTCAACAGCTTCCATCACATGCGGCCGGAGCAGGCGCGCGCCATCCTGCGCTCCGCGCAGACGAACCGCGAGCCGCTCCTGATCTACGAGATGGGTGACACCCGCATCCCGTTGCTCCTCTGGGCCCTGGCCCTCCCGGTCTCCCTGGTGATCGTCTTCGTGATGGCGCTGGTCCTCACGCCTTTCGTCCGGCCCCTGACCTTCAGGCAGCTCTTCTTCACCTACGTGATCCCGCTCATCCCGATCTTCTACGCGTGGGACGGCCAGTGCTCGCTGCCGCGCATCTACACCCCCGAGGACCTCGACGAGCTTCTCGCGGACCTGCCAGAGGCCGACGACTACCGCTGGGAAAAGGGCCCGGCCGAAGCGTCGAACGGACGCGAGCTCGGGACGTATCTCCTGGGGATGCCCGCCTGACCGTCGAAAGCCACGCAACTGGTTGACGCCGGCCTCACCCGCACGCTGCTGCCCGGCGCAGCGCAGCGTCCTTCAGCGTCTGCGGGTCGACGTCGCCGAAGCGGCTGCACTTGGACGCTCGTTGGAACGCCGCGCGCGCCTGGGTGAGCTCCCCCCGCGAGAAGAGGGCTTCGCCGAGGAGGAACCAACCCTCGCCGTGCTCGGGGTCCTCGTTCAAGAAGGCGCCGAGCATGCGCTCGGCCGCTTTGGTGTCACCGGCGGAGAGGAGGCGCGCGGCCTCCTCGAGGGTCGGCGTCTCGGGCTGACTCGGGCGTTTGGCGGGGGTGATGGGCGGAGGCGCAGGAGCGCGGGGAACCGTGATCTCCGGACGTGACCGGGGCGGGGCCGGTGGGCGGCGCGTCCCGCGATCCGGCACGAACCACCCGACCGGCGCGTCATCGTCGGGGCGCCGCCAGGACGCGCGCACCACGGCCTCGGTGGGCGCCACGACGAGGGCGCCCTCGGGCTTGAGGCGCTTCAGGAGCGTCTGCACGATCGACAGGCCCTCCTCCGCATCGAAGTAGATCAGCACGTTGCGGCAGAAGATGAGGTCGAAGGGCCCGTAGCCGCGCGACGGATCCGGCCCGGTGAGCGAGGCGATCTCGAAGCGGATCATCCGCTTCAACGTCGCGGGTGCGCGCCACGCGCGATCCTGGGCGCCCGGGATCTTCCGCGCCGCGCGGCCCGAGTAGTTGCCCGCGCGCGCGTCCTCGATCCGGGCGCGGCTGATGTCGGTGGCGAGGATGCGGGCGGTGACGCCGGCGTCCTGGGCGACCATCGCCAGCGTGTACGCCTCCTCGCCGCTGGCGCAGCCGGCGCTCCACGCGTTGAGGTGGCGTCCGCTCTCGCGCAGGCGCGGCAGGAAGCGCCGCGACAGGTAGTCGAACTGATCCTTGTGCCGATAGAAGCTGGTGTGTGGGACGGTCGCGATGGCGATGAGCTCGTCCATGAGCTCGCGGTCGGGCTGCACCGCGAGGCGGGTCAACAGAGCCTGCGGGCTCGTGCCCTCCCGGGCGGCGATCCGCTCGGCCGTACGACGCACCGCCGGAGGCCACACCCTCGGCGCGTGACCGAGGACGGGCCTCAGGAGTCGGGTCAGCGCTGGGCCCAGGTCCTCACTCATGGCTCACGCGACCCACGGCCTTCGCCACCGCGTCGCCGAGGGCGTCCTCGCCGAGCTTGCGGACCCGCGTCGAGGCCGCGATCGCGGCCTCGGGCATCGAGCCGACGGCGGACTCGGCGGGATCGAGGGCGAAGCACGCCGAGCGCGCGCTCGCCAGCTCACCGATCGCGTCGGCGCCATCGCGCCCCATGCCCGAGAGGATCACGGCGATCCCACGTTTTCCCAGATGCGTCGCCGAGCGCAAGAGCACGGTGCCCGAGGGCCTGTGCCCCTCGAACGGGGGATCCTGCGTCAGCGAGATGCGCAGATGGCGGCTGAGGAGCATGTGGCGGTCCGGTGGCGCCACCACGACCTCGTCGGGCCGCAGGGTCGCGCCGTGGGTGGCGACGGTGGCGCTGATGCCGAGGCTCCGTACCCAGGCCACGAAGCTCTCCTCGCGGCCCCTGGGCATGTGTTGGACGATCGCGATGGCGGCGCCCTGGCTGCGCAGGGCGGTCAGGAGCTTGGCCAGGGGGTCCATGGCGCCGGTGGAGCCCACGACGAGGACCACGGCCGATGCGCTGCGCGGGGCGCCGCGGCGGCTGAGCGCCCGGATCACGCTGCGCAGCCGCACGGCCCCGGCCGCCTCCGAGAGCAGCTTCTTCGCGACGAACGCCGCCGCCCCCTGGGCGACGGCTTCTCGCGCCAGCGCCGAGTCCTCTTCCACGTCGCTGACCACCACCACCGGCGTCTCGTTGGCCACGGGTCGGATGGCGCCGAGCCCCGTGCGGCCGGGCATGAAGAGGTCGAGCACCACGACGTCCGCCGCGCGATGCAACCCTCCGTCGAGCACCGCGTCCACCGACGACGCCACGCCGACGACCTTGAGGTCCGGCGCCTCGTCCACCACGCGCCGAAGGATCTCCGCCGCCACCTCGGAGTCGTCGACGATGAGGACGCGGACGGTCATCGCCGCGCGAGACACTCGTCGACGACCTCCCGCAGGCGGTCTTCGACGAAGTTCTTCTTGGACAGAAACGCGGTGACCCCGAGCGACGTCGCCCGGGCCTCGGTCTCCGCGTCGGAGCGCGTCGTCAGGACGATCACCGGCACGTCCGCCGTGGAGGTCTCCGCGCGCAGGCGGCTGATCAGCTGCAGGCCGTCGAGGTACGGCATCTCGATGTCGCTCAGCACCAGATCGGGCGGATCGGCGAGGGCGCGTGCCAGGCCGTCTCGGCCATCCACCGCTTCGGTGACGCGCAGGCCGAACGAACGCAGCAGCCCGGAGAGGAGCTCCCGGGCGACCGGTGCGTCCTCGACGACGAGGGCGTGGGGCTCCCGGCGGATCTCCACACGGCCGGCCCCCGTCGAACGCGTCGCGTCGGCAGCCCGCCGCAGCTCGTCGACGTCGAGGAGCTGCATCGTGCCGCCGTCGGCCAGGACCGAGACGCCGCGCACGAGGGAGGAGCCGAAGGGGAGGTCGGAGAGATGGGTGAAGGTCACCGGACGTGGATTCTGCGCCTCTTCCACCGTGAGCGCGAACGCGCCCGCGCGGTGGGCGAGGATGACGGCGATGTCGCTGGCCTCCGGGCGGCCGCGCTGGTGGGTGATGGCCGAGAGGCTGAAGAGCGGGATGAGCTCCTCATCCACCCGGATCTGCGGCCCGGTGGCCGACTCGAGCACCTCATCGACCTGTCGAATGCCCAGCATGGCGCGCGCCGGCACCGCGTAGGTCTGTCGCCGGCTGACCACCGGCACCACGACGTCCGCCCGGAGGGTGACGGGGACGCTCAGGGAGAAGCGCGTGCCGAGCCCCGCCGTCGATTCGACGGAGATGTTGCCGCCGATGATGCGGATCTCGCGGGCCACGACGTCGAGGCCGACCCCGCGTCCGCTGATCTCGTCGGCCTCCTCGCGGACCGTGACGCCGTGACTGAAGATCAGATCCAGGACCTCGGCGTCGGCGAGCTCTCCGTCGTGGTCGGTGGTCGCCCGGNNGTCGTGGTCGGTGGTCGCCCGGAGCTTCGCGCGGAGCCCGTCGAAGTCGATCCCACCGCCGTCATCTTCGACGGTGGCGCGCACGCTCGATTCGGTCTGGGTGAGGGTGACGCGGATGTTCCCCTTCTCCGGCTTGCCTCGCTGCTTGCGGATCTCCGCGTCCTCGATGCCGTGGTCGACCGCGTTCCGCACGAGGTGGATCAGGCTCGGTGACAAGCGCTTCTCGACGCCCGCGTCGAGCATCGCGTCTCCCTCGACGACGACGTTCACGGCTTTGTCCAGCGTCTTGGCCGTCGAGCGAGCGACCCGGTGCACCTGCGTCGCGAGGGCGTCGGTGGAGACGAGCGACGCGCGCTGAAGGACGTTCTCGAGTTGGTCGAGGGTCTGCGCCGTGGTGAACTCGTTCGCCGACCACGTCTCTCGGAGGCCGCTCATCCGCCGCTCGATCTCCGTGCCGTATCCGAGCGTCTTCACGATGCGCTCGCGCAGGAGCTCCGGATCCTCGTCGGGGCGGATCTCGGCGAGGAGCGCGCGGACCCGGCGCTGGAGCTCCGAGAGCTCCGGTAGGAGCAGCGCTTGCTCGGCGTGGAGGCGTCGGAGCTCGTGAAAGAGGGGGAGGACCCCACCGGCGTCGAGGGTGCGCTTCTCCCGGGACTTCGTCCGCTCGGGTTCCCCCTCCGCTTCGTCCCGGGTGCGGGTGATCTGAGTCCTGCTCTCCGTGGTCTCGACGGTCTCCTCGGTCTCCTGGGCCGGCGGCGCCTCTTCCGGGGCGGGTGCCGCTGCCTCGGCCTCGCGCGGCGCGGGACCCTCGGCGGTGACCGCTGCGCGGTCCGCGTTGACCGTCGTATCGCCGCCCCCGAGCTTGTTCAGCGCCGCCACGGCCGTGTCGAGGGCGCTCATCACGTCGGTGAGGTCGAAGCGCTCGTCGGCGCCGACGGTCGACGCCAGAAGGCCGAGCGCCTCGAACCCTCCGAGGAGCGCGTCGCCGGCGAGCTCGGGATCGGCGTCACGGCTCAGGACCAGGTCGACGACCCGCTCGCACTTCTCGAGGAGCGATCCGGGCTCGGTCAGGCCGAGCATGTGCGCCTCGCCTTTGAACGTGTGGAGGGTGCGCCGGAGCGGTGCCAGCTCCTTGCGGT
>JABAHQ010000417.1_pt2 | contig 11479 bp, 13 predicted proteins | sample 7062091 | NCBI WGS metagenome assembly JABAHQ01 (sample SAMN14534359, study PRJNA622989) | marine sediment metagenome | biome: marine biome [ENVO:00000428]; feature: marine pelagic biome [ENVO:01000023]; material: deep marine sediment [ENVO:00002113] | place: India: Gulf of Kutch | collected...
AGGGCGTCCGTCATCAAGGCCGCAATATCCGGCGCCGGCTCCGCCCAACTGTGGCTGATCAAACTGGCGGTCACCACCTGTTCCGCCCCGCGCCCCCGAACCCGGTCGGCCACCAGGGCCAGGGTCTCTCCGCTGTCTGTAATCTCGTCCACCACCGCCACCGCCTTGCCCGCAACTTCAGGGGACACGTCGACCCGCCACACCGGGCGCTCAAACGTCACCTGGTCGTTCACCCGGCGCGTGACCCGGATCGGATACAGCTCCCGCCGGAGCATACAGGCTACAGCTGTCGCGGGAAACAAGCCAGCCCGGGCAATGCCGACCACGGTTTCTACCTTTTCACCGGCCAACTTCTCAGCCAGCCTCCCCGCCAGTTGGGCGAACCGCTCCCAGCTTATTTCCTCCACCCCTTTTCTATGGGCATAATCATAGCTTTGCATAGGTTGATCTCCTTTCTTGGTCAATTCTCATTGTTGTCACCTCCTCGCTTCCGAGGCCAAGCATCGAAACCATGACAGGACGCGGTCACATAACAAATCCTCTTTGACAGCCCCGATCCTTCTACAATACAATTACCCCAATAGCTATTTGGAGACAAACAATGTCAATGCACATCCAGACAATAAAACAAAAACTGTGGCTGCAAATTGAAGCCTTGCCTGAAACCAGATTACAAGAGGTTTTGGATTTCGTTGAGTTCCTTTTATCTAAGGACAAACCAGCTAAAAAGCAAGAGACATCAAAACTTTACACCCAACAAGAAATCTTGATAGCACTCAGCGAAATCCGCGAAACCATTCAACAAACGTATGGGACCTATAAAGGCGACTTGATTGCTGAAGCACGGGCTGAAAGAGATGAACAAATGCGTTTGAATCTTGGTCTGGATGCACAAAATGAAAGTAGTCATTGATGCCAACATCACCCTTGCCCTGGTAATTCCATTGCCTTATTCTGCCATGGCAACTGAGCAAATGAGAGCTTGGCAAAACGACGGTACATAGCTCTTCGTACCTACATTATGGGCTTATGAGGTGATAACAGCTGTTCGCAAATCAGTTATCGCAAAAGTTCTGTCCCCTGAAAGCGCTATCAAAGCCTTAGATTACCTTTTTGCTTTAGAGATTCAACAGATTCCCTTTACTACTACTCTTTACCGAAATATCTTCGATTGGTCGGTTCGTCTAAATCACTCGCAAGCTTACGATGCAGTTTATCTGGCCCTGGCTGAACAATTACAAGCAGAGTTTTGGTCTGCTGATAAACGACTGGTGAATAGAGCTAAACAACTGGAATTAGCCTGGGTCAAGCCGATTAGTTAGTATTTCAGTGCTTCATGCTAGTGCGCAGCTGGAATGCTGTGAGCTTTCATACCGAACGATGCAGAAGCAGCAATGCTCTTTTCAGTAACACTAACTTGTGTAGAAATAGCATTCAATTTGAATAAAGAAGGACGAAACATGGTCTCCCATTTTCCGTCCTTCTTTACCTAACTCAACGCATACTGCCGTTCCAACTCCTGCCGGAACTGGTTGGTATAAAGCGAGTAGTAATGACCCCTGGCCCGAATCAACTCGGCATGGGTGCCCTTCTCAGAGATGCCGCCGTTTTCGATAACCAGGATGCGGTCGGCGCGGCGGATGGTTGAGAGACGGTGGGCGATGATGATGCTGGTGCAATCCTTCATCAAAGTCTTCATCCCCTTCTGAATAAGGGCTTCGGTCACCGTATCGACGGAGCTGGTCGCCTCGTCCATAATGAAGATGTCGGGCTTAGCCAGGACCGCCCGGGCCAGGCTGATCAACTGCTTCTGACCCACCGACAGCAGGCTACCCCCCTCGCCCACTTCGGTGTCGTAGCCATCGTCCATCTTGACGATGAATTCGTGGGCGTGGGCCAACTTGGCTGCTTCCTCTACTTCCTCATCCGGGGCATCGAGCCGCCCATAGCGGATATTGTCCCGAATGGTGCCGGAGAAAAGATGCGGCGTCTGCAGAACCATGCCGATACGCGACTGGATGGCGTACTGGGTCAGGCTGGTGTAATCCAGGCCGCCGATACGGATGATACCCCCGGTCGGCTCGTAGAAGCGGCAGATTAAATTGATAATGGTCGACTTACCCGCCCCTGTAGGCCCCACCAGGGCGATAGTTTCACCCCGCTTAATCGTCAAGTTGAAGTCACGTAAAACCGGTTTGCCTTTTTCATACTGGAACTGCACATTGTCGAACTCGATGTCGGCCCGAATCGTGCCCGGATCTACAGCGTAAGGTCGATCAACAATCTCTGGCTTGGCGTCCATCAGGGAGAAAACGCGCTCCGCCGAAGCAATTGACTGCTGCATCTCCGCAAAGACGCGGGCCATCTCTTGAATCGGGAAGAACATAAAGGCCAGGTAGGAGACAAAGGCCTGAATGCCTCCGATGGTCATCCCCCCAATCCGGGTCTGATAACCACCGTACCAGATGATGGCCCCCAGGGCTACCGCCCCCACAATCTGCACCGTCGGCAGGAAAAGGGCCGACAACCAGGCAGCGCGATAGCCTGCCTGGTAAAGATCCGAAGCCATCTTATCGAACTCTTCCAGGTTTTTTTGTTCGCGGACCAGCCCCTTGACCACCCGCACACCGGTGATGTTTTCATTATAAGCCCCGGTCAAGCGCGAATTGAGTTTTCTGACCTGTCGGTACTGAACGATGATCCGCTTTTTGAACTGGGTGGCAATAACGATCAAAGCCGGCACAACGATGAGCATTATCAGCGCCAACTGCCAGTTGATAATCGCCATAAAGACAAAGGCTGTACTCACACTGAGCGTACTCCAGACAATATCCAACAGGCCCCATGTGATCAACTCGGCAATACGTTCGGTATCCGAGGTGACCCGGGACATAATCCAGCCGACCGGCGTCCGGTCGAAGTAAGAGAAGGACAATGCCTGTAGATGGTTGAACAATTTTCGGCGCAGGTCGTAGCGCACCCGCTCCCCCAACATGGCGGTCAGGAAAATGAAGCCGAAGACCGCCACGGAGACCAACAAAACCAACCCGCCATACAGCATAACCAACTCGGTCAGCCGCGCTTTGTCGCCGGCTAAAATCCCCTCGTCAATAATGAGTTTGCTAATGAAAGTGAAGACCGAATCCAACACTGCCACCAGAGCGACACAGGTGACAAACCCCACCACCCACAGCCGGTAGGGGCTGAGCAACTTAAAAATCCGTTTGATCGTCTCGCCGTTGAATTCGGTCGTGAATTCTTCTTCTTCAAATTGGAAGTCCGACATCCGACACCTCCTGCTGAATGTCTTCTTCAATCTTGGCTTGAATGTTGTAAATCTCCCGATACAGACCGTCCTGCTTAATTAATTCCCGGTGCGTGCCCTGTTGCACCACCCGTCCTTTATCCAGGACCAGAATTTTATTGGCCTGCATCACCGTTTGAATACGGTGGGCGATGATAAAGGTCGTTCGTCCGGCCATCAACCGGTTGAGCGCCTCACGGATATGCGCTTCTGTTTCAGTATCCACCGAGGAGGTCGAATCGTCCAGGATTAAGATTCGGGGGTCCTTAAGCAAAGTACGGGCGATGGCCACCCGCTGTTTCTGCCCACCTGATAAGGTGACCCCCTTTTCGCCAACAAGGGTGTTGTAGCCATCGGGGAAGGTCTGAATCACCTCGTGGATGGCGGCGGCGCGGGCTGCGGCTTGGATCTCATCATCAGTCACTTCCCGGCCAACCCCGTAAGCGATATTTTCGCGGATGCTGCGCGAGAAGAGGAACGGTTCCTGTTCAACGGTCCCGACCACTCTCCGCAGGTCGTGAATAGCGTAATCCTTCAACTCTACCCCATCCAGCTTTAAACTGCCGTTGGTGTAGTTGTAAAAGCGGGGCAGCAGATTAACCAGGCTGGTCTTACCAGACCCAGTCGGGCCCATTAAAGCCACTGTCTCACCCGCTTTGACATCGAAGGAAATCCGATCTAAGACCGGCTTACCCTCTTCGTAGGCAAAAGAAAGCCGATCAAAGGTCAACGCACCTTGCAGTTTTGGTCCATGGCCATTAACGCCGGTGGGAATGCGTCGTCCCTGATCTACCACTTCCCGCGACTCGTCGATGACGTCGGCTACGCGGCGGTAAGAGACCAGGCCGGTTGAAGATTGGGCAATTAAACGGCCCAGGTTGCGGATAGGCCAGATCAACCAGTTAATCAAGTTGGCAAAAGCCAGATAGGTTCCAATGGTAATCTCACCATCAATAGCCATCCGCCCGCCGATGAAGAAGATGCCGAGCATTTGAGCCACACAGACAATATCGGTCAGTGGCCAATAAAAGGCGTGCATTAACAACAAACGCCGGCCTAATTTGTACTTATGCCAGTTCAGTTCATTAAACTTATCGATCTCAAAATCTTGCCGGGCAAAGGCTTTCACCACCCGTACTCCGGATAGGTTTTCCTGCAAAGTCGCCGACAGGCGACCATCCTGTTCCTGATAGGCGTTGTAACGAACGGTGATCATTCTGAAGAACCAGATCGAAACAACCAGGACAATGGGAATAAAGATCACTGATAACAAAGCCAGTTTGACATTCAAGGCCAGCAGGGTGATCATATTGATCGCAAAAAGCATGGTGATGCGCCCGATCTGCTTCCCCTGATCGGCAAAGAAGCGGCGAACTGCATCCACGTCGGAAGTGGAACGCTGGATCAATTCACCGGTTTGGGTGCGGTCATGATAGGTAAACGATAGCCGCTGAATGTGATCGAAGAGATAATTACGCAGGCGTAAGATAACCCCTTCAGAAGCGCGGGCCGCCAGGCGGCCACTAGTAAACGTAAAAAAGGCTTCAAACAGGGCCAGGACGATAAAGCCCAGGGCAAAATAGTAGAGTGGAAAGCCTCCCTCCGTTTCGAGCGCATTATCTGCGAAATCGCGCAGCAGCAGATAGGTCAATGTTTTTGCGATGGCCGCAATTGCCAGACTGGCGACCGATCCGATGTAAATCAGGCGAAAACCGGTCATGAGACGCCATAGTCCCAGAAATCTATTTTTGTCGGTCGTCTGTTGCAAATCTAAAGCTGGGTAAAGTTTTGACTCATGCATTATCCAATCTCACCTTTTGTCCTTGAAAATTCAACGATGTTGTATGTCGGATAGATAGATTGCTTCGTTGAAAATTCAATCCCTCTGTCTCAAGTGTCTCACCCCCCGGCAATACCAATCGTTGCTGTTCTGGCCGTTACCAGACCCAACCAACCTTCCCCCACTCATTCGGCGCTGTTCTGGCCATTGCCAGACCCAACCGCCACCTGTTCCCTGTTTGCCATTTCACAAGACACCACAGCCAATCACTGAGTTCCTTAATCCATACCAAGCTAACGGTCATTTGTCTTCCTCGCTGAGTAGATTCCATTTTTCATCAAACACCTCCCTACTAAGACTAAAATTTTGAGTATCCTCGCCGATCATGTTATCAACTTACCTTGTCAGGGGAAACGGCTGAATGACCGGTTTTAACCTGTTCATTTGACCAGGGTCCGCCCGACAAAAAGAGCCGCAGACCCATGGGTCTGCGGCTCTTTCACATCCACGAGGGATGTTTATGCCGTGCTGTTTACAAAAAAAACCGCAGACCCGTTATCGTGGTGGTCTGCGGCCCGGTTACCTAATTCAGAAAATTCTAACCAGGTTCAGCAGACGCACTACGAGAAGGCATAGCGAAACCATCGTCGCCGAGCGAAAACCAAACAGTGTGTCGAACATCAATCACGCTTTGCATCTGCTTTTCCTTTCGTGAAATTTTTAGCCTTAAGAACTACTCCATCCTTAAGAACTAAACCTGATCCAGTATAACCCATTTACGGTCGTCTGTCAACCCCCATGAAGCAAAAATTTTGGCCAAAATTTGACCAAATTCTATGATCACCAAAAAGGCATACCACTTAAAGATGAAACGGCAAATGAAGACGTTGCGGAGTCCAAAGTGCACTTTGGACTCCGCAACGTCAGTTGAACCCAACTCTAGCCAACAAATACTTCCTTATCAGATATCGCGGGCCACAGCATAATCAGCCAGGTCGCCCAAAGCCACCCGAAACTGATTGTCAGGCAAGGGACTTAAAGCCTCTTGAGCCTGGGCGGCAAAACGACAGGCTTCCTGCCAGGCTCCTTGAATACCGCCGGAGGCTCGAATTTCGGCTACCACGGCTTGAATTTCAGCCTCACTGGGATGTTTCTTGGCCACTGCTTTCATGATTGTAGGATGGTTGGGGATCTTGTCCAGGAAGATCAAAACGGGCAGAGTAGCGATGCCCTGGCGCAAATCATTGGCCACCGGTTTGCCCAACCGCGCTTCGTTTCCCTGAAAATCGAGGATATCATCCATAATCTGAAAGGCCATACCCAGGTTATACCCATAATCATGCAAGGCTTGCACTTGATATTCTGGCAAGGCGGCTAGAATACCGGCCGTCTCAGCCCCGGCCGCAAAAAGGGAAGCCGTTTTAGCGTAGATCCGCTGGAAATACTCGTCGCGCGTGGGGGGGCGCAAATGACCGTTGTTAAAAAATTGGTTTAACTCACCATTAACGATCGTCATGAGCGTCATCGAAAATATCTTGATGATACGCACGTTATCCGTTTCGGCGGCCAACGCCGCTGATCGGGCAAAGAGGTAGTCGCCCGTCAGAATCGTTGCCCCGGGTGACCAACGCGTATTCAAGGTCGGGATGCCCCGCCGCAACAAGGCGCTATCAATAAAATCATCGTGGACCAGGGTGGCGGTGTGTAACATCTCGACGGCGGCGGCCAGAGAGATCGCCTTCTCCTCGTCTATTATATCTGGGCTAAAGCGGGTTCCCAACAGGACGATGACCGGTCTCAAGCGTTTGCCACCGGCAGCAATCAAATAATCAATGGCGGCGGCTAACGACTCGTTGTGTCCATCGATCCCTTCACGCATGCGTGCCTCAACACGCTTTACATCCGCTTCAACTAACTCAAAACTTGCCGTTTTTATCATGGCTATTGAATCCTTCTGTGATCAAAGTGTTACTGCACTTTTGGCAATTGAAAAAGCGTTTCTGTATTCGTCGTGACTCGCTGTGCCAGAGTAGCCAGGTCTAAGTGAAATAGTTGGGCTAACTTCTCAGCCACTAAAACAACGCGAGCCGGTTCGTTACGCTTGCCCCGATAGGGATGCGGAGACAAAAACGGGGCGTCCGTTTCGATCAAAATTTTATCCAGTGGCATCGTTCGCACCACATTGGGGAAATTTCTGGCGTTCTTGAAAGTAATGGGGCCGCCAATGCCCATATAAAACCCCAACGAGACTGCCTCTTCAACCATAGCCACATCCCCGGAGAAAGCATGTAAGACCAAACCGGGATGTTCGCCATCTTTTCCCCATTGCCGCAAAATGGCCATCGTGTCTTCAGCCGCCTCGCGTTGATGGATAATAACTGGCAAATTCAGCTTTTTTGCCAGAGCTAACTGGGCTTCAAAAGCCTGATATTGATCGGCCTTGGGCGCCCGGTCACGATAATAATCGAGACCGATTTCGCCAATGGCCACCACCTTCGGCTTTCCCGCTAATTGGGCCAGCGTAGCCAGGGTCTCACCATTGACTTTAGACGCATCATAAGGGTGAAACCCCACCGCCGCATAAAGATTCGGATAACGATCGGCCAGGGTGACGACTCGCCGGCTGGTCTCTAAATCAATACTGGGGTTAATGAACCGTCTGACCCCCACCTCGGCGGCGTTCGTCAAAACCTGGTCTCTATCTTCATCAAATTGCTCAAAATTAAGATGACAATGGGAATCTATCAGATCCACTAATATTTTCCACCTGGAATAATCAGCCCGAAAGTATACCAGACGCCCTAGGGGTTGGCAACAATATTATGAAATAATCGTGATTTTCTTCACTTAATAGCACAGCAACTCATACTTTCAATTTTTACTGAATATATCATACAAATTAAATCATTTTTGTCAATAAATGGGGATGAAAATATAAGCTAGCATGATCACAACCAAACTGAAGTGAACCTTTACCTCCAAACCACCCAATTTAATAGGCGAAACGTAAAGCCTAAAGGGCATATTCAAGCCAATCCACCTGCTTAGGGTGGCCGATTCTGTAACGGCCCGACGGACACAAAGCAGGGTCTATTTTCCCAATTAAGGACTTTATTCCTATAATAGACGGGTTTAGAGCTTCAGGGGATATCCGAGGGAGGGAAAAATGACCTCGAACGCAAGCTCAGCGATCAAGCAAACAACTCTGTCCCTGAGGGACAATTGGCAACAACGTCGCCTGACCACCCAATTCCAGGATGACCCGCTGCGCAATTTAGCCATGAGCAACCACGCCTTGAGCGAATGTTATTCTTTGTTGATTAACCGGCACTTGCTTGACCTGGAAACACTTCTCCAAGAGTTACAAACCAGAACCCGGACCGATTTTGTGGTCTATCGCAATTTTGGGGCCAGCCTATCGAAACGCGCCATAACCGAGGAAGATCGGCAATTCGTCCGTACCTTCTATGACGGGCCTCTCCAGGTGTTATCTAATTTTAGCTTAGGCTTAGAGGTATGTCTTTTATTTTTGTCACGTCGGCAGTTGGGGCAATTAGAAGAGGAGTTGCCCCAACTGCAAAGAACCATGCAGGAGAACATTGCTGATTGCTATCGCTGGGTCCGTGAAACCAACGGCTTCACTTAACCACCAAACTTTGCCGGCCCTTCCCCTCGATGTCACGCCCTCTTCGATATTTTTCTCAGCATAGCGGGCATAACGGCCAGGGCCAGACTGATTAGCAATAACAAACCGCCGAGATAGGGTTGTAAGAGGCCGAAACATAATCCAACCAAAACTGAAGATTGCTCAAAATGTACCGNNAGTCTCCTTTAGCGGGGCGATTGCCATTTAGTTACCTCGGTCAGCAGAAAAGTCTCAGTCAAACGATGGATACGATAACGACGACGCTCAAGTTCGCCCCCCACTTCGACCAACGACAAAGCCACCAGTTCATCCAGCGCCTGGCTCAATTCAGCCTCCCTTAACTCACTCACCGCCGCCAGATGGGCAAATGTGCTCCCCTGGCGAGACACCAGGGGCATGGCCAGCAGAGCCTGCCGGCTTTCCGGGGCCAACGCTTGCCAGGTCTGCCAGTAGATATAGGTATATAACTGGTCCACCTTCTGGCCTTGCGCCTGCTTCAAGTTCGCCAGCACCTGGGACAATGGCAGGGCGCAAATTTGGCCTACCACCAACTTCAACGCCAGAGGATTCCCCCCAACGACCTCATATACGCCGGCCAACTGCGCCGGCGAAGCCGCCAGCAAAGCCTCCAACCCCCGCGCCTCAGCCTCATGCCGAAGAAAGGCCAGGGCATCCCTGGCGCTCAGTTCCCCCAGGCTGAGGCAAAAAAGGTTAGCTTCCGCGGCCAGGTTGTGACGGGTGGTCAGGACAAATTTAGTCGGATCGGCCAACTTATGCAGGGTAGGTAGTAAGGCATGATAATCGGCCATCGTTTCCAGGTTGTCAACAATCACCAGGTAAGGCTGTTTCTTGAGTAGGCGGATCAAAACCATCATTTTTTCCTGGGGGGGCAGGGTCAAGGGGACCTGGCCATCGAGTTGATTGAGCAAAGCGTCAATCAGTGCGTCCGCATCGAGCGCCGGGCGATGGGTCACTTGCAGGCCGGCCGCCGGCAGAAAGATTTCCTGCTTGGCGCTGACCCAGGCCAGGTCATAAAAGCGGTTGCCCCCGATCAGCTCGCGGACCAGCTTATCGGCCAGCGACGTCTTGCCAATCCCACCAATTCCATCCAGCGCAATCAGATAAGGCGGGGCGTCTCTCATCACCAGATCACTCAAGCGGTTGTATAGCTGATCTACGCCAAACAACTGCCGGTAGGCTTGTGGCTCCAGCCTGGCTTCGACCGCCAATTGGTGTTCGGCCAGCAACTGGCTCTCTTGGGCCAGGATAATGTCACTCAACTGGCTGATAGCTTTGTCGTGCCAGTTGTAATACTGGCTCTCTGAAATAGCCAGCTCGTAGGTAAGCTGAGAAATTGGCGTATCTTCGAGATAGCGCCGCCGCACCAGGCCGGCGGCCATCTCATCGCACCCCTGTAAATCTTGCAACGCTCGGCCCAACAATTGGCCGGTCAGATTAGTCGGCTCCAATGATAGCCCCTCTGTCCGTGCCCTCAAACGCCCATAAAGGCGCAGGCCGGTCAACAACGGCGGCGCGGATCGATCCCCCTTTCGCCAATCGCGTAAAAACTGCTGTATTGCCTCTTGCAGTCCCTCTTTGGAAAGCATTACTCATCTCATAGACGATTAAAATTGAGGTGTGGCAAAAAACTATACCTTTATTTTAACACAGGTTGTGCAAATCTTCCCAAAGAATTTTGGAGGTTTTCGGAGATTTTGTGGAGATTTTGTGGAGATCATTTCATTGAAAAGTGTGTTATCCTGAGTAGGACTTACGCCTGGCACGTTTCAAAATTAAGACTCAGTGGGTCCAACATTGAAGAGCCAGCACGCCCACGCCTGGCTCCGTTCGGCGCAGGGACGCGCCTCACGTCTCGAAAATCGGCCCCACTGAGACTGCCCAGTCTAACGCTTTGTTGCCACAACCTGGGAGGAGGGTTAAACATGCATGACGCGTTTCAAAATCAACCACTTTCCCCGGCCACGCAGGGAGCTTCTACAACTGCACTCTGGCTTGAGACGATCTTTGGCCTCTTTGGGCTATTAGGGGTCGGCCATGTTTACGCCGGACGCATTGTCCTGGGTATCGCGCTCATGATCGGCTGGTGGATCTATCTGGCCGTCGCCGCCGCCGTGATCACGATCACCGTGGGTGTTGCCGCCTGTTTATTCGCACCCATCTCGCTCGCCGTGCCCATCATTTCCGGGATTCAGGCCCGCACCTACATCCAGCAAAAGGGCGGCGCCGGCGACTGGCCGTCGGTAGCCCTGGTAACCGGCGGCGGCTGTCTCTTAATCATCACTGCCATAATCCTTATGCTGGTCTTGGGCGTCGGCCTGGGTGCGCTTGGCGCTTTTATCGAGGGACAGTAATCTTAGTCTGATCGTAAATTCAAACAAAACCCGTGTTTGTCGGTGAAAATCTGTGTCCTATTATCGGGTCAGTTTGTCAGTCTAAGGTGGAGCTTTATCAGATGAGCGGCCGAAAAACAGTGGTAGTTTTCCCAATCATCTGACATCTGTAGGGGTATCTTGCGGCAAAACATGGTTGAAGGGATTGTCCGTGCGCAGCCCTTCGACCTGGGCGGCGGTTATAAGGGCCTTATCGCCACTAACGAAGATGAGGGTAAAACCACGAGTGACCAGAGCCTGATGGTGACGTAAGGCTACGGCCAGTTGCACAGCGTCGTAGGCTTTAAGGGGATGGCGCTGGGTCAAAGCCGCGGCTGCTTCAAAGTCGTTTGTCATCA
>JABAHQ010000854.1_pt1 | contig 11475 bp, 13 predicted proteins | sample 7062091 | NCBI WGS metagenome assembly JABAHQ01 (sample SAMN14534359, study PRJNA622989) | marine sediment metagenome | biome: marine biome [ENVO:00000428]; feature: marine pelagic biome [ENVO:01000023]; material: deep marine sediment [ENVO:00002113] | place: India: Gulf of Kutch | collected...
AGCGCCGCCTTCGTAGGCCTGTGGTGCCGACAGGAAGAGGGTGAAGGACAGGTCGGTGCGCACCCCCTCGATCAGGGGGGCATCCACATGCGCGCCGTAGCCCATGCCCGCATCGTGGCGGTTGATCAGCAGCCGTGCCATGGAGTCGGGGCGCGCGGCGGTCTGGAATACCTGGTGCTGCTCCAGCGCGGATTCGATCAGTCGCAGCGCGCCCCTCACCGCGGGCAGTTCGCTTTGCGCCTGGAGGTTGTGCTTGACCTGTCGGGCCCGCCCGGCGGCGGTAGAGTTACCCGATGCAAAGAGCTCGTCATCGTCGAGGCTCTCGACGAGCGCCTCGACCGTGGCGCGGTCGAGCACATCCTGAACACAGATTAACATGAGCGAATCCTAACTGATAATTGTTTGCAATTAAATCCTGCTGTAGGCTGTACAGGGTATGACGAATTCGTGACAGCCACAGGAGGAACCGTGGACAAAAAAATCAAGCTTTGGTCGAGCCTCAGTGTCGCCACCCTTATCAGTGCCGGGGTATTGAGCGGGTGTGAACCGCAATCCGAGGGGGAGTCCACTTCCGCCCAGCCGGCGGAGGGCCCGTCATCTTATCAAGCCGACGCCGGTTCGAAAGCCTCGAAGGCCACCGCGGAGAAAGCCGCCGACAGCGGTGGTGCGCTATCCGCATCCGGCGGTGAAGGCGAAGGCGAGGGAGAAGGTGAGGGCGGCGGCGCCGTCGACCTTGGCACCGACGACATTGCCTTCGTTACGCGCCTTGAGCTGATTCGCGGTCATCTTTGGGTGGGCATGGAACTGTTCCGCGCCGGCCATCTGGAGCAGGCCCGGACTCACATGAAGCACCCGAAGGACGAACTCTATGCCGCGCTCAAACCCGCCTTCAAGGCCCGGGGGCTGGAACCCTTCGATAGCGCGCTGACCGATCTGGCCACGGCGGTGGAAAACGATGCCGGCGCCGGAAAGGTGGAAGACGCCTACGCGGCTCTCGAGGACGAGCTGGCCCGGACGCGCGGCGCCACCCCTCTGGCGCCCCACGAGCGTTTGCAGGTGGTGGCGCGATTGGTGCGCACCGCCGGAGAGGAATACGCCATCGGCGTCAACGAACAGGGGAAGGTGATCAATGCCCACGAATACCAGGATGCCCTGGGCTTTGTAACGGTGGCCGAATCGATGCTGGAGAGCATCGAGACGGGCGGGAAGGAAGAAGTTGCGGAAACTGTGGCGCAAGTGAAGAAACTGATCGAACCGCTGCACGCCGCCTGGTCCGGCGTCATGCCCCCGGAGTCGGTGGACTTCGACCCCTCGAAGTTGCACGGAGCGGCGGCGCGCATCGAGCTGGCGGCCCTGTCCCTGGACTGATGGCCGGGCCGAGAGGCCGCGGATAGGGCCGGCTCCGGGAAACGGCCCTTTTTTGATTCACCGGGGCCGGCCCTCGAGCCCGAAAATTGCACCAGAGCTCTCTGCAGAGCCGTGTTTGGTGCAGTTAATAAAGTTCGAGAAGGGNNTCCCACGCTTGCCGGTTTCTGGCTTGATCTGGTCGCCCCGGGCCCCACATACTCCTGAAAACGCAGTCCCTGCCAAGTCGGGGACCATCTGCTACACCATGGGCTCGGCAACTGGTGCAACCTTCGGGCCGGCATTGGTTAACGAGTTCGACAGGAGACACCGTGGATCGAGGCGAGCCCCTATCTCCCAATTCGGTAGACGCTCTTTACTGGCTGATCGGCTTCGGCCTGATATGGTGGCTGTTGAGTGGCGGTCGGGGACTGATTGCCGGGGCGAGTTTCGCCGTAGCGGCGTCCGCTCTGATGCTGTCGCTGGGCATGACGCCCCGGGTGGTGCGACTTCGGCACGCGCCGGGGTTTGCGGTTTTCNNGCCGGTTGGGACGTGGCCCGCCGCGCCTTTCACCCCCAATTGCCCCTGTCCCCCCGGTGGGTCACCTATCCGCTGCGCGAATCTTCCGATCGGGTGCGGCAGCTGCTGTCGGCGATTATCTGCCTGCTGCCCGGTACCCTGGCCTCCCATCTCGAGGGTGGAAACCTCCACATCCATGTGCTCAACGGCGAACAGCCCTGGAAGCCCACCGTCGAGCGCCTGGAGCTGCGGTTGATGGCCCTGCTCGGAGAGGCCTCGCCATGATGTATCTGGCGGCGGTGCTGGTGCTCACCATGCTGGGGGGGCTGTGGCGGATGCTCAGGGGGCCGACGCGGGCCGATCGCCTGCTGCCGGTGCAGCTGTTCGGATCCACGGCCACGGCGCTGCTGCTGGTGATGGCGCAGGACCAGCAGCTGCCCGCCCTGCGGGATGTGGCCCTGGTGCTGGCAGCCCTGGGGGTGGTGCTGCCCGCCGCACTGGCGGAATACCTGCGGAAATCGCGCCATGGTTGAGGGTCTGTACTGGCTCGGCTGGCTGTTCCTGGCCGGTGGCGGCTTTTTTTTCGTGGCCGGCGTGGTGGGGTTGGTGCGCTTTCCCGATCTACACTGCCGTCTCCACGCCGTTACCAAGGCGGATACGCTGGGGATGGGCCTGGTGATTGTGGGCTTGAGTCTCCATGTTCGCGAGTGGCAACCCGTGACCCTGATGGTCCTGATCTGGTTGCTGGTGGTGGCTTCCAGCGCCACTTCCTGCCAGTTGCTGGCCCGCTACGAACACGAGCAGGAGGTCGCGGAGGGAGAGGATCATGACGCCCGCTGACTGGGTCCTGGATGGCACCCTGGCGTTGCTGCTTTTGTCGCTGGGCGCGGCGGCCCTCCATGTCCGGAAACTCTATGCCGGGGTGGTGCTGTTTATCGCCTTCGGGGTGATGATGGCCCTGGTCTGGGCCCGTCTGGGTGCGGCGGACCTCGCCCTGGCGGAGGCCGCCATCAGTGCCGGGCTCACCGGGGTGCTGCTGTTCGCCGCGCTGTCGCGCATGGGGCTCGATGATCGCGGCGACGGTCGGTGCCGCCGCTTCCCCGCCCTGGCACTTCCGGTGCTCGGCGCTCTGCTGGTGCTCGCGGCCGTCTGGCCGCTGCCCGCCGGGCGTTCACAGATTTCGCCCCTGGTGGCGCAAGCCCTGGAGAACAGCGGCGTCTCCCATCCGGTCACCGCCGTGCTGCTCAATTTCCGGGCCTGGGATACCCTGCTGGAGGTGCTGGTCCTGTTGCTGGCGTTGCTGGGTGTGCGGGAGCTGCGGCCCACCCCCGAGGCCCGCCCCGATCCCTGGTTGTTGTTCACTGCCTGGGGGCGGCTGCTGGTTCCGCTGCTGACGGTGTTCGGCGGCTATCTGTTGTGGCGGGGCAGTACCGGCCCCGGAGGCGCCTTCCAGGCCGGCGCCATTCTCGGTGCCGGCGCCGTGGTGCTGCGACTGAACGGGTTGTTGCCGGCCCTGCGCTGGCGCCATCCGGCGGTACGCGCCCTGGTGCTGGCGGGACCGATCGCTTTCGTGAGCGTTGCCGCGGTCACCGCCTGGCTGGGGGAGGGCTGGCTGGTCTATCCCCGGGACTGGGCGAAACCCCTGATCCTGTTGATGGAAGGCCTGGCTACCCTGTCCATTGCCACCTCCCTGGCGCTGTTGGTGGCGGGGGACGAACAGGAGCTGCGGCCATGACTGATGCCGTACTTTTCTATATGGGCACGGGAGTTGCGCTCTGGGCACTGGGTCTGTACGGCCTGTTGGTGGTGCGCCACCTGCTGAGGCGCATTATCGCCATCAATCTCATGACCAGTGGTGTCTTTCTGGTGATGGTGGCGCTGGGTGCCCGCGAGCAGGGAACGGATCCGGTGCTCCAGGCCCTGGTGCTGACGGGACTGGTGGTCTCCGTGAGCGCCACCGCTTTCGCGCTTCATCTGGCCACCGCCGTGGCGGCCCGCGACGATGGGGAGGCGGATCGCGAGTGAATCTGGCCCTGCTCAGCCTCGCGCTACCCCTGGTGTGCGGGCTATTGCTCCTGCTATCGCGCCACCGTGGCGGCGGTGTCTGGGTGCTGGCTACCAGCCTCGGCAGTCTGATGGCGGCAACGGTGGCACTCTGGCAGGTCGTGGACGGCGGTGCGGTCGTATTCCATATCGGGGGCTGGAAGCAGTTGCTGGCCATCCGTTTCCAGCTGGAGCCCATCCGGGCCCTGTTACTGGCCTTCACCGCGCTGATCGTGCTGCTGGTGGCGGCCTATCGCCTGCGCAGCCGTTTCAGCGCCAGCGTCGATACCAGTTTCTGGGTGCTGACCGCGTTGCTCCACGCCAGTCTGGCGGCGCTGTGGCTGTCCACGGATCTGTTTAACTGGTATGTGACCCTGGAACTGCTGGCGCTGGTGTCCGTGGCCCTGGTCACCCTGGCCGGACGCCGGGCCCTGCGTCCGGCCGTGAACTATCTGTTGCTGTCGCTGGTGGCTTCGCTGTTCTATCTGCTGGGGGTGGCGGTGTTTTACGGCCACTACGGTATGCTGGATATCCTGCGGGCCGAATCACTGGTCCGCAACGACGGCACCACCGCCGTGGCCCTGTTGCTGATGACGCTGGGGCTGATGCTGAAAGGGGCCATCTGGCCGCTCCACCTGTGGTTGCCCCCGGCTCACGGGGCCGCCCCCACGGCGGTTAGCGCGTTGCTTTCCGCGCTGGTGGTGAAGGGCCCGCTGTTTATCCTCACCATGCTGTGGGCCCAACTGGCGCCGCCGGAGCTGGCTCGGCAGATGGGACCGCTGCTGGCGGCGGCCGGGCTGCTGGCATTGCTCAGCGGCGGCTGGTCCTCGTTCCGGGCCCCCTATCTCAAGACGATGGTGGCCTATTCCACCGTGGCCCAGATGGGCTACGCGGTGCTGGCACTGGGACTACTGCTGCTTTGGCAGCAACTGGACATGCTGGTGGCCCTGTGGCTGTTTGTGGTGGCCCATGGCCTGGCCAAGGCCACCCTGTTCCTGGCGGCGGGTGAAATGCAGGAGAGCCTGGGCAGCAAGCGGGTAACCGCCCTGCGAGGCGCCAGCCAGACCATGCCCGTGGCCATGTTCGCCTTTGCCGTGGCCGGTGGCAGCCTCATCGGTTTGCCCCCCAGCGGCGGGTTTCTGGCCAAATGGGTTCTGCTGCAACCCCTGTTCCAGGAGCCGGGGCGGTGGTTCTGGGCGCTGGGGGTATTGCTGGCCACATTGATCAGCGCCGCCTATGTGTTCCGGGTGGTTGCTCTGGCCTTTGACCGCGCCGAGCGTGTGCCGCCGGATTTTCAGCCGGATTCCGTCGCCCAGTGGTTGACCATGGTACCGGCGCTGCTGGTCTGGGGAATGGCGCTGGTGGGCGAGTCCCTGATCCTGTGGCTGACGGGGGTGGCGGGATGATACTGAGCTGGTCCGGATTGCTGCCACTGGCGGTGGTGCTCAGTTCTCTGATACCCGGGCTGCTGATCTTTACCCTGCGGGAGGAACAGCAGGGCTTGCGGACTTTCTACAATCTGCTGGGCGCCGGGGTGAAGCTGCTGTTGGTGGGGCTTATGCTCTACGGCGTGAGCCGCGGTGCGTTCTTCCGCTTCGCGCTGCCGTTCGTCCCCGGCGGCGAGCTGATACTGCGGGGCGATGCCTTGTCCTTGCAGTTCGTGGCGCTTTCGTCCCTGTTGTGGCTGGCCACCACGGTGTACGCCATCGGGTACATGGAAGGCTCGCCCCTGCGCTCCCGGTTCTTCGGTTACTTCAGCCTCTGTGTCAGTGCCACCGTGGGGCTGGCCCTGGCCGGCAACCTGGTGACCTTCCTGCTGTTCTACGAGCTGCTGACCCTGGCCACCTTTCCCCTGGTGGTGCAGCGGGGCACGCGCGAGGCGCTGCAGGCCGGTCGCGTCTATCTCGCCTACACCCTGGGGGGAGGCGCCCTGGCCCTGATGGGCGTCGCCCTGTTGCATACGCTGGTGGGTTCACCCCGGTTTGAATCCGGTGGCTATCTCGCGCCACTGATGGAGTCCGAGCGGCTCAGCCTGACGGTGGCTTTCGTCTTTCTCGTCACCGGCTTCGGCGTCAAGGCGGCGCTGGTCCCCCTGCACGGCTGGCTGCCTCGGGCCATGGTGGCTCCGGCGCCGGTCAGCGCGTTGCTGCACGCGGTGGCAGTGGTCAAGGCGGGGGTGTTCGGGCTGGTGCGGGTGGTCTACGAGGTCTTCGGAATCCGGGTAGTGGAGGCGCTGCACCTGAACCAGCCGCTGTTGTGGGTGTCTGCTCTCACGATTGTCTGGGGTTCGCTGCGGGCGCTGGGGCAGGGCAACCTGAAGAAGCGCCTGGCCTACTCGACGGTCAGCCAGGTCTCCTATATCGCCTTCGGCGTGGCACTGCTGGGGCCGCTGGCGGCGGTGGGCGCGCTGGCGCATCTGGTGCACCAGGGACTGATGAAGGTGACGTTATTCTATTGCGCGGGCAATTTTGCCGAGACCCTGGAGATCCATCGCGTCGAGGAAATGAACGGCGTGGGGCGCCGGATGCCGCTGACCATGACGGCCTTTACCGTCGGTGCCCTGGGCATGATCGGGGTGCCGCCCATCGCCGGCTTTGTCAGCAAGTGGTATCTGGGGCTGGGGGCGCTCGAAGCCGGGCGCGAGTGGGCGCTGGCGGTGCTGGTGGTCTCGGCACTGCTCAATGCGGCCTATTTCCTGCCGCTGGTGTATCGGGGCTGGTTCGGCGAGATGTCGGCCCGGGGTTGGCATGATGCCGGGCGCCGTTCCACCGGCCCCCGTTGGTTGCGGGAGTGTTCCTGGATGCTGCTGGTCCCGCCCCTGGCCACGGCGCTATTGTCGTTGCTGGCCGGGATGATGGCGGCAACCCCCGTCAGTCCCCTGAGCTGGGCGCAGCTGATCGTCCAGGGAGAATTCTCGCCATGAGCGGGTTGTGGCTGCTGGTTGTTCTGGCGCCTGCGCTATGGCTCGCCGTTTACCGGTGCCGCCCCGCCACAGCTGTGAAGGGCCTTTGGCTGGCGGCACTGCCGGCCCTGGTGGCGGCCTTGTGGCCGCCGGACCCACTGGGACTGTCCTGGCTGTGGCCAGGTGCCAGGTGGGGGCTGGTGGAGCCGGTGCGCCAGACTCTGCTCGCTCTGACCGCAGCGATCTGGGGTGGCGCGGGGATCTTTGCGGCGGACAACGGCGTCCGAGCGTCTGCTCCCGGACGGTTCTGGCTTTTCTGGTCGCTGGCATTGACCGGCAACCTGTTGCTGGTGGTTTCCCTGGACGGTCCCGGGTTTTATGTGGGCTATTCCCTGATGAGTCTCTCCGCCTGGGGGCTGATTCTGTACCTGGGCGGGGAGCAGGCCCGTCGGGGCGGGCGGGTCTACCTGCAGCTGGCGATACTCAGCGAGATGCTGATCTACGCGGGGCTGATGATGCGCATCCACCAAGCCGGCGGAGCCATGGAGCTGGCGCAATGGCGTCAGGTTCCGGCGGATTCCTGGACGGCGGTTCTGCTACTGGCGGGCTTCGGTATCAAACTCGGTGTCTGGCCCCTCCATGGGTGGCTGCCCCGAACCTATCCGGTGGCACCACCGGTGGTGTGTGCCCTGCTCTCGGGCGCCATGATGAAGGCGGGCGTGCTGGGGTTGTGGCTCTTCATGCCCACCGCGGGGGNNCCCACCGCGGGGGGCTGGCGGGCCGGCGCGGAATGGTTGCTGTTGATAGCGGTGATCACGGCATTCTACGGCGTATTGCTGGGGCTGACCCGCACGGCGGTGCGCACCGTGCTGGCCTGTTCGACCATCAGTCAGGCGGGCTACCTGCTCGCCATTTTGGCGCTGGCCTGGCAACAGCCGGAGCAACGTGCCCAGTGGGGGATGCTGGTGGCCCTGTTCGCCGTTCACCATGGCCTGGCCAAGGCGGCGCTGTTTCTGGGTGCCGGGCTCTCGGCGGCGGCACCGTTGAAACCTTGGCATTGGGTCGTGATGGGGGTGCCCGCCCTGTCGCTGGCGGGCGTGCCCCTGACCACGGGCGCGGCGGTCAAGACCCGTCTGGAAAAGGCGGTGGCCACAACCGGGTTCGATGGCTGGTTGATCCTGCTGACGCTGGGATCGCTGGCGACGGCACTGCTGATGTGGTGGGCCCTCGGGTGTCTCTACCGGGACAGGGCACGCTCCGGGGGGGAGCCGCCCCGGGCATTGCTGTATCCCTGGGGTCTGCTCTGTGTCGCTTCTCTGGCGCTGCCCTGGCTGTGGCCCGAAATGCAGAAATCGCTGCTTGCCAGCCTGGCTGGTCCCAAGCTCTGGAACATGAGCTGGCCCACCGCGCTCGCCGCCCTGGTGATCATGTTGACGGCCCGAGCCGGTTTGCGTGCATCCCGGCTGTCTGGATATGTTTCCCGGTGGTGTGGCGCGGCTGGAGCTGGCTGGACGATTCCGCGGTTGCCACGGCTGCCCTTGTCGATCCGGCCCCGGGGCAAGGGATACTGGCGTCGGGTGGAACGGCGGTGGAACCGATTGGCGAGTCGCAGAGCCGTGGTCGCCAGCACCTGGATACTCTGTTTGTTGTTGTTGCTGGGGTGGTTGTTGCGATGATATTGGCGACAGCTGGTATCAGACCGCGATTACAGTGGCCGGGAGCCGACGGCCGGGAGCGTGAAGCATGGCAAAGACGCTGATTCTGATCGGAGCGGCGCTGTTGGCGCTGGGTGTGGCCCTATACCTGGCCCCGGGGCTGTTCAGCTGGTTTGGCAAGTTGCCCGGGGATATCCGCATCGAGTCGGAGCGCACCCGGGTGTTCATCCCCATCACGTCCATGGTTATTATCAGCCTGGTGCTGAGTTTGCTGCTCAGTTTTTTCAACCGTTAGAGTACCCCCGGTATGGATGCCCCCTGGAATTCGGTGCTGGAATTCTGGTTCGAGGAAATCGATCCGCGCAGCTGGTGGAAAAAGGATCCCGACTTCGACGCGCATATCCGACGTCGTTTCGGCGATCTTCACCGGTGTGCGGTGGCCTGCGAGCTGAACCACTGGCGGCGGTCGCCTCCGGGCCGGTTGGCGGAAATCATCCTTGTCGATCAGTTTTCCCGCAATATTTTTCGCGACCGGCCCGAGGCTTTCGCCTGGGATCCGCTGGCGCTCGCCCTGGCCCAGGAGGCGGTGGCCGCGGAATCCGATCGGGCGCTGGAAGGGCCACAAAGAGCGTTTCTCTACATGCCCTACATGCACAGCGAGTCGACACTGGTCCACGAAACGGCGATAGCGCTGTTTAGCGCGCCGGGACTGGAGGACAACCTGAAATTCGAGCGCCGCCACAAGGCGATCATCGACCGCTTCGGGCGCTATCCGCACCGCAACGCCGTTCTGGGGCGGACCTCCACCGCCGAGGAAATCGAGTTTCTGCAACAGCCGGGATCGGGGTTCTGAACATGGCGGAATATCTGGTTATCGGCGGCAGCGCCTTCCTGGCGGCGGCGCTGACGTTTTTCTCCGGCTTCGGGCTGGGCACTTTGCTGATGCCGGTGGTGGCGGTATTTTTTCCGGTGGAGGTGGCAGTGGCCGTCACCGCCCTGGTGCATCTGGCCAACAATCTGTTCAAGCTGGGCTTGATGGGGCGCCACGCCAGTCCGGGTGTGGTGTTGCGTTTCGGGCTGCCGGCGCTGCTGGCCGCTTTTTTCGGTGCCTGGCTGCTCCAGTCCCTGAGTAGCACCGAGCCGCTCTTTACCTACCGTCTGGCCGGGGAAAGTCTGGCGGTGATGCCGGTGAAACTGGTGGTGGGGATTCTGATCGCGGTGTTCGTGCTGGTGGAGTTGTCGCCACGGGTGAAGAACATGGCGTTTCCCCGCAGCTGGCAGCCGATGGGCGGGTTGCTCAGCGGCTTTCTCGGCGGTTTCTCCGGTCACCAGGGGGCGCTGCGTTCCATGTTCCTGATCAAGGCGGGGCTGGGCCGCGACAGTTTTATCGGCACCGGGGTGGCGATTGCCGTGTTGGTGGACCTCGCCCGCCTCGGTGTTTATGGCGCGGGCGGAACCTTCACCCACAGTGGCATCCAGCCATCCCTGGTGATAACCGCAGCCCTGGCCGCTTTCGCCGGTTCCTGGTTGTGCAAGCGGTTCCTCCACAAGGTCACGTTCGCCGCGGTGCAGAAGCTGGTGGCGGTTCTGTTGCTGCTGGTGGCGGCGGGACTGATGATCGGCGTGCTTTGAAAGGAGCGGATCCCGCCGAGGCCGGGTAGAAGCGAACTCTGCAAGGTGAATTGGTGCATAGCGCCAAGAGAAGGCGACCTGGGTCGTGCGCGAATAATGCGAACCGGCAGAGCAAGCCTCTTCCGGAATTCGCTCACGGGAGTGAGCTCCTACGTGCTATCCGTCCGAGGGGCCGGCGAGGCGGTAGGAGCGCACTCTGTGCGCGAATAATGCGAACCGGCAGACATGGCTCCTCCCTGGGCTCGCTCGCGATGGTTCTCGGCCCGCTCGGTGCCTTCGCGAGAGATGGGTTCGGGAGTCGGGCCAAGGCGCGGAAATCCCTCTCGCCAAGCCGCGAAGAANNGGCGGGGAATCACGTCCTCGACGGGCGCGCTGATTTTCAGGTCGATCAGATCGTCGGCCCGGGTGCGGCCCAGGTTGACCGCCGCCATGGGCTTGCCCAGTTCCGCGGCTTTGCGGGCAAACCGGAAACTGGAAAAAACCATCAGCGAGGAGCCCGCCACCAGCACGGCGTCCGACGATTCGAGGGCTTCATCCGCACGGCGGTGGCGTTCCCGGGGCACGGACTCCCCGTAGAAGACCGCGTCCGGCTTGAGGATGCCGCCGCAGCGTTCGCACTCGGGCACACGGAAATCCGAGACATCGACTTCCACGTCGGCGTCGCCGTCCGGCGCTCGGTCCCCGTGCAAATGCGCGTAGCCGGGATTCAGGTCCAGCAGGCGGCGCTGGAAGGGATCCCGTTGCAGCGAGAAATCGCATGCCATGCAGCGGATACGGTCGATGCCGCCGTGCAGGGCCAGCAACCGCTGTTGGCCGGCCCGCTGGTGCAGGTCGTCCACGTTCTGGGTGACCAGCAACTCTACCCGCTCCGCCCGCTCCAGGTCCGCGAACCCGTAGTGGGCGGGGTTGGGGTCAGCCCGGCCGAAATAGCGCCAGCCCACCAGGCTCCGGGCCCAGTAGCGTTGGCGTACGGCGTGCTTGGCCATGAAATCCCCGAACATAATGGGGTGCCGGCGTTTCCAGTTGCCGTCGTTGTCCCGGTAGTCGGGGATGCGCGAGGCGGTGCTCATCCCCGCGCCGGTGATCACGAACAGGCGCGGGTGGCGATGGACGAACTCCAGCAGCGGTTCGATTTCCATGAACGTTTACCCGGTGCGGCGACGGGCACTTCCCTTGCGGCCTTTCGAGCGCTTGCGGGTGCCGGTGTCCCGGGGCGGCAGACCGGTGTGCTGGGTGAGGAAGGTTTTGCCTTTCTCGCCGCTCTTCGGTTTCCAGTGCCGGGGCTGGAAACGGGGGATCAGCTGATCCTTGCGGTTGCCGATCAGATCCTCGCGCCCCATGCGTTTCAGCGCTTCCCGCAGCAGCGGCCAGTTGTCCGG